>SMVB01226009.1_pt1 | contig 11264 bp, 10 predicted proteins | sample 2456461 | NCBI WGS metagenome assembly SMVB01 (sample SAMN11095934, study PRJNA526329) | marine sediment metagenome | biome: Marine sediment; feature: Surficial sediment; material: Deep marine sediment; isolation source: Hadal surficial sediment | place: Pacific Ocean | collected 2014-05 | depth...
AAATGAAAACGAATTCAGTGCAATGGTTGTGCTCGTTTATAATATCGGTACGTCCGCCTTCGGAAATTCGACCGTATTACGCAAACTCAATGCAGGGGATCATGCCGAAGCCGCAGAGGCTTTTTTAATGTGGGATAAAATACGCCTAGACGGTCAACCGGTCGCCAATGAATATCTAAAAACCCACCGCCACAAAGAACGCACCATGTTCTTAGAGCCGGTCCGCTGATAGTCTCGAACAACCAAGTGTCATCGACCCTAGCCCCGTCTCTTAAAAGGACGTTGTCATGCCGTCACGCCGCCAGCTTATCCAAATGACGCCGCAAGAAATAGACGCCTATCTCGGCGCAAGCCAAGAACGGCTGATTATTGTGTCGAATGGTAAGAACGGTTTTCCTCATCCCATGCCCATGAATTTTTACATGGATGAGGGGAAAAACCTATGGACGACAACCTTCCGCAAGAGTCAGAAAGTCAAGAACCTCGAGCGGGATCCCCGCGTCGCTCTCTTGGTTGAATCGGGGAAGGATTACGCTGAACTCAAGGCGGTTATCATCTATGCACAGGTCGAGATTATCGACGACAAGGACGTCGTCCTGGATACCCTAATAAAGATCGCATCGAAATTCTTCCCCCGGGAACAGCGCCAGCTTGATGCCGTACGGGCAGAAGTTCAATCCACCGCGGAAAAGCGAGTGGCCTTAAAGTGTACGCCATTATCCTATGTCAGCTGGGACCACACCAAACTGGAAGGTCACTATTAGGTTTCGTGATAGCGCTCTGTGCTTCATAATCGGGTTTGCAATGCCGAATTAGGAATTAAAGTCGGTCGACCATAATAGTGAGTGCAGGTGTATCATGTTTGGTATCGGTATGATTGCGGGCAGAGCATTACCCGGTGGTTATGAGCTTTTAAGTTGGCTGCCGGCTCTTGGATTATCCACCTTATTGGGAATAGGAAGCTTGACCCAGGACATGATTGATTGGCCTGTTTGGATCAGCTTTCTCGTTGGCACATATCAAACCATTGTTTATCCGCTGGTGCATCTGTTTGCACAAGACCTCTCCGAATGGACAATCGATGTCGGCGCCGTAGCTCTTGGAGCGATCACTTTGATCTCGAGACTGATTCTTCAGTTCGTCGGATCGGCAATTGTTTTTGTTGTTCTGGTGGCAGCCCTTTTCTTTGTTGCCACGTGATTGGACCCACAGCCGGTTATGACGGTGAGAAGTTTATCGCATCGGCCGGATAGCCTAAATCCTGCGCCCGCTTTCTCAACACGGTTTTGGCGTCTTCGGCGGACTTAAAAATCTCTATGGGCTGGGCAATCCGTTGCTCGCCCGTCCGCTCCGGGCAAAAGACCGTTGGATAGGCTCTGACCCGACCGTCGAAATCCCGCACGATCCTAACTTCGAAGCTTCGTCCTTGAGCGTATCGTAGATCCTCGACCATGTGCGATCTCCTGTCCTAATCGGCCTGATTTTGCGCCGAAATGGGACGGTCGTCCAGAGGTCTGCTAGAGCGCATTCAGGAAAAGTGGATACCGGTTTTCCGTCCGAATGCGCGACAAAACAAAGACTTAGAGTGCGTTAGCGATTCCATCTTTTGTCAACGCGCTCTAACCCGGCGCCTTGAGAAGACCATATTTTCCGGCTAAGACACTGGCAGCGGGATGAAGAACAAGAGAGCCTCGCCATGGCTGTGGAGGCTGTTTTTTTGTCGGAGGACCCCCATGCAACATTTTAAGCCGATAGCTCTTTGTGCCTTTCTCGTTTTATTGGCATTGCCTCTTGCCGTGATGGCCCAAACGAACCAGGAAAAAGATACCGACGGCGTTTACGAAATCATACGGGCCACCGAAAATCGGGTATGGCGTCTTAACAGAGAGACCGGAGAAATCGCCGTCTGTTCTCTTAAGAAAGACCGGCTCATTTGCACAACCACCACCGAGGCCCTCAGTCCTACATCCGATGCCTATGAGGATCTCGAGGACAAAGAGCGGGAACGCGTGAAACGGGAGCGAGAGCAGGAATTTGAGTTCCTTGAACGCATCCTCGACCTTGTCAGAGATATGATGCGAGCGGAACTGGATCCGGACAATTCGATCGAGGAATGAGTTGGGCAACTGAGGATCGGCACGGATTTCCGTTACAAGGCGTTCGGCTAGAACTTAACGACAGGCGGCAACGTATAAAGCGACCAGGTTTCCCACGGCGCAAATTGGGTCGTGTTGGGGTCGGCAAAAAGACGGTCTTCAAACCAGCCTTTTCGCATGGTGTCCTGAATCGCCAGATCATCTTCGGTATAGGGGTCGTTTTGGCGTTTTTCGACGATCTTGAGAAAACTTTCCACGAAGGTTTGATAAATCTCGGTCATGAATTGGAAATTCTCTTCCGTAACACTCATCATGTCGCGGCCAAAGAAATTACCGCCCACACAAGCAGCGCGGCGGCGATATTCCACATTAATCTCATTTTCCGAAGCGACACAGGATTGTTGGCGATATTTGTCACCGTCAACGCCATGGGCCTGATAAACCGCTTCGACCGCCTGTTTGATCTCCGCCAGATCATCCTCGTGCATCGCACCCGGCATGACGTCGATCATCCCAGCCAGCATGCTGTTGCCGTCGGGATGAAACTGCACCACGAATGAGGCTTGCATGATACCCACAAGCGGCGATTTGGGATGTGCGGCCAGGACCAAATAGCGGCTCCATAAGGTGTCCGGCTGGAAAGTGGGTTTCTTGATGATGGTGATGGTGCGCCCGGCCTTTTCCAAAACCGGGCCGCGCGCCACTTGCGTATCCCAAGCACCGAATTCCGTGTCGAGATCTTCTTGTTCCAGACGATTTTCATCACCGTTGAGGCGCCGGGCCGCATCGAAATAAATCCCATTCATTTTCTCGATGAAATCGAGCGTGCGCGAGGCAAACGCCGCCGCCTCGGGCGATAGCATCGCCATATCCGGCGTCGTCTCGGCCGCAGCTGTTTTATTTGGCGCCGGTGCGACCACCATTGAGGCGATCGCAACAAATAGAATCGAACGGAATAGAATCATGGCGCGCATTGTCACAGTCTCCTCTTTAATAAAGTCGAGTGTAACACAGGAAACCATACGCCCTAAAGACTTGAGACAGCGACCAACCGCTGAGAGGGTCGGCGCTGCAAAGCGCAACGTTCGTTCCTGCTAGCAAAATTCAGGCAAAGCGTAGACTTTCGCTAGGTCGTTACCGTCCACTTCGCTCGAAAATGCTCTAAGTCTTTATTTTGCCGCGCATTCGGACGGAAAACCGGTACCCACTTTTCCTGAATGCGCTCTAGCACTTACACCTGCTTTTAACTCGGGTTGCGTAACTTCAATAAGAAGCGGTCCGTTTTGCCGCGCAGATTGGAATCGAAAACCATTTTGCTTCGATCGTCGTCCGCGTTTCGAAGCAAGTCGCTGGTCGCCTCCACGACAAAACCCGCTGCCTCGACAGCATCGATGACCGTCTGTTCCTCGATACGATGAAGCTGCGCGTTATTCTCCTCGGGGTTTCCGGCATGATCGACAATGCCGAACACACCGCCTGGTTTAATGATGACGCGGACCATAGACAATAGGTCTGCGGCAGCGTCCGGGTCCCGATTGTAGATGTCGTGAAAGTTCAGCGCAGTGATTGCAGCATCGATCGAGTCCGGCTCCAGGCCAATGTCTCCGAATTCTTGATCCCACCGCACCACATTGGCCAGCCTGTTGTCGGCGAGCCGCGCCGCCAGCGCCTTGCCGCCCGCCCCGCCACGGGATTGCAACATGGCCGCGGGGTTTTGCGCATAGACCGTTCCCGTCGCACCGACTGCGTTGGACAGGACCTCGGTGTAGTAACCGGCCGACGCCATGAGATCCATAACGGTCATGCCCTCCGTAATGCCGAGAAAGCCAATGACATCGGCGGGTTTACGGCCGGCATCACGCGCCTTGTCCTGGTCGGCACGCGACGGATTCGCCAGTGCCAAGCGTAGCGCTTCGACAAAGGCGTCTGCGGCATCTGCGGCGTCTGCGTCCGGAGCGACGATATCCGAGGCGCTCGCGGCGCCATCACCGACCGTAATGGAACCCTTTACATTTGGATGCTGATGATTGTGGAAATCGTAGGTTCCCGCCACGTCGAAGGTGTATCGCCAAACTTCGCCCTCGGCGAGCGCCGGACTTGTGAACGACCTATCATCGGCCATCACCGTGTGTCCACCAGGCATGTTGACCAAGTTTTGAAAACGCACCGTCTCGCCGATAGCGATGAACAATTGGGCAGGCTGAAACGCGTTGTGACTAATGCCTACCATGGCTGATTCCGTACCCTCATCGACATCTTCCGATGGGGCTAGCGCCACCTCCTCGGTCGTTTCTAAGGTGCCTTCGGCAGAAGCAGTGGGTTGTTCCACAGCCTCCGGCGCTTCAGCTTGGTCCTGCTCCTCTCCACAACTCGAAACGATCAAACCCAGCAGAACCAATGTACTCAATATTGCGGTTAGCTTGCTCTGTTTATCCACCATTTTTCCGTTCCCTTATGAGTTCCATTTATGGGGTCATTATGACGCTTTCTGCCGACCAACCCAAGCCGCCTTAGGGAGGCAGGCCACAAGGTGCTTATGGACACCACAAGTCGCCATGGCCTTGGGCATTTAGGCTTTTTAGGGGGCCCAAACTCAAAAATGGCAGACGGCTCTCAGTGAGTCGCTGCGGCCGACGAATGATCATTAATCATTGGCTTTCCACCTCCCTTGATCATGCTAAACTCGGCCACCCGCGAAACAAACGAAAGGAGGTGATCTAATGTCGAATGAGATATTTGTGCTATCACGGCAGCAAGGACGCATAAGTGAGATGTTGGAGCAACCTTTGACGTCAAGCTAATGCAACTGGATTTCAGCTGAGCTGCTTTGGCAGCGTATCTTTTGGGGGGGCCGCTCACGCGGCCCTCTCTCGTATAGGGATGTCCCCATACGAAGGTCCGCTTACCGCCCGATAGAGCGCATTCAGGAGTGAAGACCGTCCTTGCCAAGGTCAATCGATCCGGTGGATCGATTGAAGGGATGAACGGGACCGGTTTTCCTGGAAACACTCCAGCCCTTGACGTGAATCATATACATATCCATCAGAACACGATAAAAATACTTCAGAGGCTCAAAAAGCGGCCGTGGAGGCTGGGATGAGATTTCTTCTGATACTCTCGATTATGAGCTTGTTGATTGGCGCTTCAATGGCAACGTGTGGCAGCGGCCTTATTAGCTTTTAGCCGGTCTTTTCATTGAGTAGCTAGACCCCCGTTCACAATTCATTGAATCAGGGAACGGGGGTCTAGATTTGTTATTGGTCGCCCATTGGGACGGAAAACAAACTGCGGCATGACGAAACTCAGATAGAAAAGCTGACGTAACGGCTCGATATTGATGGATATGGTTTCTTGCAACGTTCCTCTGCTCGATTGATAATGACTGGGCTCTTTACGATTGTGTTTCTCTATATGGCTGGGCTTGCTTTGCTTTATGCTTTCCAGCGCTCGCTACTTTACTTTCCCGATCCCCAGCACGTTGCCCCAGGGGCGATCAATCATCCGGCGGAAGAAATTCTATTGGAGACGCCGGATGGTGAAACGGTTTACGCCTGGTGGCACGCGCCAAGCGATGACAAGCGCGTCATTTTGCATTTTCACGGAAATGGCGGCAGCCTTGTGTGGCGAATCCCCAGATACCGCAAATTCACCGACAACGGGTACGGCCTGCTGGCCATGACCTACCGAGGTTATAGCGGGTCGTCAGGCAGCCCCAGCGAAGCGGCCATCATTGCCGATGCCCTGCTTGCTTACGACTGGCTTTTGGACAAAGGCATTGAGCCCGATAGGATCGTATTGTATGGCGAATCCTTAGGGGCCGGTGTCGCGGTTCAGGTGGCGGCTGAAAAAGACGTGAAGGCCGTCATTTTGGAATCACCCTACAATTCGGCTCGTGCGGTTGCCCAAAGTCGCTTTCCGATGTTTCCCATCGCTTGGCTGATGAAGGATCCATTCGAGTCAGACCGCTACATTGATAAAATCCATGCGCCGCTGGTCATTATCCACGGGCGAAAAGATAAGATCATACCCTTCCACCATGGTGAAAGCCTTTATGCGCTGGCCCATGAACCCAAGCGCTTCATTGCCCTGGACGACGGGACACATAATGACCTGTTCAGCCAAGGGGCCGGCGACATCGCCCTCGACTACTTGTCGGAGATCGCGCCGGGCAGACGATCCGAGTAAGACTAGCGTCACTCGCTGTTTTGAAATCACTTGCTATGCTCTAAGTTATTGTTTGGCATGACCGAGGCCAAGTCCATCCCGGATCCCGGACGACGCGCTTGGAAAGTTTTTTGCGAAGCTGCGTAACCCGTGCGAAGACGACATGTCAGAGTGACTATATTGGAGCTTGACAAATATGCCCGATTAAAGAAGCGGACATAAAGGGGATGGCAGATAGATGGAGGCTTATATAGGTTAAGCCGTAGCTTTGAGCTCGGCGGCGCGTTTGATCCCCTTCAAAACGCGATTATAGGTACCGCAGCGGCACAAATTCGTAACAGTTTCCTTGATCTCTTCGTCGCTCGGGTTCGGGTTTTCCTCCAACAGGGCCGCCGCCGCCATAATCTGGCCGGATTGACAATAACCACATTGTGGCACATCGATCTCTAGCCACGCCTGTTGTACAGGGTGAGAACGGTCCGAAGATAAACCTTCGATGGTTGTGATTTCCGATTGACCGACGAACTCGATGGGCAGCACACAGCTGCGGGTCGCCTCCCCGTCAACATGTACGGTGCACGCCCCACATGCGGCAATACCGCAACTATATTTGGTGCCGGTCAGACCGAGCTCTTCACGTATCACCCATAAAAGAGGCGTGTCCGGATCAACATCCACGACTTGACTTGCGCCGTTCACCTTGATCGTGAATTCCATCCGCTAGTCACCCCGTTCTATTTCAGTTTCTCATTCAAGAACTCTGGCTTATTCGTCCAAGTCATTTCACGACAAAGCCAAATTCAACTTAACTCGTGCCCGGAGATAGGCAAAGTACGAATGCGCAGGCCGGTTGCTGCATAAATCGCGTTGGTCAACGCCGGTGCCAATGCCGGCGTACCCACCTCACCGATGCCGCCCGGAAGTTCACCACTTTGCACGATGTGGGTCTCAACCTCCGGCATTTCCCAAGGCATGAGCATCTGATAGTCGTGGAAATTGCTTTCCACAACGGCGCCATTCTCGATTGTTATTTCGTTATGCAGCGCCGCATACAAGCCTTGTATCATTGCGCCTTCGATTTGCTGAACAACGATATCCGGATTGACCGCAATCCCGCAATCAACGGCATTAATCACTTTGTGAACCGTAAGCTCACCCTTAAACACCGAGACCTCGACCACATGCGCAACGAAACTGTCAAAGCAAGGCGTTGCAGCTATACCGCGTCCATGGCCTTCGGGCAGCGCCGTGCCCCACTCGGATTTTTCCGCTACGAGCTCGAGAACAGCCAACAGGCGCGGCGTCTCCTTGATGAGAGCGCGGCGATAATCCAAGGGATCGTGCCCCGCCTTGTGGGCCAATTCATCTATTAAACTCTCCGAGAAGAACGTGTTGTGGCTTCGCGCCACCGAGCGCCATGACCCTACGGGAATGGGTTGTTCACGCTGGACATAGCCAAACCGCACATGAGGAATGTGATAGACCATGTCGCTCATGCTGCCGACCACCCGTGAATCTGCTCGGCCACCACGAGGCGGCCCCATTGCATAAGTCGCGATGCGCAGATCGAGCGCTTCCGGAAAGCCTTGTTCGTCGAGCGTGGCGGCAAAGTGTGCGGCCACCGCCGGGCGGTAATAATCGTGGCGAATGTCTTCTTCCCGCGACCAAATCACTTTGACCGGGGCACCGGCAGCCTGCGCAATTTCCACGGCGCGAATTTCCAGATCGGCGCCCAACCGCCGGCCGAAGCTGCCGCCCATCGGGCCCGTATGAATCGTGATTTGCTCCGTAGGCACATCAAGGAATCGGGCTACACTCCTGGCGGCGGCCTGGATGCTTTGGGTACCCGTCCACACCTCACACGTTTCACCTTCTAGCTTTGCGACGCAAGCAAGCGGCTCCATAGAGGCGTGGGCAAGATAAGGCACCACATAGGTGCCTTCAATGACCTGTTGCGACGCCTGCAACAACTCCTTGGAGTTGCCATCATCACGAAACGTAATGCCTTCTTCCTGTTCCGCCCCTTCGCGCAAGTCTGCATAAATTGCTTCAGTCGATAGACCCAGAGAGTCGCCACCTTCGAACGTCACCTGCACCAGATCGAGGGCCTTCTTTGCCTGCCAATAGCGCTCCGCGACCACGGCAATCGCATCTTTCATAGGTACGATTTGGCGCACACCTTTAACCTTGAGTGCCTCAGACTCGTCATAGCTCGCCAGCTGTCCCCCAAAGACCGGCGTGATCGCGAGGGCTGCGTGCAACATGCCGGGCAGATCAATATCAATGGTGAATTCGAGACTGCCGTCTACTTTTTTTAACTGATCGACGGACTTCAGGGATTGACCGATAAGAGTGAACTGGTCCGGCGACTTAAGCGGCGGATTGTCAGATGGTTCAAGTTTCGATGCGGCGTCGGCCAGTGTGCCGTAGGACAGCTTGGCGCCATCGGAGGCGCGAATAACAAAGCCGTCTTTTGTCTCGCACTCGGCCGCAACCACACCCCATTGTTCAGCAGCGGCACGCACCAACATGTCCCGTGCAGCCGCCGCTACTTGCCTCAGGGGCGTGAAATAGTATCGCACACTCATGCTTCCCGAGGTTCTTTGCGCCGGCCGTGCCATGCCGGGATTGGCATATGCTAGATCCAAGGGTGCCTGCTCGACAAATATTTGATCCCATCTGGCATCGAGCTCATCGGCAAGAATTTGCGGCATGGCAGTCCGCACGCCCTGGCCCATTTCCTCAGCGGGATTGATCAGCGTAATTGTTTCGTCGGGCGAGATGCGAATGTAAGCGTTGATCGTGACCGGCGGGCCTTGTAATTTTTGGCCTTGGTCGGAGCAACCGAATGTAACGCCTAACATAAGTCCACCCGCTGCACCCCCCGCCAGTTTCGTGAAAGTGCGCCGATCAAGTTCAAAGATTTGCTGTTGGGTCATGAGGACAGTTTATACTCATTTGAGGCTGTTTGCTAGAGAAATGGCTTTGTTGAAAAGCGAGGGCAGGCTTGAGAAATAAGACGAAAAAACGGACGGAGGAAAACAGGACAAGAGAATAGAGTCTCTGTCTTACAAAGGGCTGGGGGCTATTGGGAACTGCTCCGTACACATGGCATCGAAAATATCCACTTTGGGTCCAGGCTGTTCTCTTCTTCAGCCCCGGAATTCATAGGCGCAATGGCACCACAAGCAGACATTCCGGCAGTTTTGTGAATCCCGTTTATGAGTTCATGACCTACAGCGCCCGAAGCGGCCGCCATATCGAGTCGCCAGTGAGTATTTCCAGCTTTTTAGGCGGCCAAGTACCTAAAAACCGGAAACCCGAATCCTCGGGCGGCTACCAGGTGCCGGCGGTGGCCGTGAAGACCAAATGTGTGCTGGTCTCACCACTTCGGAAGAAGTAAAAAACATCAGCAGGCGCGCAAGTCTTTGGGAACAAAAGGAAAAAGCAAGTGGGCAGAGTTCGCCCACTGGTGGTGGCGGCGCGCCAGGAGAGAATAAGGGTTTTGCTCAAGATTTAGCCGATAAAACGAGGAAACTATGACGAAATACTTGGCCTAATCGGTATTCCAGCGAGTTTAAGGTGAGAGCCGCTCATTAAAGCATCCAATCCCTGTCTGCCTGGTCAATCGACTCTTGACCTTTACGGCAAAGAACATTTCAATGTGCGGAAATTGCCGCCGTTAAGAATGGGGGCAAAAAGGAGGAGGAGTGGTGTGTTCCAGCCGATGTCAAACCTTATTGCACGACGATTGGAGGGAGATGCGGTTCGCGAAGCGAGCGACCTTTGGCCGTCGATTTTGGCCGCTCTATTCGGCGTGTTCATCCTTTATGGCGTCGGGTTCGCCAGTCCCCTAACTATCCACGATGCAGCGCACGACAGCCGCCACGCATTCACCTTTCCTTGTCACTGATGCGGCGGGGACATGTTCCGGGCAATTGTTTACGCGGCCGTCCTTAGCGGCATAATTAGTGGCATTTTCGTCTCTGCTGTGCAGGCCGTGCGCGTCGTGCCTCTCATCCTTGAAGCCGAGAAGTACGAAGCTGCGGCAAGCGCTGATGTCGGATCCGGAAGTGAGCGCGACGTGGGCGCTGGGCTGGAATCCGGAGACGAAGACAAGGCTTGGGCGCCCGACGGCGTTTTTGAGCGCATTGCCTTTACCGTGAGCGCAAACCTTCTCGCTGCCATAGGCTACGCCTTGCTGCTCGCCGCCGCCTTTGCCGCAACAGGCAGCGGTGATTGGCATTCGGGTCTACTATGGGGGCTCGGCGGGTTTGCCGCCTTCGCACTCGCTCCGGCCTTAGGCCTGCCCCCGGAATTGCCGGGCGCCGCTGCGGCAGAGCTTGGAGCGCGGCAAGCCTGGTGGGGGGGGACGGCAGCGGCCACGGCTGCGGGGCTGGCGCTTGTCGTGCGCAGCCGTCATCCGTACTCGGCCGTTCTGGGTATCCTACTCATCGCCCTACCTCACTTGATTGGGGCGCCCGAACCGCAAAACCATGAGGGAGTCGCGCCCGAGGCACTAGCTCGCGCCTTTGTCGTTGCCTCCCTCATCACCAACTTTCTGTTTTGGGCAGTTCTTGGTGCGGCCACCGGTTTCTTTTTTGATCGGCTCGGGCATTCCTCATAGCGGTCCACCGATGAGTCTCTATGGCTTGGTAACGTCCGCTTAGCGCCCGATAGTGTTCTCTAACTCGGGGACTATCTTCTGCTATTCGACGCATTGCGGGTACTCTTGCCGATATACGAAGGTGAGTCTGTCCGACTTTATCGCGGGGATTTCTATAGCAACTGCCGTGAAGAGACTTACGGTCTATCATGGTCGGCGTCGAAAGAAATTGCCGAAGGTTTTGCCGCTTCAGAAAAGAAGCGAGCCATCGGGGAGACCGTTTTTCTGGAAGCGGACGTACCGGCTGTGGCTATTGTATGCGCGCCCCGACCGGGGAACGAATTTGACGTAGAGGAAGAATTTATAATTGCCCGGCGGCAGCTGGGCGAAGTTCGAGT
>SMVB01181192.1_pt1 | contig 11262 bp, 6 predicted proteins | sample 2456461 | NCBI WGS metagenome assembly SMVB01 (sample SAMN11095934, study PRJNA526329) | marine sediment metagenome | biome: Marine sediment; feature: Surficial sediment; material: Deep marine sediment; isolation source: Hadal surficial sediment | place: Pacific Ocean | collected 2014-05 | depth 0-1...
CAGTTCGGTGTTCCCGTAGTCGTGGTCCGCGTAGCCAACGCCCGGCCAGCGCTCGAACAGATCCATCCGCTCGAGGGCGCGACAGAAGTTCTGCCAGAACTTGCTCTCGGTAGCCATCAGCAGCACGGTTCCGTCACTTGTCGCGTAGTACTGATAGCGAACATCGGCCGCGGTCAAATCCTCGTCGCCGTGCTCGCCTCCACCCTCGGTCGCGGCGGCCAGGGCATCGACCAGTTCGCGCGTATCGGGATCGTTCGACGCAGTTCCGTGTTCGGCCACCGCGGCCTCGTATGCGATGTGCCAACCGTTCCACGTTGCCGCGGCGTCCGCCTGACAGACCTCGATCTGCGAGGGTTCGCCCGTGGCGCGGGCGCGCAGGATGGCCGAGACGATCGCGAGGGCCGCATAAAGGGGCGCGGCCTCGAGGCCCTGCCATACATGGCCCTTCGGGCGGGCCGTTCTCCCTTCTATATCACGCGGCGGCGCCAGTCCCGCAAAAGCATCAAAGGCAAGTCCGTGGGAGCCGAGATCCCGGTAGGGTCCGCTCTGTCCCCAGCCCGATACGGTGGCGAACACGAGGCGAGAGTTCTGAGCCAACAGGTCTTCGTAGCCGAGCCCGCGCCGGGCCAGGGACCCGGGTCGCATGCCCTCGACTACGGCATCGGCGCCGCTCACCAACTCCCGGAAGACCTCGACCGCTTTCGTCTTTCGCAGATCGAGGGTCAGGCTGCGTTTGCCGCGGTTCCAGCGGCGGCTGGCGGGCGCTTGCCCGCGGTAGGGCTTGCCGAGCAGGCGCGACGGGTCGCCGATCCCCGGCGCCTCGACTTTGATCACCTCGGCGCCGAGATCGGCGAGATGCATGCCGACGGCGTCGGGCGCGAACATCGCGACTTCGATGATCCGTATGCCGGCGAGCAAATCGTTGGACATGGCGACATGATACTCAAGTCGCAGATGCGTTCGCGCTACCCCTCGCGCCAGTTCACGAACTGCCCGTGGAAGCCGCAGTCGGCGAGCACGCGATCCTCTCGGCTGCCGTTGCCGGACCAGAGTGAAAGCCGAAGCTCACAGACATCCAAGGAGTGCGCCTCCATGCGGAGCCAGGCGAGAGGTGCCGTGGGTTTCGCGGCGGCGCCCTTCTCCACGAGCAGTGCCTCGATGCCCCGCTGATCTTCGCGCGTCATGTAGTGCCAAAAGATCGAATGGAAGACGACTGTCGCCAGGCCTTGCGATGGCGCCGCGAGCTTTGTCTCGAGCCAGGGCAGCGCGCGGGATGCGTCGATCTCGATCCCGGAGTCTCGCACCCTCTGTGCCGCTTGCGCGAAACGCTGGCGACGTTCGGGTTGATCGGGCCAGACGAACGAACCCAAACGAAACTCTGCGCCGGGTTGCCGTAGATCGATCGGAAAGAGATCACACGCCGCGCGCTCGGCGACGACGAGCTTGGCATCGAGCTTGGGTGGAGGACCGGACCAGGGAGTTTCCAATAGCGGGGTTGCGTCCCCCCCGCCCCAAGCGTGATTGCCGAGTCGGTAGCGATACTGATCCCAGATGTGGTTGAGCCCGGCGCTTGCACCCAACTCGAGCATCCGCAGTGGCAAGCCGGTGTTGGCGGCAATTTCGAGGAAGCCTCCGAGCAACACCCCCGAGCGACACACTTCGTTGGTCTGAACCTGGTCCTCGAGTTCGGGCAAGATGCGATCGGCCTCTGACGCTACCGCTGCGAGGAAGGCTTCTTCCAACTGGGGAAATTTTGGTTTGCCGCCCATGGAGGGGTAGTGGCTCGCCAACTCCGGTAGCTCACCATTCATGACGAGACGATGAACCGCTCCGAACAGACGCATCGCTACCGCGTCCAGGAGCGGGTCTCCCGACCATCGTTCCAGCAGCTTGGCTACCGGCCCCCCGCGTTCGATGTCCCGCGCGCAGGCTCGCGAGAGTGTGGCGTACAGGGGAGAGCCGTCTCGCTCGCAACCGTCGGCTTGCTTGTCGAAATACCGCACCGCGTCGAGAGTTTGCATGCGTGCAGTGTTGGGAATTTATCCGCCGCGCGCACGATTGATCGAATCCACCATTGATCCCGTCAATGTCGCGGTTCGCCCCAGGCAGCGGTTGCGTCGACGAAGCGTCGTCGCGGACCACTAGATCGATCGAGTGGGATGAATTTTGCGCTCTGTCGGGCGGCAGACAGAGGTTCCAGTCGTCGATATAGTAGGTACTGCGGTTCCATGCCTTGACTATGCGATTCCAATCGAGACGGAGGTGGTGATGACGTGTTCCATCGCGACACGATCTGGGGCGATTAGAATGGCGCGACTCGCGTTTGCCGGCGCGGTGGCGCTGCTGTTCGCACCGACCGCAATCGCCTCGCCCGACCGCCCCAACATCATCGTGATGGTGGCCGACGATCTCGGTTGGCCCGATGTCAGCTTCCGAGGCGGCACCATCGATACGCCGTCGCTCGACCGCCTCGCCGCCGAGGGAACCGAGCTGCACCGCTTCTACACTGCTCCGATCTGCTCGCCGACTCGCGCTGCACTGATGACGGGCCGGGACCCGATCCGACTCGGTGTCATGTACGCGGTCATCATGGCCTGGCAGAACAACGGCATTCACCCCGACGAACACTTCATGCCGCAATCCTTTCAAGCGGCCGGCTACCAGACCGCCATGGTGGGGAAGTGGCATCTCGGCCACGCGCAACAGAGCTACCACCCGAACGAACGCGGGTTCGAGCACTTCTTCGGCCATCTCCACACCGAGGTTGGGTACTACCCGCCCTTTGCCAATCAAGGTGGCAGGGACTTCCAGCAAAACGGCAAGTCGATCGAGAGAGAGGGCTACGAGACATTCATCCTCAGCACCGAGGCATCGCGCTGGATCAAGGCACGGGACAAGGAGAAACCCTTCTTCCTCTATATGCCCTTCATCGCCCCCCACACCCCGCTCGACGCTCCAGAGGAACTGCAGAAGAAGTACCAGGACATCGAAACCGATCTCGAACCCGCGCGCAGCAAGGGAACCGACGGAACCCGGCGCACGGCCAAGCTCTTGCTACAGCCGAGCGCGCGTCCGATGTACGCCGCGGTGGTGGATGCACTCGATCAGGCCATCGGCCGGGTGCTCGACACCCTCGACCAGGAGGGCATCGCGGAAGAAACCATCGTGCTGTTCTTCAGCGACAACGGCGGCGCCGCCTATTCGGTCGGGGGTGCGGACAACACCCCCCTGCGCGGGGGCAAGGGAGATACCTTCGAGGGCGGGATCCGCGTGGTATCGCTTCTGCGTTGGCCGGGTCACGTCGCGGCGGGGGCAAAGATGGACCAGATCATGACCGTGATGGATGTGTTCCCGACTCTCGCTGCTGCAGCGGGCATCGAAACGCGCAATCGTCGCAAACTCGACGGACGCGACATGTGGCCCGCCATCGCCAATGGCAAGAAGATTCCCCGCAAGGAGTACATCTTCTTTGGTTCGGAAACGCCCATCTACGGTTCGATTGCCCTGACGGCATTCAACGACGATTGGAAGCTCGTGCAGGAAGTCGAACAGGAACTGATCTCGGCCACGGTCACGAACTACCTGTTCAAGGTCAGTGAAGACCCCAACGAGTACAACAATCTCGCAACGACCCACCCGGACGTGGTCCAGGAGCTGGCGAAGAAGATCCACGACTGGCGCGCGCTCTACCCCATCAGCGGAACCCGCAGCCAACTCGTGCCACCGCCGGGCTGGAGAGCCCCGAAAGACTGGGCAACTTATCCGATTCCACTAGCCGAGCTACAGGACGAACCCGCCCCTGGGATGCCTCCCCCTGGGCTCGAAAAAATACTCGACCGCATGCACGGCGAACGCGGGCGCCTGATCTACGACTGCGCCCCAAAGTGGTGGCTCGCCGGGATTTGTCTTGAAGAAGGCCTCGAGGAAGACTAAACCCGCGCGACCTCTACCGGCACGCCGTTGAAGATCGCGTTCCCCACCACGGGTTCCAGCACTGCATCATCAGTCAGGTCGTTGCAGTTGACACCGGGATGCTGGGTCGCGACCTGCATTTGGAGTTCCTTACCAGCGTGCCCCCAGCCGTGGGGCAAGCTCACGACCCCGGGCATCATCTTCTCGCAGAGTTCGAGCGGCGCGATCACCCGGCCGACGCGGCTCGAGATCGCAACCGAGTCCTTGGCGCTGAGGTTTCGCCGGGTCGCGTCATCGGGATGCATCTGCAGCGTGCAGCGCTCTTTGCCCCGGGTGCCGACCCGGGTGTTGTGCAGCCACGAGTTGTTGGTGCGAACGTCCCTTCGCCCGATCAGGAGCAATTGATCGCCGACCAGCGATGGCGCCGCTCGATCTCGATCCAGGCGCTCGAGTTCGGCAATGATCAGCGCCGGCGCCAGGTCGATGCGGCGTCCGTGTTGCTCTAGCAGGCCTGCGAGTCGCGGCTTCATCGGCCCGAGATCGACACCACTGGGTGAGGTCTCGAGATCGCGCAGTCGAAGGCCCTTGCGCCACGGCAGAAAGCGATTCCCATAGGTGCCGAGGCGAAGCATTAACCTCAGCGCCGTTCTTGGGCTCGGCACGAGACGCCGAGCCAGACGCAAAGCCGCCCGTTTGAGTGGATTGCGCTGTTTCGCCGCGGCGATGCGACAGGCGAGTTCGCTCAGGATCTGCCAATCGTCTCGCGAGTCGTCCTCGGGCTCAATCACGCGCGGCGAATACTTCGCGGTATTCCGCACTGCGAAACCGTGAAACAAAATCTCGTGGTTGTCGTGTTCCAGCGACCAGGTGGGGGGCAGGATGAGGTCTGCGTGCTGGGTCGTCTCATTGATGTAGAAGTCGATCGCAACATAGAAGTCGAGGGCGGCAAAGGCCGACTGCAGCGCCCGGCCATTGGGCGCGGACAAGCAGGGATTGCCGGCGATCGTCACCATGCCGCGAATCTGTCCCTCACCCTCGACCAGGATCTCCTCCGCAAGGCATGCCGTCGGCCGCTCGCCGTTGAAACAGGGCGCACCTCTTACGCGCGTGCGTCCCGAGTCGAGTTCGCCAGGCAAACCGCGCGCCTCCAGGAGCGCCGCAAGGTCTGCGGCGGGTTCCGGAAACATCACGCCACCTTCTCGGTCGAGGTTGCCGGTCAGTAGATTCAACACATCGAGCAGCCAACTGTTGAGCGTTCCGTACGGGCTCTGGCAGGTCCCCACTCTGCCATAGCAGGCAGCGCTCCTGGCGCCCGCATAGCGACGCGCGAGTTCGCGAACGGTTTGTCGATCAATACCTAGATCGGCCTCGACGGCTTCGGGCGAGAACGGAGCGATGTGTTCCTTTAGCCGATCAAGTCCGTCGGTGAGGGGATCCAAGTGACTCTCCCGTCCCAACCCCTCGTCCAAAACGCAGTAGATCAGCGCGGCGAGCAGCAGCGGGTCGCGTCCGGGTTGAATCGGGATGTGGAGGTCGGCCAACTCGGCGGTCTCGCTCCGCTTGGGATCGACCACGACCAACTCACCCCCGCGTTCGTGCAACGCTCGAACACGCCGCCGAAAACCCGGCACCGTCATGAGGCTCCCGTTCGACACCACCGGGTTCGCACCCAGGATCAACATGAAATCCGTGTGATCGATGTCGGGAATCGGGATCGAGAGATAGTTGCCATACAGCAAAATGCTCGACGCATGCTTGGGATTCTGATCGAGCGAACTCGCGGTATAGCGACTGCCGGTATCGAGCGCATTGTTGAGCAGCGTCAAGTACACCACGATGCCAAAGTTGTGGGCGCCAGGGTTACCGAGGTAACTCGCAACCGCGTCATTGCCCAGACGAAGTTGAATCTCCGAAAGCCGCGCAGCGGCCAGGCTGAAGGCCTCCTCCCAGCCAATCGTCACCCAGCCGTCCCGGCTCCGCTTGACCGGTAGCCGCAACCGATCTGGATCTTCTTGAATCTCCCGCAAGGCGATCGCCTTCGGACAAATCGCTCCCTCGCTAAGGGGATCATGCGGGTCGGGCTTGATGCTCTTGACCCGGTTGTGCTCAACCTCGATCAACAACCCACACATCGCTTCGCACAAATTGCAGGTCTTGTGAAAGAGCCCAGCGCGATTTTGCATGGAGTATGGCTCCCGCCGCTCGAGTTCTGCTGCCCGAACAGGCTACTGACTGAGCCTCTGGCCGCCACTCGCGCTGCTCGCTGGCCTACCGCTTGCTAGAGCCCAAATCGAACTGGATTCAAATCCAGTCTGCGGTTCCCGCGAAAAGTGGGCAGCTAGACTTCAAGACATCAGAAAAATCTCACCGAATCCCTTGACAGCTTTTCGTTGAAAAATTTAACCGCTGCCACTCTCGCTCTAGATCCTATCATCAGACTTCGTCGATCGAGTGCCGCGACCCGGATGGAGCCGATCACTCGATTCGACCCGCGAAGCCTCGTTCGTCAAAGCACACGTCCATTCAAAGAGCCCAAAGACCTACCGCTACACTTCGCCATGCAATTGCCTCACGGTCCCGCGATGAGGTCATCCAGCATGTCTGCTCTCAAGGGTCTTTCCCACGTTCAACTCCTGACTCGGTTGCGCGAGCTAGTGGTGCGCGATCACCTGCACGAGTCCGAACTGGTCGCACATCTCGCGGAGGTCGATGCCCGAAGGCTCTATCTCGGGCAGGCGTGTCCGTCGATGTTCGACTACTGCGTTCGCGTGCTGCATTTCGCCGAAGGCGTTGCCTACAAACGAATCGCAGTTGCGCGGGCCGCGCGAAAGAATCCAGAGCTTCTTGTGGCGCTTGAGCAGGGAGGTCTCCATCTCACGGCGGCGAGCTTGATTGCGCCCCATCTCGATCGGGGATGCGCCGCAGCGTGGGTCGCAGCCGCCCGGCACAAGACAGCTCGGGAGATCAAGCAGTGGATCGCAGACCGCAAGCCAAGCTCCGAGCCTCTCGGGGCCAATCGCTACTGCGTTCGCCTCACGATCAACGCTGCGGCGCATGAGGAACTAGAGGAGCTCCGATCGCTACTGCGGCATCAAATCCCGGATGGGGATGTGGCGAAGATCGTCGAACAGGCGATCCACACGTTGCTCGAACAGGCCCGCAAGCGAAAGCGTGGCGCGAGTTCGCCTCGTACTCCCTCCCCTACTCCCTCTCCAGCCGGCGTTCCCTCGAAGAGCCCTTCGCGAAAAATCCCAACAGCAATCCGACGAGCAGTATGGGAGAGAGATGGAGCGCAGTGCAGCTACCAGTCGCCGGAGGGTCGGCGATGTGGAACGCGCGACTTTCTAGAGTTCCACCATCACATTCCCTGGGCCCGATGTCGAGAACACCGCGAGTCCAACATTCACCTGCGCTGTCGCGCACACAACCAGCACGCCGCCGAGCTGGACTTTGGGGCTCCGTTCATGGATGCCCGGCGAAAAGGTGAGGGTACTGTCGCCGGTGCAGCAGCTGTCGATCGCGCAGCCAATCTCGAGCGCCAACTGGATTTGAATCCAGTTGGAAAAGCCAACACAGAGCGGGGAACCGCGTGTAAGGTTGCCGAGATCCGATCTCATTAGCGGAACTGAAGACGGTGAGACTCAAGGCCGAGAGTTTTGGCCTTGAGTACCTTCATCGACTCTTCTCGTCCGCCGGCACCTTTGGCAGGGTTCCGAGTTTGGCTAGCGACAGGTAGAGCGCTCGTGCGACGACCATGTGGCCCTTGGGCGAAAAGTGATCGTCATGTCGAGAGATCCTCGTTACCTGGGGTGCGAAGCGCGACATGAAGGGCAGCGTGTCCGCGACGGTCATGTGTTGCTCGGCTGCCGCAGTACCGATCTGTTCGTGCAGCGCGCGGTAGGGGTAGTGCTTCCAGTCGTTGTGCCGGCCGCCGGTCAGAATCGCGAGGATCAGGGGTGTGCGGGTCTCTCGCGTGGCTCGCGACATCTCGGCGAATGCGTCGATGACGCTCTGCCAGCTCCTCGGCTCGGCGTGCAGGTATTGGTAGTAGTCGCCGTCACCAAAACGATCGAGTTTGTGCTGCCAGCGAGTCGCCGCGATGAGCCGCGCCAGGTGCAAGTGCTGCCACCAATGGGTGGTTGCGTAGTATGCGTGCAACGGCTGGATCGGTTCGATTTCGGGATCGTTCAACGCATAGGCGACGATGACCACATCGGGATGCAAGGGCAGCACACGATGCTCGAGCACGAGCGCTTCGTCGCGTGACGAATAGCCTCCGACGCCGAAGTTCAGGACCTCGTAGCGCCAACCCGGCAGACCTGAGCGGCGCAATTCGCGTGTCAGCACCGCTGCGAAGGTCTGCTCGGCCGCAACTCCGAAGCCAAAGGCGAACGAATCTCCGACTACGGCCACGCGAAAGAGATCGGGGCCGTCTGCTAGTAGCTCGGGGCCGCGCATGCCATGGCTATTGGTCGTGACGGTGGTTCCCTTCGCGAAGCCAGTCTTGTTCGGTGCGAGTTCGTAGGCCAGCCCATCGATTGCAGAGGCTTGATGCAGCAGCTGTCGCCACACGTCTTCGCTCTCGATCACCGGCACCGCGCGAAACCCGACCGGCCGCAGGTTGCGAAGACCGATCTCCGCGACCAACAGACTGAGGGCCAGGCTCAGCAGCACGACGATGATGCGGCGGATCATGGTTGCGCACTCATCACCGAAGCCGCCAACAGCGCGAAGACAACCGTACAAGTCGCGCTCGATGACATTGTGGCCGCCCCCCGTGTTGGCACCGCGGTCAGCCCAGTATCGGCCATAACACGAGTGAATTCGAGCGCCTTGCCACGCTCCAACTCGGATCGGTATTCCAAAGCCAGCTTGAAATCCCTACGCGCGACCAGCACGCGCTCCCGTGAAGATCTATCGTCAGCTGCCTAGAAACAGAACCAGCGCCGCAGGTGATGACGCTTTGCTATCACGGCGAACCCGCATCCTAATGGGTCGCCTCCACAGCAGCCATTGATGCCTCAACGAGATCTTACTCAAGGCCCGGTCGCCCTTTCCCTTTTCAGGTTGACGGCGCCCATGATGATGGGCGTATCCAGCAACATTCTGGTTTCGATGTTGGAAATCGGATTCATCGGCCAACTCGGCACTCAACAGGTTGCCGCTCTTACGTTTACCTTTCCTCTAATCATGACTCTGTCGAGTGTCGCACTCGGTATAGCCATCGGTACGTCATCGGTGATCGCGCGCAGCGTTGGCGAAGGTGTTCAAGAAGAAGTCAAACAACTCGGTACCCACAGTCTGATACTGGTGGTCGCTGCGATGACGGTGTTGTCCATTTTTGGCTGGGCCACCATCGATCCCGCATTCACGGCGATGGGCGCAGAAGCCGATATGCTGCCGATGATTCACAGCTACCTGGATATCTACTATCCAAGTGTTGTGCTCTTCACAACGACCATGGTGGCAGGCAGCATCATGCGTGCGAGCGGCAACGCGATCGTTCCCGGCTTGGTGATGACTCTGGGTGCTTTGTTCCATCTCGCGCTGGATCCTGTCTTGATATTCGGATGGTTCGGCGCACCTCGCATGGAACTGGCTGGCGCTGCCGCTGCGATGGTTATCAGCCGCATCGGTACAACGTGTGTCATGTTCTACTTCCTGCTAAACGGTGAGTTGATCAATACCCGTCAAATTACCAAACGATTTGTCGCATCGTCGAAGCGCATCTTGCACATTGCCCTCCCTGCCATGGCCACTCAGCTGATCGGCCCGGTCACGGCGGCCATCATTACTCGCATGTTGGCAAGTCACGGAGAGGTGGTTGTCGCAGGATTCGGAGTGGCGGTGCGCATCGAAGCAGTGGCGGTGATGATGTTGTTTGCACTGTCCGGAGGCATCGGACCTTTCGTCGGTCAGAATTGGGGGGCGAGTCGTCCCGAGCGAGTCAAGGAAGGGTTAAAGGTTGCCTATCAGTTCTGTTTGTTGTGGGGACTATTCGCGGCAATCGTTACGGTCATCTTTGGAGAGGTCATCGCGTCCTGGGTGGATGGCAACACCGAGGTAATCGCAACCGCTGCATTTTATCTGGCAGTTGTCCCCTGGAGTTATGGCTTGTGGGGAATGCTCATGATGAGTTCGGCTTCGTTCAACGCGCTCGGTAATCCCATCCCATCGACCGTTCTATCGTTTACCCGAATGTTTGTGATCTACGTTCCGCTCGCTTTGTTGCTCGATCATCACTTCGGTTATCTGGGCATATTTGTCGCCACCGCGGTGAGTAACGCCATCATGGGGTTGGCTGGGTTTCTATGGTTACGGCGGCGGTTCTTTCCAACCTAGTCTGAGTCCCCATTTCCTCCCCGCTGCCGTCGCGCCCCGCATCCCCTAGAATGGAGCCGGCGGGGGGCAGCCCCAGTGGCTCCCGCTCTTGCGGGCTGCTTCGTCGGGAGAAAACGTGAGCACGCGCTTGAAGACCTTCCTCCCCATTGCCATCCTGGGCGGTGCCCTGCTGATGGTCGCGCTGCTGTTCGCCATGCGAGACCCGGTAGAGCCGCGTCCCACGGTTGTGACGGCACCGCTGGTGCGAACGCTCCGCGTCGAGCTGCGAACCGTCCAGCTGAGCGTCTTCGCATACGGCACCGTGGCTCCTCGCACCGAAAGCGATCTAGTCCCGCAGGTCTCGGGCGAGGTCGTTTGGATGTCGCCGTCGCTCGTGTCGGGCGGCTTCTTCGAGAAGGGGGAGCCGCTAGTCCGGATCGACCGCGCGGACTACGAGGCCGAGCTCGAGAGCGCACGCGCCGGTGTCGCCCGCGCGCGCAGCCAGTTGTCGCGCGCGCGCAAAGAGCGCACGCGCCAGCAACGCCTGGCGGACCGTTCGGCGGCGAGCGAGTCGAACATCGACGACGCCGAGAACTCTTTCCATGTAGCCGAGGCGACGTTTCGCGAAGCGAGTGCGCGCCTCGGGCGTACCGAGCGCGATCTCGACCGGACCGAGTTGCGCGCCCCCTACGCGGGCCGCGTGCGCGAGGAGAGTCTCGACGTCGGCCAGTTCGTGTCGCGCGGGGCCGTGGTGGCGAGGCTCTACGCCGTCGACTACGCCGAGGTCCGGCTGCCGATCCCGGATCGGGAGCTCGCGTTCATCGACCTTCCACTCCCCTGGGACCGCGAGCCCGTAGCCTCCGACTTGGAGCCGCCGTCCGTTGCAGCCGACGCCCCGCCCGAGGTCGAGAGCGCGGACGCTGGGCACGCGCCGACATCCACTCCCGCGCGGCCTGCGAGCGGCCCGTTGGTACGCCTGCGGGCCGAGTTCATGGGTCAACACCATGAGTGGCGGGGCCGCGTGGTGCG
>SMVB01354974.1_pt1 | contig 11259 bp, 8 predicted proteins | sample 2456461 | NCBI WGS metagenome assembly SMVB01 (sample SAMN11095934, study PRJNA526329) | marine sediment metagenome | biome: Marine sediment; feature: Surficial sediment; material: Deep marine sediment; isolation source: Hadal surficial sediment | place: Pacific Ocean | collected 2014-05 | depth 0-1...
ATGCAAATCTTGGCGAGCGTACTGCCGGTATTGCCGATGCCGATGACGCCCAGGGTCTTGCCGGCCACCTCGTCGCCGACATAGCCCTCGCGGTCCGCCTTGACGCCGCTGCGCATCTTGCGGTCGGTCTCGACGATGCGTTTGGACACGTTGATGATGAGGCCGAGCGCGTGCTCGGCGACGGCCTGACGGTTGGCGCCCGACTGGTTGACCACCAAAACGCCGGCGCGCGTGCACGCCGCCACATCGATGGTGTCGTAGCCGGCGCCGTTGGTCGAGACCAGCAGCAGGTTGGGGTTGCGCGCCAGCAGCGCGTCGTTCGCCCAGTATTTTTCCGGAATGGCGGCGCGGGTGGAATCGATCTGGTAGCCGTGCGCCGCCGCCATCACCGGTTCGACATCGCCGTCCGGGCTGTCGTTGACGAGCTTGTGCAGCTCGATATCGGGCTCGGCGGCGATGCTCTCCAAAAAAACCGGGTGGGCGACCCGGTTGAAATAATAGACCGTCTTCGACGAATTTATCGGCCCGCTATTCATCGCTGTCGCCCCTCTCCGCCCGGCCTATTCGGGCTTGCCGAACGGCACGTCGTCGATACCATGGCGCTCTTCCAAGCCCGCCATGCCGCGCAAAATCTCGTAAAAAGCCACCGTATCCTTCTCGCCATAGCCCTTCTCGTAAGCCATCTGGAGAACCTGCGACCACACGCTGGTCATCAGCATCGGCGCACCCAGGCGTTGGCCCTGCTCGAGCATCAAGCGCGAATCCTTCAGCGATATCTTGATCTGGCCCTGCTTGGAATAATCGGCGTCGATCATCTTGGGGCCCTTGTCGACCATGGTCTTCGAGCTGCACGCGCCGTCCTGCAACACCATCAGCAGATTGTTGGGTTCCAGCCCCGCCTTTTCGCCCAGCACCATGCCTTCGGCCAGGGCGAGGCGGTTGCCGGCCAGAATGAGATTGATCACCAGCTTGGTGCGCGCGCCCGAACCCGCCGGCCCCATGTAGTAGGCGGCGCGGCTAAAGCCGGCGAAATAGGGCTTGCAGGCGTCGAAATCTTCTTGCCTGCCGCCGGCAATAACCACCAGATCGCCGGCCTGCGCCATGGTGCTGGTGCCGCTGACGCAGGAATCCAGATAGCGGATGCCGCGTTCGGCGAGATCGGCATGGAGGCGCTCGGAATCCTCCGGGCGCGCAGTGGTGGTGTCGCAAATATAGAGCCCCTCGGCGGCCCCCGCGGCGACGCCGTCCGGACCCAGCAGCACCTCGCGGGCGATATCGCTGGTTGGCAGCGAAGCGATGACGCAATCCACGTCCCTGGCCGCGTCGGCCGGCGTCTCCACCGGGTGGCCGCCCTGTTCGGCCAGATCGTCCATGCGCGCCGGATCGACGTCGAAGCCCTGGATGAAAAATTGCGACTTGCGCATATTGTGGATGAAGGCTTGGCCCATCAGGCCCATGCCGACGATACCGACGCGCTGTGTCATCGTGTCTCCCCCTTTTTTTATTCGCCGTTTTATCTATTCGACTTCATTTTCGATGGTGCCGATAGGATCGATGGTGATCTTGACCACATCGCCGGACTTCAGGAACACCGGCGGTTCGAAGCCGATGCCGACGCCGACCGGCGTGCCGGTCAGAATGACGTCGCCGGGCAGCAGCGTAATCCCTTCGGATAGGGTTTCGATCAGGGTCGGGATATCGAATATCAGGTCGCCCACCTTGGCATCCTGCCGCGCCTCGCCGTTGACCCAGGTGCGCAGGCGCATCTCGCGCACATCGCCGGCTTCGTCGGCGGTGAGGATCGCCGGACCCATGGGGCAGTAGCCGTCGAGGCCCTTGCCGATGGTCCATTGCTTGTGCTGGTGCTGCAGGGTGCGCGCGGTGACGTCGTTCGACACCGTGTAGCCATAGACGTGATCGAGCGCATTCGCCTTGGAAATGCCGCGCCCGCCGGGGCCGATGATCACCGCCAACTCGCCCTCGTAATCGGTGGTGTTGGTGGGGTCGAGATGGGCCGGGATGGGATCGAAGGGGCCGGTTACCGAGGTCGTCGCCTTGGTAAAGATGATCGGGTGATCGGGCACCGCAGTTGCCCCGGACGTGGCGTCGAAGCCGGAATCGTGGAATTCCTGCGCGTGCTCGTGATAGTTCCGGCCGACCGCGAAGGGGTCGCGCACCGGCGGCCACAGGGGCGCGCACAGGGTGATGGCGTCGAGCGCCAACCGCGCATCGTCGCCCGCCGCATCGACACCCTTTCGCGCCGCCGCCAGACCATCGTCGCCGAGCGCGATCAGCGCGCCCATATCGCCCGGCAGGCCGGGCGCGGCGCGCGACAGATCGGTCAGACTATCGCTGGCGGGGTCGAGAACGCCGAGCCGCTGCCGGCCGTCATGGATAAAGGTTGCGAGACGCATGGTGATTTCTTTCTCTCTGAGATGCCGGTGTCAGCGGACCGCGCCACCCGTTTGTTTGGCGCTGCCTACTATACTGACCTAATCGGGCGCAAGCGATGCGTTCGGAGCAGCAAATTTAACGCTACGGCACAAGTGCCGTGCATCCACAGAGAGGCCCCAACCCGCTATAACAGGGCAACGAATAAGCACACCTGCGGATATAGGGGGAGAAAATGGCGGATAAAAAGGAACTGGGGCTGGCGGTCGTCGGCTGCGGCGTCGTTGGGCGCATGCGCGCCACCCTGGCCAAGGATTACCCCGGCATCGGCTGGATCGGCCTGTCGGACATGAACGAGGCGGTCGGCCAGAAGCTCAAGGACGATATCGGCGCCGATTTTTTCACCAACGATTTCCACGAGCTGATCGCCCGGCCCGAGGTCGATGCGGTGATTATCGCGACATCGACCTGGGCCCATGTGGAGCCGACCCTGGCCGCCGTCGAGCACAGCCATATGCTGTTCATCGAGAAGCCCCTGGCGACCGACGCCCAACAATCCGCCGAGGTGCTCGCCGCCATCGAGGCCGCCGGAGTCGACGCCGTGGTCGGCTATACCCAGCGCTTCCGCCGCCGCTTTCTGGTCGTCAAGGAACGCATCCAATCCGGCCAGATCGGCGAGTTCAACTGCGCCGTGGTGCGCGCTTTCATGAACCGCATGGCGCCGACCGGCGAGGTGCGGCTGACCCAGGACCGTCGCCACCTGACGCCGATGGTGGTCTCGGGCACTCATAGCCTCGACATGGCCTTCTGGCTGATGGGCGATGCGGGTAAGCCGGTGTCCGTTTACGCACGGTCGACCGAGATGGTGATGAAGGAGCTCGGCACCAAGGACGCGACGTTTGGCCTGTTCACCATGGAGAACGGCTCGATGTTCTCCATGAACATTTGCTGGGCCCTGCCCAAGGAGTGGCCGGGCGCGGTCTACGGGCTGGAAATCGGCATCGTCGGCACCGAGGGCGTGATCGATATCGAGGACACCCACCGCGACGTCATCCTGGCCACCGAGCACCCGCAAGGCCCGGCCTACAATCCCGACGGCCTGACCATCGAGGTCAAGCGCAATGTCGACTTCCTCACCAGCTTCCCGCCCGGCGACATGTACGATGGCGAGCTGTGGGGGCCGTTGCGCGAGGAAACCAATTCCTGGTTCAACCGCATCTATAACGGCAAGCGCACGCCCCACGCCACCGCCGCCGAGGGTCACCGCAATCTGGTGCTGACCATGGCGATGGACCTGTCGGCAAAGCGCGGCGCCGAAGTCGCGCTCCCCATCGATCCGGCCGAACTGATGGCCGGCCTCAACGCGTAGGCGCGCCATGCGCGATCTCACCGACGCCGGTCCCGGCGGGCTGAACCTGCTGAGCGCGAGCGAGGCCCGCGCCCGGCTCGATAGCGGTGAGATCACGTCCGAGCAATTGGTGCGCGACTGCCTGGCCCGTATCGAGGCGCGCGAACCGGATATCGACGCCTGGGCCTTCCTCGACCCCGAGTTGGCGCTGACCCAGGCCCGCGCCCGCGACAGCGAGCCCTCGCGCGGTCTGCTGCACGGCATTCCTGTCGGCATCAAGGACATCTACGACACCGCCGACATGCCGACCGCCTACGGCACGACGATCCATCAGGGCCACCGCCCGGCGGCCGATTCCCAGTGGGTCGCCGCGCTGCGCGCCGCCGGCGCGGTTATTCTCGGCAAGACCCGGACAACCGAGTTCGCCAACCCCGTCCCCACGTCAACGCGCAACCCGCATCATCTGGAGCGCGCACCCGGAGCATCGTCGAGTGGCTCGGTGGCCGCCGTGGCCGACTTCATGGCCCCGCTGGCGACCGGATCGCAAACCGGCGGATCGGTGATCCTGCCCGCTTCGCTGTGCGGGATATATGGCTACAAGACCAGCTTCGGCGGCCTGCCGGCCGGCGGCGTGCGCCACGCCAAACCCTCGATCGACACGCCGGGCCTGTTCGCCCGTTGCCTAGACGATGTGGCCCTGATGCGCGCGGCCTCGCTGGGAATAGCGCCCGCCGCGCTCGACCTGCCCGGCGGTGCTGCCTTGCGCATCGGCGTGTGCCGTACCGAAGTGTGGCCGGAGGCCCTGCCGGAATCGGTCGCCATGCTGGCGGCGGCGGCGGAGATCCTGGCCGGGGCCGGCGCCACGGTACGCGACACCGAGCTACCCGACGAAGTCTCCCAGGCGATGGCTAATTTCTCGGCCATCCTGTGCACCGAAGATTCCCGCGCCATTTCGGCGGACGTTGGCGATCACTTCGACCAGATCAACGCCTGGGCACAAAAAAGCATCCGCGAAGCGAAGAATGTCTCGGACGCGCAATACGAGGACGCTAAAGCCGCCGCGCAACGCGCCCGTGCGGCCATCGACGGTCTGTTCGACGAATTCGACGTGCTGATTACGCCGAGCACGCGGGGCGAGGCGCCGACCGACCGCGCGGCGATCGAACCTTCTTATTTCAACCGCATATGGACGTTGATGTACCTGCCCTGCCTGTCCCTGCCGGCGTTCACCGGACCATCGGGTATGCCGGTGGGACTGCAACTCGTCGGCCGCCGCGACGCCGACGAAAAGCTGTTGGCCATGGGACGCTGGATCGAGCAGCGCATCGCAAAAGTACAGGCGTAAGTTCGCCCTCAGCCGCTGCCGGAGCGCCAAAGCTGACGCCAGCCGATGCCGATCAGGATCAACGGTATGATGCCTTCGGCGGCGACGATGCGGATGGCGACCGAGCCGCCGAATAACTCGCCCATCAGGCCGATATTGGCGAAGCCGATCAACCCGGCGCCGATGCAGATGATCAGCACGCCGAACAGGCGGCCGCGCATTTCCGGCGGGGCAACGCTATAGATCAGCGTGCTCTGCATGGTCGAGAACCCCGCCGCCATCAGGCCGACGCAGAACAGCACCACGGCCAGAGGCGCCGTCGAGGTCATCCATCCGGCGATGAAGGCGAAAATCAGATAACCGAGCATGCCGAAATAATAGAGCCGGCGGAAATTCCCCGAACGCAACCCCATGGCGATAAGCGACGCGCCGACAAACGCGCCGGCGCCCTCCAGACCGGCCAGCACGCCGATCCAGCCGGCAGACACATCGAGCACGTCGCGGCCGACCACCGGGATCATCGAGATAAACGGGAAACCCCACACGTTGAACACGATGGTGACCAGTAGAATGCGCTGGATATCGCGGTCACGCGCGATCAGCGCGAAGACTTCCTTAAAATCTCGGAAGGCGCGGGTGGCCTCGCGCTTGACCGCATCGCCGGCAACGATTACCGGCAGGCCCAATAGCAGGATCACGCACAAGGCGTACATGATCGCGCTCAACGCGAAGGCGCCGCCGGCCCCCAGCCACTGGAACAGGATGCCGCCCAACATCGGGCCCAGCATGCGGGTGGCGTTATTGGTCGCGCTGTCCAGACTCATCGCCGGCGCGACGCGCTCCAGCCCCGCGATATCGCCCAGCAGCCGCCGGCGCAGGGGCATATCGGTGGTCCACACCACGCCGGAAACTAAGCTCGAGGCAGCGACAACCCAGTATTGGTCGAGCCCAACGAAAAAGATCAGAAACACCGCCATCGACACCATCATGGCGGCGCCCATGGTGACCAACAGGAAGCGCCGCGGCGCGATGCGGTCGGCGAAGGTGCCGACGATCGAGCCCAGCACGGCCAGCGGCGCCAGGCGCAAAATCACCAGCAGCGCCACCAGGAAGGGCGAGCCGGTGGTGTCGAAGGCGTAGACGCCGACCACCAGCATTTCCAGCCACCGGGCGATGCCACTGAATACGCCGACCAGCCAGACCCGCAGATACGCCGGATCGCGCAGCAGGCCGGTGAGCCCCTGGGTGGCGATCATCGCGGGTGCGCAATCAGGCCGTTATGGCCGGTGCAACTCGGCGCGGGTCCGGGTGAAGGTGCGCCGGCCCGCCTTGAAGCCGAACAGGGGCTGGGCGTTGGTCGCCACCACGTCGCTCGCCGAGGGTGCGTCCCAGACCACCAGATCGGCGGCCTTGCCCACGGCCACCCCGTAATCGTCGCGGCGCAGCAGCCGGGCGGGCCGTCCGGTCACCATCTCGAAGCATTCGGCGAGTTCGTCGGCCGTGCCGCGCTGAGCGACGTTGGCGTACATGTTGGCGATGCGTACCAGCGAGCCGTCGCCGAACGGCGTGAACGGATTGAGGATGTTGTTGGTCGACAGGCAGCAATTGGCGCCATGCTCGATCAGCGCGTTGGCGTCGGTGACACCGCGAATGATGCTGTGGTCCTGATGGCGGCCCTGGGTGAACAGATCGGTCGCCGGCAACACCGTCACGGTGACGCCGGTATCGCCCAGCAACTTGCCCAGCTCAGCCAGTTCGGCCGGTGGCATGGACGCGTATTTCGAGCCGTGGCCGATGGCGACGCGCCCGCCCCAGCCGTTTTGATCGGTCAGCTTGCAGACCTGATAGATATCCAGATGCTCGAAACTGGGCCCGATATCGAGGTGAATATCGACATCGACGTCGTATTCCTTCGCCAGCTCGAAAATCCTCTCGATCTGCGCCGGACCGTCGGCGTCGTAGCTGGGCGCGCCGCCGATGGCCCGCGCGCCATTATCGAGCCCAGCGACCAGATTGGCATCGGCCTCGGGCACGCCGCTCCAGCCTTCCTGGATAAATACGCAGAGGTCCAGCTCGATGGCCCAGGCATAATCCTTGGCCAGTTGCTGTAGCGCCTCGAAACTCTTCATGCCGACATTGGGATCGAGCTCCACATGGGTTCGCATATGGGTCACGCCGTTGATCAGCAGACTTTCCAGCGACGCCCGGGCACGCGCGTAGACGTCTTCGACGGTGAAGCTGGGTTTGACCGCCGCGACCCGCTTCATATGGTCGGTGCCGCGGTTCGGCGCGGGCGAACTGCGGTCGAGGATGCGCGACTTGTCGAGATGGATATGGGTTTCGATCAGCCCCGGCGAAACCAGACCGCCGCCGGCATCGAGCTCTGCGCCGCCGGCCGCCAGACCGGGTTCGAGCGCCGCGATGCGGCCGTCCTGAATGCCGATGTCGCTTAACGGCGCATCCGCCGCCGCACCGGGTATACGCGCGTTGCGTATAATGAGATCGAGCGCCATTCTGTTTTCCCCTTGTTTCCGCCCGATTATGACTTCCGGCGGTTTAATACCCCAGAGCGCAGCCGTCCTTGCGCGGATCCGACCCACCGATCAGCACACCGCGCTCCCAGTCGATCCAGATCGCCTGTCCGCCCCCGTGCGGCGCCGGCGCCGGGGCCACGACATGACCCAACGCTTCCAGTTCGGAGACGATTTGCTGCGATATTCCGCTCTCGGCCAGCACCGTATCGTCTTGATAAAACACCCGCGGACTATCGAGCGCCTGCTGCACATCGAGGCCGTGATCGAGGATGTTGGTCAGCAAGTGCGCATGACCGAACGGCTGGTACTGGCCGCCCATGACGCCGAAGGGCATGACCGCGCGGCCGTTTTGCATCAGCATGCCGGGAAGGATGGTATGGAGTGGACGCTTGCCGGGCGCGATGGTATTGCCGCTGGCCTCGTCGATATCGAATAAACTGCCACGGTCGTGGAACATCACGCCGGTCTTGCCGCAGAGCAGGCCGCTACCGAAAGGCCGGAATAGCGAGTTTATGAAACTCACCGCGTTGGCGTCGCGGTCGACCACGGTCAAATAGACGGTGTCGGATTGGGCCGGCAACGCGCTTACGTCCGAGGGCGACATGGCGCGCTCAGAGCTGATCAAGGCGCGCTGACGATCAGCGTAATCCTTCGCCAAATAGGTTTGCAGATGTTCGGCGGAGCGCTCGTGGCCGACGAAATAGCGGTCGCGGTCGCGGAAGGCGAGCCGCCCGGCCTCGATTTCCAGGTGCAGCCGGACCGCGCCGTTGGGATCCAGGCTCGCCAGATCGAAACCCTCTAAAATATTGAGCATGATCAGGGCGACGAACCCCTGTCCGTTAGGGGGACATTCGGCCACGTCGTAGCCGCGGTAAGTGGTGGAAATGGGGCTGCTGTAATCACCCCGGACGTTGGCAAAATCTTCGACCGTATGCAGGCCGCCCAGTCCGTTGAGCGTCGCAACCATCGCTTCGGCGACCGGACCCTTATAGAAACCGTCCGCCCCATTTTTGGCGATCGCGCGCAGGGTTGCCGCCAGTTCGGGCTGGCGAAATATGTCACCGGCTTTAAACAGGCGGCCGTCGTTAAGGAACATCCGCCGGATGGTTTCATTGGCGTTCAATTTCGCCTCGAACCGGCCCCAATCGTAAGCGACGCGCGGGTGGATGGGATAGCCGGTCTCGGCCAGGCCGATAGCGGTCGCCAGTAATTCGCCGAAATCCTTGGTGCCGTGATCGTCGACCAGGCGCGACCAGGCTTCGACGGCGCCGGGGACGGTTACCGCATGGGCGCTGTCCGACGCGATCTCGGTGATGCCGTTGTCGAGATACCATTGTGTGGTCGCGCCGCCACAGGCGCGGCCGGAGCCGTTATAGGCGACGATGTCGCCGCCCGCCGGCGCATAGAGGACGAAACAGTCGCCGCCGATACCGGTCATCTGAGGTTCGACCACGGCGTGAACGGCCATCGCCGCGACCGCTGCATCGATGGCGTTACCGCCATCGCGTAGAATATCCAGCGCCGTCAAGGTGGCGCGGGGATGGGACGTCGCGGCCATTCCGTTCGTTCCGAAGACGGCCGAACGGCCAGGCAATTCGAAATTTCGCATGCCCCCTTACTGGCTTATTTTTCACTATAGGGGAAGCCCGTGCGGCATTTCGCTCAGGGTTTGAACAACGGCGTCCAAACCGCTAAGTGTGTGGCGAAACGCTAACGGGGGACACCATGGCACACTGGGTACGCTTCGAGCATAACGGCGAGACCGGCATCGGCACGCTGGATAGCGAGACGATTACGGTCTGTGCGGGCGATATGTTCGCCGGCGCGGCGGCGACCGGCCAGACGATAGCGCTGGGAGATGTCAGCCTGCTGACCCCGTGCTTACCCAGCAAGCTCATAGCTTTATGGAATAATTCGCGCTCGGCGGCGGAAAAGCAGGGCCTTGAGCAGCCGGAGTATCCGCTGTTATTCGTCAAGCCGCCGAACACTTACCTGCCGGCCGGCGGCGTCATCCGCAAACCGGCCTCCTATGACGGGCGGGTGATTTACGAAGCCGAACTCGGCATCGTCATCGGCAGCGCCTCCAAAGACGCGAGCCCGGCAGAGGCGGCCGACTGCATCTTCGGCTACACCTGCGTCAACGACGTCACCGCGCTGCAAATCCTCGCTGCCGACGCCAGCTTTCCGCAATGGGCGCGGGCCAGGGGTTCGACACTTTCGGCGTCTTCGGCCCGGCGATCGCCACCGATACCGACATCTCAGGGGCCACGATCCGCGCCGAGCTGAACGGGCGCGAGCGGCAAAATTATCCGGTGAGCGACCTATTCATGCAGCCGGCGGAAATCGTCAGCCATCTGTCAGGCGCGATGACGCTCAACCCCGGCGACCTGATCGCCTACGGCACCGGCCCCGGCGCCCTGCCGATGAAACCGGGCGCGACCATCGATGTCATCATCGACGGCATCGGCACATTGTCGAATACCTACGAAGCGTGACGCCGTGCGCACGAGGGTCCAAAAGTGCGGCTTTCCTTGAAAAATAATCCCTAAAAAATGGTTAAGAGAAATTAACTTTTTGTTAAGACTGCCTTACTATGGTCTGCACCAGGTAATGAGCGTAATCGATGTCTGGCGCTCCATCGCGGTGTTGCCATGCGGCGAAAAGGCCAGATCGGGGATTAATTTTTTGCATGTGAAGGATGCCGGTTCTGTCCCTGTGCATCCGTAGGGGGCCGGGCGGGCGTTGGCGAGCATTTCAAATCTTCTGGGATCGAAGTCCCGCGACAGTGAATTCGATGCCGCCCTGATCCGGCATTTCGCGTCGCACCAGCATATTGGCGCGATCGCGACCTGCATTGTAACCATCGCTGTCGCGGCCGTCATATGGGACCACGTTCCCATGGGTTTGTTGTTACCCTGGGCAGGCGCACAAATCGCCATCGCCTTGCTCTCGAGATTGCGCTGGCAGCAATTTCGACAGCTTGAAAACATTCCCGCGAATTCTCAGCCGTTAATTATAGAAGCCATGCTGTGGAAGGCCCTAACCGGCGCTTGGTGGGGTCTTCTCGCCGTATTCACTTATGTCCACCTGCCGCATTCGCTGGAATTTTTTACCACGATCGCCGTCGCCGCGATGGCCGTTGGCGGCATCACCACCATGACGGCTCTACCGGCAGCGGCAAACGCCTTCATCCGGCTGAGTTTCGTACCCTTTATCGGCTATTGGCTGCTCGGCGGCGATACGGCGTCGGTCACGCTCGGCCTCCTCGCGATCTTGCTGCTCGGCCTGGTTATAAATTCCGCCCGCATCGCGCATGGACAAATATTATCGGTCTTGCAGGCCGAGTTCGGACTTCGGCAGGTATCCGACGAGTACAGGGCGGCCCGCGGCGAATGGGTGGATCTATCGGACACCACTGAAGCCTACGTCGTGTTCGACCCGCAGGACAAATTGCTTTCGTGGAACGAGCGCTATGCGGAACTGTTGCAGATCCTCAGAGAACTTCTGCACCGCGGCACGCCTCGTATGGAACTGATCAAGCGCGGCCTGAAACCGGTCGAATTTGCAAACGGCGAAATCTCGGTCGAGCAGTGGTTGAAGAAACGGATCGACGCCGAAAGGCGCGGACACAGCGAGACTTTCCTGCGCGAGTTCGAAGGCGG
>SMVB01414494.1_pt1 | contig 11256 bp, 9 predicted proteins | sample 2456461 | NCBI WGS metagenome assembly SMVB01 (sample SAMN11095934, study PRJNA526329) | marine sediment metagenome | biome: Marine sediment; feature: Surficial sediment; material: Deep marine sediment; isolation source: Hadal surficial sediment | place: Pacific Ocean | collected 2014-05 | depth 0-1...
CCATTGTGTCCAAATTGACCGAAGAACACGAAACCGCACTTGCCGTGCGAGATTTCACCTTGGCCGGCAAACGGCTTAAACAGGTCGAACCTTTCCTCAAAAAGGACCGGGTTGAGCAATTGCAACAAGCCTTCGACGTAGCACGTAAGCGCGACGCCGCGGAGTCCGAACACGCCGTCAGGGTCGCTGAGCTTCTACAGCGGGCCGCGGCCGACCTAAAGGCAAATCGACTGTCGACACCGGCCGGCGGCAGCGCGGTTGATCGCTATCGTGCGGTACTTAAACTCGATCCACAAAATGCCGAGGCGGCGGCAGGTTTGGTCAAAGTAGGCGCGCGTTACATTGACCTGGCGGACGCCGCGATCCGCAATCGTCAACTTGATCACGCGAGGGACTATATTGAGCGGGCGCGTACGCTGGGCCGATCGAGTTCGACATTGCAGCGCTTGTCCACTCAGCTAAAAACGGTCGAGAATCAGATTGCTGAGGAAAATGTCGCGCGCGCCGTTGCGCAGGAAAGGCAGCGGCTCGCTGTTGCGGCGGCTGAGCGACAGGACCGCGAGCGCTTGAGGCTCGAGTTAGAAGTCGCACGCGAGACCGCCGCGGCAGAGAAGCGGCGCCGCCAGGAAGTCGAGGCCAAACGCTTGTTCGAATTGGAACAGAACAAGCAACGTGCACGCGAAGCACAACAAGTCGTCGCCGATAGATCCACGCTGGTGGTCGAAGTTGACGGATTCAGTAGTAATTTGGAGCTCTATGGCCTGAAGGAGAATGAGATCCGCGCCGACATCGAGTCTCGCCTAAGCGCATTGGGCTACAACGTCGTGCTCCATCACCAAGCCAATCGGTCGATGAACACACGCTTGTTCCTTATCCGATTTCGCGCAAACTTGAATTCCGCCTCGGGGATATTTTCTTATGCTGCTTCGTTGGCGCTTTACGATCAAGTGCCGAAGATGGCGAACAGCATTGCAAGGTCAGGGCTACGCCCGGTGTGGGAAAAGGGTACGAGTGGCGTTGCCATACAAACCGATTTACAGCGGGTGCGCGGCGAATACAATTTAACCATGCGGAATTTCACTACCGAAGTGGGTAAAGCCCCAGGTCGCCTTTAGGCTACTACATCTAAAGTACACGACAAATCGTGGGCGTGGTGTTAGCGGTCGTCGTTGAAATTGACTAGGAGTCCCGCCGGACCTGTTTCGATGCGGTGCACCAGCTCGGCCTGACGGTTAATTCCGGTTTTATGGAATACATGCTTTAGATGCGTACGGGCCGTATTGACCGATATGTCCAGGTTCTTAGCCGACTCATCAAGGGTCGAACCACCGACCAAAAGCTGTACGAGTTTGCTTTCCGTCAGGGTTAGTCCGTACAGGCGCGTCAGCACCTCGCGGGAAACCTGACGGTTAAGGCTTGCATCGAAAAGGTATAAAACCACACACGGTACCTCGTCAGCGCGGTTGCCGGAAGACACCGGTGTTGCAATCACTTCAACTTGGTCGCGGATGGTCGGCGCTTTGATGAACATTGCGTCACTGCTGTCATCTAATCCTTCGCGCGACTTCGTCGCGGCACTCGTGACCAGTTGCTGAAGCTTTTCATCAAGCTTTTTATCGCACGCCGATAACCGGTTGTTGGTGCAGTCCAGACCGCGATTATGCTTGAGTATCTCGCGTGCGTAGGCATTCATGTGTAGCACGGTCATGTCTTCGGACACGATGGCAATGCCAACCGGAAGTGCGTCGATGGCCTTCGCGAATGCCTTGGATTGGCCGCGAAACGATGCTACTCGCAGTGGCGACGACAATTTCAGCACGGCGCCAAAACTCTGGCCCTGAACATCGCGTAGCGGCGTAAGTAAATCACCATTGCCGATTTCATCGCTGCCTGCTCGCTCGTCGTTTCGTACCAAGCGTTCTTCGCTCCCACGCATGATGACGTTCTCGACAATGGTTTGCGCGCGGTCATTTCCCACGCCATAAACCTGGTCGAGGACCGCGGCGAGTGAGCGGCCGACAATTTGCTTGCGTCGCCAGCCCAGCATCCTTTCGGCCGCTTTGCTCACAAAATTTACGCGCCCTTCGACACTAGCGGTCACGATGGCTTCTTTGTTTTCATCATCATGGTCATCGGTGGGGGAGATGCGCGCCGATACCGCCAGCGCCCGTTCGCTACGTTGGAAAAGGGCGAGATCGATCGTGGTTAGAAGATCTTTGGTCGTGAACGGCTTGTTGATAAAACCGGCGGGATGCGTTTGTCGAGCCCGCGCGAGGAGTTTTTGGTCGACGTACGCAGAGACGTATACGACCGGAATATCGGATTTCGCGCGAATCAGCTGTGCGGCCTCGATGCCATCTATGCCATCACCCAATTTAATATCCATCAGGATCAGGTCGGGTTGCAGCTCTGAGGCTTTAGCAACGGCCTCAAGACCGTCTTTAGCGACCGCCATCACGTCGTAGCCAAGACCACGTAAGCGCATCTGCAGTGCACCCGCGACCGCACGCTGATCTTCAACAACGAGGATATGCTCGCCAGCCATACCAGTACCCACTAACTGTTGGTGATAATTTAAGTCCCTTTAGCGGATTGGAGCGCACTACATGCCGGGACGTTTCCCTTCGAACGATATCGCCCAGCGTGCAGCTACGCTGCGGCCATTCTACACGATAACCGCTCAGAAGCGGAGCACAATCCCTATAACTATTCGAATCTTAGCTATCGCGTTAATCACCTAAGAGCAAGTGCCAGACCGGCACAATGGTGTTGCACCACCGCGCTAGCGATCGTCGCGAAATTGTTTTTGAAACAATTCTCGTCGTTCCTGTGCATCAACGGTCAACGTCGCGATGGGTCTGGCTTCAAGCCGACCAAGTCCGATCTCTTCGCCGGTTTCCTCGCAAAAACCGTAGTCGCCTTCTTCAATCCGCTTAATTGCTTCTTCGATCTTGCGCAGCAGCTTACGGTAGCGGTCGCGGGTTCTCAGTTCAAGTATATTGTCGCTTTCGCGGCTTGCCCGTTCGGCTTCGTCACCAACGTCGCGCGTCTCTGTTCGTAAATGTTCGAGTGTCTCCTGCGATTCAACTATCAGTTCATCACGCCAGGCTAAAAGCATTCGCTTGAAATAGGCGAGATGCCGCACGTTCATATACTCATCTTTTGCGGAAGGCGTGTAATTCAGTGGGATCTTTACGTCCTCAAGGTTGATGAGTTTTCGTACGATCCGTGGCCGCTGCACGGTTGGGGCGATCGGGCTCGGGCGAGCGGCGGGGGCCGATGATTTTCGCTTTCGCTTCGGCGTTGGTTTCGTCGCCGTGTCGGCGGGTTTAGTGATATTTTTTTTGTTCGACAATTTTTTATTGGCAGGCGCTTTTTCGGCCGCACTCTTTTTCTTGGTAGCTGCGGTTTTGGCAGGTGATTTTTTGGCGACCGATTTCTTTTTCACGAGCTTTTTCTTTGTCCCCGCTTTCTTCTTTAGGACCGCCTTGGGGGCAGGTTCTTTCTTTGACACAGCTCTTTTAGTCGTCGTCTTTTTCTTGGCAGGCGATTTCTTTGCTGCTACTTTCTTTTTCACGACCTTTTTAGCCGACGTTTTTCTTGACGCCTTCTTGATCACAGGCTTCATTTTCGCCGTTGTTCTCTTCGACACTTTGGTTTTAGCCTTTGCCACGGTTTCTACCTCTTGCCGGGTTCGATCTAAGCGTGAGCAGAACCCACGTGATCGTGTGTCTATGGGCTCTGCCCGCGAAGAAACGCGCACATTAATCATTTTCGAATGCGAACGCAATGATTTGAGCATTTTGGGCGTGATGAATGCGCTTTTTCTGCCCGGTCTTTTGATTAATGTGGCGGCCAATAGCACGTGCTGTAGGGGTCGCGGCGCTGATGGCCAGCACAATAAAAAGTTGGAAACCACTTAGAACGTTTAAGTTCGGGTAATGGCGCCATCGCGCGCTGAGGGTAAGCAAGTCGGGTTCCATCGCAAAATCTGCGCCAATTTCGGCGCAAATGACGATTAGCATTAAGATTCAGCGGTGTCGGAGCGAGTCTATCGTGCGGCCTGTTTGCTCAACGGGCATGGATCCCGATCATTTCGCGGACTGCTTGATGGAGCGGCGTGCGGGGATTGGCTCTGCAGTAATTCGCCAACCAGTGAAACAGGCCGGCATGGTCGATTGCGATATCGATATTACGGTGGTTGGTGGCATTGAATCCGCTGATATAGCCTTGGACCCACGATAAGTAACTATCGAGTGCAACATCGGAATCCTGATCAATAGCGAAATTTAATGCGCTACAATCGCGCGTTCCGCTACCAGATATCGTCTGGGCCTCGCTCGCCATTGATGCGATAAGGACGGCGGCAAAGGCGCCGTACGTTAAGGCGTGTTGGATAGACATCGATAAAGTATTAAACCATTGACTCAATTGTGCCAGATTGTTTTCCCAGCCCATTGCAGCGGGCCTCACTTCGAACGGGGCGGCGCTAACGTGTCAGTGATATGATTCTAACTCCATTTTCAAAGCGCCATAGTTCAGTGCTTCAGCGTCGGTTGTTTCGATACGCTGCAAGCGGACTAAACCAACATTCGGCGCGTACCATTCGGTAACCGTTACCGAAATCACGGTTCGCCCGATATAGTTGCCGATCTCCGCATCAATTAGTCCGCTGCCGACGACACGCAGGCAGTCGTGAAACTCTCCGGCGGGAACATGAACGACATCAGTGACGCTTTCAATCGTGTAATCGAGGATCACCGTCTGGGTGATGCGAAACGGCGTTTCCCACGGGGGCCCAGCATTTTCAAGAACAATGGTTTGCGTCGATCGTTGCCAGGTCGCGCCGCTACGGATGTCGGCTGGAAGCACGATATGACTGGGGTCGACGGCTTGAATATGCTTGTCGGTGCGTAGTTTGCGTGCGACACGTCGGACGCCGTCGCCATCGATTCGATAATAATATCGATGATCGGAAATTGTATTTTTCGCGACGATCCGAATACCGTTCCAGTTTTGATAGGGCAGGGTCTGCGTCAGATACTTTTGCGTAACCGTGCCGTCCATAGTGGTTCGCTCGATGGTGTAATGCCACCGCCGGTCGACATCGAGTGGGTAATAATTCGTTGGTCGCTGATCGCAAGCGGTGCTCATGACCAATGCCGTCAAGCAACTTAACTTTCCAAGGGAGATTAGTTTCGCTCTGGCACACGACATCCACCCACATAATATCTTCCGCGGCTCTGGAGTGGAATATCGTGGCTCGGACCGGGTATCGCGTGCCGCCGACCGTAGCACCGTTCGCTGTCGTCAACCCGTTGCCTTGGCCGTGTGAGGGCAAGAAATCGGGTACGTCGGTGACGTTGTATGAGCAATGGTATGGTCGAACCTGGTTCAATACGACCGCCGTGTTTTATTAGGTCGTCAACATTATTAATCGGGTGGTGATTGAATGAGACAATGATATCGTTGCGCTTCAAGCCCGCCATCGCCGCCGGCTTACCGGGCTCGACGTCGTCGACTCGCACACCAAATTCGACGCCAACGGCGGCGCGCTCTGTTGCAGTGAGATCGGATATTACGACCCCTAGCAGGCGAGTGGTCCCGTCAATGCCGCTCAAACGGTCATCAACGAGGACACCAACAACTATTTTGATCATTTGGATCTTGCGCTCGCGAAGGATTCGGACCGGTATTTCCGCTGGCGTTGCCGCCCCCGCGACTAGCAGAGGGAGCATCGAGGCGCGGTCAATCGGATGCCCGTCGAATGCCACGACGATATCACCCGGGGCCAGCATAGCTTGTGCCGTGGGGCTGCCAGGTGTCACCGAGCTGATTAACGCGCCGCGTGTATTGGTCACGATGTATCCATCGGTGGTTGCTATCACGCCGGCACCAAGCCCTTCTCCGGCGGCGCGCGGTGGGCGCATCTATGGTCCTCGAAAATTATAAAACCGTTGTAAGAATTCCGGTCCTGCGCTACCGAGATGGGTGATATTTCCGTGCTGCGCAATCGGCGCGTGAAGGGTGCTAATATTGACCACGGTAGGACTTTGGTTCCGCGCTAGGCCCTCAAAATCTGGTAGCGGCGCGGCGGCGGCCGCGACATATCCGGAGATTTGCGCCAACGCGAGAAACAACGTTGCGGCTAAATACGCCAACCGGTGTCCGATGCGAGAGAAGGTAACTGTAATCATGGCAAATCTCCTATATTGATGATCGGTCAATGCTGCTCTTCGACCGCGGCGATTGAGTATCGTCACATTACAATTTGGTCATGTTGTGGGGCGCACGGACGACGGTAGATGTCTTCCACTATGCAACCCGCTTTAGTAAGATCCCATGGTGCGCAAGCGATTTTTGACCCCTCCCACCTAATGCATCGATTGACGGCAATTCTCGGTTGTTTAGCGTTTACGCGTATCGCGTAAACGCCAGTAAAATTGATAAAACCCGGTGGGCATACACCGTGTCTGTGTGAGTGAAGAACGGCTTGAACGTTACCGCTATATTCGTATCAAACCAGAATTCTAGGGTCTTCATTTAATATCGCGATAATGCCAACAGTGAAAGGTTCTGCGTCCCGAATTGTCGTCCCGCTCATGGTTGTTTTTGCCGGCGGGTTGGTTGCTGCCTATCTGATTGGCACGCGACCGGAAGCGCATCCCAATCCCCCCACTGAGAAGGTGCGTCCGGTCAATGTAGTCCGGGCGCGATTCGAAAGTGTGCAACCAACATTGCTCGTCTATGGCGAAATCGTTGCCGGTCGCGAAGCCGAAATCCGTTCGATGGTCGCGGGCCGACTGGTCTATCTTGATCCGGCGTACCGCAACGGCGCCTACGTCGATGCAGGTAGCCGGCTGGTAGCGATTGATACCTTTGAATACGAACTGGCCGTCAAAGAGCAGTTGGCGGACTTGAACGGAGCACGAGCGAGATTGCAGGAATTGAGTAGCGAACTCAGTGTCCAACGCCGCTTAGTGGTCCTTTTCGACGAACAAATTGAATTGCGCCAGCGCGACGGTGATCGGATCGCGAATCTTGTCGATACGGGTCAAATGGCCGAAAAGGCCTTTGATGACGCAAAGATCGCGTTAAATGCTGCGCGCCAACAACGGCTCCAAGGCGAGCAAACCGTCAAAGTATTGATGGCTCGAATCGATCAGCAGCGCGCGGCGGTGGAACGCCGCCAAGCAGAACTCGATCGTGCCGAACGGGCTCTCGTTGACACGGACATAATCGCTCCTTTTAGTGGGTTTTTGCAGGATATTGTCGTGGCGACCGGGAAACGAGTTGCTGTTGGCGAGAGCATTGGCCGCTTGATCGATGCCCGTGGGCTTGAGGTGCGCTTCGAACTAGCCAATGCCGATTATTCGCGTTTGGTGGGTGCCACCCACGCGCGACTGGACTCGACCAGTCATCCTTTGGCCGCAACGGAAATCCAGGTGTCCTGGCGGCTCGGCGCGACGGTCTATCGTTACAGTGGCGTGATCGAGCGAACCGGCGCCGAAATCGATTCGGCTAGTGGTGGGATCGTCTTGTATGCCCCGATCACTAACGGGCCGACCGGGATCCTTCGGCCGGGCGCGTTTGTTGAGGTGTCAGTGCCGGATGTCGCCTACGACGGGGTCATCGTACTGCCGTCAACGGCGCTATCAGATGACGGCGTTATCTATGTGGTTGAAGACTCTCGATTGGTCGCGCGCAAGGTTGTCGTGGTGCGTGAATTTGGCGACAAGATATATATCACCAGCGATATCCGACCAATGACCGAGATCGTTACCGAGCAGTTTCCGGATATTGGCCCCGGGATCCGCGTGCGGCCGATGTAGAGCGGTGGGATCTTCTTCGACGTCGCACACTGGCCTTATCGCGACCTTCGCGCGCCACCCGACCGCCGCCAACCTGTTGTTTGCCTTAATGGTGGTGTGCGGATTGTTCGCCACGGTGAATATCAACCGGCAGTTCTTCCCCGATTTTGGCATCGATTTTGTGACCATTTCCGTGGTTTGGCCCGGCGCCTCAGCCGAGGATATCGACAGCAACATCGTACAAGCAATCGAACCCGAGGTGCGCTTCCTGAACGGCGTAAAAACGGTCACTTCATCGTCATTTGAAGGCATTGCGAGTATCTCCGTCGAGTTTGAGGCGGGACACACCATGGCTGATGCCTTATCCGATGTAGAGTCCGCTGTTGCCCAATTACGCACCCTGCCCGAGGATTCGGAAGAACCCGAGATCCGTCGAATTATTCGCTATGAGACGATCTCGAAATTGGTCATTTCGGGTCCTTTTCCAGAAAGCTCGCTAAAGCATATTGCAAAAAATTTGCGCGACGACTTACTCGACCTGGGGGTCGACAGGATTGATCTTTTCGGCGCCCGGGACGAGGAGATCTGGGTGGATATCGAGCCCGCGATTCTTCGGCGTTTCGATCTCAAGCTCGCGGACATTGCCGCGCGGATCGGCGCGTCGTCCCTGGATCTGCCTTCCGGTGAGATTGCCGGCGGGCAGCAACAAGTGCGTAGCCTTGGACTAAAGCGCACCGCGGCGGAGGTTGAAGCGATCGAGATAAAAGCGTTCGCGGACGGGAGAAAGGTTTTTCTGCGCGATATTGCGACGGTTCACGAGGCCTTTAACGACTCCAGTCGCGTGGCGTTTCGTCACGGTCAACCAGCAATCGAATTGCATATTCGGCGCGCGGTTAACACCGACGCCCTGGATATCGCTGAGACCGTTAAGAAATATATTACCGGCATCAAACCGACCTTACCGCCGACGTTGACCCTGGAGCAATACGACGTCAGGGCGAAGTCAATTCAACAGCGGATCCAATTATTAGTGAACAACGGACTGGGCGGATTGGCGCTGGTACTGGCGGTGTTGTTTTTGTTTCTCAACGCGCGCGTGGCATTTTGGGTGGCGGCCGGTATCCCGGCGGCGATGCTCGCGGCCGTTGGCGTCATGTGGGTTAGCGGGCAGACAATCAACATGATCTCGATGTTTGGCATGATTATGGCCATTGGCATCGTGGTCGACGACGCCATCGTCGTCGGCGAGCACGCCGAAACACGATTTCGCCAAGGCCTCGATCCCCTAGACGCCGCCGTTGCCGGCGCCCACCGTATGGCAGCGCCGGTGGTCAGCGCGACTTTGACGACGATAGCCGCGTTCTTACCGCTATTTCTAATTTCGGGAATTATGGGTCAAATCATTTCTGCGATCCCGTTTGTTGTCGTCGCCGTGTTACTGGCAAGTCTGCTGGAGTGCTTTTTCGTATTGCCCGGCCATTTGCGTCATGCGTTACGTAAAGACGCGACCGGAGCCGGACGTTTGAGCCGGTTTAGAGGGCGATTCGATGCCGCCTTCGATGGTTTTCGCGAGGGGACCTTTACCGCAGTGGTGACCCGGGCTGTGCGTTTTCGTTACATCACGATTGCGATCAGTATCGCGGCGTTTGTGATTGCGATTGGCAGCCTTATCGGTGGCCAGGTGGGGTATCAGTTCTTTCCGTCGCCCGAACCTGACAAGATTTATGCCAACATTGAGATGTCTGCGGGTACCTCACGCGACCGCACCCGTTTGATGATGCTGGAAGTGGAGCAGGCCTTATATCGTGCTGCCGTAAAGCTTGATGGTGACAACACCGATTTGATCGAAATGAGCCTCGGCAAACTTGGCGTGCCGGTCGGTGATCGGCAGGGCGGTTCCGCGGTGGGTACCAGCGACACCGTGGGCGGGATTGTCGTCGAGCTAAAGACATCCGATCAACGGACTGTGCGAGCGGCGGCGTTAATGGCTGCTTGGCGGCGCGAAGTACGTCCGCAGCCGGGATTGGAGACCTTCACCGTGACGGCCCAGCAGACCGGTCCGCCGGGTCGGGATCTCGATATCAGGCTCCGCGGAGGTTCGGTTCAAGCGCTCAAATCCGCGGCGGCCGCGGTTGCAGAGCTACTCGCCCGCTTTCCGGGTTTAACTGATATCGATGACAATTTACCGGTCGGTAAACCAGAGGTGATCCTGGAGGTTACTTCACGCGGACAGGCGCTCGGTTTCACCACCGCGGAGATCGGGCGCCAAGTGCGTAATGCCATTGATGGTGCGATCGCCAAGCGCTTTCCGCGGCGCGACGAGGAGGTCTGGATCAGGGTCCAGCTCGATCGTAAGGTTGTGGATAGGGCAATGTTGGACAAATTATATGTCCGCTCACCAGCCGGTGTGGAGGTGCCGCTCGGCGAGGTGGTTACGATGCGCAAGCACACCGGCTTTGCACGCATTCGGCGCGAAGCTGGGCGGCGTGAGGTGTCGATAACGGCCGAGGTCGACCCGTCGCTCACCAGCGCTAGCGCGGTGATCCGCGGGCTGCTCGAGCAGGGTTTGGTAGACATCGTTAATGATTATGGGGTGGACTACGAATTTTCGGGGCGTGCTGAAGAACAGGCGGAAACGACCGCGGATATGCAATTTGGTGCGCTGTTGGGTTTGGTGCTGATTTACATCATCTTGGCGTGGGTATTCTCGAGCTATGTCAGACCGCTGGTCGTCATGTCGATCATTCCGTTAGGACTTGTCGGTGCCGTTATAGGCCATTTTTTGTGGGGCGCGGATCTCACCATACTCAGCGTGTTCGCCCTTCTTGGTCTTGCCGGGATCGTGATTAACGATTCCATCGTGCTGGTGACGACAATAGATGAACGATACCAAACCGAACCGCTCGACGTTGCCGCGATTAATGGTGCCCGCGATCGCTTACGCGCGGTAGTTTTGACCTCGGCAACGACCATTGGTGGATTGAGTCCGCTGTTGTTCGAAACCAGTTTACAGGCGCAGTTTCTTATTCCGATGGCGATCACCATCGTCTTTGGTCTGCTCGTTACAACCTTTGTCGTGTTGTTGTTGGTGCCGGCATTGGTCGTTGTGCAGGGGGATATCGCCCGCTTGATTGCGGATCGGATCGGTCTAGGGGCGTTGGCTCCCGGTAAGTGATCTAGTGATCGTTAGTCATTCAGTAGTAGTTCCGCCATCCCGTCTAATTTCCCTTTCACTGCCTCCCATTGCGGCATCTGTTTTTTCAGCAAGCGATAGAAGTAGCGGCTATGGTTGTGGAATTTCAAATGACACAGCTCGTGGAGCAGCACATAGTCGATACATTGTGACGGTGCTTTCACCAGGTGCGGATTCAACGACAACACGCCTTGCGGGGAGCAGCTACCCCATTGGGTCTTCATGGTCCGTAATTTCCAGGGAGGTTTTCCC
>SMVB01021621.1_pt1 | contig 11254 bp, 13 predicted proteins | sample 2456461 | NCBI WGS metagenome assembly SMVB01 (sample SAMN11095934, study PRJNA526329) | marine sediment metagenome | biome: Marine sediment; feature: Surficial sediment; material: Deep marine sediment; isolation source: Hadal surficial sediment | place: Pacific Ocean | collected 2014-05 | depth...
ACTGTCGCGGGTCGCGCCCGTTGACCCAGCGCAATACCTGCCGCTCCTGGGCCGGCGTCAGGGTTCGCGGACGCCCCGTGGCCTTCGTCGACCGCAGCGCCTTGATGCCCACGCCCGGTTGCAGCGCCGCTTTCATCCATTTGTAAATCGTGGTGCGGTTGAAACCGTAGGACGCGATCACATCGGTTGCCGCCTCGCCTTCGCGCACTCGCTCTATCGCCATCAGCCGAATCGTCTCTAGCGTCGCGCGGTCAAGAGTGCGGCCGTCTCGTTTCATATCCGATCCGATCCGCACGCTTTCAAAAAGTTCCATCCAATGTCGTCTTATTTATCGACTACTGAGTAAACTGCCGGCTCGCGGACGTTGAGCTGGCGCGGATTGTTGCAGACGGCGATCCGCAGATGGTTATCGCGGCGGATGAATTTCTCGAACAACAACAGGCCTTACAGGCAAGTTGTGATGTTGGCGCGTGGTTGAGCTTTGGTGCAGCAAGTGACGGTTCGTACGAGGAACTCATCGCGGGGGCGACCGATGACGCAAATACGCACGCGAGTGATATCGGTGACGACGATCCCTTACTGATCCTTTATACCGGCGGTACGACTGGAGATTCGAAAGGCGCATTGCATTCGCATCGTAGTTTCTTCATGGGGATGGTGAATCAAACAATCGCCGAACGCATCGTCCCCAATGACGTGTATATGTTGACCGGGCAGATGTTTCATATTCCGGTAGCGTTGGCAATGAATTATATGGCTCACGGCTGCCCCTTGGTGTTGATCAACTTCGATGCCGAAAAGGCGCTTAATGTCATTGCCGCCGAAAAGCTGTCGGCATTTCTGGGCATCACAACAATGTTGAATTGGATGATGGCAGTCGACCGATTCGACAGCTACGACATATCGAGTTTGCGCAACATCCAGTACGGTGGTGGACCGATGCCGGCAACGGTGGTCAAGGCTGCGCTTGAGGCGTTTCCGTGTACGCTGATTCAAGGTTATGGCCAAACCGAAGGTATGACGATGACCTTCCTGTCACAAGAAGACCACCACAATGCGATTCACGGACAGCGACCTGAGCGTCTGGGATCCTGCGGTCGTGAAGGATTCGTTACAACGGTTCGGATCGTGGGTGATGATGCCAAACCCGTAGCCCGTGACGGCCGCACAATGGGCGAAATCGTCGTGCGGTCAGATGCCAATATGCTCGGCTATTGGCGCAAGCCGGAACTCACCGCCGACACCATCCGTGATGGCTGGATGCGCACCGGCGACCTCGCAACTTGGGACGAAGATGGCTACATTTTCATTGTCGATCGTGCCAAGGATATGATTATTTCCGGAGGCGAAAATATTTATTCGACGCAAGTTGAGGCGGCCATCCACAAACACGATGCGGTGCTTGAAGTCGCGGTGATCGGCGTGCCCGATGACGAATGGGGTGAAGCGGTCAAGGCAGTTGTGGTCTTGAAGCCCGGTCATAGCGCGAGCGAACAAGCTATTATCGACACCGCCAGACAACATTTGGCTTCCTACCAAAAACCTCGCAGCGTCGACTTCGTCGAGAGTTTGCCCAAAGCGCCGACCGGCAAAATATTGAAACGTGAACTCCGCAAACAACACTGGAACTCAGGCCTTCGTCAAGTATGAGCGATCTAATTACAGCAGAGTTATTGACCCATATCGGTAGCAGCGCCCCACCGCAACAAGAAATCGTTACCCGCCGAGATATTCGCAAGTATTCGGTCGCCTCCGGGCAACGCTTAAAAAAATATCTCGACGGGGACGAGGCACCACCATTGTTTCATGTCGCATTGTTTTGGGACGTTGTCGAACGAGATCGATTGCGCCCCGACGGTATTTCGATCGATACGTTGATCCCACAACTGCCGCTCAAACGTGCGATGGCCGGCGGCCTCAAGATTGAATATCACCGCGGTATATATCCAGAGGATATTCTCATTGCCGAGCGTGTCCTAATCAGTCTTTATGAAAAAACCGGGCGCCAAGGTCCGCTCATTTTTTATGAAGTCGTGATGACGGTAACGACAATAACCGGGGAACCCGTTTTAACCGAAACAACGAAACGGCTGCTGAGATAGTTCGATGTCACGGCTAGAAAATATCAATGTCGGTGATAGCCTGCCGGAACACAGCTACACACCCGACAACATTCAGCTCTTTTTCTATAATGCAGTGCTATGGAATGCCCACCGTATCCATTACGACCAAAACTATGCAACCAACGTCGAAGGTTACCCCGGGTTGGTCGTGCCCGGTCCCCTGCTGGGCGACTGGCTGTCACAATGTGCAATGGAGTGGTTGAGTACCGACGGTCGGCTCGTCTCAATCGAATACTCGAACCGCCAAGCGTGCTACGTCGGCGACACCTTACGTTCTGGCGGAGAAGTGGTGAAGATCGATCACTCGTCACGGCGATGCGAGATCAAGCTCTACGTCAAGAATCAAAATGGCGACGTGATCACGCCAGGCACGGCGACCGTTGAATTCACTTAAACGATCTCAAATAAGTTCTACGCTGGTTGCTCGTAGGCACACCGTCCGACTACGATGACCACCTTGCGCGGTCAAGTCGCGATTGTCGGTGCTGCGGACACCGCCGTCGGTCATGTCCCGGATTTAAGCCCAACCCAATTATGCATCAATGCGGCCCGTCGCGCGCTTGCCGATGCCAATGTTGAGCTGTCGGATATCGACGGGCTCGTTACTTGTGGGACGCCTGTCAACGGCATGAACTACAGTTACAGCGCTGCCGCAGTTGTCAGCAATTTCAATTTTACCAGCGAGTGGTGTGCGTAAATTACGGCGATGATCGGCTTGATTGGAGTCGCGCTAGCGGCTCCGGAAAAATTGTCAGCTTTACCGTCGTACGTCGCGCTATCAGCGCAGCCTATGCGGCCGAAGTACCCTATGTTATCGCGCTTATTCAGCTTGACGAAGGGCCACAAATGATGAGTAACGTAGTTGAATGTGACGTCGATGCGGTCGCGATCGGCATGGATGTCGCTGTTTGTTTCGACGATTGGGACGTCGACATCACGATACCCAAATTTAAACCGGCCCGCTAGGCGCCCGTCACCTCAAAAAAAAGGCGTCGGTCATTTCTCTTGCGCAAGATAGCGATCGAGTTCGGTATGAAAATGCCGTAGCCGCTGTTCCTGTTCGCTCCATAGTGGCCCGTCGAACGCGCGCGAGCGTATGCCGCGCTGGAGCACCGGTAATAGCGCCGCATCTTGCTCCAGCACGAGACCAAGATCCGCATCTTCTCCGACACCGACATACTCGGTGTCCGGCCGCGTCGCACCGGACAAGTCTGTATCGTCAGGCAATCCCATCCAGCCAGGGGCCTGGTAACTAGGATCTTCTGCGCCACGGAACAAGGTCATTGTGTCGTAGAAAAACCGCTCAGGATCGCTCGGATGCGGCAGAAACCGCATTAGGAATACACCCTCAGGGTGGCAGCCAATCTGGACATTGGGGAATATCCCAGTGGCCCAACTATCGGTCAGTTGCCCATCCGTAAAGTGACTGTAATCGAAACCTAGACCGACGGCGCGGCAGCGTTTATGTTTGGCCAGCGCTCTGCGGACATCGCGCGCGTCGCCACTAAAGCCAGCAGCATCCATGCCTTCCGCATTCATCAAATAGACGAGCCCCGGATCCATCGCGGCCGGGTCGTGAATTCGCGAACTTTTCTGGCCAATGGGAACAATCATGCGGCTCGCGCCATGCGGATAAAGATCAAACTGGACATCGAGATCCGCCATCACGCCTTGGGTCTCTGGGTGCACCGCGTGAAGGTGATAGGTTTCGTAAAATGCATCGATGCCAGTCTTCCAGTTTGCCGCCCATTCGCTAACAACGTGCCGTACCACGTTCATTTTGTCGATTTGGTAGGCTTCGAGGTAACCCGGCGGGAGACCAATGCGCTCGGTCAGCGGCGGTGCCTGCGGGTCAAGATTAATGAAGACCAATCCCGCCAGCGTTTCACATCGAACCGATTTTAGTCCGGGACGGTGACAAACGACCTCAGGCCGAAACGTTTCTTCATCGGTAATAGCTTTCAGTTTGCCGTCGAGGGTGTATTGCCAAGAATGAAACGTACAGTTGAATTGCCCGACGAAGCCACGGTCGTTGTGAACCAGTCGGTTGCCGCGATGTGCGCAAACATTAAAAAATGCCTTCACCGAGCCATCGGGCTGACGAACAATAATGAATTCTTCGCGCAATAATCGAAAAACCGAATAATCGCCGCTAGCGGGAATATCGGATTCAACACAGGCGATTAACCACGTCCGGCTCCACAGCTGGTCTGCTTCGCGTTGCATAAATTCCGGCGTGTAATAACGCTCAGGATCGGAGCGTCGGCAACCGTTATCGACGTACGAGAGCTTGGCCTCGAGTGAACCTTCCGGCGCATTAGGGGAGACGGCACAGCCGTGCTGATAATCGTATGCCATTGTAGAAACCTGGAGACGCAATGCTAGATTAAATACGCTTGCCAATGATTATGTCAAGGTGTCGATAACGGTTTTCCCCACTTCACAAGCCGCAAAAGCCGAGCACGGAGTCGATAAAATTCGTCGGATCCGCCGTCGCTGTACTTGATTAAGGACTGCTGCGGTCCCATGTTGTTATTCATCGTGACAGATCCCCCAACAAGTCAAACCCACGACGAACTCCGGTTTCGCCAAGCGTTATATTTCTCGGTCGCATTCGCTGTTTGTTTGTGGGCAGTGAAAATTGTCGAAGCCGGTTTCGGTCTTGATTTCACTCATTTCGGCAACTATCCGGGCCGCATCGAGGGTCTCAGGGGCATCGTATTGGGACCACTAATCCATGGAACGTGGGCGCATCTGGTCACCAACACCGTACCAATTATCGTTCTCGGTACAGCACTGCTATACGGCTACCCGAAATCTGCCAGGATAGTAATCCCGGTGATTTATATGGCAACAGGGATCGGCGTGTGGTTGTTTGCCCGCGATGCCTATCACATCGGCGCGAGTGGACTGACATTCGGCATGATGTTCTTCGTCTTTTCCATCGGCGCGATACGTTGGGACCGACGCGCGATTGCACTGGCGATGATCGTATTTTTTCTCTACGGTGGAATGATTTGGGGGATCTTCCCGGGCGACCCCGCCATATCTTTCGAATCCCACTTTTTCGGCGCCATCATCGGCATTGGACTTGCCGCGGCGTTGAAAAATCGGGATCCGGCGCCGCCAGAGAAACGCTACAGCTGGGAGGATGAGGATGAGGATGAGGACCAGGATGACGGCTGGCGCTAACGACGCCGTTCGGCACGCTGACTATCGATACACCAAACGTTCGACAGCGACATTAGCCAGCACGAGCGAGCCCGCGATCTGTGCATCGGGGATCCGCCAATACTTCCGCAGCAGGGCGTCCTTGGCAGCGGCGGGAACCAGCTCGAAACCGTTGCGCTGATAGAACTGAATTGTACGGGTCATCCCCGACCACGTACCGACCAAAACCGGCCGCCGGGTTTTTGCCGTCAGATATTTCAACAAGCCGCTGCCGATACCCTGCCCTTGATACTGCGTTCTAATGTAGGCATGGCGGATCAAAACGACGTCTTGAGTCCGCTGGATCCCCATCACGCCGCGCAAGGTGGCGTTCTCCTCATGACCCCAAAACTCGACCCCCGCGGAAATTGCACTGCGAAATTCACGCCGCGACATATAGGGATCGGTCAAATGCACCGCCGACACGACGCCACGGTACGCTGCCGCCGCTTCGTTGATAATAAAATAGACAGAATCAAAATCGCGCTCGCCACACTGGCGATAAGTAACGCTGTCGCCCTTAGTTTGCATGGCCCCTAAGGGTCCGTTCCAATGAGGCCGCGGCGGTCGGCCATATCCCTTCGAGAGTGCGGGCGATCATAATCAACGATCCGGCCGTCGACGATCAATGATGCGATGCAACTCCACCGTTGACGCCCACGTCTGCCGAAGATCGTTCAAACCCCACTATTAATGATCAGGTCAAGCTTCACCGGCACCGGATTGCTCAAGATATCCAGCACGGGACAATGCGAATTGACCGCCTCCCTCAGTCTTTCAAGATCCGCCGCCGACGCCCGCGATTCGATCTTGACGATCGCCCGGATGTTGCCAAAACCGGCACGGACGGTTTCGTCGACCGCGAAAAATCCGCGAAAATCTATATCGCCTTCGAGCTCAACCGCGACGTTGTCGAGTTCGATCCCCATCGCTGCGGCAAAGGCGCGGTAGGTGATCTCCTGGCAGCTGCCGAGCGCGGCCAGAATAACCTCGACCGGACTGGGACCAAGATCGGTGCCGCCAATCGACGTTGGCTCGTCAATCGTCAGCGAATGCTCTCGAATAGTGACCTCAGATCGGAAACGGCCGTCCAAGCTCGACGACGTCTTGAAAACCATTTTGGCTTTCGCGGGATCATCGCGGTAGACCTGCTGCGTATCAATGATGACATCTTGTAATTCCCGGTCCATCTGCACCCCCTCTCATTGTTCGCGACTTGCCCCGCAAACATAACGCTAAATCGGCACAATTGTCACCCCCAGCGTCCGCGCACAGTTCTATTACCACGGAATCGATCGGTGGACACGCCAGTCCGGATGTACGGGCCGGGTCGAAATAGACGCTAAAGACGATATCTCCGCTATATTAGGCGATAATCCAATATCGGCCGTTGCTTAGAATATTTCCAGAGGCAGGTGAATTCGTCAATTATGAATCTTGCACTTTATTGTGATTTCGAAAACATCGCACTCGGCGTACGTGACGCCAAATACGCCAAATTTGATATCAAGCACGTACTCGAACGCCTTCTGGTGAAGGGTAGTATTGTCGTCAAAAAAGCCTATTGTGATTGGGGCCGTTATAAGGACTTCAAGGAGACCATGCACGAAGCGGCATTCGAGTTGATCGATATCCCGCATGTCCGTCAGTCGGGCAAAAACTCGGCAGACATCCGTATGGTCGTCGACGCGCTCGACCTGTGTTACACAAAGTCGCACGTCGACACCTTTGTCATCATTAGCGGCGACTCGGATTTTTCGCCGCTAGTGAGCAAACTGCGAGAAAATGCCAAAACCGTGATTGGAATTGGGGTCAAGAATTCGACCTCAGACTTGCTGATGAGCAACTGCGACGAATTTATTTTCTACGACGATCTCGTGCGCGAGGACGAGGCAAATAAGCGCGCGCGCGAAGCACACAAGACGAAAAAGAAGGCGAGCAAGGGTAAATCCAAAGCAAAACCCGACGATCCACTGCAGCTGGCTATCGACCTGGTGATCGAAACTGCCGACGCCCTGCATAATGAACGCGGCGATCAGGAAATATTATGGGGGTCGATGATTAAGCAGGCATTAAAACGAAGACGGCCGGGATTCAATGAAAGCTATTACGGCGTGCGTTCATTTAACAAACTTCTAGAAGAGGCACAAAACCGTGGGTTTTTGGATCTCGAGCTCGATGAACGCTCAGGCGGCTACATTATTCGGCGTATTACCGTGGAGTGATGCAAGTTCATTGCGTAACTCTTTTGGTCGCCACGGATCCTTTTATAGCCTCATGCACAGCAAAACCGGGCGCACTTATCCGCGTGCATCCAGGGCGTAAAAAGTCCGGCGCATATCTTTGTCGTTACGTTACGGGGCCTCGATAGAGTTAACCTAGCCACGGACGGCTACATGGACGTTGGTGGTCGAACAACGTCTGGAACCCGTTGTCGAGAACACAGAGAAAATTTAATCGTACTATCGCGACACTATATTGTTCTTCGTATGTTCTTCGAGTTCCCCGTGGTCAAGGACTACCGTTCATGTGTGCACCAAGGCTTAGCACATTGACGAACATTTATTGAGCTTAAACGGAGCTTAGAAAAATGATCAAGATGTACGGCCACGTGCCGGCATGGGGGATCCCTGATATCAGCCCCTTTGTCAGCAAGATTGATTGCTACCTAAGGATGGTCGAGCTGCCCTTTGAACTCGTACTCGGCGATCTCAATACGGCGCCCACAGGCAAGCTCCCCTACATCGAAGACGGTGATCGAACCATCACCGACACGAGTTTTATTCTGGAATATCTTAAAGACACCTACGGCGACCCGCTCGACGAGACGCTGAGCGGTGAGCAACAGGCCGTCGCGTTGACCTTCTGGCGCCTGATGGGCGAAAGCTTTTACTGGACCGTGGTACAAGCACGCTACCGGCGGGACCAGGACTTCAAGCTCTATGATCCGCTATGGGCGCTGTTTTTCGGTGCGCTAGAACCCGAGGCGCGCCGCGCCGCAATACTGGACGCTCGCGAACGTCTGTTGCTCGAATTTTACCAGTCCGGGCGCGGTCGGCTGTCGTATGCGGAGGCCGAACACATCGGTTGCCGCGAAGTCGCAGCGGTGTCCGCCTATTTGGCGGATAAGGATTATCTGTTCGGCCCACAGCCGTCCAGCGCGGATGCGGCAGTCTACGCGTTCTTCGCCAACCTCATTTACACGCCGTTTCCGAGCGGAGTAACGAAATACATCAATGCACAACCCAACATCGTCGCCTTCATGGCGCGGATATCGAGCAGCTACTATCCCGATCTTGAAGCAGCGCGCGCGGACTATGTAACGAGTCGGTAGCACAGAGGTCGACATGTAGTTTCTTAGTTATCCGACCACAGGCGACGCAAAAACCCGCGGCGGATTATTTAAACCAAGAAACTGCGACGCGAAATACCTCGTCCTAAACTTGTTGCGGATTAGTATTGTTGGATATTTGACTTTTAATTAACCACGGAGGACACGAAGAGCACGGGAAGATCAAATTAATATTTACATAACCAATATTTTTTTCCTCCGTGCTCTTCGTGTCCTCCGTGGTCAAATCGGTCGTTTCCACGCCCCATGACTAAAATGACCGATAATTGCCGTTTCTTATTTAGGTTGAAGGCTAGCTTATGATTGGACAGCTACTTACAGGGCGCCACGCGCTGGTAACAGGTGGCGCTTCAGGCATTGGACGCGCCGCTGCCGAACGCCTCGCACAGGCCGGCGCCGAGGTGATCATCGCCGACATTGACACCGTTCGGGCATTGGAGACCGTGCGCACGATCAACGCTGCCGGCCACACGGCCCACTTCCGAGAAAGCGATATGACCGATCGGGATGACGTGCGTCAGATGGTCGACGACGCGGTAGAGACGATGGGTGGGTTATCGATTCTGTTCAACAATGCGATGGCCAACCCGCTCGCTACCTACACCGAAGACGAGCGTTGGAACGTGATGCTCGAAAGCGGGCTCACGGCCTACTGGGCAGCCGCGATGGCGGCCGCGCCGCACCTCGCCACCTGCGGGCACGGCGCAATCGTACAAACCGCATCGATCGCCGGCGCAAGGATTGGGATAGATTTTGCCAGCGAGGCTTATTGCGCGGCCAAGGCCGGTATCGTCGGTCTCACACGCAAACTCGCCAAACGGCTGGGGCCAGACAACATCCGCGTTAACTGCATTGCGCCCGGTATCATCAAGACGCCGCGGCTCGCCTATTCGGGGACCGAGGTTCCCGAATTTGCGCTCCGGGCGCAAAAAATGACGCCGCTGCAGCGTCTCGGTACAGCCGCGGAGGTCGCCGAATTGGTCCTCTTTCTGGCCTGCGATCAATCGAGCTTTATCACTGGGCAGGATATTGCAATCGATGGGGGACTCGCCATTGCGCCATTGTTCGAAACGATGGATCTTCCATAAATTAGATTTGCCGCCGGGATCACGCGCTACGCGCAAGCAAAAATCGCAATACGGGTGCAAGGGTCTAAGCAACGCGCTTGGTTGATTGCAACCCGTCTCGCTATACGCTGACTCACGCATTGTCAGAGCAGTCTTTTCTGTTATATTTAACCAGAACGTTAAATATATAAGAAAGGGCTGCGCGCACGGTAAACGCACCGGCGAAGACGATGGATGAAGGTCATATCGTCCGGCAAAGTAACCGCATAGGGCAAAACAGGAGCGATGATATGAAAAATCAAAACGTTGTCACTGCCGACGAATGGCTCACCGCCCGGCAGGAATTACTGCACCGTGAGAAGGATTTTACTCAAGCTCGCGATGAATTGAGCAAGGCTCGACGCGAAATGCCATGGCATAAGGTGACGAGTGACTATGTGTTTGACGGACCCGATGGCAGCGAAACACTCGCCGATCTATTTGTCGGCAAAAATCAGCTCATCATTTACCACTTTATGTTTGGACCCGAGTGGCAGGAGGGGTGTCCTAGCTGCTCATTCTGGGCGGATAATTTTGATCATATCGATGTCCACCTGGAGCAACGCGACATTGCCTTTCTAGCGGTTTCCCGTGCATCGTTATCGACCCTGGACGCCTACAAACAACGCATGGGGTGGCGCTTCAAGTGGGTATCGTCGTTCGGCAACTCGTTCAATTTTGACTACCAGGCGTCGTTTACGCCAGACGCGATGAAAAATGGCTCAGTTTATTACAACTATCACGAGACCCAGTTCCCAAGCGAAGAGGCGCCGGGTATTAGTGTGTTTTTTCGCGACGATCGTGGCGACATTTACCATACGTATTCTTGTTACGCCCGCGGTCTCGATATGCTCAATGGTGCCTACCATTACATGGACCTCACACCTAAGGGCCGCGATGAAGACGAACTAGCGTATCCCATGGCATGGGTATGTCGGCACGATCAATACTAGATCGACGGCGCACCAGGCCAAAACAAAATTGCAGTGGCGTAATTGCGAAATAGTTGCCCAGGACCGGCGATCGGGGTTTTGATTAGCAGAGGAATTCGCCAGGGGAACCGGTAGGTTTTAGGCGCCCGTTGGATTAAGACAGTCCGAGGTTCGATAAATTCCTCGGCCACCACGCTGCAAGGACGTTTGCCCCTCGTTGCTGGATCGGCCGCGAGGGGTAAGTGTATAAGTCGACTACCCGTTTACCAGCGGCCGCCACCACCACCGCCACCACCGCCACGACGACCGCCACGGCCGCCTTTCTCTTGGGCGATGTTCACGCGCAATGCGCGCCCGGACAAATCCTGCCCATTTTTTTCCAATGCGCTTTCCGCCGCCTGCTGGGTGGCAAACGTAATGAAAGCGAATCCCTTTGAGCGGCCCGTCTCGCGATCCATGATCAGCGCCAATTCCTCGATCTCACCGTATGGCGAGAACAATTCGCGTAGTTGATCTTCATCGACCGAATAC
>SMVB01170168.1_pt1 | contig 11250 bp, 13 predicted proteins | sample 2456461 | NCBI WGS metagenome assembly SMVB01 (sample SAMN11095934, study PRJNA526329) | marine sediment metagenome | biome: Marine sediment; feature: Surficial sediment; material: Deep marine sediment; isolation source: Hadal surficial sediment | place: Pacific Ocean | collected 2014-05 | depth...
TGGCGAGCCGCAGCGCCCCGCCGCCCCAGACCAACACGGGCAGCAGCAGCGCCAACGCGGCGAAGGCGGCGCGGCCACGGCCTGTGCCACGCTCGCTCAGGACCGCAGGTGCGGCGGCCGCAAATACGGTGACCGCCGAGAGGCCCCAGACCCCGGTCACCGCGCTCAATTGCAGCATGCTGGGCGCGAAGCTCCACACCGTGCCGATCAGGTTCCAGGGAAACCCGGTCACCACCCAGGCGCGCAGCATCTCCGCCGCGAGCCAGGCCGCGGCCAGCAGACAGATCCGCGCCGGCCCGCGCCATCCGGGCCAAGCCGCCACCAGCACCGCAAGCGCCGGAAACAACGCGAGCCCAGCGCTCATGCCCAGCACCGCAAACGGCATGGCCAGAGCGAAGCGGTCCGCATCGACCAGGAATGCGATACCGATCCAATATAGTCCGCCAAGCATGTGGCCAAAGCCGAAGCTCCAGCCGAGCAGCGCCGCGTCGCGGCGGCGCGCGGCGCCGTCGAGCAGCCACAGCAATCCAGTGAAGGCTGGAATTAAGAGCGGAACCAGATGAAGCGGCGGCAAGGCGGCACTCGCCAGCGCGCCACAGAGCGCCGCCGTGCCGTGACGGCGCCAGCCGTGGAGTCCGGCCAGGCCCGCGGCGAGTCTGACCAGCCGCCAGGTCCCATCCGGTCGCGCCGGCTCAGCCGTCACTATTATTATCGGTTTGCGCCGGGGCGGGCGGCAAGTTGCGCACCCGCAAGCGTTTGACCCGGCGCGGATCGGCCTCCATGACCTCGAAGCCGACCCCACTCGCTTCGTGCACGATGAGTTCGCCCCGGGTCGGAACGCGGCCCGCAATGTCCGAGACCAATCCGCCCAGGGTATCCAGGTCCTCGTCGCGCTCCCCATCCGTGAAGATCGGTCCGACCAGCGCCTCGAACTCCTCGATCGTGGCCCGGGCATCGGCGATCAATGAGCCGTCTGGACGCCGGATCAGCTTCGGCCCCTCGGCCACATCGTGCTCGTCCTCGATCTCGCCAACGATTTCCTCGACCAGGTCTTCGATGGTAATCAGCCCGTCGATGCCGCCGAACTCGTCGACGACAAAGGCCATATGGACCCGCTTGAGCCGCATCTCCAACAGCAGATCGAGCGCCCGCATGGAGGGCGCGACGAACAGCGCAGTACGCAAAATTTTGGCCAATTCGAATGGCCGGTCGGAAGACGGTTGTTTCAATACGTCCTTGATGTGGACGATGCCCAGCACGTCGTCCAGATTCTCGCGGTGCACCGGCAGACGCGAGTGGGCGGCCGCGCTCATGATCCGGATCAACTCGTCGAGTTCGGTGTCGATGTCCACCGAGACGATATCGGCGCGCGGCACCATCACGTCGTCGGCGCTCAAGTGCCGAAGTGCGAGGATATTGCCGAGCAGCACCCGCTCGTGACCGCCGATCGGGACCGCAGCGTCCTCCTCGGGGATCGCGTCCTCGATCTCGCCGATGATTTCTTCAATGGTATCGCGCAGCTGTGAGTCGACGTGCCCGCGGCCGAACAGTTTGCGCAGCCAGCGCCGAAAACCGCCGAAGCCGTTGTGTTCGCCCCGGTTGCCGTTGACCGGCCTGCTGCTGCCCGATAGCTGGCTCATCCGCACAATTTCATGGTATCTGCCTCATGGTACCCGCGGATATCCCGGCGTAGGGATCGGCGACGCCCAAACGGCCGAGCGCCGCGACCTCGAGCCGTTCCATGACTTTTGCCTCGACCTCGTTCTGGTGATCCTGGCCGAGCAGATGCAGAACGCCGTGCACCACCAAATGGCTGAGATGGTCGGCCGGCCGCTTGCCTTGCTCTCCGGCCTCGCAGGTCAGGGTTTCGCGGGCGAGCAGCACGTCGCCAAGCAGCAGCGGACCCTCGGCCTGCCCGGGCAGTTCGGCCCCCCCGGGCAGTTCGGCTGTGGCGAAGGCCAGCACGTTGGTAGGCTTGTCGATACCCCGGTAGTCCCGATTGTAGCGGCGCAGCGTGGCATCGTCCGCCAGCACCAGGCTGATCTCGGCGTCGCGCGCCGCAAGCGCCTCCGCGGCCGTGCCCGAGACGGACAAGGCGGCCGCGGCGGCCCGGCGCGCCACCTCATCGGCCGCCGGTACGGCCTGCGGCCAATCCGGGTCGAGCAGAGTCACCGCGACCGATATCCGAGAAATATCGATGCGGCTACAAGGGTCTGGGTCGTCGCTCATGATCTCAAGCGGGGTCATCTCCCCTCACCGCAGGGGTCGCAGGAGCCCCAGGGGGGGCCGCAGGGAACCGTTCGCGGCCCGATTCCTCGGTCCGGTCGCGCGCCTCGTAGGCGCGCACGATCCGGGTCACCAAGGAATGCCGCATCACGTCGGTGTTGGTGAACCGCACCACGGCGACCGGGTCCATCCCGGTCAGCAGATCGACCGCGTCGCGCAGCCCGGAGGGCTGGCCCTTGGGAAGATCGACCTGGGAAGGATCGCCGGTGATCACCATTCGGCTATTCTCACCGAGACGGGTTAAGAACATCTTCATCTGCACCGGGGTGGTATTTTGGGCCTCGTCGAGGATGACGAAGGCATTTCTCAGGGTGCGCCCGCGCATGAACGCCAGCGGCGCCACCTCGATCTCGCCATCGGACAGGCGGCTGGTTACCTGCTCGGCCGGCAGCATATCGAAGAGCGCATCGTAGAGTGGCCGCAGGTAGGGATCGACCTTATCGCGCAGATCGCCGGGCAGGAAGCCCAGGCGCTCGCCCGCCTCCACCGCCGGACGCGACAGAATGATGCGATCTACCTGGCCCGTCATCATCAGGGAAACCGCCATAGCCACCGCCAGATAGGTTTTGCCCGTGCCCGCCGGACCGATCGCGAAGACCATCTCGCGGCTGCGCAGCGCCCGCATGTAGTCCGCCTGGTTGGGCGAGCGCGGCGACAGCCGCTGCTTGCGGGTTACGATGGTCAAATCGTCGGCGTGAATATCGGCGACTGCGGCGCCCGCCCCGGACGGCATCTGCACCATGCGGACCGCGGCATCGACCTCGCCATCGCCCACTTCGAGACCCTTGCGTAAGCGCTCGTAGAGCGCGGTGAGCACGAGCTCCGCGGCGCGCGCCGCATCGGCGGACCCGGAAATCGAGATCCGGTTGCCGCGCGCGGCCAGACGCACGCCGAGCTGCGCCTCCAGACGGGCAAGATGCTGGTCGTGCTCGCCATAGAGCGTCAACAGCAGGTTGTTGTCGTCGAACTGGAGCAGCACCGGCTGGTCCGCCGCCGCGCCGGGTTTGGAAACACCGCTCACGCCAGCACCTCCGACCTCTCGGCTGTCCACAGGCGCGCGGACAGGCTGTTCGTCCGCGCCGTATCGATCTGCGCCGCCACGATCTGTCCCAGGTACCGATCCGGCGCGGCCAGGTGGACCGCCTGCATATAGGGGCTGCGGCCGGTCAGCTGGCCTGGCTTGCGGCCACGGGTTTCGAGCAGCACCGGCAGGACGCGCCCGGCCTGGGCCTGATTGAAAGCCACTTGCTGAGCCGCCAGCAGCTCCTGGAGCATCGCCAGGCGCTCGGCCTTGACCGGCTCGGGCACCTGCCCGTCCATAGCCGCCGCCGGGGTGCCGGGACGCGCCGAGTATTTGAAGGAATAGGCCTGGGCGAATCCGATCTCGGTCACCAGTCCCAGGGTGTCGGCGAAGTCCCGGTCGGTCTCGCCGGGAAAGCCGACGATGAAATCCGAGGACAGCGCCAGATCGGCCCGCGCCGCGCGCAAGCGCGCCACCTTGCGCCGGTAGTCGTCGGCAGAGTGGCCCCGGTTCATAGCCTCGAGAATTCGGTCCGAGCCGGACTGCACCGGCAGGTGCAGATACGGCATCAGCTCGGGCACCTCCGCGTGTGCGGCGATCAGTTCGTCGTCGAGATCGCGCGGATGGGAGGTGGTGTAGCGCAGCCGCTCAAGACCCGCGATTTCGGCCAGACGGCGGATCAGCCGGCCCAGACCCCAGCTCCCATCGCCACCTTCGCCCGGGAGTGCCGCCCCATGGTAGGCATTCACGTTCTGGCCGAGCAGGGTGATCTCGCGCGCACCGCCGGCGACCAGGCGCTCCGCCTCGGCGACGATCTCGGCGGCCGGTCGCGAAAATTCGGCGCCACGGGTATAGGGCACCACGCAGAAGGTGCAAAATTTATCGCAACCTTCCTGGATCGAGAGGAAGGCCGAGACGCCCTGGGGCGCCGCCGATTCCGGCAGATGGTCGAATTTGGATTCGACCGGAAACTCGATGTCGAGCACCCCGGCCCCGCGCCCGGCTGCACCTTGCTGGCGCGCCGCACGGGCGATCAACTCCGGCAGGCGGTGGTAGGTCTGGGGACCGAATACCAAATCGACTTGGGGCGCGCGGCGCAGGATCTCCGCGCCCTCGGCCTGGGCAACGCAGCCGGCCACCGCGATGGTCATGCGCCCGCCAGCCTCGGCGCGGGCCTGTTTCAGCGCCCGCAGCCGGCCGAGCTCGGAATAGACCTTTTCGGCGGCTTTCTCCCGGATATGGCAGGTGTTGAGGATCACCAGGTCGGCGCCCTCGGGACTGTCGGTCGCGACGTAACCGAGCGGCGCCAACACGTCGGCCATGCGCGCGGAATCGTAGACATTCATCTGGCAACCGTAAGTCTTTACGTAGAGCTTCTTGGCCAAGGCCACCTCACATTTCCAATTCAGGCCCGGCCCATTCCAGGCCCGGACCCCTGCCCCGGCTGGGCCGTCCGGTTTCCAAGCGATACGTGAATAGGGCCATATGTCAAATATTCGATGTTGAAACTCCTGCCGGGATGGCGAGCGGCGGCCGTTGAGGCCGGCCCGAGAGCGCGGCGGACATGCCGGCGGCGACCTGGCCCTGACAATATTCGCTCAGCATCTTGCGCGTACCGAAAACCTCGATGGTGACCGGCTGATGGAACTCGACCACCACAGTCGCCCAGCCGAGCCCCGCCACTTGCCAGAGATGGATGGCCAGTTCCATATCGCCGTACCAGGCAAACAGGGGCCGCAGGTAACGGCCCATAGGCACGCCATCGAGCCGGGTATAGGCGATCGAGACCGGTTGGACCAGTAACGGCCGGTCGTGAGGCCTGCGTTCCGCCACCGAGAACAGGGCGCTTTTGAATGGCAGCACCTGATTGCCGTCGCCGCTGGTGCCTTCGGGAAATAGGATCAAGTCGTCGTCGTTTTCGAGGCGCCGATTGAGTTCGTCCCGGGACTGGGCCACCTTGTGCCCGCGCCGCTCGATGAATACCGTGCGCTGGAGCCGCGCGAGCCAACCGAACAAGGGCCAGCGCGCGACCTCCGACTTGGCGACGAAGCTGCCTTCGATCAGAGATCCCAGAACCATGACGTCGAGATAGGATACGTGATTGCAGGCATACAATGTGGGATGGGCGGTCGATTGCTCGCCGCGCACCTCGACCTGGAATCCGAGGATCCAGCAGCACTTTTCGTGATACCAGACGGGCAGAGTCCGCTTGAACCGCAGATCGAACAATACGGCGAACGCCTGCGCCGGCATCAAAAACAACGTCAGGCCGCCGTAGCCGACAAGCCGAACCAGCGCTCTGAGTGGGGAGCCGAAAACCGCAGCAGCCATTTTATTTAAGTACCGTCCTTATCTTTGGTGGACTCCTCGCGCAGGTAGTGGCGGAGGTAGCGGTCCGTGACCCACTCGGTCTTGACCACGACGCAGACATCGGTAGTTCCGAAGTCGCGGTCGATCACGGCGCCATCGCCGACGAAGCCGCCCAACCGCAGGTAGCCCTTGATCAGCGGCGGCAGCATATGCAGCGCGCGCCGCGGCGAGATATCCCGAGATGGGATGATGTTCATGGCGACGTGACGTTCGGGCAGAGCCCGGGCCCGGAGTGCGGGCGGCGCCCGGTGATAGTGATGGAGATAGGAAAGCGGCACGGCCAAAGCCGCCGGCTCGACCCCAGGCAGGCTCCCGCAGCCGAACATCAAGCCGACATCGTAGGCCAAGACGTACTCCGTTATGCCGCGCCACAGCAACTGCATGGTCGCACCGCTGCGATGGTCCGCTGCGATGCAGGAGCGTCCGAGTTCCAATATCTCACCCGGAAAGGCGAGCAGGTTCGCGATATCGTATTCGCCCGCGGTATAGAACCGGCCGCAGCGTTGGGCGGCTTCGCGCCGCATGACCCTGTAGGTGCCGATAACGGCCTCTGGCCCGTCCCCGCGCGCGCTGTCGAAAACGATCATGTGATCGCAGTACGCGTCGAAGGCATCGAAGTCGCGCTGGGCCGCGGCCATCTCGGCGGTCGGCTTGGCAGACATCTCCCGATAGAAAACTCGGTATCGTAGAGCCTGAGCCGCCGCCACTTCTTCCATGGTCTCTGCTAGACGGAGATGAAGGGTATCCGACCTGACATCGACCAACCTCTCCACCTTGGATTCCAAAAGAGTCATGACACCACACTAATCAGATGTGAGACCGGAAGATGCGGCGGTTGCTGGACCGCCGGACTTGCTCCCGCCCTTCGCATCGGCCTTGTCGGCCGAGCGGGTTTGCTTGGCGTCGCGCACAGCAAACAACTCCAGCCTGTGTCCTACCAAGCGGTATCCCAGCCGCGCGGCCGCCTCGCGCTGCAGGCGCTCGATCTCCTCGTCGCAAAACTCGATGACCTCGCCCGAATTCACGTCGATCAGGTGATCGTGATGTTCCTCCGGCGCTTCCTCGTAGCGCGCGCGCCCGTCGCCGAAATCGTGGCGGTCGAGGATGTTGGCCGCTTCGAACAGCTTTACGGTTCGGTAGACAGTGGCGATCGAGATCCGCGGATCCACAATGGTGGCCCGGGTGTGGACCTGTTCGACATCGGGATGATCGTTCGATTCCGACAAGACCCGGGCGATGACGCGCCGCTGGTCGGTCATTTTTAAGCCCTTTTCGACACAGAGTCGTTCGAGCTGCGAGGTCATGTCTCCAGGATCGTCGAATGCATTGGGCTTGGAGTATAGCCGAAAAAGCGCCACCCGCCTAATACCGAGCGGACCTCGACCCCACTATGGGGCCGGCACCTATTTCTTGCGGCGGCCCCGCGTGCCCAACCCAATCTGTTTGGCCAGCCTGCTTCGCTGCTTGGCGTAGTTGGGTGCCACCATGGGGTAATCCGCCGGCAACCCCCAACGCTCGCGATAGTCCTCCGGCGACATATTGTAGGCCGTCTTGAGGTGCCGCTTGAGCATTTTCAGCTTTTTACCGTCTTCCAGGCAGACGATAAAATCGGGCGCGACCGATTTCTTGATCGGTACCGCCGGGTTGGGGCGCTCCACCTCGCGGCCGCCGCCGGCACCGACGGTGGACAGCGTGTCATGTATTTCCCGAATCAATTGCGGCAAATCAGTCACCGCGACTGAGTTGTTGGAAACATGGGCGGCCACAATATTCGTGGTCAACGCCAAGAGTTCACTTGGTTTGGCTTGCTCGGTCATTTTGATTTCTTGCCTAGTGTTGAGGTCTGGATTCAATATAAGTACTAATTTCCCGGAGCGCAACAGTAACGTCAGAAAAAACAAAGGCTTTATCTGAGAATAAAAGGAATAATCGGTATGGGTTGGCGCAATGCCAATGGTATTTTTAGTAATATCCCGCACTCACCCTTACATCAAGGCAGGTCGCGGGAGAATACCAAGGCCGCCGCGACCGCACCGTCCGGCCGGCGGTAGTAACGGGGCCAGCGTTTGACGAAAGCGAATCCCTCCGCCGCATAAAGCCTGCGCGCCGCCAGGTTGTCCTCGGCGACCTCCAGCAGGGCCCGCGCCCGCCTGGCGGGCCCGCGTCAGGGCCGCTTGGAGCAGGGCGCGTGCCGTACCCTGCCGGCGCCAGTCCGCAACGACGCCCAGGGTCAAAATCTCCGATTCGCCCGATTGGGTGCGCGCCAGTAGAATCCCCGCGAGCGTAAATTCGGCAACATCGGCCCGAGAGCCCGTTTCGGGGGCCACCGCGGCCAAGTAAGCGTAGCTGCCGAACAGCGACAGAGCCTTGGCGATCGAAGCCGCGCTCCACACCGCGCCGCCAAGGCCATCGGAAAAACACCGGCGGTGAAGTTCCGCGATCACCCTGGCGTCGAGCGGACCCACCTCGCGCAGGACAATTCCATCGCGGGTCCCGGCCCCATTGCGGGTCACGGCCCCATTGCGGGTCACGGCGCAGCCCCCGGTTCGCCCCTGAGATCACGCCCGGGTCGCGGCTCCAGGGTCACGTCCGGGCCCCGCAGGTAAATCGGACCGGGCGGCGGTGTCCCGGCTGCGGGCAGCGGCCGGGCCGCGGCCAGCGCCGCAAACACGCCCGCATCCGCCCGCCCCGGCGCGGCAGCGGCCACGGCGTCGCGGCCGGCCGCTTCCAGCGCGGCAAGCGCCGTATCGACCGCATCGCCCGCCAGCAGCAGGGGTCCTTCCGGCAAGAAAGCGCCCAGATCCTTGGGCGCGATGGCCCGGGCAGGGGTCACCGGCTCCAAATCCGGACCCAAAGCTTGAATGTAAATATCGCTGCGCTTGGCGTCGATAACCACGGCCAGGCGGCGGCCGGCCCGCGCATCTTCGGGGACGGCGGCCGCGATCGCTTCAAAGTTGCTGATGCCGATAACCGGGCGGGCACAAGCCAGCGCCAGGGCGCGCGCCGTGGCCAAGCCGATGCGCACGCCCGTGAACCCGCCAGGCCCGCAAGTCACCGCAATCGCATCAAGCGCCGGATAGGCGATCCCGGCCTCGTCCATGACCGCCTCGATCATGGGTACCAGGCGTTCGGACTGACCGCGCGACATGGCCTCGAACTGCCGCGCGCAAACCGTTCCGTCGCGCCAGATCGCGGCCGAACAGGCGGTGCCGGCGGTATCGAAGGCGAGCAGGCAGCGGGCGCGGTTAGAATATTTGGCAGGCATCCTCGAAATCCAGGCGCGGCGCGCGCGGATGCAATTTGCAGGCGTCGCCATAGGCCAGATTGCACAGAAAGTTCGACTTGATTCGGCCGTCGGGAAAGAACTCGCGATCGACCCTGTCCCGATCGAAGCCCGACATGGGCCCGCAGTCGAGGCCAAGCGCGCGTGCGGCAAGAATGAAGTAGGCGCCCTGCAGGGTGCCATTGCGGAACGCGGTCTCCTCGATCAACGCCGGTTTCCCCTCGAACCAGGCGCGCGTGTTTCCGTGCGGCGCCAAGCGCGGCAACTCCTCGTAAAACCGGGTGTCGTAACCGATGATCGCGGTGACCGGCGCGGCCATGGTTTTGGCCAGGTTGCCGGGCGAAAGCGCCGGTTTGAGCCGATCCTTGGCATCGCGCGAACGCAGGAAGATCAGGCGCATGGGGTTGGAATTGGCACTGGTCGGCGGCATCTTGGCCAGTTCGTAGACCGCTTGGAGCAAGACGTCGCCGACGCCGCCATCGCCCCAATGGGAATGGGTCCGCGCCTGGCGGAACAAGAGATCCAATCCAGAATCGTTTAGGATCTTGCTCGAGACTCAACCCTCCGGTTTGCTGGTCCCGGAGGGCCGGCTTCTACGCTAAAGGCCGGGGCAAAGGCCGGGAGCAGGCGCGCCGCCGCCGGCTACATGACCGCGCGCACCTCCTGCACCTCGGGGATGTAATGGCGCAGCATGTTCTCGATGCCCATCTTGAGCGTCGCCGTGGAGGAGGGGCAGCCCGCGCAGGCCCCCTGCATGGTCAGGAACACGACCCCTTCCTCGAAGGCGTGAAAGACAATGTCGCCGCCGTCCTGCGCCACCGCCGGCCGGACCCGGGTGTCGAGCAGTTCCTTGATCTGCGCCACCACCTCGCTGTCCTCCTCCGCGGCCTTTTCCTCGCCCCCGGGCGTTTCGGCGAGCAGGACCGGACGTCCGGCGGTAAAGTGCTCCATGATAACCCCGAGCACCGCAGGCTTCAGGAGGTACCATTCCTTGTCCGCAGCCTTGGTCACGGTCACGAAATCGGCGCCGAGGAACACCCCGGCGATGCCGTCGATGGCGAACAGGCGCTGGGCCAGGGGCGAGCGCCCCGCCGCGGCCGGATCGGGAAAGTCGGCCGTGGCCGCACCCGCCACTTCGTGACCGGGAAGGAACTTGAGGGTCGCCGGATTCGGCGTCTCTTCGGTTTGTATGAACACCGCCATAACCTCCTGAATTGCTTGGGCCGAACTTCGCCACCCGGATCGGCACCGGGCGGTCCCGCCACCCTCTCAATGTGATCGATCCGGCCGCCAAATTCAAGCGATACCCAAGGTTGGAACTAAATCACCGACAACCCAGTTCCGGAGAGAACGTTTGTTTTACAGCGTGTTAGCTGACATGGTCGATTTCGTCGTCGCTCAGATTCCCGGGCACCACAGTGATCGGAACCCGAAGTTTGCCGATCATCTTGCCAGTCAGCGCCGAGACCAACGGCCCCGGGCCCCGCGCGCCGGTGTTGGCGCCCAGGACCAGGATCGAAATACGCGGTTCCTCGTCGAGCAGCATGAACAGCTCGTCGCGCACCTTGCCTTCGCGCACGTAGAGCACCGGAATTGTGCCGACCAATTCGTTGACCTGTGCGGCGAGCCGTTGCAGCAGCTGCTCGCCCTCGCTGCGCGCCTCCTCGCGCATCAAGTCCTCGACCGCCATCCAGTGTTGGAACTCGGCCGGCTCGATGACGTAGAGCAGCGCGACCCGGCCGCCGGTCCGGCGCGCGCGCAGACAGGCGAACCGCAAGGCGACGTTCATCTCCTCGGTTTCATCGACCACCACCAGGAACACGCGATCGGAGCGGTCCGCCGGTGCCGGGGCTTCGTCCGCAGTTTCGCTCATCGCGTCGTCATGCCTTCCGGAACGCCAAATGCGCCGTCCATCCTGCCATTAAGGCGACTAGGATCGCAATCATGCCGTAGAGCGCCGAATGCTGGTAAGCAAAGTCGTAAATTTCCGCCTCGGCGCCGACCTTGCTGACCTGAAGCGGTGTGGTCTGGGCCGAGACGACACGCCCCCCCTGCAAGTGAAACACTTCGACCTGGTAGGTGCCCGTATGCACGTTGGCCGGCAGGTGGATGCCGGCCCGGAACAAGCGGTTGCCAAGGAACGTCACACGGCCGACCTCGACCCGGTAGAGACCTTGCGCCTCGTGATTTCGGATCAGTCCCGCGCGCCACTTCTGCGCGACGTTGGCGGAGGCCTTGGCCCAGGACAGCTCCAGGCGCAGGTTGTCCAGACCCATCTGATGGCGCGCCA
>SMVB01060157.1_pt1 | contig 11247 bp, 12 predicted proteins | sample 2456461 | NCBI WGS metagenome assembly SMVB01 (sample SAMN11095934, study PRJNA526329) | marine sediment metagenome | biome: Marine sediment; feature: Surficial sediment; material: Deep marine sediment; isolation source: Hadal surficial sediment | place: Pacific Ocean | collected 2014-05 | depth...
AGCTTTCGCAACGCAGGGCTGGACCGAAAGGCGGGTGCATGGCGACAGTGGGACTTATTCAACGGGCTGCTAGCAGGCTGCGCTAATCGGTGCGTTGGACCGGGATGCTCAGTCGGACGCGAGTTCCCTGTCCAGCCTCGCTCTTGAGTTCGATTTCGCCGCCGAGCAGCACCAACAGATCTCGCACCAGGGTCAGGCCGAGCCCCGCGCCGCGATACTTCCCCGAAAGCCCCTCGTCGACTTGGTAAAACTCATCGAAGATGAATTCCTGATCGTCGGCGCAGATTCCGATGCCGTGGTCCTCCACCTCACATTCGAGCGCGGTTTCGTTCAGGCGTCCGCGGATGGTGATCTCGCCGGCTTCACTGAACTTGGCCGCGTTGTCGAGTAGCAGGAACAGAATTTGATTGACCTTGGCGAGGTCTGCCTTGAAGACGGGCATGGGCATTTCGATTTCTTTCACGATCGTCACCGGCTTGTTCGACAACGTGTCTTGTACGCTGAAAATCGCCTCATCGACGAGTTCCGCAAAGCTGACATCCTGGATCTCGACGGGAAGCTCGCCCTCTTTGATTCGCCACAAGTCGAGAATGTTCTCGAGGGTTCGCTGGAAGGACGTGCCCTCGTCGAGGGCGTGGCGCAGACTGGATTTGGCCGCATCCGAAATCGCCTCGTTCTCCCCCGCCAAAACCGAAATGATTGACTCGATGATGTTGTTGAGTGGGGTGCGGAGCTCGCGGGACATCTTCTCAATGAAGTCGTTCTTGAGTTTTTCGATCTTGCCGAGTTTCTCGTTGTTGCGCAGCAGTTCGATATCCTGGGCGAAGAGCGCCTCGGATAGCTTGAAGAGTTCGTCGCTCTTTTCGTCTTCTGAAGTTTGCGATTCGATCATCGACTTGCGCAGCTCGACGAGCTCAGCCGCGATCAACGCATGGTCGAGGTGGATCGAAGCGGAATTGGCAAGTTGGGCGATCTGGCCTACGACTTCCTGACTCGGGCGGGTCGGGTAGCCCACCAGGAGCGCGCCGTTGATACGTCCGTCCCAGGAAAGAGGGTGGATGGTGGCGCCGCCGGCTCCCCGGGCCCCCAAGCTCGGGTGCGCGGGAAGCTGCTGAGACTCGGCTCCCGCCAGGACCTCGCGGATCGCGTCACCCAGTGCGGTCGAAGCCGCTTCGGCGGCCGGCGAATCTGAAAATCCCGCGGCCGCGCGCAAGCACGACGTAGCGCCAGGCGTGTTCTCCCCGGGCATCGACGAGAAGAGCAGGGCGCAGCCTCCGCCGGCGAGTTCAGCAACACGCGACGTCGCCCCTCGAAGAGTTGCGCTCAGAGTCTGACATTGTTCTTGAATGGACATCGCGACCGACACGTCTCCCCGGGGTATCAGAAACGCCCGTCGGGTTCGATTTCAAAGGGTACGTCCGGCTTGTTCTCGACTTCTTCGGGTTCGCTCACGTCACCGTCGAGATCGAGTTTGGTCTGGAAGTCTGCCGGGTTCGATGCTGCGTTGAGGGCTGTCTCCAGCGAGATCTTGTTTGCGCGCAGCAGGTCGATCAGGTGCTGGTCGAAGTTCTGCATGCCCTCACTCCGACTGCGCCCGAGATATTCGGTAATTTCATGGGTCTTGGCCGGATCTTTGATGCACTCCTGAATGGTTCGGGTAGATCGCATCACTTCCACTGCGGGCACTCTTCCGTTCTTCTTCTTGTTGACCAGCAGGCGCAGAGAAATGACGGCGTTCAGGTTCTCTGCGAGTCGGGCCCGCACCTGGAGTTGTTCCTCGGTCGGGAAGAACGACACCAGGCGGCTGATGGTGGACGCCACGTCTCCGGTGTGGATCGTCGAAAAGACCAAGTGTCCAGTTTCGGCCGCTTTGAGTGATGTATCGACAGTTTCGAGATCCCGCATTTCGCCGACCATGATCACGTCCGGATCCTGGCGCAGGGCGGCACGCAAGGCGTCGGGAAAGGAACTCGTGTCGGTGCCGATCTCGCGCTGGGTGATGATGCTCTTGTCATGGCTGAAAACGAATTCGATCGGGTCTTCGATCGTGACGATCTTTGACTTTCGAACCTGATTGATCTCGTTGATCATGGTGGCCAGAGTCGTCGACTTGCCCATACCCGTAGCGCCGGTCACCAAAACGTAGCCCCGGCGCAGTTGCGAGATCTCGCGCAACACCGAGGGCAGGTTCAGATCCTGAAAGGTCTTGATTTGAAGTGGGATCACCCGCAGTACGATATTGAAATGGCGACGCTGTCTGGAAATGTTGACCCGGAAGCGGCCTTCTTCGGGGAGTTCAAATGCGATGTCGAGTTCGTTGAAGTCCAGATTCTGAGCCGAAGGCTCGCCTTCGAGCAGGATCTTCACGATCTCCTCTGTGTCGTTTGGGGTCAAGACCTTGTAGCGGAGTTCGACCAGTTCACCGTGGAACCGGTAGAGCGGAAGGCAACCGACCTGGAAGTGAATGTCGGAGGCGCCCTTTTCAACTCCAAGTCTCAGGAGGCGGTGCAGCTTCTCACGTTCCATCGCCAATCTTTCCTCTCGAGGATCGGCTTTGTTGCCGGGTCCGGGTTGCAACGGACTTATCGGCCCTTTGCGGGCTCTCTTGACCTGGTTTCTTTCTACCCTCAACCCAGTTGCGGTCTGGGCCCTGGTCGGGGGTGTCCGCTACCCTGGGGCGTGATTGCGATCACATCCGATTTGGAGAGTCAGCTTGCAAATATCCCATGGCATGGTGAGAGCCCGGGGCTCGGAGGCCACACGACTCCCTGCCCGATCGCGGCAGCGTTCTACAGACACGGGACAGCAGGGCATCTGGGTGGTGGCACTCTGCGCCGCGCTAGTGAGTCCGAGTGCAGCTCTGGCCGAGATCGGGGTGACGGACGCGGCGGCGGATACCGGGTTAGAACGTGCCGCGAGCCCCCAGCCCGGTGCCAACCCTCCCAAGGTGGACCTGGGGAGATTACTGAAATTGCCCGATTCCTATCGACTGCCCAGCGGAAATCGACGCGGGGTGAAGCGCTCCGAGTGGGAGAATCGATTTGAAGTCGTGCGGCTGGATCTTTCCTCCGCGGTGAAGGCCCTGGCCAAGTCGCAGAGCCAGTTGGCGGAGGCAGCAGGGGGATCGAGCGCCTGGGCGGTTGCCGCGCCCGGGGCTACCCCGAACCCGGAGAACACCCCACTCAGCTACAAGCTTCGCCAGGAGATCCGCCGCCACCGAGAACTCATCGAGCGATCCGAGCGCACGCTTCGCGCACTCGAGATCGAGGCGGACCTTGCCGATGTGCCCGAGCAGTGGCGCGCGAGCGATGTCGCGGTGAGACCCGTCAACTGAGCGCGTGCGCACTTGCGAAAGATTGGGATCAAGGGACCCTGGGCTGCAACCGAGAGTTGCGTCAATTGGGGCACTTCCACGATTGGCAGAATCGGCGACTGCGGCTACGCTGCGCCCGCCTCAAAGAGAAGATCAGCTAGAGGGAGTTTCAACGATGGATGAATCCAGCGAGAGCAATAGCCAAGCGACCCCGAAGCAAGTCGACTACGAACTCAAGGGCAAGGTCGATTTCGTATCGGTTCTCTATGTCGTTGGCGGCATCCCCTGCATGATTGCCTTCTTCTTGATTCTCTTTGGTTTAGTAGGGGCCTGCGACCGCATGAACATCTACATCCCGGCCTGATACCCGCCCGATCCCGCATCGATTCAAGGTGCTCTAGCGCACCAATTTCCCCCAGGGGTAGAAAGTTTTCCCCTACGGGGCTTCTGCGCCTTCCGAACCTACAGGCCCGTCCGACATGGGATTGGTCGTATCGGGATCGAGAACTGTTGGGGATGACCCACAATTTTTGGCTCAAGGGCTCAACCCGTGGATTGGGCTGCCGATAAATGTCAGGTAATGCGAAATGGAATGGCCTCCTCGATCACTGCCGGCTTTCTGCTCGGATTGGCAATTACCCTGGGTGCGGGATGCACCGGGATGATCAAGGCTCCGGTCAGCTACGACTACTTCCAAACCCCGGATTCGGCCGATGCCTGGAGTCCGAAAATTTCCGGCTGGCAGCGCCGAGAGCACGCCGATGACGGTTCCTTCTTTGCGAAGCCTTCGGCCGGGGACAGCAACACAGACGCGCGAGCCGTGGCAAGCGATTGGACGAGCGATTCGGCACCCGCCAGTGCGAACGCCGAGTTTTTGCCCGACGACGGGTTGCGCGGCAAGTACTTTACTTTTCGCTCAGATCGCCGTCGTGAGATCGCCCGCGAACTGGCTTCCTGGATTCAATCGCAAGCCCGCGCCCACTACGTGGCGGACGGCCCGATCGATCATTGGGCCACGCTCGAAGAGACCTTGCGCGGCAACGGCGACGATTGCGACGGTCTCGAGTTGCTGGTCTATCACGCGCTGCGCGACCTTGGCTTTGCTCCGAACGAGGTGTACCGCGCAATCGTCTACCGACCGTCCGATGGGCAGCACCACATGGTCACGCTCTGGTTCGAAGATCGATTCGATCCATGGGTGATCGATCCCACCGGTGCCATGACTTCCGGAATGCCGCGCATGTCGAGCATGACCGAGTGGGTGCCGCTGAAACTCTTCAGCGAAGATGTCGAGTTCAGCGTCAGGCGCCAGCCGGGCGGCGGCTCATTCGCCAGCAATCAATAATCGCCCATCTCCAAGGCTTTCGTTCGCCTTCGCCTTCGACGCGAGTTCCGCGCCATTCTCGCAACCTCGGTCGCCGGGTCTTGAAACGTTGATTTCTCGCACGCGTTCCCGCCCGTTGCAAAATCTCTTCAGAAGAACACTCGATCGAGTGACCCTCTCTGAACGCCGATACGATTCCTATCGGAGACCAGACTCTCTCTGAGTTTTCACCGTCGACCCCAATTGGATCGGTAGACATGGATCTAGGTACAGTCATTGGCCTTGTGCTGGCGTTCGCATTGCTTGCTGGGGCGATGATGATTGGCGGGGGCGTCTCTCCCTTCATTGACGCTCAGAGTGCACTGATCGTGATCGGTGGGACCTTCGCCGCAACCATGGTGTGTCAGAAGTTGCCAAACGTCATCGCGGCCATGTCATTGTTGATGCAAGCGATCTTCGACAAGGCGAGCCCAATGGACGAATTGATTCCCGTAATCATTCACCTCGCCGCAAAGGCCCGTAAAGAGGGACTCGTCTCTCTCGAGGGAGAAACCATCGACGATCCCTTCATGGCCCGAGGCGTGCGTCTCGGCGTCGATGGCTTGAGTCCGGAAATCATCAAGAGCACCCTCGACAGCGAGCTCGCGGCCATGAAGAGTCGACACGCGAGCGGTCAAGACATATGGAAATTCATGTGTACTACCGCGCCATCGATGGGGTTGATCGGAACCATCATCGGTCTGGTTCAGATGTTGCAGAACCTCGATGACCCGGACTCAATCGGCCCGGCCATGGCGGTCGCGTTGTTGACTACGTTGTACGGCGCAGTTCTCGCCTTCATCGTCTTCGGTCCAATCGCGACCAAACTCGCAGCTCGGACCGCCGATGAGGTAAGTGCCAAGAAACTCACGATCGTCGGCGTCGAGTCCATCCTAAAGGGTGACAACACCATGGTGATCCAGTCGAAGCTCGAAGCGTTCCTCTCGCCTCAGGAGCGTGAAAAGCTGGCCGCGGAAACGGCAATTCCATCAATTCGTTCTCCCAGGATGGATTCGGGCCCGGAACCCTGCAGTCGGTATCGATCGGCCTCGATGGTGTGCTGAGTGGACAGTTTTCGAATGGTGCCAACGTCAGGGTCGCCCAAATCGCTCTGGCGGGCTTTCCGAACTTCGAGGGCCTGGTCAGCATCGGCAACAACCGTGTGGTCGAGTCGGATATCTCCGGACAGCCTCTCTACGGCGGTCCGACCACGGCCAACTTCGGCTCGACCCGGGCGAGCACTCTCGAGCAGTCCAACGTCGATCTCGCCAGCCAGTTCGTGCGCATGATCATCAACCAGCGCGCGTTCCAGGCCAATACGCGAACGGTTTCGGTGACCAATGAGCTGATGGGCAACCTGGTCGGTCTCGGCGCGTAAGCTCCGCCGGTTTCGTGATGCGCGTCCGAACGCTTCGACCGTTCGGGCGCGCATCAACGGTCGCTGCCGCGCGCGAGCGTGTTATGTTGTGCGCCGGGGGGTAGCGGGCGAATGCGACCGATTGCGAGTCGGACGGGTGCGGCGGCGACGACGACCCGCCGTGTTCCTCGGCTGATTCTGCTGCTTTCGGCAACCGCTTGGGTCGTCGCGGCTCCTGCGCTGTCGGAAATCGGTGACCAGGCGCCGTTCGAGCGCGTCATCATCGACGCGGGCCACGGTGGCAAAGACGAAGGAGCCACCGCCAGCAACGGGATCCTCGAAAAAGAACTCGTACTCGATGTCTCGTCGCGTCTGCGACGCCTGCTGGAAGCCCGTAAATTGAAGGTCATCCTCACCCGGGAGACCGATCACTTCGTGCCCCTCGAGGTTCGGACTTCCCGGGCCAACGACGCCCGGGGCGACCTCTTCATTTCGATCCACGCCAATGCCGCAAGCAGCGATACAGCGCGGGGCATCGAGACCTACTTCGTGTCCCTCGAAGCCAGTGACGCCGCGTCGCGCCGGCTCGCCGAGCGCGAAAACCAGGCCCTGGGTCGAGGCGGACCGGCGTCTCCGCTATTCGATCCATTCCTGGCGCTCCTGGGGGACATGATCAGCACCGACCACATGGCCGATTCGAGCGCCTTTGCAAAGCTCGCCCAGGCGGAACTCAGCAAGGTCGACGCGACGTCGTCGCGCGGCGTAAAGCAGGCGCCTTTCGTTGTGTTGATGGGCGTGCAGATGCCCGCGGCCCTGATCGAGATCGGCTTTCTGAGCAATCGTCACGATGCCGCGTCGCTTTCAAAATCCATCCATCGTCAACGGGTCGCCGAGGCCCTGGCCCGGGCGGTGATCGCGTTCGGAAAGCGGTACGATGCGCGTCGCGGCCTCGCTTCCCTGCGAGACTAACGACTACGCACGCAGCATTTCCTTCCGCGCAACCCGGCTCGAGTTGCAGAACCAGCAAAATTTAAAACGCGACGGAGACTCCATGAGAAAAGACGGACGTGCCCTCGATGAGTTGCGGCGCTTTGACCTGATTCCAGATTTCACGCAGAACCCGTTGGGCTCGGTGCTCTGCAGCATGGGCAATACCAAAGTGTTGTGCACCGTCTGCGTGGAGACCGGCGTACCGCGCTGGCTGAAGGGCAGCGGCGAAGGCTGGATCACCGCCGAATACTCGATGCTGCCGGGTTCCACCGATCGGCGCAGCGAGCGTGAGAGCACCCGGGGCAAGGTTGGGGGCCGCACGATGGAAATTCAGCGCCTGATCGGCAGGAGCTTGCGGGCCGTGGCCGACCTGCGCGCCCTGGGCGAGCGCACCCTGTGGATCGACTGCGACGTGTTGCAGGCCGACGGCGGCACGCGCACCGCTTCGATCACCGGTGCCTACGTTTCACTGGCGATCGCCTGTGGCCGCTTGCTCGTCGACGGAAGCATCAAGCGAAACCCCCTGCGCGACTCGGTGGGCGCCATCTCGGTAGGGGTCGTGGGTGGCGAGATCATGCTCGACCTTCCGTATGAAGAGGACGTGCGCGCCGAAGTAGACATGAATGTCGTGGGAACCGGAAGCGGGGCGTTGATCGAAGTCCAGGGAACCGGCGAAGGTGCGACGTTCAGCGAGAAACAACTCCACGAATTGACCGCGCTAGCCCTCAAGGGCATCGCCGAGTTGAGCGCGCTGCAGAACCAGGCAATCACCGCTGCGCTTGAAGGCGACAAGACGGGTGGCTAGCGAGCCCGTCCTCTGGGTGATCGCAAGCGGCAACCCGGGCAAGCAACTGGAGATCGCGCGGATTCTTTCGGCGACGCGTATCAGGGTGGAGAGCCTCGCTCGCTTTGGCGAGGTCAGATTCCCCGAAGAAGGTCTCGACTACCGGGAGAACGCGATCGCCAAAGCCCGCGCCGTGGCGAGCCAGGTCGGCGAGATCGCCGTCGGCGACGACTCGGGCATCGAGGTCGACGCCCTCGACGGCGCGCCCGGCCCAAGCTCTGCGCGCTACGGAGGCGAAGATCTGAACGACCGAGAGCGTTTGGAGAAACTCTTGATTGCGGTCGATGGGGTGCCGGAGGGGAAACGCACGGCGCGTTTCGTTTGCTACGCAGCTCTCGCAACGCCTGCTGGTGACACGGTCGTGGCCTACGGCGAATGTCGTGGCTTGATTTTGGATGCAGCGCGAGGTGAGGGCGGGTTTGGTTATGACCCGATCTTTCAGCCCAACGGATATGTGGAGTCGATGGCCCAGATCGGTGCAGCGGTCAAAGACCAAATCTCTCATCGGGCAGTCGCGTTTCGAGATTTGTACGAGCGCTGGGCGAGCGCCTAGCAGCCCGTTGAAAAACCCTTCGGTCGCCAGGCGCGGCCCTTCGGCCTGATCTCTGCGTTGCGAAAGCTTGCCGTAGCCAGCTACGGCTGCGCTTCCGCGCCTTGATATCAGACCGAATGACCACACCTGGCTCGGTCAGAGTTCTTCAACGGACTGCTAGACTTCCAGCGTCTGAATACACTCGACAATGTATTTCTTGAGTCGCTTCTGGTCATCCCGGCCCAGGGGCTCGAACTGTACCCCCATTCCCAGGGGCAAACCGGGCCGCTGCAGGTTTCCCGGAACGTTTGCGTACACAACCTTGGCGGTCGCTAATATCGATTGGTCCGGAAGCCGGAGCTCGAGCTGTAGCTGGGCGCCGGTCATGCTCGCCCGTCGAGTTGCGAGATAGGCACCGTTGGCGGCCAGGCTATAGAGCAGAGTTTCTTTTTTGCGTTCGCCAACGGTTACCGTGCAGCCGAGTTCGGTGGGGACTCGGGGATTGTCGCGGTTGCCGAAGCCGTTGTGGTCGGCGAACAGCGCGCGGTTGATCTGGAAGCGCAGGTACGCTTCACAGAGCGGGTTCCACAGCGCGAGCTTGACCCCGGCCTTGCGGAGATTCTTGCATTCGGCCTTGGTCGCCGGCTTGCCCACCGAGATGAAGCCGAGGCCCTCCGGAGGGGCGTTGGCGACAACTTCTTCGAGGGTCTGCTTCAACGCCTTGGTGTCAAAATGAGTCGGAATCAAGATTGCGCCGATGTCCAGGCTCGCCTCCTCGAGCATGCGCTGGGCTTCGTCGAAGTCCTGAATGACCGTGGCTGGAGCGCCGATTTCGCGCAGACGTCGGGTCAGGTCTATCGTCGCCATGTCGTCGGAGCTCGCAAGAACGAGAACGTGCCGAGTGATGGGCTCAGTCGAAACCAACCGGGGGACCGCCGATTGTTTCCCGGGCTGGGAGGACTGGTTGATAGACATGGCGGCTGCGCTCCGTCCACGGTAATCGGGATAAATCCGAGATGGCTTTAGGTCGTTCTCGGAGTGCACCTCGACGGTGCAGTTCCAGCCACAGCGCATATTGTGAAACTCGCCCACTTGCGCGGGGCCAGGCCCGATCTGTCAGACGAAGGCGACCGAAAGGGTCGAGAACGCGATGCCCAGCCCTGCGGCGGTCAGCGCGAGCGGCAGCTGGGTACGGACGTGATCCATCAGGTCGCACCCGGTAAACATGCTCGACAGAATCGTGGTGTCCGAGATCGGCGAGCATTGATCGCCGAACACAGCCCCTCCGAGCACCGCGCCAAAGCAGATCTGGATGAACAACGGGTCCGGCAGCACCGACCAGGCCAGGGGAAGGGCGATCGGAAACACGACCGCATAGGTGCCCCAAGACGTGCCGGTCGCAAAGGCGATGATCATGCAGAGCCCGGTGAGCAGCGCCGGCAGCGCCATGGCGGGAATGGCATCGCCGCCGATCGCAACGAGGAAGCCCGCCGTGTCGAGGCTCTTGGATACTTCGGCAATGGTTACCGCGAGACCCAAGATGATTGCGCCAATGGTCATCTTGCTGCACCCCGTGATAAACCCATCGAGAATCCGACTGAGCGACATGCCTCGGGACCGGGCCAGGGTCATGGCACAGAGCACCGACGCCATGAAGGCTTCATTGACGTAGCTCCCCATGCCGAGCATGACCGGGACGATGTTGATGCCGAGCAGCATGCCCAGGGGCAACAAGAAGTCCACCAATGCGGGTTCGTATCCGGTCTCTTCACTCGTCGTGGCCGTAGGCTCGAGCGTTGCATCGACGATCATAGGCTGTGCGTTGGGCGCGTTGAGGCCGTCGCCCCGCATTGCCCGGGCCCGGGCCTCGGCCATCGGTCCCGGCACGAAGGGCAGCTTTCCATAGGCGAACAACAGCGTCGAGGTGACCGCGAAAATCGCGTAGAAGTTGAACGGGATGCTCTTGATGAACAGTGCGTACCCGGCAGCTTCATCCGGGGTCAGGGCAATGCTGCCCGACACCAGGCCCGCGATGAAAATGGGCCAGGCGTTGAACGGCAAAATGGTTGCGATCGGAGATGCCGTCGAGTCGACGATGTAGGAGAGTTCTTCGTGGCTCACCCCGTGGGCGTCCGCGACCGGCTTCACCGTCGATCCGGTGAGCACCGTACTCACGGTTCCGCCCTGGTGAAAGATGCAACCCAACAGCCAGGCGAAGAACAGCGAAGACTCCCGAGACTTCGAGAATCGCAGTCCGATCTTGTCGGCAAAGTGGCGCGCGGCTCCGGTGGCTTCCCAGATGCCGATCAGCCCACCCAGGGACCACAAGTAAATCAGAAGAATCTGGGCGTACTTCTTGGAGCCGATCGCGGGGATGAAGTAGCGGTTGATGAAATTGAGATCGGCCGGGTCGCTCGAGACGGAGTACAGCACCAGTGAACCCGTGACGATTCCCGCGAACAGTGCCGGGAGCACCTGCCGGGTGGCAAAGGCCAGCCCGAGGGTGACCAGGGCGGGGAGCAGCGAGAGCCAGCCATAATCGAGAGTCTCAGACATTGGGCCTGAGAATAACGTCGGCAACTCGATCCGCACCCCGGAGAAATACAAAGGCAAAGCTTGGGTTTTGCCGGCTGCCGACCGATAAGGCCCGGATCCCCCGCCCCAGCCCAGGAGCCGCATGCCAAAAACCCGAATGGCCTATAGTCGCGACGCCGTGAAGGAAACCCGATTTACCCTCGTGCGACACGCCGAATCCCTATGGAACGCCACCGGGCGCTGGCAAGGCCATGGAGATCCTCCGCTATCTCTGCGCGGAATTGGGCAGGCCAAAGACTGCGCCGCGCGCTTC
>SMVB01215258.1_pt1 | contig 11247 bp, 8 predicted proteins | sample 2456461 | NCBI WGS metagenome assembly SMVB01 (sample SAMN11095934, study PRJNA526329) | marine sediment metagenome | biome: Marine sediment; feature: Surficial sediment; material: Deep marine sediment; isolation source: Hadal surficial sediment | place: Pacific Ocean | collected 2014-05 | depth 0-1...
GACAAGCGCATCGTCGATCACCCGGATAGCCACGACAACATTTGGTGGGGCAATGTCAACATGCCCCTATCCCCGGACTCCTTCGAAAAGAACCGCAGCATCGCGATCGACTACCTGAACCATCAGGAGCGTCTCTATGTGGTGGACGGTTGGGCGGGTTGGGACCCCCGCTATCGACTGTCGATTCGCATCATCTGCTCGCGCCCCTACCACGCCCTCTTCATGCACAACATGTTGATGCGACCGACCGCCAATGAACTCGCGAGTTTCGGCGAGCCCGACTACGTCATATTCAATGCCGGGGCACAGCCCGCAGACACATCCGTTGAAGGTGTAACGTCCGACGCGAGCGTGGCGATCAATTTCGAAAAGAGCGAGTTCGTCATTCTTGGCACCCAGTATGCCGGCGAGATGAAGAAGGGCGTGTTTTCGATCATGCACTACCTGATGCCCGACAAAGGCGTGCTCTCCATGCACTGCAGCGCCAACATGGGCGTAGACAAGGATGTTTCGATCTTCTTCGGCCTTTCGGGTACGGGCAAGACGACGCTCTCCGCCGACCCCAAACGCTTCTTGATCGGCGACGACGAACACTGCTGGAGCGAAGAAGGCATCTTCAATATCGAAGGCGGCTGCTACGCCAAGGCGATCAACTTGAGCGAAGAGCAGGAGCCGGACATTTTCCACGCCATCCGCTTTGGCACCGTGCTCGAGAACGTCGTGTTCGACAAAGCCACCCGCGAGGTGGACTACAGCGACAACTCGTTGACCGAAAACACCCGGGCCTCGTACCCGATTCACTTCATTCCCAACATCGTCGAACCCTGCCTGGGCGGACATCCGAGCAACATCATCTTTCTCACCTGCGACGCCTTTGGCGTGCTGCCTCCTGTGAGCCGCCTCTCCTCCGAACAGGCGATGAAGCAGTTCCTGGCCGGCTACACGGCCAAGGTCGCGGGCACGGAAATGGGCGTCACCGAGCCCGAAGCGACCTTTTCCGCCTGCTTCGGTGCCGCCTTCCTGGTGCGACATCCCAAGGTCTACGGCGAAATGCTCGCCAAGAAGATGGAGGCCCACGACACCCACGCCTGGCTGGTCAACACGGGCTGGAGCGGTGGTGGTTACGGGGTGGGGGAGCGCATGAAACTCGCCTGGACTCGGGCCATCATCGACGCAATCCACGACGGCACCCTCGCCGGTGCAGACGTCACGACCGACCCCTTCTTCGGCCTCAGCGTCCCGACCGCTTGCCCAAACGTCCCGGTGGAGATCCTCAATCCGAAGAACACCTGGGCGGATCCGGCGGCCTACGACGAAGCGGCGAACAAGCTCGCACAGCTGTTTGCCGACAATGAGGCGAAGTTCAACTAGTTCGACCCTCCCGCTCGAGCGCTCTTGGCCCGCACCGCGCTCGCGGTGACGCTTTGGTTCACGCCTGCGCAACGCTCACGCAACTCTTCGAGTTGCGTGTGGATGAGGCGCCCCACGTTTTCCCTAGAGCGCCCGGGAGGTTTCTGCGAAATTACCTGATTCTTTTGTAGGGACTGTGAGGTAGATCACCTTCGCGGTTTGGTTCGTTCCCGAAGAACCTCTCTATGACCGCAAGACTGAATCAATCCAACCCCACCCGACTGCACCAACTACACCGACTACACCGACTACACCGCCTCCACGGACTCCGTGCATACGCGGCGATGTCTGTTGTCTCGCTGACGATTTTCGCCTTCAGCGCCCGGGCGGCGGTGGTCGAGGTGACGGTCGGCTGGGTGCCCGCTCCGCAGTCGAGCATCACGGGTTATGAGATTCACGTAGGCTCGATCGCGGGTGTCTTCGATCAGCACTTCAACGTGGGCTTGCCCAGCGAAAGCGGTGGTGTCCTGCGCGCAACGGTGAATCTCAACGATTCGCAAAACAATTTCATTTCCATTTCTGCCTACGACGACATGTCGGTCGAGTCCCCGTATACCGAAGCCCTGCTGGTTCTCGCGGCAGCACCGCCACCGGCGCAAAACGTCGAACCCACTACGCCGGACGGCAAGTCGATCAAGGCCGCGAACCGGAGCGTGTTGGGACTTGGATCCAGCGTGGAGGGCAGCAAGTCCTACAACGGCCTGGCTCGGGAGTTCAGGGGTTTCAAGGGCATCAAGAAGCACATCGCCTACGGGACCGAGTACACGATCTGCGACCTCGAGGGCGATGGCATAGAGGATCTCGTGCTGACCAACCTGCTGAGTCGTGCCGAGTCCAGCCGCATGCGCCGCGAACCCGGCCGGATCATGATCTGGAGCCGAAGCGCGGACGGCAACGGCGGCATCACGGAAACACTCTACAAGGTGCGGGCCAACTTCTTGGACGGCAACAAGAAGCGAATCGTGGACAATCACATTTCCTGCGGAGACCTCGACGGAGACGGGTACCAGGAATTGATCGTGAGCTCGGGTCGCGGCGGCCACAACACCCTGCAGATCCTGGACGACATCACGACCGGCTTCGCCAACTTCTCACTCCCCGGATCCCCGAACGGCATCATCCATATCGCGCTGGACATCCTCGGAGCCGGGGGCAACGGCCAACTCCACACCGCGGCCGGCGACATCGACGGCGACGGCGCAGACGAGATCGTCATCACCTTCAAGCGCCCCTTCGCGGACCAGATCCTGATCCTGGACGACGCAGGCAACGACTTCGCCCCGATGCAGCACGCCAGTCTCGACGCGGGCTACCTGACCGCCGCCGAAGACCCTCAGAGCGCCGACTTCACCGGAGACGTCTTTCCGTCCGTCGTGGACATCGACGAGGACGGCCTGGCCGAGATCGTCATCGTGCACGCCACCGGGAGCAACTTCACCTACACGAAGTACGACGACGCCGATACCAACTTCGCGCTGCTTCCCTGAACATCTCAGCCCCACCCTGGACGCGCGAACTGGATTCAAATCCAGTGGGCGCGGATCCTTGTCCACACTGCACTCTAGGATTCAGCGTCCTCTGATTTGACGAATCCATAGACGAACCGGTCTGTCTTGCGCCGGATGCGCTCGTCGAACACGAGCAGCGTCCTGAAAACTCGTAGTCGGAAATCGAATCTGGACTAGTCCTGCCCGTAGCGCGGGACCAACACCGACACCGGAATGGCTTCGCGTCCCGCCAACAGGTCCACGAGGTGCTGCGCGACATCATCCGGCGTCATGGCCCGACCGTACAGGTATCCCTTCTCCGCCCATTCGGCCGCAAACGCCGCCACGTCTGCGGGATCCCAAGTACTCGCAATATCGGTCCCCAGGATGTCGCCAACCGATACCCGGGTAAAGGCGATGGAACGTTCTTCTTCCTGCCAACATTCGATCATACGGTCGAGTGCCGCCTTGGTCGACGAGTAGAGGCCGAGCCCGTGGCGCGGGGGAACATCCGCTACTGCAATGGTCGACACGAAGAGCGCTCGCCCCGCGCATTTGCTCAGGAATGGGAGGGCGGCGCGAGTCAGGAGCGACGGTCCCAACACGTTGATTTCGAACGCCTCGCGCCATTGCTCGGGCGTCGCCTCGGCGATGCGGGACAGTGTCGCGATGCCCGAGCAAATCACCAGGTCCGTGAGTCCGCCGAGTTGCGCAACCGCTTGCTCGACCGTGGTCGCGACGGCCTCGGGGTCGCGAATGTCACACGGCAGCGAGATCGCGGCATCGCCGATCTCCGCTGCCAGGGACTCGAGACGGTCGGCCCGCCGCGCGCTTATGGCAACGCGTGCGCCCTCGCGAGCGAACGCTTGCGCGGTTGCGTGTCCGATGCCCGAGGACGCACCTACGACGAGAATTTGTCGATCTTCGAGTCTGCCCATGGGTGTCGCTATTCCTTGTCCAAATTCCTTGTCTACTTTTTGCCGAAGGCACCCGCACTGCGGAGCGCTGCGATCTTGTCTGCGTCGTAGCCCAATACGTCGGCCATCACCGATTCCGTGTGTTGGCCAACGGTGGGCGCCATGCTGGGAGCCGGGAGTTCTTCGTCGATGAACTTGATCGGCAGGGGCATCATCTCGGCGCCGTGCTGGTCCGCGGGGTAGTGGGGGAACCGGACTTTGAACTGTGGATCATCGGCGATGCTCTTCGGGTTGTTCACCGGGGCGATCGGGGTGTTGTGGGTGTTGCTGAATTTGATCCACTCTTCGGAGGTCTTGGTTTTGAATACGTCGCGCAGGATCACCCGAAGTTCGCGGTTGCCCCGGGCGTGATCGGCGAACTTCGAGCCGGGCCACTTTTCAAACAACTCCATGCGCCCGATGCCCTCGCAGAAGTTTTTCCAGAACGCCTGCTCGCTCGCCATGAAGAGAACCTGGCCGTCGGACGAGTCGTACATCTGGTAGCGGACGCCTTCCTTCATGCCCGCAGTTCCCGGCGCACGTCGCTCGTAGTTGTCGGCCTTGTTCCCCGTCACTTCTGATTCGGGTCGTTCGTAGGCCTTCCAGGACTCGCTCCGGTACCAGTCCATGTACGCCGCAGCGTCGGACTGGCCAATCTCCATCATGCAACCCGAGCCGGTTTCCCTGGCTCTCAAAACCGCGGCCAGGATCCCCAACGCCCCGAACAGCGGACCGGCGTGCATCCCCATCGAGGGGTGCTCGGGGATGTAGCAGAAGCCATCGTCGTCGTAGGTCGGGTTGACGAGCCCCGCCCAGGTGTCGAACGCGATCCCGTGAGCGGGCAGGTTCCGGTAGGGACCCGTCATGCCATAACCCGAGATGTTGATGAAGACGAGCTTCTCATTCTCCCGGCGCAGGCTCTCGTACCCGAGACCGAGCTTCGCCAATGAACCCGGCCGCATGGCTTCCACCACGACGTCGGCACCCCGCACGAGTTCTCGATAGATCTCGACTCCTTCCGGCTGCTTGAGATCGAGGGTAACGCTCTGCTTGCCGCGGTTGATGTGCAGGTGCAGGAGCGACACACCGTTGATGATCGGCCAGGTCATCTCTCGCACGTAGTCACCCGACGGCGATTCGACTTTGATCACTTCCGCCCCCAGATCTGCGAGATGGGTGGTGATCGCAGCTGGACCGAGGAGTGAACTCTCGATGATTCGGATACCCGACAGGGGGGTCTGGGGGTTGCTCATGAGAACTCCTCTGGGTCTTGCGGGATTCGGCACGCGGGGCAGCCGGATGGCGACTCCGCAATTCTTACAGATCCGGCGCAAAGAGAAAGCGGGGCCCGGCTATTGCCGGACCCCGCTCGGTCACTCATAGGCCTATCGGGTGATGCTAATTGACGTCGATCAGGAAGGGCTTGCCGGGAGTCGTCAGGATCGGCCCCTCATCGGCCTCGTTGCTCACTACCTCGATTCCCATCACGGTGGGGTTCGCGCCGCCCGGGCGGTGGAGAAACAGGACCTCGAGCACGCCGTCCGTCACCGTGACGGTGAAGCTCCTGACCACGGCCCGATACTGCGCGTTGCCGGCTGCGGCAAAAATGTCGAAGTCGTCGAGTACTGGAACGTCCTCGATCTCGACATCAAAGAAGCGCTGGCCGGCCGCCGTGAAGCTGTGCTCGGCGAAGTGGAGGCTCAGCGTGTAGGAACCGTTGGTTAGCGGAAAACTCCAGAGCATCTCCGCGCCACCTTGGGTGTCGGTGCGACTGCTGCGATACATCTCATCGAAGCTCGTCGCCGCGATTTCGATGCTGGAGTCGATCGCGCCCGCGACGCCGGTGTTCCAGAAGCCCACGTCTCGGGTCCAGGTCCTGCCGTCCGAGAGCACCCGATCCGCGGTCTCGCCCGCGTTCACCCGGTATGGGCTCAACAGGGTAACGATCTCGAATTGAGTTGGGTCGTTGGGAAACGCGTCGGCGTTGTCCCCGACGCCATCACCATCCGAGTCGACAGTTTCGCTCGAGTCGTTGGGAAAAACGTCGGCGTTGTCTCCGACGCCATCACCATCCGAGTCGACAGTTTCGCTCGGGTCGTTGGGAAAAACGTCGGCGTTGTCCCCGACGCCATCACCATCCGAGTCGACAGTTTCGCTCGAGTCGTTGGGAAAATCGTCCTGGGCATCGGGAACGCCGTCACCGTCCGCGTCGGGAGGCGGTGGAGGGGCGTAGGCTCTTTTATTCGAGTGGAACGACTCGACGTTTTCGTCGTTGTAGGCCGTAACCGTGATGTGGACCGTCGCCTGGTCCGAGACATCGAGAAAGACGAAGTACTCACCGGCCTGGTTGGGTCCCGCCTCTGCCAGGCTGAGATCCTCGATCAGGCTGCCCAAAGCATTGGCGTTCGCGTTCAAGTAGACGCGAAAACCGATAATGTCCGTGGCCGGGTGGGTCCAGCGGATCTTCTCAGTGCGGGCCTCGGCGGTCGAGCCCCACCCCAGAAAAATTGCGAGAATCGCCGAGAGCGCGGCGAAATGGCTGCGCTTTGCGGCGCCGCCAGTGGCGTGACTCTTCCGCTTCTTTTGAAACATCGCTGACCTCGATCAGGCTGCCCAGGCGCCAGCCCCTCGGCCTGGATGGAACTTGAAAATCATCTTCTTCTGGGCTTGGTTATCGGCGATTCAGGCCCCCCCATTGTGACAAACGTCACCCGGCTACTTGCGGCTTCCGGATGGCAGCTTCGTCGGGCCGCAAGGCCGTCTGGGGAGAACACCCAAACATCTAATGGTTCCGGGCATCTACGAGGAATCGTGCCCACCCCTGGATAGGCAATTTCCGCGCAATGTTTTCGATTCGCCGCAGCAAATTTCCGAGGCTTTCGCGCTGCCTCAGGCAATCCCGTCCAGGCAACGCTGGAGACGTCCATAGAGGTGAATCCTCAACCCTTCGAGGGTGGCGTAGCCAACTAGCGCGAAGATGCTCGAACTCAACGCAAGGGCGAGGGCACTCAGGTGCAGTGAATCGTTCGCCAGATGCATCGAAACGAATAACACCATCAGACCAACGGTGGTTCCCACAAACCCGATCGGAGGCAGAATATTTGCATACATGGCCATCGGGTCCGAATAGCGGGACTCGTACTCGTTCATCACATACTGGCGGGAAGCGTCGCGAATGAAAGCGTTCGAGTACAGTTCGTCGCCCTCGCGCTGGGATTCCGCCTCAACGCGATCGAGCAACAGCCCGAGAGCCTGGGGGTCGACGTCCCCCACTCCGGTGCGCTGCTGCTCGAGTTCACGAGCCCCCACTGGGCGAGTCGCGATGCGCCCGCGCAAAAAGAGACTCATCCCCCGGGACAGCGGAAGCCAGAGGACCAGGAGCGAAGCCAGGCTCGCCATACCCGCAAGAATCCATTCGTTCATCATCGTGTAGCCCTCCACTGTTGAAATGCCATCCTACAGAGAAGCCCGCGCAACGCGCAGCTCTCGAATTCCGTGTGCCAACGTCTGACTCTCGCCAAGCGGATACTCGATCATCAGACTCTCGTGATCTCGAAACCGATCCGTCAAGCTGTCGATTACTTCCGTGAGTCCCACCGTCTCCTCGATCGCCAGATACAGAGCCGCTTTAGCAAACAGCAGGTTGGCCTCGAGTAGTCGCAGGTCGGTGTTCCAGCCCTGGCCCTCGGAGGTAAATAGCGGGTCGACGTGTTTGTCGATGAACGGGCGGATGAACCCCTCGAGCCGCGAAGAGTCCCGGTGCTTTAGCTGTCGGGTGGTGAGTTCGTAGCCGCGAAAGAGGTGGACGAGGTCTGCGTGCACGCGACGCATGCGCAGTTTCTTCTGGGCCAATGCCGCGCCTCCCAGGAATACCCGCGGCTCGACGATCGCGGGCAGTCTGGCTTCGGGCGTCCTGAAGCCCAGCAGGCCTGCGAAGTCGGGTGCCTCGATTTCGAAAGGCAGAGAAGCGCAGCCCAAAGCACCGAGCATCGACGCAAGCGCCAGCGCCGCGACCCAGACCGGACTCTTTCGAACTCGCTTGCATTGATTTTGCTCGAGTTGCATGGGCGTCCGCGTCTTCATCATCATCAGGGTTGTCTCCTGTCGTATGCGGGGCGGCGGGCCTTGTTCGACGATCCGTCCCAAAGTTTGTCCGGCACGCTCCTTATGAACACGCGATCGCCAAAGCGCGATTCGGACTCGTCCTCGTAGAAGAGTCTTCGCACCAGGGCGTGAACGGGTTGGTCGCGCTGGGAGGCGAGCTGCTCGAGGAAGCCATCGCCCGCGAGCGCTTCTTCGTATAGCGCGAGCGCCTTGGCGCGACCGAGCAACTGGACGTCGACTCGATCTCGCCGATCCGCCAGGGTTCGCAATTGGCGATCGATATCGGTGATGAACGCCGTCTGGTCTGTTCCGTCTATCCCATCTCTTCCCTCTATCCCCTCCAGGGGCGGCGCGCCCGACACTGAGGGTAACTCGGTCGCATCAGCTGGAGCGGCCCGCAGAATCTCGCTGCGCCTGGATACCAGCACTTCTCGTTCCCCCGTCAGCGTGGCGACCCGCTCTTCTATGTTGCTGCGCTCTTCTACCAACGCCGCAAGATCTTGCTGCAGATCCGCAAGACTGCGATCGTCGGTAAACCCGAAGTACATGATCGCCAGATCGTTCCCCAATGCGTTGCGGAACGCGCCAATCTCGAGGGCGCGAGGCTCGTTGCCCCGCACCCAGCGGTCGACGTAGGTCGAGCGGCTGACCTTCTGGGCGGTGGGCTTCACGAGCTGCAGAAACTCCGCTTCTCGCCCCGTGCGCTCGAGGGTGCTGGCGATGAAACTCCAGAGGTGTCGATCGAATGGATAGAGATCGATCGCCTGATTGAACTGCTCGATCGCCAGTTCGAGTTGTTCATCGGTCGGGTTGTCCGGGTTGAAGCGCAACACCGCGGCCCCTATGCCTCGATGCGCGAGATGCGCGCCGAAGTAGGCCGAGTCGGGCACGGCCTCGCCCGCGTCGGATGTCGCGTATTTTTTGAACATCGCGAGGAACTCGGCGTAGCGTCCGAGCGCTGCGTTGATGCGTTCGCCTTTGATCTCACCAGGTTGGTCGGCGAGGCTGAGTTCGAACTCGGCGGCGTTGAGACTCACCTCCTGGATCTCACGCCAGAGTTCGTGCATGGTCTGGACGTAGGTTTCATGACCGTGATCCTGGAAGCCATGACGCTGCCAATCGCCTTTGTGATCGCGATTCAGTGCCCCATAGACCAGGATGGCCTCCTCGACCCCAAACGGAAGCTCGAGTTCGGGCATCACGCCCAGGCGCTGACTCGCCGCGTAGATCTCTCCGATCTCGCGCAGCACTCGAACATAGACCGCGCTCTGGCCCTGCAACGTCACCGCGTGGCGCAGAGCTTTTTGATACGCCCCCATCGCGACCCGGGTCGCATCGATCGTACGCTGGCTGAAGCCTTCGTCGGCCAGCAACCGACTCGCCTCGTGGTGGGCCTTTTCAGCTTCCACCAGGGCCAGGGTAAAGGTGAGGCTCCCACCGTCAGATTCCGGACCCCGCAGACGATTTGCGATGTGGTCGAGATACTCAACCGACGAATGACGTCGCGGGATGATCTCGGGAACGCTTCCCACCCGGTCATCCGCCAACATGAACACGATGCTCGTCAAAGCGTCGAGACTCTGGTCGATGCCGAGAGATTGGCTACGGATCAAGATGATGCGGGCGATGTTCTCGTAGAGATAGGGCAGGGTCGTGACGAAACCCGTAGTTGTGGACGCACCCAGGGACAACGCCTGGTAGGTCGAGAAGGGGCTCTCGAGTTCGGCCACCACCGTGATCCAGAGGCTGTAGATCTCGCGATCGAAGGCAAAAGCGTTGCCGAGATGCAAGGCCTGGTGGGCGCGGATGTAGTGGTACCAGTAGCGATTTTCGTGACGCTCGAGCCGGTTCTTCAACAAATCGACCGCGTGCAGGGCCGAGTGAATGTCTGCACCATCTCCCTCGGCCAGGTAGTCGAGCAGGTAGGCGATCGCCATGCGTCGCTGTTCGTCCTCGCTGTGGCTGATCGACTTGTCCCCGTAGTGCTCTGCGATGTAGTCCGAGAGCGTCACCCCCACCTCGCGCCCATAGCCCGCGAGGCGAGCGCGCAGGGCTTTGGGCCGGGCCGAAGAGTACACGTAGGCGTGGTCGAGATAGCCGGCCCAAGTCGGTGCGACGGGCGAAGAGGATGCAGCGATTGCTTTTGCGCTCCCGGCAGTCAGGTTGACGCTGCAGACGATCGCGATGGCGAGCGCGGTTGCATTGGCGATGGGTCTAGTCATGGCAGGACTCCCGCGACTCGCTGTGCGGTGACACATGTTTGTGCCCGCATCAGTTCATCACATCGATTGCCCAGTTCTCGACCCGGATCGCGGGCGATCCGGAGGAGAAAGGCATTGAGGTTCTTGGTTTCGAGAAAGCTGTACGAGCCCCCGAGCCCCGTGCATTCGGTGCCGGGGCCGACCACGAGCATCAGCTCCTGCTTGAGTCGGTTCTCGCGGTCCCGCGATCGACACGCTGCCAGGGAATCGAGGGGTACGCCTTCCAGTAACGCCACCGGGATTGGGTTTCGATTTTGTCCCGGGAGCGACACCGGCGGCAGGGCGATCGCGCTGGTGGGCGCAGCCGCAGCAAGCACGGGCGGAGGCGCCTCGCGTTCGACCGGTTCAAAATGGGTCGCCGAGATGCCTTGCGGCCGGGGCCGCGCGAGCGAGGCAACGCGAACCCGGGTGGCAGCCGCTGTGGGTCGCGGCAGCATGTCATCGAACTGATCCATCTCGATGTCGGCCAGCGCAACGCCCGTCGGGACGGGTGCGATCGCCTGCAAACTCGGCACGGGCTCTGGGGCATCCGATACCGCTCTGGGCGGTGGCTCCGAAGCCACCACTTGCAGCGGCATCGGGAGCCGGCTCTGCTCCTCTGGCACTCGCTCGAGCTTCTCGTATGCCATCAGCCTGATGGTCGGCGGAATCTCACGCGTCACAGGAACCAGGTTGTTGATTTCCAACAGCAACGCGCCCAGGGGCAGTAGCAGCGCGAGGTAGAGAGGCGAGAGTGACGCGAGCACTTCGCGCCCGGGACGCAGGGGAACGGTCTCGATCGGGACCCGGGGCATGGGCACGAGAACCCGCGCGGCGCCGCGTCCGTAATAGCGTCGAAGCCGCCAGTCGTTCACGGAAGCCCTGCCGAAGTTGGAGCCGTCGATACTTTGGGCAGCGTCGCGACCGGGTCAAAAGACGCGACCGGGTGAGGTGACGCGACCGGGTCAAGCGGCGCGACCGGGTCAAGGGACGCGACCGGGCGAACGGCCCCGACATGGTTCGCGGGCCAGGTTGCCTGCACGAAACTGA
>SMVB01305114.1_pt1 | contig 11247 bp, 5 predicted proteins | sample 2456461 | NCBI WGS metagenome assembly SMVB01 (sample SAMN11095934, study PRJNA526329) | marine sediment metagenome | biome: Marine sediment; feature: Surficial sediment; material: Deep marine sediment; isolation source: Hadal surficial sediment | place: Pacific Ocean | collected 2014-05 | depth 0-1...
ATTGGCCTGCAAGAGTTTCGGACCGATGATTTCTTGCAGAGTGGATCGACTATATTTGGCATGACTAGGCATTCGCATTCGGATGTTTGGTAAACCCCGCAACAACCCGAAACGATCACGGTTCGGAAGCAGGGTCTGTGTTCCCCTGTCAAAATATGCTTCGATAACATCCAGATAGCCATTTTTATCAAAGTCGTCATAGAACAGTTGTAAAGGATGCTCATAGCTATAGCGATGCTCATACTTGCTGTTCAACCCCCAATTGGTTGCGATAATATCAAGTTTGCCGTCCTCATTAAGATCTCCCGTGGTAACGCCATGCCATCGACCGTGATAAGCGTCAAATCCCAACTCTTCAGTGGCGTCGATAAAACTGCCGCCTTTATTAAGAAAAACCATCACCGGCCCCCATTCTATTGCTAGAATAAGATCTGCGTTACCATCAGCATCAAGATCACTGAAGACCGCCGCGGATATCAAGCCAAGCTTCTCAAATCGTTTGCTATTGATTGAATCAGCCTTGAAGATTCCCGCTTCGTTGCGATAAAGTGTTGCAGAAGCGGGTTCAGGATAGCGGCCAGGTATGCTTCTACCAGCCACCAGGAGATCCAAGTCGCCGTCATTATCGTAATCAGCCATGACCATTGGTCCAATACTCCATTCGTCACTTGTCGCTAGACTGCTGGCGATGACCTGGTTATCTTGAAAATCGTAGCGCAAAACAGACGAGGCGCTGGGCCCGAGACTTTCATAATTTGAACTACCGACCAGCAAAGACGTGGCTCCGTTTTCTCTTGTCCAACCTAGCACTGTGCTTTGATCAAATTCTGTTTTTTGTGTTAGGAGGACATCCTTGACTGACTGAAACCCAGCGCGCTTGTCGTTTCGAAAGAAGGCCAATTGTCCGCCCTTGCCACTCGCGATAATGAGATCATCGTCGCCATCAGCATCGAAATCGTGCCAGGCGAGCCCTGGGCCCAAGCTACTGAGACGCTCAGGCAGTAGAGGTTGGCGTCTGAAATCGTCAAAAGGGTCTTCATGATGGCTATGTTTGAGTAAATGGCTTACGTCCTCAAAAAATGGCTGATACTCAGCTTTCGTATGTTTGGTTGAGTCCAGGGTTGCTGCGGATTCGGCAATCTCATAGATATGATTCGGCTTAACATTGTTGACCGTACTTATCTTGTTATTGCGCCATGTGACTTCGATCGTAAGAGATTTGGCTTCGCCTGTTGCGAATACATATAAGGGATCAGAGCTTGAGAGGTAAGTACCGCCGCTGATCACTTCCTTGCTTTGCGGTACAGGCCCGCCGAAGACCCGGATCTTTGCACCGATACCCTGGGTGTTGGGGGTAAGACCCAGGAGGCGGACGGCGATTCTACGGGCCTTGGATTCATTGCGATAGATCACCGCTGAAGTCTCAAATCGGTTCACAACAACATCAAGATCACCGTCGTTATCCAGATCGCCCAAGGCCATGCCCTGGCTAATATCTACGGAGTTAAATCCCCAGTCTTGGCTGACTTCTTCAAATGTAAGATCTCCGCGATTATGAAAAGCAATGTTCGGAAGATCTAGTTTCGGAAAGAAGAAAACCGTACTTGGCTTTTTGCCCTTTATAGTAGGGTTTGCGGACTCGTCCTCGGAGTGTTTTAGTATCATTGTACTCAGCCTCTGCCGCCCATCAGCTTTTGCCACCGCGTCATAGTCCAGAGCGTTGTAGTAGTGACCAGTTGCAACGAGAAGATCTTCGTAGCCGTCAAGATCTACGTCCAGAAATAAGATAGACCTTGTCCACTCCGAAGCTTGAAGTCCGCTGAAGTGGGCGATTTCTGTGTATGTATTGTCGCCTTGGTTCAAAAATAGGGTGTTTTGCATGTATTGCGGCCGATTATCTATCTCGCCAGTTGGATGGGGAATCGGCACCTCGGTATTTTTCTGCCTCGTGCGCCGCCAAGGTCGCAAGCCCAGAAGATCTGCCACCAAGAAATCTGGGTCGCCATCTCTATCGATATCGGAAAAATCCACCGCCATGGACGAGTTGCTCGTATGTCGAATGGCATGCTTGGGTATGGCCTGAAAGCGGCCAGTACCATCGTTGATCCACACATGGTCCGGGCTTCCAATATCGTTGCATACATATATATCCGGGTCACCATCACCGTCCATATCCTGAAACCTGGCCATCCACGCCAAATTTTTTGGTTCAGATATTTTTTCCCCATTTGCACTTAGAAATCTTCCATCGGTCCATGAAACTTTTTCAAAGTGTCCTTTGCCGTCATTCAGAAATAGCAAGTCCGGTTCGCCGGTCTCAAAAAACAAAATCCATTCGCCTCGAATATCCAGAACAAAGTGGTCTTGATATTCCGGAGCTATGCGATAGGAATCCCCAACGCTTTCAAGAACAAACTCAGACGACAATGCACCGGGTGGCCAAATATCCTTTGCGCTTTTCTTTTTGTAAGTGGCGATGTATAGGTCCAGATCGCCATCTCCGTCGATATCGGCTAGCGCTATGCTCAATGCACCCGCTCCCGTGGAAATCCCGACGCTGTCGCTACTATTCGTAAATTTGCCACTCCCGTCGTTCAAAAAGCAGGTGATTCGCCCTTCTATTGACGTTACGACAAGGTCGAGGTCAGAATCTCCATCGATATCAGCCAACACCGCGCCACTCGAAAATTGATCCGGACATGCAACACCAGCGGAATCGGTAATATCTTTAAACTGCCAATTTCCCAGGTTTTTGTAGAGCACATTGGGTCCATCCAGTCGACAAAAGTACACGTCGGCTAATCCATCGCCGTCTACATCGCCAATTGCCACTCCCGACCCATTAAGCAGAAGCCGATTGGACCTAATCTGAGTCTCAGTCAAATTGTTGGTAAATGCGATTCCTGTTTTAGATGCCGGAATTTGCGTGAAGCCGGTCCGGCCAGAGTGAGGCACTGGGAGTTTTGCCCACCGGTACCCGTCTTCTTGGTGCCAGGTGATCGTTTGGTCCGTGGCACAATATTGAGTGAAAATAAACGAGAGCAGCAGAATTCCGGCAGCTATTGAAGTCCTTTTCTTCATTCTTTCTCCGATTCCGTTACCATAGGGAAACTAGTATAATGATCCTAAACAACCGGGCAATATACAGTGTTAGCGTGTTCAGGTGTTAAAGTGTTAAAGTGTTAAAGTGTTTACGTATTCTATCAAGTTGATTAATTTCAAGATATTAGCACCTGAACACGAGAACACTTTTACCTACATTGCAACGTTATTTTGAAAACGCCTGCTAGATAGCTTTTCCAAAGGATGGTAATATCCTAGGCCACCCTGAAATGGGTGGCCTGCAAATCCCCTTCCCGCATTCATAACTTCTCAAAGCGCGGTAAATCACTGGGTAGTCAAGTAATAAGTGCGACAGTTTAGTGTTTTAAAAGAAAGGGTTAATTCCTTATTATTCGTAATTAACCAAAGTCACTAACTGGAGCATAGAATGTCCTAAAAGCAATTAAACGTTACATAAGGTAAGAAATAAAAGCGTATATGCAAACAAGATTTAAATTTCTGAGATAACGAAACATTTAGGTGTAACATGATTCAGTCCGGTACATGTGTCCGGCTATTTATCAAAGCAGGATAATATTCAAAATGAGTCATGAAACTATCTATCATACTCCTACACAGTTGTTTGGAAATAATTTTGTCACACTTGAAACTTGAATTCATACTAGCAAAAGGACAGCCAGGAGCTTGTCTACAATGCAAACCTTTGTCGGGGTTCGGAAGGCTGGCCAACGAGAAGCAAGTTTCTTGCAGGGGTTAAAGGATGCTCTTCCGCTCTGAGGTATGGGATACCGTCCCATTAAGCGGGAACGAAGGTTGACCTCGAGGGACATCTTTCGATAGTACAGCCTTTTGACGGGACCTCAAAATTGCCTAATTGGAGAAAGATTCGGCTAGCTCAGAAATACTATTTGTCCAGCCCGAGGGATTTCCCGTTGTTGCTTGGCGGGGCGGCGGCTCCTGGGTCCTCGGCGGGAGTATCATCTCCGTCTCCTGTGTCATCGTTTTCCTCGTGTGTGTTTCGGGGGTTAAAGATAGCATCCTGTGAACAAGCCCAAAATGACGTGAGCATTAAAAGCACGAGTCCCAGGATCAACAACCATTTGATCTTCGTTGAAATATTACCTCTAAGCATGATATGTTGCTCCATCTTAATTTGATTTGATAATTCTTAAAATGTTTATACAACAGAACTGAGATCAAAGTTTCATCAAAGCGAGCGATATTTCATTCGTCACTCTGGAGTAAGATAGCAATATTTGTGCCGTGAGCATCGAGCACCGATTTAACTACTAATTCAACAGATAGTTACTGTTTGGGTGTTCAATGGAGTGAGATCGTTTTGTGCAAATATTTGCACAAAATGCAGCATACTTTTGCACTTTGAGCGATATCATCTAGTTTGTCAATTAGATGTCTTTTGTTTGAAGCTAAAGTTAAGAAAGAGGGTAAAGCCGACCAGGAGGTATGTTATTGGGGTGGCTAGTGGATAGGGCATTAACTGGTCAAATTGTGGAGATTCAACTTCTCGATCAGCCCGTTATAAATTTGTTTGCCTAGCGCTCTTATGTTCAACGAGTAAATGGGAGCTTTAAGGCCGCCTGATTGTGCAAGTAAGTTTCTGACTATTCGGAATGGACCTGCAGGGTTCCATCATAATGCAAGGTGATGTCCCGTGCCTGGTTGGGAATTGCTACATTTGTGATCTTTCCGCCAGGCCACCGCACCCAAATGCTTTTTGGGTGTCCGAGAAGTCCGAGCACCTGAACCGTGGAATCTTGAGACCAGTAGCCCGAACCCAAATGTACCTCACGTGCTGGCCCATACCCATTTTCGCAAACCAATCGAATGGTGGCGCCAACGCCATTGGGGTTACCCTCCGGGCCCGACAATCGAATACGCATGCCTGGGATGGCGCCGACGTTATGATAAAGCTTGGTAGCAGCACCATTTTGTGATACCGCCAGGTCTACTCGTCCATCCCGGTCGTAGTCGCAGAAGGCTGCACCTCGTTGTTCCCCGTATACAGTGATACCCGATTCTTGACCTGGAACCGGCACCAGGCGTCCGCTTCCGTCGCCCTTTAACCAGAGACCTCTCCCAGCATCATAGCGAGATTCTCCCGTGTGCAGTCCAAAAAAATTCTGAGTTAAAAAAACGTCCTCATGGCCATCACCGTCAAAATCGGCGACGCCAACATAGAAGGCTGGGGAAAACTGGGCCTCTGCGGGTAAAGCCGTGGCCTCAAATCGATCCCCTCGATTGAAGAATACCATGTGTTCGAGTGTATTAGCCTGTAAGACGCCTGATTGCTTCATCTTAAAACCGACGATTTGCTGAATGCTGGCTTCGCTGTATTGCTTGTGACTTGCCACACGCAGACGAACGTAGGGTATGGCTAAACTCATCTGCTGTCGATTGCGTAAGGGAACATACTCCTGCAGCTCTGCATCGAAGTAGGCTTCTATAATGTCCACGGTGCCATTATTGTCAAAGTCGTCGTAAAAAATCCGCAAGGGATTCTCCCAGTCATAAAGATCTTGATACTTGCTATTCAACCCCCAGTTGGTTGCAATGATATCAAGTTTACCATCATTGTTGAGATCTCCCGTGGCAACGCCTTGCCACCAGCCAATAAACTTAGCTAATCCAAGTTTTTCCGTGGCGTCGGTGAAAGAGCCGCCCTGATTTTCAAAAATGGTCACCGGGCCCCATTCCACTGCAAGAATAAGATCCGCATCGCCGTCCGCATCCACATCACTAAAAATTGCTCCCGATACTAGTCCTAGATCTTTGAGGATGGCACTGTTTAAGGTATCGAGTTTGAATTCACCATCATCATTAAGATAGAGCCATGATGACGCCGGCTCCGGATACCGCATCGGCAAAGTCCGGCCGCCAATGAACAAATCCAGATCACCATCCAGATCGTAGTCGGCCATAGTCATTGGGCCAATACTTGACATACTGTTGGCAAGTTCTGCACGGAGAGTGCCAGTAATATCACCAAAGTCATACTGTAAAACTATTGCACGACTATAATTAGGGTCTCCTACGTTTGAGTATCCGATCAAAAGGGAGGGTCCCTGCGCGGTGGTCAGGCCAAGTATAGTACTTTGATCCTGTTCTGTTTCCCGGTCTAAAATCGAGAGGTTAATTCGCTGAAAACGGCCTGCCCCGTTATTGCGAAAATAGGCCATCCGTCCGCCTCTACCGCTACCAATAAATAGGTCGTCGTGGCCATCGCCATCAAAATCGAACCAGGTTATTCCTGGGCCGAGCTGACTTAGCTTTTTGGGCAACAGTCGTTGAGAACGAAAATCATCGTGATCATCTTCATGGTGAACGTGATTGAGCAAATGGCTGACGTCCTCAAAAAAAGACTCGGGGCGCGCAGCGCTTATCGGTGGGGGGGGAGTCACAGAGTCCGGCTCAGAGATTTCATAGATGCGGTTGGTCTTGACATGGCTGACACGAGACAGTTTTCCATTTCGCCAAGTTACCTCTACAATAAGGTCGTCGCTTTGATTCGCTGCAAAAACGTACAATGGGTCGGAACTCGATAGATAACTGCCGGCGTTGATGACCTCTTGACTCTGAGTTACGGCGCCACCGAGAACCCGAATTTTGGCTCCGATGGCTTGTGTGTTAGGCGACAAGCCCCGCAGACGAATGGCGAGGCGTGGGGCAATAGACTTATTCCTCAGCACGGCGACCTGGGCATTTAGCCGGTTGATGATCACATCAAGATCGCCGTCGTTATCCAGATCTCCGGTAGCCATACCATGGCTGATATCTTCGCTATTAAAACCCCACTGTTCACCCACTTCCTCAAACGTTAAGTCGCCGCGATTGCGAAAGGCTACATTGGCGTTGTTGAGCGTTGGAAACTGGAATATCTTGCGACGCCAACTGTTCAGGCTTGTGTATCTAGTCGACCGTATTCGATCCGTCGTGTCAAGGTCGAGTGCGTCATAAAAGTGGCCGGTCGCAATCAATATATCCTCGTACCCATCGAGATCGACGTCAAGAAAGATCGACGACCAGGACCAGTCCGAGGCGTTGACGCCACTGAATTGCGCAATCTCAGCGTAGGTGTTGTCGCCTCGGTTCACAAACAGAGTATTTCGTGAGTTTTGCGGACGGTTGTCAATCTCACCCACCGCATGTGGTAGGGGGATGCTATTGGTCATTTGGCGCCTGCGCCTGCCCAGGTTACGGCTCAGCATGTCGAGGAGAAAAAAATCCAGATCACCGTCTCGATCTATGTCCGAAAAGCCAACACTCATGGTTGCCCAGCTGGTATTGCGAATGGCTAATTTGGCAATCGCTTGAAAATTTCCACTGCCATCGTTGATCCAAATGCGGTCCGGACTTTCAAAATCATTGCACACATAGAGGTCAGGATCACCGTCTGCGTCCATGTCCTGAAAACGAGCGGTCAGGCCCCAGCCTTTTGGTTCTGAAATGGGCTTACCTTCTTCATCCAGAAATCTACCATCGGTGAACGAGACGGGGTGGAAACGTCCCCTGCCATCGTTCAGATAAAGGCGGTCGGGTTCAGCATTTTCGGACCGCATGAGTAGGTTGTTGTTCATTTGCGAGATGGTATAATGTTCCTCGAACCCCTGGGCGACCCTATATTCGTTCCCCACCTGTTGAACAATCCGATCGAATTCAAGATCTTGCGGCAGATACAGATCCCTCACGGTGCTTATTTTGTAGTTGGTGATATACAGGTCCAGGTCGGCGTCACCATCGATATCAGCAAGTGCCAGGGTCATGGCGCCTGAGTTGGGTAAAATGCCGGACGAAGAGGTGACGTCGGTAAACCTTCCCTGGCCATCATTTAAAAAACAAAAGTTCGGACCGTCGAGGGTGGTTACGAGCAGATCAATGTCGCCGTCGCCATCGATATCAGCGAAGGCGGTGCCGGTCGAGATTTGATCGGCACAGCTAACTCCGGCAGCCAGCGTTATGTCTTCAAACTTCCAGCCGCCGAGATTTCTATACAACACATTTGGACCCTTAAGCCGGCATAAATAAATATCTGCCAGGCCATCGCCGTCAACGTCTCCGATGGCAACGCCGGAACCGTTGAGCAGGTGCTGATTGCTCGTAATCTGTTCCTCGGTAAGAGTATTGGAAAACGTGATGTTGGTATTGGACGCTGCGAGGGCTTGGAACCCGCTATGGCCGAACCATGGCAACGACAACTCTGCCCATCTGTGGCCGTCTTCTTCCTGCCAGATAAGTGGTTTTGAGGGCCACCGATATACGATAATGGCGAAAAGCAAGATTGAAATTATGGAAAGCGCCAGCTTCTTCATCAATGATAATTTGGTTGATGATGCGAAACCTAATTAACTGAAAGCCGTATCAAATATTTATAAATAGTAGCAAACAGTGTAGTAAGAGTCAAGTCAGAATAACAATACCGCCCCATCAATTCCCGGGTAGAACCGAGAATTCTCGAAGGTGGCCACTCCAATAAAATCGGTTATGGATAGATTTTCGTTTAATGGTAGCCAGCCTCGATGATTTCTGATGTGGCCAAACCAAAGCTTTTCCTCTCGAATGAAATCAAAAGGAAGGAATCTCAAGGTACCGTCAGTAAATTCAGAAAAATAGCTTTGAGTTCCACCAACCTCCATGTGTTCACCTCCGATCACCTCATCCACTTTGAAAGTTTTTTTTTGGAAAACCCGTTTGTTCAACTATAATAGTGTATTCATTATCAGTAAGCAGGGGAGTGACGACCGCATCTTTTAAGCGAATTGCTTTACCATTCATTTCTTAGGGCCCAGAAGTTGAAATAAAAAAGGCCATCTTAATTGATGGCCTTTTCGTTACTCCTGAGCGCAGAATTGCTTTAGTACGCCTGGGGAGGTATCAGCTGCGGAAGTGCAGCGCTTTTTATTGCGACATCGCCCCGGGTGCCGCCGTGTGAGTAGAGCGGGAATCCCAGCGTTTCCAAATCTTTTGCCGGAACCGGGAAGTGCAGTAGAGTCCGGGGACTGAGGTCGCCGTATGCCCGGTTGGCAAAGAATTCCATGCCGGAAGAGGTACCTAAGAGCTCTAATTTTCTCTCGTATTTTAAGACGGACCAGAGGGTGGTGACGCCTTTATCGTGTTGCGGATTTGGTGCGTCCGTGATGCTGCCCACAGGAAGTCCGACTGTCGAGGGATAGCCGCCATTGCCAACATGATAGGTATCGAGTAAAGCAGATATTTCAGCTTGACTGCCGCTCATATGCAGCAAAGCCTCTGCTCGAATAAAGTCATGCTCCTGGGTGCGGTAGATGGGGACGCCACTGCCCGCGTCAGTTTCGTAGCGGTATTCGTCAAACTGATAATTTCCGTATCGAGTTTTCAGTTGGTTGTCCCAGGCGCCGCTGCTTGGTCCGATCTGTTCGAAATAGAGCCCGGGGTTTTGATCGCCACTGGCATTCAGGGTCCCGTCCCAGACACGCAAATCCGTTGACTCGAAAATAAACTCGCTGCGATCTCCAGGTGCTCGAGCAACCCAGTCTGCATAGTCGTTGTTTTTGTCCGAGGGACCGATGAGGTGATAGTCCGCGCGGATCCAGGTGCCATTGTCGGCAGAATACCAATGCACCGCACTCCACCACGGCTCGTGACGGCCGGTGCCCTGGCCGTTTACCTCGAAATCCTCGGTAATCCCAGCGTTTATATGGGTCAGAACCTGAGCCCAGTTGACGGCTGCCCGTTCGGCGGGTGTCCTGGCAACGTCAATCATATAACGGGCAATATAAGAGTGTGCGATTTGCGCCAGCTCGGCACTTGTGTAGGATCTCAGTCTGATCCAATCCGCAGGCAGGGTGAAATCCGTGGCATTGAATTGTGCGATGGCGTCTTCCAACATGGCGATCGCTGCGGCATTGACCTCCGTATAGGGCTTAAGTTCTAACGTCGTGGTGGTGAGATCGACGTTCTCGTCAAAAATAAAGGCCTGGTCAAAGTAGAGCGATAACCAGCCATGGGATAGCCCTTGCACGAATTTTGCAAAGGCCAGGGCGCGTTTATCGTCCGCTGCTCCTAAAGTGACCACCCCACTCCCGATATTGCGTATCCCGTCTGTAGCGGAGGAGATCGCCGAGTAGAGATTGAACCAGGGTTCTTCGGTAATGTTCGCACGACTGAAGGCTGATGTATTGTTGAATTCTACGCGCGGCTCCTGGCCCAAGAAGCCCATACCGAAGTTTCCCCAGCCGCAGCTATAACCGTCCGATATCACGGCCAGACCCATAGCCGGCTCAGCGTCCATGTGCCCATCAAACCAACCTAGAAATGAGCTTTTAATTAAGGACTCGATGTCACCTGGTGTAGCGAGTGCTCGGGCTTCATCGGGCTGATTCTGGTTTTGCACGTCGAGATTCTGGCAGCCTATAAAAAGCGCCGCGAGCATCAGAGCGGCGGCCAGACTCATGGATAGTACTTTTTTCATGAATTCCTCCATTTATTATGTTTTAAAAGCATCTTCATAAGAACTCAAGATTCCGAGGGCCGTTGCACACTGGCCCTCGGAACCCCATGGCACAAGGAATGTTTTAGAATTGGAACTCAAGAAACCCGCTGTAGGTTCTGAAGTTCGGGTAACTAAAGGAATCGATTTTTGCAATCGCAGCCGAGCTGTCAGTACCGCCACCACCTCGGGTGCTGACGCCGACTTCAGGATCATACCCTTGATGAAAGTTGTCCCAGGTCAACAGATTACGGCCGATCACACCGACTGAGATTTTGTTCAACACTCCGCCGAAAATGCCTTTCAACTGGTTGCTCTTAAAAGTGTATCTGAGCGATAATTCGCGCAGCTTAACATAGCTGCCGTCAAATACGAACTTATCATTGGCGGTGCCGTTGTAGTAGCTCGTGGGTTTTTTGAGCTCGTCGGATTTGCCAGTCTGATCGGACTCCTCTTGAGCGAATTCGATCCCGTAGCCCCACGCTACGGTCTGGCTGTAGATATCGCCGCCTACCTGGGCGTCAAACAGGGTGTAGAGGTTAAAGCCTTTCCAGGTGAGATTGCTGTACGCGCTCCAGTTGAAGTCGGGCGTTGTGTCGCCGATGATAAACTGAGTGTTCTCGTTCTCACCGACAAGCTCTCTAAGTCTAACTTTTTCACCCCACTCGAATTCTCTGCTTCTGGCGCCGAACGGGCCGTCA
>SMVB01028862.1_pt1 | contig 11245 bp, 6 predicted proteins | sample 2456461 | NCBI WGS metagenome assembly SMVB01 (sample SAMN11095934, study PRJNA526329) | marine sediment metagenome | biome: Marine sediment; feature: Surficial sediment; material: Deep marine sediment; isolation source: Hadal surficial sediment | place: Pacific Ocean | collected 2014-05 | depth 0-1...
GACGGGATCGGCAACTACACCTTTCACCTTGCCCGAGCCCTCATCGGACTCGGCTGCAATCACGAGATCCGCTTCTGCGCCCTCGCACCGCAAGCATCCCTGGATCAGCTGCAGGCGGTGCTAGGCGACCTGCCGCCGAACTGCAGCTTCGTGGAGACCGCCTCCCTTGGCGATGCGATCGATCTCTTTCACGCCCCTAGTTGGGATGTGCCTTTCGGATACCGGGGTCCCCTTGTCTTGACCTGCCACGATCTGACCTTTCTCACCCACCCGGATTTCCACCTCGTAGACAACAAGATCCATTGCGTTCGGGCCATCGTAGAAGCGATGGTCAACGAGGCTCACTTCCTGTGCGTCTCCCGCCACACACGGAACCAGGTGCTCCGTCGACTCGAAGTACCGGAGGAGAGAACGGCGGTGATCTATGAAGGGTACGACTCCATCTTCGGCCCGGGCGACCGGAACGCGGCCGCCAAGCGCCTTCGCGATCGCCTCGGCATCCGTGACCCCTTCATTCTCAGTGTCGGCAGCCTCGAGCCGAGGAAGAATCTGCTCCGCCTCGTCAGAGCCTATGATGGGCTCCCAGTGCAGATACGACGGGAGTACGACCTCCTTCTGGCGGGTCCGCCAGGCTGGCGGAATGAGGATCTACACGCGCATCTAAGAAGCCGCAACGCCTCGGGGAGCGTACGCTTGCTGGGATACGTCGAGGTAGAGGACCAGGCCGACCTCTACCGTGCGGCGTCCGCGTTCGTCTACCCTTCTCTCGCCGAGGGATTCGGACTTCCGGTCCTCGAGGCTCTCGCCTGCGGCGCTCCAGTGGCGGTATCTGCGGCCAGCTCACTGCCGGAGGTGTCCGGTGACGCGGCTCTCCTCTTCGACCCCGAGAGGGAAGAAGAGATTCGAGAGGCGATTCGCCGCCTGCTCGTCGAGCCCGATCTCGCCAGCGAGATGAGTGAACGAGCGGTCGAGCGGGCCTCGCGCTTCAGCTGGCAACGAGCGGCTAGCGAGACCGTCGCTCTCTATGAAACTCTGGTCTGAAGAGTCCCATGTCTTTGGCCGCCTGCACGATCGTCTCGAAGAACTACCTGCCTTTTGCGCGTGTCCTGGCGAGGTCGTTCGCCGATCTCCACCCGGAGGGCCGATTCTTCGTGCTCCTGGTGGATCGTATCGACGGAAGGTTCGACAAATCGGAGGAGGCCTTCGAGCTCATCGAGGTCGAGGAGCTGCAGAACATTCCGGCACTGCGGTCGTTCCTCTTCAAGTACAACCAACTGGAGTGCAACACCGCGGTCAAACCGTACTTTCTCGAGCACCTCTTCGAGCGCTTCGGCCTGGATAGCCTCCTCTACTTCGACCCCGACATCCTCGTCCTCACCGAGCTCGAGCCTCTGGCCCGGCACCTCGACCACGTCTCGATCGTCCTGACTCCTCACCTCACGGAGCCGATCGACGACGGTATGTTTCCAGACGAGCTCGCGATTCTTCGGGCCGGCAGCTACAACCTCGGATTCATCGGTCTACGATCTACCGAGACGACCCGACGGTTCCTCACATGGTGGCAAAAACGGGTGTACGAACAGTGCGTCGAGCGCCCTGAGCGCGGTCTGTTTGTCGATCAGAAGTGGATCGATCTGGTTCCCGGCATGTTCCCCGACGTCCACATTCTCACCGAGCCCGGCTACAACGTGGCCTACTGGAACGTTATGGGAAGGACGATCTCACTCGACGGTGAGCCGACCGCCAACGGCGAGCCCCTCTACTTCTTCCACTTCAGCGGTATCCAGCCGGAGGCCATGGACCTGGTGTCGAAACACCAGGATCGTCTCGTGCTCAGCGATCTCGGGCAAGGCAAGGATCTCTATCTCCGATATCGAGAGCTCCTCCTACAGGCAGGCTATGCCGATCTCATCGGCTGGCCCTACGCCTTCGCTCACTTCGACAACGACGTAGCCATCCCGTCGCTCGCCCGCGCTCTCTATCTGACGCTCGGTAGCGCTCGCGAACGTTTTGGCGACCCCTTCTCCACCGGGCACAAGAGCTTCTTTCGCTGGCTCAACCAGCCTGCCCGATTCCGCCCCACCGGGGTTCCCTACCTGTCGCACCTGCTCGAGTATCTATACGCTCGGCGCCCCGAGCTCCATCGGCGCTTTCCCGATCCAGGGGGCCGCGACCTCTCCGGCTATGCGCGCTGGTTGGCCGACTTCGGTCAGCAAGAGCAAGGGCTGGCTCCGGTTTTCCTCGAGCCGAGTGGAGACGGCAACCGCACTCCGATCTGGACACCATCAGGGATCCGCCGCCGGCTCCACATGGCTGTATCTCGTGCAAAGAAATCCGCCGCCGGTAGGAGGCTAGCGCAATGGAGCAAGCGCACTCTCGGCGCCGCGCGTACCGAGCGCTTCAAGGAGAAGATCCGGCCTGCCGCGCAACCAGCCCTGCGACTGGGCGGACAGCTTCGCCTGATCCCGTCCGTAGAGCGTCCCGGGATCAATCTCGTCGGCTATCTCGAAGCGGAAACCGGGATGGGACAAGGGGCGCGCGGTATCGCCTCGGCACTGCAGACTACCCACATCCCGGTCTCCCCTCACAGCCTCAAACTCAACGTCGAGGCACGCTCCCAGGACCCCACTTTCGGACCGGTACAGAGCGACTTCCCCTTCGACGTCAATCTCTTCTTCGTCAACGCCGATCAGGTGGACCCGGTGCGCCAACACATCGGTGCGGAGGTTTTCAACGGTCGCTACGACATCGGCTTCTGGCTCTGGGAGTTGTCGCAGTTTCCGGCTGAGTTTCAGCCCTGCTTTCGGCACTTTCACGAGATCTGGACGCCAAGCACCTTCTGTGTCGAGGCACTCTCGGCGGTCGCCCCGGTCCCGGTCCGTCGGGTGCCGCTGCCGATCGCCGCTCCGCCGCCGGCGCGTCACGGTCGCCAACACTTCGACTTGCCGGAGGGCGCCTTCGTCGTACTCTTCGTCTTCGACTTCCTCAGCCATGTCGAGCGCAAGAACCCGGATGCTGTCATTGAAGCCTTCCGGCAAGCGTTTCCTGAGTCCGAGGACGCGATCCTCGTGCTCAAGGCTTCCCATACCGACCACGATGCCGATGCCCGGCAGCGTCTCGAGGCGGCGGCCGAAGATAAGCGCATCCGTTTTCTCCCCGCGGAGATGAGCCGGCCCGAGGTCCTCGACCTGATGCGCGCCTGCGACGCCTACATCTCCCTACACCGCTCAGAAGGCTACGGCCTCACCCTCGCAGAAGCGATGTCGTTGGACAAGCCGGTCATCGCGACCTCCTACTCTGGAAGTACCGACTTCATTCGACCCGGCACGGGTCTGCCGGTTCGATACAGGCTCGTAGAGCTGCAGGGTAGCGTTGGTCCGTACCCTCCCGGCGCGGTCTGGGCGGAAGCGGATGTGAACCATGCCGCGGAGTTGTTGCGCTGGGTCTACGCCAATCCTGACGCCGCGCGTGAGCTCGGACGGGCTGGGGGCGACGAGATCCGAACGGAATACTCGATGATCGCGGTGGGGCGAATTCTGGAAGACCGCTTTGCGCATCTGCTGCGCACTGCCAGCGCCGGCCACCTCGACCGAGCACGATGACGCAAGCACCTGAGCAAGCACCCTCCAGGGTCTGGCGGGCCGCTGCCTCCTTGGGGACCTTCGTGATCACGACCGCGCTCGTGCTGTGGGCCATGGACGGTCTGCACCGACCGCAGGATCCGCGTCTCGACGCCAAGATCGACACCTTCCTCGAGAACAAGGACGACTACACCGTCCTATTCTTCGGCTCGAGCACCTTCTACCGCGGAATCATTCCCGAGCGTTTCGACGCCGAGCTCTCGAAACGGGGTTTCGATTCCAACTCTCTCAATCTCGGCCTGCCAGCGATGAGAGCCCACGAGACGAATGAGTTTCTCCGTCGCATGCTCGAGAATCGCCCGCAGCGACTCCGCTGGGTCGTCGTCGAGCTCAACGAGTGGCTTCAACCACGTAGGAACTTCTTCGCTCAGCGAGAGATCGCATGGCACGACTTCCCGGAGACACTCTCGGTGATTCGTACCCATTGGATGACTCGGGGGCCGCTGTCGGCTCGCCTGCGACAAGCACGACAGGACGCGATGATGTTCGGCGCTCGCACCACCGCTCTGGGAGTCGGCGCAGAACGCGTCAAGAAGACGTTCAACAACGCCACGCAGCCACGGTCTGCCGAGAATCCCTACGATCTGGCCGTAGCTCGCTGGCGTGGCTTCTCTCCCTATTCGGACGAGCTAATTCCGGATCGGAACGATAGCGGCCGCAGGCGCTTCTTGAGAAACCTCGCGCGCTACGAGCGCGACGTTGCGGCTCTGCCGCAGAGAAACGCCAGGCCGGCTCGGATCGGCCGCTACAATCGCGCCGCTCTCCAGAGACAGATCGATTTCGTGGAGGAATCCGGGTACGAGATCGTGCACGTGATCTCTCCGATCGCCACGGCTCGCCCGATCTTGCATCGGATCGTCGACGCCGGAGACGTCGCGCATCCGCTCGCGTTCGATTCGCCCGTCGAGTACCCCGAGCTCTACGAAATGGAGAGTCGCTTCAATGGCGGCCATCTGAGCTCCTCCGGGGCCGAGCTCTTCACCTCCAGTCTGGCCGAACGCTTCGCCGACCTACTCGCCGAAGACTAGGCATCGAGACCACGGGCCTCAGAACATGCTGTTCACAGAACCTCTGTTCTTCGCGTTCATGGCCGTGGTGTGGCCAGTGTACTGGCTGCTGCGCACCAACCGCGCTCGCAAGATCTGGCTGCTCCTCGCCAGCTACGTCTTCTATGGAGCGTGGGACTGGCGCTTCCTGTTTCTCATCTTGGGCTCGACGGCCGTCGACTACGTCGTCGCGCTGCAGATTCAGGAAAGCGAGAGCTCGCGGCGAAAACGATGGCTGCTGGTCAGTTTGTTTGCCAACCTCGGCCTTCTCGGGTTCTTCAAGTACTTCAACTTCTTCATCGAGTCAGGCAACTCTCTCCTCTCTCTGTTCGGCGATTTCGAGATGCGCACCTTCGGGATCCTGCTGCCCATCGGTATCAGCTTCTACACATTTCAGACCATGGGCTACTCGATCGATGTGTACCGGCGTCGCATGGAGCCCTGTAGAGACTTCTGGGACTTCGCTGTCTATGTAGGCTTCTTTCCGCAGCTGGTGATGGGTCCGATCCTGCGAGCCATCGACTTTCTACCGCAGCTCGAGACTCGCAAGAGCTTCTGGAACACACCCTTCAGGGCCTCCATCACTCTCTTCGTGCTCGGCTTCATCAAGAAGGCATGTATCTCGGACAACATCGCTCCCCTGGTCGACTCCATCTACGCCGATGTCGGCAGCTTCGACGCTCTCAGCCTGGTGCTCGCGGCCTTCCTCTACGCAGTACAGATCTACTGCGACTTCTCGGGATACGCCGACATGGCCATCGGTATCGCCGGACTGCTCGGATACCAGGTTCCGATCAACTTCGACTTCCCCTTCTTCGCGAGCAACATCAGCGACTATTGGCGGCGCTGGCACATCAGCTTCTCCTCCTGGGTACGCGACTATCTCTACTTCCCCCTCGGGGGAAGCCGCGGCTCTGAAGCTCAAACCGACCGCAACCTCATGATCACCATGCTGCTGAGCGGTCTGTGGCATGGCGCGGGAGCACACTTCATCGTCTGGGGCGGCCTCAACGGCATCGCGCTCGTCTTCCACCGTCTGTACTCCAGAGTCAGAGGAGTGCCCCAGCTTCTGCGCAGCCTGTTCGCGCATACCGGAGTCGCGCTCACCTTCTACTGGTTCGTGCTCTCGACCATCTTCTTCAGGGCCCAGAGCCTCCCCGACGCCTTGCAGGTCGTTCGAGCAATGCTTCTCTTCGACTCCCCCGGCGAAACCTCGATCACCCCTTGGACTCTGGCTTGGTTCGTCCCTCTGACAATGGCTCACTGGATCGCCTACAAGACCAATCTTCCCCGACTGTCAGAGAAGCTGCATCCGCTACTCTTCGCGGCCGCCCTGGGAATCCTGATTCCGATTGCCCTGACCTTCGTGCGTCTCGAGTACCGCGCCTTCACCTACTTTCAGTTCTAGGGGAGCCAGGCACCGGGGACTGCGGCCGCTCAGGAATCAGATGGTCGTACAGTTGGTCGGCGATGATCCCGTGAGCGACCGCGGAGGGATGTCCGTTGCTCGCGCTCAGCGAAAGTACCGACCCCAAGTAACTCTCGATGCCATGCTCGTTCATGTAGCTCTCGAGAGCCGGCGCGATATCGACCACCGAAAACCCTAGCTTGGCGCCGAGCTCGAGAGCCCGCTGGGTGATACCCCGGCTACCATTGGTGAGCGACAGCAGAATCACCTCGAATCCACGGGCTCTCTGGAGCTCCCTGAGCTCTTCCATCGCCGCGACATAAGCGTCCCAACCCACCATCGAGCGATACTCCGGCGGCACGGCTCGAGGGTCGCTCTCGAATCGCATACCCGTATCGTCCGTCGGCGCCACCGACAAGCCACCTCGATTCAGCACCTGGATCAAGGGATGCCGCCGGCTCCGGCTCCGCCGCTCCTCATACCAGTCGACGATGAAGGAGCGCGCCGCGAAAGGAGAAACCCTGGTTCTGATGAAATTGGGCAGGGCGATATCGTTGCTCACGAATTCGATCAAGACGTAGTCTGGCGAGTACTCGAGTCCTCGCGTTCGTAGGGTCGCCACCTCCATCACCGTGTTGTAGCCGGGCACAGAAGTGTTGATCAGCTGCCAGTCGACGAGCTCCGGATCTCGATTCAGCAGAACCTCCAGCCGCTCAAGATAGGTTTCGCCGTCGCTCACTCCGAGACCGAACATGAAGGAATCGCCGATGCCGACAATCCTCGAGACGCCCGCTGGCTTTGCCACTGGATAGCTCTTCCCCCTGAAGCCGTCGGCATTGATCATCACTCGGCCCCCCTTGAAGACCCCCGAGACCCCCGGCCGAAGTTCATAGATGATCTTCGGATCGGCGACCGGCCGAATGATCCCGGCAAGGTCCAACTCCTCGCCAACGAGATCAGAAGGCAAGGAATCGGCGGAGAAGACGGCCTCGAATGCGCTCCGGTTGAAGAGATAGATGCGCACCCGAAGGCCCGACTCGACAAGGCCGAAACACAGAAGAATCGACGTCAGGAGGAGCAGAATCCTCGACTTCGCTGAGGCCGACGGTTGTCGCATGCCAGGGTCTCCGACCGCCGCAGTTTGTCACAGACACCAACAGACAACGGGACGCTTGTACGCCCCGCCATCCACACGATGAGAGCGCCTCCTACTCGACGACAGACCCTTCGAAAGTCAGGATCCCGTCGGCACCGATGTCGATCGTACCCGCTACGTGCGGTTCTCCGAAGCCCCCGGTTCCCTCGAAGGTGAAGGTTCCGAAAGGCGCCACCACCTTGCCGCTGTAGCTAGCGTCGTCTTTGCGACTCAGATTGACGATCCGCGCCTTGTGGAGAGTGCCGTTGACCGGTATGTACCACAGGGGACCGCCTTCGCTGGTCAGGTACAGCGCCGAGGAAGTCGTGAACTCGTCGCCGATGAGCTGAACCTCGAAGACCGACCCAGGATGCTCGGCGCCCAACTCGACGAGAATCTGCGCGATCCGATCTTCGGCCGACATCGGCCGCAGGCCTTCTTCGACGGTGTAGTCGACGAAGCCGATCATCATCTCGTCGAACGACTCATTGCCGAAGGTGACGTCGCGAGTCGAATCGGGGTTGGCCAGGTTCGCCGCCGAGTTGTCAAAGTGCGCCACACAGTTGATCTTCGACCCCTTCGGCATCCTCAGAGGCTCGGCCAACTTATAGAGAGTCTGCCAGTTGAAGTCGTAGTCGCTCACCTGGAGAAGAATCTCCTCTCGTCCGTCGGGATAGCGGGCGGTGAAGGTGAAGTCCTTCCCCCGGTAGTGCATGTGCGGAAGCAGGCCGTGAACGACGCTGTCTTGTTCGAAGGTGAACGACGACCGAACCTCGTGGTTCCCGGCGCCGGCCGGGATCTTGAAGGTAGAGTTCTGAATCCACAGATTGACCAACTCCTTGTCGGGCTCTCCGTCGTGGAAGTGCAGACCGAGGCGAGTCTGGTCCGTCGCCGTCTCGTCCGTCGGGTGGTAGTGCATGTCGGCTACCAACCGGCTGCCCTTCTTGAGCAGTCGACCGGTTCCCTCCGGGAAGATCATGGGCTCCATGCCGGCCGCCCAGGCACCCAGCCAGCCGTTCGGAGACGAAGCTCCTTCTTCCAGGATGTAGATGATGACGTGATGAAGGACTCGCCGGTCGCCGGGTAGCACTTCGACGGAACGAATCCAGCGATCCTCCGACAGCTCGTATTCCACGATCAGGTCCTCGAATACATCTGGACCGCCGCCGGGCACCGAGACCTCTTCGAAGACGACCTCCAGGTCTGGCTCCCCCAATCGCCAACCTTCCGGCGCCTCTAGGCCCTCGGCTAGATCAGTCGAATCGCCGAGTGCTGTCCCCTGCTTCACCCATTTGTTGATCAGAGCAGTCTCGTAAGACGACAGACTCCTATCGTTGCTAAACACTCCATAGGCAGGATCCGCGTGCCAGGGCGGCATGGTGCCGTCGTTGACGACGCGACGGATCGACTTCGCCCAGGGACGGACCTCGTCGTAAGTACGTAGCGCCATGGGGGCGATGTCGCCGGGCCGATGGCAACTGCCGCACTTCGCGCTGAGTAGCGGCGCAATGTCTCTCGTGTAGGTGACCTTCCGAGGCAGCTCCACACCGTCTCGGGCGGCCGCCGGCGCCGCAGGACTGTTGATAAATACCAGAAGCAGAGGTGCAAGGCTCAGGATCTTCTTCATTGCGGTCTCTCCGTCGATTGTGAGCTGTCGTCGGCGTTCCGACTCCTTGGAGGCGTGCTACTACAACAAACGGAAAACCCGTCGCGAAGGTTTCAGGAACCTCGTCTTGGCCGAGCTAGCCGTTCAGGCCTCTTGATAAGCACGATGCCGGAACAGAAACTCGATGATGTTGCCCTCATGCGGCTGCAACCAGTCGAGCTGAATGGTCGGGATTGCCCCGAGATTCAAGCGATCGATGTTGATCGCATCGGTGAGCTCCCGGCGGAAGGTCGGATCGTCGGTTATGCCGCTGGCCACCAGGGTCCCACCGATCGACGACACCATCTTCTCTTGCGGACACTCCACGACGGAGACAAAGGGAAACATGTACTCACTCTTCGCCAGCTCTGAATCAGGCGACGAGCAGTGAATGACTGTCGGCAAGAGATGATCGCAACGCTCCATCTCGATCAACCTGTCGGCACCCTCTGCGCGGGCTCTGGCGGTCATGTCTTCGTCGTCGGAGCTCTCGAGAAGGCCATCGATCTGCTGCGAGATGGAACCGGCGACTCCCGGCACAGTGAACGCGGCGAGTGCGCTCTCCGGATCCTCTACCGATCGCGGCAGGACGGTCGCGAGGCGCTCGGCCACCGCCTCGGCGATCTCCCGAGTATGACGGGAGGCCCAGATTCCGGAGCAGTTGATGCAGCCGCGGCCGCTGTTCTTGAGGACACTGTCGACCATGATGTCGAGGTAGTCTTCCCATTGATCGACCTTGTCATCGCCGATCAGGATCTTGCTGAAGCCTGGCCCATGCACCTGCACAGCGGGGTTGCCCTTGTACTGATCGACCGTCGCGGTACCTCCAAAAATCAAACTCTTCGGGCACGACTGCAGAACGGCCGCACCGATGTCGCCGAGCCCGGGATAGATCGAGATCGCCTCTCGAGGTACCCCAGCGGCGAAGAAGGCCTCGGCAACCCTGTAGGGAGTCCAAGGCTCTTGCGGCCCCGGCTTGAACACGAGCCCTATCTGGAGCGGAATGATCGGCAGCCAGAGTGTGTGAACGCCTGGAGAGTTGGACGGCAGGACGAGTCCCAGGACCGGCGACAGCGCCTGGTAGCTCACCGGTACGCCGCGCTCCTCGACACCGTGACCCGAGCTCAGGATCGACAACGGCAATCCCCGGGTGAGGGAATCGAGAATCCTCTCCATGTTCTTCAAAACGAAAGAGTTCTTCTCCATGTTGAAGCGACACATGTGCTCGGGAAGCCCGGTAGTCGCCGACTGGTAGCGCACGAAGTCGGCAGGCGTCTGGGTGCCGTCGCCTAGCGGTAGATCACCCTCCATGTAGAGATCCGCGGCCTTGGCCATCATGACGATGAGCTCGTCAATAGGGATCTCGCGCAGAACCTCGCGAGCACGAGCTACATTGCGTAGATCACGCTGCACCATCGAGGCATTCGCCTGGCTGACCTCAGCCAGCTCCTCGCCGGTCTCGAAATGCACGACCTTGCTCTTCTCGAGGCTGTCGTAGGGCTTGCCCCAACGTAGAAGGGGAATGTCCAACATTGCTGACTCCTTGTAACTGCCTAGTAGACGCCGACGGTGGTGCCGGCCGCCAGTTTCTGGAACGGGCGAACGCCACTGATCCCATCCCACGGATACGCTTCGTAGGGCTCCTCTCGCTCCCCCTCGTCCCTCTCCAGGAATCCAGGCACAAAGAACTCCTTGGTCAGCGTCGTCAAACGAACCCGGCCCGTTTCACCGTAGCCGACGACCGAATCAGGGTTGTCCGGATCCACCACCTCGATTACGGCACGAGGCTGTGGAGCATAGTAGGAGATCTTGTAGCCCTCTTCCGCCGTAACCGGTTTCGAAGCCGCCAACCCCATCAAGGTGTTGCCATAGGTCGGCGTGATGTAGGCGCCGTCCAGCAGCTCTTCGATTGCGAAGCGCGTCCACTGCGGCGTGAACTCGGTGCCACCGGAAAAGATCCCTTTCACTCCTTGCTCGTGAATCGTCGTACCGTCCTCATCGAGTCGCAGGCACAGTGACTCGATGAGCTTCGGAGTTCCGAACATGCATTGTACATCGTGCCCACCCTGGAGGATCTTCACGGCCTGATCCGTGCAGTGATCTTTGTAGGCTTCCAAGTGCTCGGTCCAGCCCCTCTTGATCAGCTGGATCACCCACCGCGGGTCGAGATCGATGCAAAAACAGATGCCTCCGCGGTACTGCGCCAAATGCTCGACAGCGAGTCGCAGTCGGCGTGGTCCCGACGGACCCAGCATCAACCAGTTCGACCCTCGAGGAAAGTACTCCTCCGGCAGCGTCTCGGAAAAGATCTCGTAGTCGATACGGAAGTCGTTGAGGCTCATCCGGGATTTCGGCAGACCGGTCGTGCCC
>SMVB01124174.1_pt1 | contig 11245 bp, 10 predicted proteins | sample 2456461 | NCBI WGS metagenome assembly SMVB01 (sample SAMN11095934, study PRJNA526329) | marine sediment metagenome | biome: Marine sediment; feature: Surficial sediment; material: Deep marine sediment; isolation source: Hadal surficial sediment | place: Pacific Ocean | collected 2014-05 | depth...
CAAACAGCGTAGCGATTTTCGCATAACTGACATAAGGGTCGTCGGCGATGAGCGTATTAACCGGGCAATTATCCGCATCGCTTGCCGATATCAGTACGACGGCCGCACTGGTGGTAGAGAGTTGATCGCGGTAGGCAGGATTGGACAGGAAACTCAATTGTGATCCGCTGGCATCAGATAACGTACCGACACCATCGATCACCACATCACCGTCACCGTGGTATTGCAGATTGAATCGTTCACCCAACTCGGAAAGCCTGAGTCTGCGGGAAGGATCATCCATACCAGTGCCCCTTCAATGTGATAACTGCGAATTCAGCGAGTTGCGAGGTGGTCAACGCAGTGACCGTTCCCGCAGGTCTGCCTGATACTCCAGCCTGAGTTGATCCAGTATCAGCTGGGTAATATCCAGGGAGGGGTCGGCGTATACGACCGGGCTGGAAAGGATCAGATCGTAGCCATTATTATTGGCAATGACCTGTACGGCCTGGTTGATCTGGTCTTCAAGTTTCTGTACTTCCTCGGTGCGGCGGAAGGATAACTCGTCGCGCAGGTCTTCCTTTTGCCGGTTCACATTGCGACGCATTTCACGCAAATCCCGCTCAAGACGGGCCCTTGCGTCTTCGGCAATGTCGCCCAGTTGCAATCGGTCTTCCATGGTTTGCACCTGGCGCTCCTGGAATTCAATGGCATCATTGCGCGGCCGGAATTCGAGGTCCAGTTGGTCTCTGCCGGCCATGACCTGCGGTGCGCTATCCAGGACGCGTTTCATATCGACATAACCGATACGCAATTGCTGGGCAGCCGCCGGCAGGGCGAACAGCACCAACAAAACCAGCAATTTTGGAAAAAAATGCATCATATACTCAAATTGTACCCTTTTTGAGCTGATGAATTAAGTGATAGCGTACTGTCAGGCCTAAAACGAGGTTCCAAAAGAGAATTGCAGGCTTTCCGTACGGTCACCATGGAACTCCTTGAGTGGGAAGGCATAGTTCATGATGATCGGGCCAATCGGCGCCTGCCAGGTGATGGAAATGCCGGTTGAAGCCCTGAACAGGCTGGCATCAAAGGCATCGATATTTTCATATACGTTGCCAACGTCGATAAACAGGGCAATGCGTGAACCGCCACCCTTGGTGAACGGTGTTGGTATTGCGATCTCAATACCACCGGAAACTTTAAAATCGCCGCCAACTGCACGGCAGGAAGGGTCTTTAGGTCCGAGCGTATTGTCTTCAAAGCCGCGAATATCACGTACGCCGCCACCATAAAAGTGTTCAAAGAAGGGTAGCCCGGTATCCAGTGAAATGATTTCCTCTTCCAGGCAATCGCGCTCAAAGCCTTCCGGCAGTTCGGTTTCAACAGGTGTCGCCAATGATGTTTTATCGTAATTATCATAGGCATCGCCATAGCCGAGATCACCGTGGAAGGAGAAAACCAGGCCAGCCCAGATGGGAATGTATTTCGAGTATCGATAAAACAGTTTGTAATACTCGCGACTGCTGCCCGGTGTAGACGCTTCCAGACTCAGGCGTTGCGAAGAGCCACGGGTCGGATTGAGGAAATGATTACGTGTATCGCGTGACCAGGAAGCGGTGAAATCGATGACATTGAATTCACGTTCCTGGGCATCGATTTCACCATCACCATTGTGATCGAGTGACTGTGACAGGGGGTCAAATGGTGTCGGAATAAAATAATCCTCGGGGCATATGCCATTTTGATTCAAGTCATTACAAAGAATATTGTCCGGGTCATCTGGATCCACGAATTCCACCTCGCGGATAAAGGAACCAATGTTGAGGTCTGTCGATCTGATACCGATTCCAGCCCGGACGTAATCAACTTCGGTTAACGGGATACCAAAACTCACTCCAACCGCCACCTCGGTGCTGGTAAAGGTTGAAATGTTCGCACCGGCCCGGTCAAACTCGGTATAACGCGCATAAAACCCGCGACTGACACCATCTTCGGTCCAGTATGGGTTTTCATAACTGATACTGAAACTGCTGACAATGCTGCTGCGTGACAAAGAAAGGCCAATACGTTTTCCGCTACCCAGGAAGTTATCCTGCTGGATACTGAGCGATGCGATCAAGCCCTGAATCTGTGAAAAACCCAGGCCAATCGAAAAACTACCGGCGGCACGCTCGGTGATGGTGACGATCACATCGATTTGATCATCGGTGCCCGGCACGGCAGGGGTTTCGATATTGACCGACTCAAAGTAGGTCAGACGTTGTAGACGGATCTTCGAACGGTCGATGGCTGCCTGGGAAAACCAACCACCTTCGAATTGTCGCATTTCACGACGCAGGACCTCATCCTTGGTGCCGCTGTTGCCGACAAAAGTGATTTGCCTGACATACACGCGTTTGCCGGGATCGACGAAGTAATTGATCGTAACCAGGCGGTTTTCACGGTCAATTTGCGGAATCGGATTTACGTTGGCAAATGCGTAACCAATATTGGCTAGCAAGGCAGTGATGTTCTCGACACTCCGTTCCATCTTCTTGCGCGAAAATACATCGTTCTCCTGGGTCAGGATCAGGCGTCTTAAGGTCGCTTCCGCAATGACCATGTCACCGGTTACCTGAATTTTGTCAACACTGTATTGTTCGCCTTCAATGATATTGGCCGTGATATAAATATCCTGCTTGTCCTCAGATATTGATACCTGGGTAGACTCTACATTGGCGTCGATATAGCCTCGATCCTGATAGTAGGAACGAATTTTTTCCAGGTCACCGGAGAGCTTTTCTCGTGAATACTGATCATCCTTGGACCAGATTTTCCAGAATGGTGGGATCTTGGATTCAAAATCTTCCTTGATTTCTTTGTCGGTATACAGCGTGTTGCCAACAATATTGATATGCTGGATTTCGGCGGTTTTGCCTTCCTTGATGATGATGGAAATGCGGACCCGGTTACGATCAAGTTCAACCACCCGGCCTTCCACGGATACCGCATACCGACCCTGGCTGAAGTATTGCCTGACCAGTTCCTGCTTAATGCGATCGAGTGATTGCGGTTGAAAAACCTCGCCCTCGGCGAGACCGATGTCTGCAAGCACCGGAAACATATCGTCATCCTTGATTGCCTTGTTACCGGATAAGGATATTTTCGCGATGGCAGGGCGTTCTGCAAGGATTATCACCAGTATGTTGCCTTCGCGTTCAAGATCGATTGAATGGAAGAAGCCGGTATTGAACAAAGAGCGTATCGCCTGGCGTGCGGTAGAGGCTGTCAGGAGATCGCCGCTATCGACGGTCAGGTAGCTAAACACCGTACCTTCAGAGATACGTTGTAAACCCTCGACCCTGATGTCAGAGATCGTAAACGGTTCAAGCGCCAGTGCCGACTGGATTGCAAGCAGACCAAGCAGCAAGGTGATTAGGATTCTTCTCATTGAAAATGGTTCTTTTTTAAAGGAAGGAAGTCTATCCGATCAGCCGTAAAATATCGTTAAAAAACGCAACACCCATCAGGCCAAACAACGCCAAAAGCCCGATATACTGGCCATTGGCTTGCACTCGCTCAGACACCGGGCTTCCCTTGACCAATTCTATCAGGTAATAGAGCAAATGCCCCCCATCAAGTACCGGAATGGGCAACAAATTCAGAATCCCCAGGCTGAGACTGATCACGCCGAGAAAAAACAGGAAACTGGACAAACCGGCGTTGGCTGAGTTGTTGGCGAAACGCGCAATACTGATGGGTCCGGCCAGGTTTCTGACCGATGCCGTTCCAGTCAGCATGCGCCCCAGCAAACCCAGCGTGGAGCGGGTCAGGCGCGCCATTTCCGAGGCGGCCGCCTGCAAGGCATCAACCAGGTTGTATTGATGCAGAAAATAGGCGCGCTTGATTTCATTCTGTAACTGCGGGTCGAGTGCCTGGTTGGTTATACCCAGGATCAGGCGACTGGAAAAAGTGCCGCTGCTCACTTTCTCAGGGTTAACCATAAGCTCCAGATTGCCGCCGGCCCGTTCGACCGTCACGCTCAACGGCGAATCTGCGACGCCGTGTTTTTGTACCAGTGAACCTACCCAGGCCCAGTCCGGCACGGCTTCACCGGCGACACTGACAATACGGTCGCCCAGTTTGAATCCTGCATGGGATGCGGGGCTGCCGGCACTGATCTCACCCACTATGGCCGGGACCCTTGCCCGCCACGGTGTGATACCGATGCCCTGCAGCGTTTCCTCTTCCTTGAAACTACTATCCAGCTGGCTGAGATCGAGTACAAGCTCGCGTTGACTGCCGTTGGCCTGTTCAACCACCAGTTCGACATTTTCCCGGTCGAGCGCGTGGTTAATCAAACCGAGTATGGCATGCGACCAGGTTTCAGTAGATTCACCGTCTATCGACAGGATCCGGTCGTCAGGTTCAAGACCGGCACTGGCTGCGATACCGCTGACTTCTCCGACAATCGGCCGTGATTCCGGCATGCCGACAAGAAACATCAGCCAGAAGGCAAGCAGGGTAAATATCAGGTTGAACACTGGACCGGCAATGACAATGGCGATACGCGCCCACACCGATTTACGATTGAACGCCTCATTGAGATCACAATCCTGCACGTCGCCTTCGCGCTCATCCAGCATCTTGACATAGCCACCCAGCGGTATCGCTGCAATCACAAATTCGGTGCCGTGACGGTCTGTTCGCGACCATATTGTCTTGCCGAAACCGACCGAAAACTTGAGTACTCGAACGCCCATGCGGCGTGCAACCCAGAAATGGCCAAACTCGTGAAAGGTAATCAACAGTCCCAATGCGACCAGTAACCACCAGATTGAACCGAGAAATTCAGACATATGCGTATTGCTTATCCATTCAATGTAAAGAATTAACGATTTTTCCGGAAATGTCGCGTGCCAGGCGGTCAAATTCCAGAACCTCATCGAGGCTGCCTATTTTACCTTGTTTACAGCGGTCCATTGCAGCTGAAACGACGTCAGATATTTGCAGGAAGCCTATGCGTTGTTGCAGAAATGCATCGACCGCGACCTCATTGGCGGCATTGAATGTCACCGGCGCATTGCCACCGGCCTGCAGAACTTCAAATGCGAGCCCCAGTCCGGGAAACCGCTTAAGGTCAGGTTGAAAAAACTCAAGATTCTGCATATCAGCCAGGTTGAGGCGATTGACGCCAGCTTCAATGCGCCGGGGCCAGGCCAAAGCGTAAGCAATGGGTGTGCGCATATCCGGCATGCCCATTTGCGCCAGCACCGAACCGTCGCGATAGGCCACCATTGAATGCACGATACTCTGCGGATGAATGATGACTTCAATCTGCTCAGGGTTCGCGTTGAACAACCAGCGAGCTTCGATCACCTCGAGACCCTTGTTCATCAAGGTTGCAGAATCGACGGAAATCTTCCGACCCATATCCCAATTCGGATGCTTGCAGGCCTGTTCCGGGGTGATGTTTTCCAACGCCCCGCGTTCAGTGTGCAAAAATGGCCCGCCGGATGCAGTCAGGATCAGTTTTTCAACACCGACAGATTCCAGTCCCTGTTCAAATCCGCTCGGCAGCACCTGGAACAAGGCGTTATGTTCAGAATCCACCGGGATGATCGTCGTGCCATGTTCAGCAGCTGCCTGTCTGAACAGCTCACCAGCAATGACCATGGATTCCTTATTGGCCAGCATCAAGCGCTTGCCGTTTTGCACTGCATGCAATGTAGGTTCCAGGCCTGCAGCACCGACTATCGCGGCCATGACGGCATCTGTTTCGTCATGACCGGCGACTTCGCTCAGGGCTCTGCGCCCGGCCAGGACTTGCGCGGTACAATGCAGATCATCCAGTGCGGTTTGCAGTTCAGTGGCCCTGCTCTTATCGCTGATGACCGCGTAACGGGCAGCATGCTGGTGGCATTGTTCCGCCAGGCGCTCAACATTGCTGTGTGCACTGAGGGCAACAACGTGGAACAGGTCAGGGTGGCGTGCAAGCACCTTGAGTGTGCTTGTACCGACTGATCCGGTAGAACCCAGAATTGTAATGCCCTGGCTAGTCAACGTTTCACCATCCTGCAAGTAGTAAACCAAGAGCAAAAAATGGTGCGGCGGCCAACAAGCTGTCCACCCGGTCCAGGATACCACCGTGACCTGGTAACAAATCACCGGTGTCCTTATGACCACTACTGCGTTTGTGCAGGGAAATCAGTAAATCGCCGGCCACTGATACCAATGCTGTAACCAATGCGAGTATAACCAGACGGATGGCGTCCAGGCCGGTTACAGGCATTAAATATGCCGCCAGCAACGCCGTCAATGGAGCCAGCGCCAGGCCACCCAAAAGCCCTGCCTGTGTCTTGCCCGGGCTGATATGCACAGCAAGTTTTTTTTTGCCAAAACTACGCCCGGCAAAGTATGCGCCAATATCGGCTGACCAGACGATCAGCAATAACAGCAACAGAAACCAGGAACCGTCCGCTCGGCTTCGAATCCAGGCCAACGCAAACCAGCAGGTGGTGATGGATGCAATGGCTGTTATAAAAGACACGATCCGGTAGTTGCGGTCAACCGGTTTGCCGGGTCGGTACAGTGGTAAACGAATGAACATCAGCAGCCAGGCGACACAACTCGTTGCCAGCAGGACCAGCACGCTGTCATTCCATTGATCCCGCATCTGGTATAGCACAACGAGGATGACAGCCTGCAGGATGACAAGCAGACTTCCTGAGACAGGCATGGACAGGCTGGCGAGACGGATATATTCCCGTGTGCCTGCCAGCAGCAGCATGGCTAACAGGATCAGAAACCATTGCTCGGGTAATGCAAATATGATTGCCAGCGCAAACGGCAGTAATATCAGGGCAGTTACAATTCGTTGTTTAAGCATTCGCACCGCCCCTGACCTGATCGCTTGTGCGTCCAAAGCGACGCTCCCGCGACTGGTAAGCAGCGATGGCTGAATCGATTTCAACAGCATCAAAATCCGGCCACAGTACCGATGTGAAATAAAACTCGGCATAGGCCGATTGCCAGAGCAGGAAATTGCTGATACGCATTTCGCCGCCAGTGCGAATAAACAGATCCGGATCAGGTGAGTCAGCAAGCGCAAGAAAACCCGAAAAGGTCTTTTCGTCAATGTCGCTTGCGGCCAATTCGCCTGTTGTTATGTTTGCGGCCATGCGTATGGCGGCTTGGGTGATGTCCCAGCGACCGCCGTAATTGACCGCGATATTGACCACCATTCCGGTATTACCGGCTGTCAGGGTCTCAGCCGCCGACATTTTTGTCTGCAAGGTGGGTTTAAAGGCTGATTTATCACCGATAAAGCGCAAACTGATACCGCTTTTGTTTAATTCATTGGCTTCTTTGTCCAGTACACGCAGGAAAAGATCCATCAGGCGCGAGATTTCACCCGCCGGTCGGTTCCAGTTTTCACTGGAAAACGCAAAAACGGTCAGCGTGCCGACACCCAGGTGCGCACAGCGCTCGATGCAAGCGCGCAATGCTTTAACACCCGCCTGATGGCCCAGGTTGCGTGGGCGGTGGCGTTGTTTGGCCCAGCGTCCATTGCCATCCATGACGATGGCAATATGATTGGGCATGGCGGGCGGCGCACTCACTTACAATGGGTCATCAAAACTCAAGCAGTTCCTGTTCTTTGACAGCCACCATTTGGTCAGCACTTTTAACGTGCTTGTCCGTTATCTGTTGGATGTCGTGCTCTGCGCGGTGGTCGTCATCCTCAGAGATATCTTTGTTCTTCAGAAGTTCCTTGATGTGGTGATTGGCGTCTCTGCGAATATTGCGGATCGCAATCTTGGCGTTCTCGCCTTCGTTGTGTACCACTTTACCCAGTGCAATTCTGCGTTCTTCGGTCAAAACGGGCAGCGGTATCCGGATAATGGTGCCTGCCGTGATGGGGTTGAGCCCCAGATCTGACGTCATAATGGCTTTTTCAAGTACCGGCACCATGGTCTTGTCCCAGGCAGTTACGGCCAGTGTACGGGCATCTTCGATAGACACGTTGGCAGCCTGGCTGATGGGGACCTGGCTACCGTAGTAATCAACGGTCACGTGTTCCAGCAAGCTGGGGTGTGCACGTCCGGTGCGAATCTTGGCCAGTTCCGCACGCAATGAATCCAGGCTTTTGCCCATCCGGATGCGTGTATCTTTCTTGATATCTTCGATCATTTTTTCGACCCTCTGCCAACCGTGGTTGGGAATTAGCGGTGAACAGCCAATTTTAACAGCAAAATGAAAAGGGGTTGTGTGTGAACGCGCTAAAGGAACCGCAAGGAAAATCAGTGGACGAGGGTGCCTACTTCATCACCCATGACGATTTTCATCAGGTTACCGCTACCAAATACGTTAAATACCCGGATAGGCATACCCTGGTCACGGCAAAGCACGATTGCATTGGCATCCATGACACCGAGTTTTCCTTCAATCACCTGGTCATAAGTGAGCGAAACGTATAACTGTGCATCTTTATCGATATTGGGGTCTGCCGAGTACACGCCGTCGACCTTGGTGGCTTTCAAAACAATATCTGCACCGATTTCAATTGCACGTAAGGCGGCGGCAGTATCGGTGGTGAAAAACGGGTTGCCTGTCCCACCGGCAATAATGACCACACGGCCTTTCTCAAGGTGGCGGGTTGCACGGCGGCGAATATAGTCTTCACAGACATCGTGAACCGATATAGCAGACATGACCCGTGCGTCGACGCCGACTCTTTCCATGGCGTCCTGCAGTGCCAGTGAATTCATCAGCGTGGCCAGCATGCCCATGTGATCACCGGTGACCCGGTCAATACCTGACTGGGCAAGACCGGCACCCCTGAATATATTGCCGCCACCGATGACAATGGCGATCTGCACACCGGTATTGAGTACTTCCTGGATTTCACGGGCGATCCGGCCAATGATAGCCGGGTCAATACCGTAGTCCTCATTACCAAGCAGCGCTTCGCCGCTGAGTTTCAGAAGAATACGCTGGTATGCCGTGTCAGCCACGTTGTTCAGCCACCTCTAACCTGTTGCATGACTTCTTGCGCAAAATTATCTTCCTTTTTCTCGATCCCTTCACCGACGACCAGACGGGTAAATCCTTTCACACTGGCGCCTGCCTGATCAAGCAATTTTGCAACACTGATGTCACTGTCTTTGACAAAAGGCTGGCCCAGCAAGGTGATTCCAGCCAGGTGCTTGCGTATCCGTCCGCTGACCATCTTTTCGATGATATCGGCCGGTTTGCCACTATCTTCTGCCTGTGAAATCAGGAATTGTTTTTCCTTTTCCAGCACATCGACAGGTACGTCGTCGGCATCGATGTATTCAGGATTCAACGCGGCAATGTGCATGGCTATGTCACGTGCCAGTTCAGCATCGCCACCTTCGACTTCGACCAGAACGCCGATACGGCCGCCGTGTACATAGGCGCCAATATTAGCGCTTGTTATCATTCGTGCGATGCGGCGAACCTGGATATTTTCACCGATTTTCGCAATCAGCGCCTGGCGTGCCTGTTCAAGACTGGAACCATCAACAACGGAAGACATTAAGGTATCGACACTGGTAGCCGCTGTGGTCAGCGCACTTTTTGCAACTGCGCCAGCAAAAGCGAGGAAGTTCTCGTCTTTAACGACGAAATCAGTTTCGCTATTGATTTCCACCATCACGGCTTCGGTATTGTCGTCGTTGGACACCAGTATCAGTTGACCTTCTGCTGCAACCCGGGAAGATTTCTTATGCGCCTGGGCCAGACCTGATTTACGCAGGAATTCGATCGCTGCATCAAGCTCACCATTGGTTTCGACCAGTGCTTTCTTGCACTCCATCATGCCGGCGCCTGTGCGTTCGCGGAGTTCTTTTACCATTGAGGCAGTTACTGCCATTTCACTATTCCTTGTTCAAATCGTTTAGTTCATTAAACCGGTCTTAATCCCGGCAAGCGACCCGGCACTGATGCAGGGATTGTGCTCGGTTCAGTCTTCAGCTGCCTTCCTGGTGACTTTCTTCTTACTCGTCTTCTTACTCGTCTTTTTCTTGGCGACTTTCTTTTTGGCAACCTTTTTAGCAGCAGCCTTTTTCTTTGGCGCAGCTTTCTTTGCTTCAACAGGCGCTTTTTCAGCTTCAGCTTCCACTGGTGTAGCTTTGGCTTCTGCCGGTTTAGCTTCGGCTTGCGCAGGTTTAGCTTCGGCTTCTGCCGGTTTAGCTTCGACTTGCGCAGGTTTAGCTTCGACTTGTGCAGGTTTAGCTTCGACTTGTGCAGGTTTAGCTTCGGCTTCTGCAGGTTTAGCTTCGACTTGCGCAGGTTTAGTTTCGGCTTCTGCAGGTTTAGTTTCGGCTTCTGCAGGTTTAGCTTCGACTTGCGCAGGTTTAGCTTCGACTTCTACCGGTGCCGTTTGCGTTGCAATCGGTGCCTTCTTTACAACAACTTTCTTGGCAACCTTCTTCATCGTGGCTGCTGCTTTTGCAGGTTTGGCAGCCTTCGGCGCACGTTTAATTGGATTGCCATATTCATCCAGCTCAACAAATTCGTCCTTGTCTTCAATATGTGGAATCGAAGCACGGCCTTCCAGGACAGCATCGGCTACCAGTTGCGTATAAAGACGAATGGAACGGATAGCGTCGTCGTTACCCGGAATTACATAATCGATGTCATTCGGTGAACAATTGGTATCGATCACGGCAATGACCGGAATTCCCAGTTTGCGCGCTTCTTTAACGGCGATGTCTTCATGACCGACATCAACGACAAACATAACGTCAGGCAAGCCCTTCATATCTTTTATACCACCGAGGCTTCTTTCCAGCTTGTCACGCTCGCGTGTCAATTGCAGAACCTCTTTCTTGACCAGGCGTTCAAAACTGCCATCTTCTTCCATCTTTTCAATCTGGCGCAAGCGCTTGACGGATTGACGAATGGTGCGGAAATTGGTCAGCATGCCGCCGAGCCAGCGATGTGAAACGTAAGGCATTCCACAGCGTTGAGCTTCTTCAGCGATAGCTCTTGACGCAGCTCGCTTGGTGCCGACAAAAATGATATTGCCACGCTTGGCGGAAACGCTGCTGATAAAATTCAGGGCATCCACCAGCATCGGCAGTGTTTTTTCGAGGTTGATGATGTGGATCTTGCCGCGTGACCCGAAAATATACGGGGCCATTTTGGGATTCCAGTAACGGGTTTGGTGACCGAAATGTACGCCGGCTTCAAGCATCTGGCGCATGGTAATATCAGGCATAACAAATATCCTTCATATAGCAGGAACCGAGCAACC
>SMVB01322503.1_pt1 | contig 11243 bp, 9 predicted proteins | sample 2456461 | NCBI WGS metagenome assembly SMVB01 (sample SAMN11095934, study PRJNA526329) | marine sediment metagenome | biome: Marine sediment; feature: Surficial sediment; material: Deep marine sediment; isolation source: Hadal surficial sediment | place: Pacific Ocean | collected 2014-05 | depth 0-1...
ACCCGCCGGCCCATTCGGACACTTCTCGACCCTATCGAGGCCGGCGCCGCACTCGATGAGTTCAAGGTTGGTTTTCCGCACGGCACCGCGAAATTCGGCGAGCGCTCGGATCAGGGCAACACGTTTTTCGTCAAAGCGCCGACCGTTTTCTAGTCGTCTCCGCTGCTTACTCGCTTCGTAGCGCGTCCATGGGAGCCACCGTGGTGGCTCGCCACGCCGGAATGAAGCTGGCGAGGGTTCCCACGAGGATGATCATCGCGGCGACGGCGCCGAACACCGACGGATCTCGTGGGTCCACCTGGAACATCAGAAAGGCCACAACGTTGGAGAGTCCGTACGCCATGGCCATGCCGATGGTGAGGCCGATCGCAACCTGGATGAGTCCCTGTTTGAGGACCAGCCGTAGGACGCTGCCCGATTCGGCCCCCAGCGCCATGCGAACGCCTATCTCCCGGGTCCGCCGGCTGACGGAAAACGACAACACGCCGTAGAGCCCGACCGAGGCCAGAAACAGCGCCGCGGCACCGAACACGATGAACAGCGTGCCGAAGACATCGTAGAACCAGGTGGCGTCCTCGATGGCGCCGGCCACCGACACCACGTTGTAGATGGGCAGCTCGCTGTCGAGAGTTGCTACGGCACGGCGCACGTCGGGTGCGATCACCAAGGGGCTGCTGCCCGCCGTGCGCACGAGCATCGTCGCGAAGCGTATATCCTGCTGGGCCATCGGCAGGTAGAAGCCGGCCGGTTGGGCGTCGGCGGCGACGAGGCCCTCCATCAGCAGGTTGGGTGCGATACCGACGATCGTCAGCCAGTCGGCCTCGCTGTCCCCTTCGCCCCGGCGAAAACGGCGGCCGAGCGGATCCTGCCGGGGGAAGAACGTGTCGGCAAAGTCCTGGTTGACGATCGTCACCGGGAGGGCGTCCCGGTCATCCAGAACGCTGAAGTCGCGCCCTCGCGTGAGATCGACGTCGAAACTACGAAAGAAGTCGGGCGAGATGGTGGCGACGAAGGCGCGCGGATAATCCTGATCATCTGGATACGTCGCGCCTTCAACGGCGAATCTCGTCGACCCGGAGCCGAGCGCCGGCAGCGAAGTCGCCAGGGCGACCGACTCGACACCGGACAGTTCCTCGAGTCGCTCCTTCAGGCCGACGAAAAAGCGCGTCCGCGCCTTCGGATCAGGATAGTCGGTCTCGAAGAGGCCGACCCAGGCGCTGAACACCTCCGTCGTAGCGAAGTCAAAGTCGTAGTTTCGGAGTTGCACGATGCTCTTTGCCATCAAGCCGGCGCCGACCAGCAGCGCGCACGACAGGGCGACCTCACCAACAACAAGCACCTTGCTCAGTCTGCCGCCGCGAGCCCCCGACGATCCGCGCGACTCGTCCTGCAGGATCACGTTGAGGTTGCGAGCGCTGGACGTGCGAAACGCAGGCGTGACGCCGGCGGCAATCGCCGTGAGCGTGGTGATGGCGACGACGAAGGCGAGGATCGTCGGGTCGACCGCGAATTCCATGTAGTACGGCTTGCCGACGCCGGCGGTGGCCGCATCGAACAGCCCGACGCCGACGAACGCGATGCCGATCCCGGCGACGGCGCCCGCCACCGAAAGAATCGCGGCTTCCGAGAAGATCGGCATCATGACGCGCCAGCGGCTCGCCCCCAGCGCCGAACGCACCGCCGCCTCCTTGGCGCGCATTGTCGCCCGCGCCAGCAACAGGTTGGCGACGTTGGCGCAGGCGATCAGCAGGACGAAGATCGTCGCCACCTGAGCGGCGCTGAACACCGCGCGAAGCTCGGGACCGGTGTCCTTCTCGGCGAACGTCATGAACACGGCACCTATGCCCTCGTTGCTCTCGGAAAACTCGCGCGCCAGCCGGTCCGTGATCATGGCGAATTCGATCTCCGCCCGCTCGAGCGTGACGCCGTCCTTGAGGCGGCCGAAGACCCGCATCGAGGGCCCTGTGCCGCGGCGCGGATTTTGGGCGCGCTCGTCGCGCCGTACGAGCCACAGCTCCTGCTCCGTGGGAAACATGAAGCCGTCCTCCATCACGCCGAGGATCGTGGCGGCCTCGCCATTGATCTTCACGACCTCGCCGACGACGTCTGGATTCGAACGAAAGCGCGTTTCCCATACGTCGTAACCCAGGACCACCGTCAGCGGCGCGTCCGGGAGATCGTCGCCGGGGCGAAAGGTGCTTCCGAGCAGGGGCCGCACACGAAGCAGATCGAAGACGTTGGCCGACACGAAGGCGCCGTCGTAGCGCTCGGGGCCGTCGGTTCCGCTCAGGTTCACGGTCCCGTCGGAGAAGTACCCGAGCCCCTCGAACGATTCCTGCACGTCGATCCAGTCGTACAGATCGTGCTGCGACACGCTCATACTGGGAATCCCCGCGGACGGGTTCGTTCGCGCGATGATGTACAGCCGGTCCGCCTCCGGAACCCCGAGGCCGCGGAAAAACACGCCGTACACGAGAGAAAACATCGTCGTCGTGAGGCCGATGCCGAGGGCCAATGCGACGATCGAGATCGCTGCGGAGCCGGGCGTCTTGGCCAAGGCGCGGACGGCGAACTTGAGGTCCCGGAAGAGCGTGCGCATGCGTTGTCTGACGCGCGCCCACGCAAAAGGTTTCGTTCAGGCGCCTGCGGTCTTGCGGTCAGAGCCTTGGCCAACTCGACGGTCGTGTGACCGCGGCGGCTGAGGACACGCGGATCGGCGCCTCGAAGGGAGCCGTTGTCAGCCGAATCGCAGAAACTCCCCCGGGCGATCGCGCGGAGGGCACTGAGATATCCGGGCTAGCGCCATGCGTCCGGAACGCTTCGCTATGGCACTACACTATCTCGGTCCCGGCCCCGAGGAGACGAACATGCTGTTCCGGCAGGCAACCTTGGCACGTATTCAGGCCGGCAAGATCACGCTGGCCTTCCGGCGCTGGAAGCGGCCCACGGTGCGTACCGGGGGCTCGCTGCTCACCGCGATCGGGGTGTTGTCGATCGCCTCGGTCGAGCCGGTCGAGCTCGACGCGGTCACGGAACGCGATGCCATCGCCGCAGGATTTGCCGGCCTCGAGGCCTTGCACCTAGAGCTCGCAACGCGAACGGGGGGCGTCGTCTATCGGATCGAGCTCAGTTTGTCCGGCCCCGACCCGCGCATCGCTCTGCGCGAGAAAATTCCTGAGGCGCCGGAAGAACTGGAGGTTCTGAAGGGGCGCCTCGACCGGTGGGATGCAGCGAGCACAGCCGGTGCATGGACGGCGGCGACACTGCGCCTGGTCGCCACACAGCCTGCGGTGCGGGCGCCGGATCTGGCCACAGAGCTGGGCATGCAACGCGACCCCTTCAAGCGCAATGTCCGCAAGCTCAAATCGCTGGGCCTCACCGAGAGCCTCGAGATCGGATACCGGCTCTCGCCCCGCGGCCGAGTTCTGCTGGCGTGGCTGGACGAGATCGAAGACAACGAGGGTGCCTGAGCGCCGCAGCCCGAATGGGCGTCGTCGCTATAAACCTCGACGCCGGCGAATTACCCGTTCACGCTCTGAACGACCTCGTCATGACGGGTCTCGCGTCGCCAGCACCTCGACCAACGCGCGCACGTCGCTTTCATCGTTGTAGGCGGCCAGCGACACGCGAATCCGCCCTCCGCGCGTGCCGCAGACGATGCCGCGCTCTCGAAGCGCGGCGGCGGCGACCTCTTGACTTCGTTCCGGATGGGCGATCGAGATGATGTGCGGCGAAGCCGCCGCGGCGGCGGGGCTGCGGAAGGGAACCCATCCCGAAGGAGCGAGCTCATCGACCAGAAGGGTTGCGAGCGCTTTCGCGTGAGCTTCAATGGATGCCGCTCCCAGCGACAGGAGCTGATCTAACGAGGCCGCGAGCCCCGCCATCGATACGTACGACATGGTGGACTGGGTGAAGCGCCGGGCATCGGTCGCGACGAGGACTCTCGTTGCATCGAATCCGAACGGCTCCGGAGCGCCCATCCAGCCAGGCAGCGGCGGAATATCCTCGAGGACGCGCTCTGACACGGCGGCGAGAGCCACCCCGCCATGCCCACCGAGCCACTTGTATCCACTGCATACCACGACGTCCGCGCCCCACGCCGAAACATCCATCGGCACCGCGCCGGCGGCCTGGCCGGCGTCGACGACCAGACTCGCTCCGGCATTGCGAGTCGCTTCGCGCAGCCGGGGAACGTCCAGAATCGTACCCGTTGCGTATTGGACCTGGCTCACCGCCAGCACCGAAATCCGCTCATCGAGGGCGTCGATCAACGTGTCCGTCAAGTCTTCCGTCGGCAGGTCGTTCACGAAAAAAACCTCACATCCACCGCGAGCCGCGAGGCGAAGCCATGGACGGGTGACCGCTGGAAAGTCCGTGGTAACCGCCAAGACCCTGCTGCCGGGCGTGCGATCGAGCAGATACGGAAGTTGACCGAGCAACTCGCTGGCACCGGCGACGATCGCGATTCCCCCAACGTCGCACCCCAGCAATCGTGCCGCCCGCTCGCGGAGCGATTCGAAGTAGGCCACTTCATCCTGGTCGGACATGAAGCGATTGCCATGCCGGGCGACGTCGTCGAGGAACCCGTGCATCGCCTCGACCGCGGGCCGCCCAATGAGCCCCAGGGATGCCTGATTGAGGTACACGCTCCCCTCCAGCGTCGGGTAGTCCGAGCGCGGAGTAAGAGAGGAAATCATCCGACCGCCTCGAAAGCGGGCATCGGCGCCTCGATGCGGTCGTGGATATGGACGAGGTACACGCCGTCGCCGGACAATATCGGGCCGTGCCACTCCCTCGCCGCGCGTCTGACCACATCGGCGGCAAACTCGGCGCCGAACAACCGGGCGATCTCCGCCGCACTGGTCGTGACGGTTCGATCCGCCCCGGCACCCGACCAACCGCCCAGCAGTCCGTAGGCCAGGCCGATGGCCGCGCCGATGACGACGAATTGAACCAACGGCTGGCGTGCCAGGCTCATGAGGTCATCTTATCGATGTAAGCGTCGAGCTGCTGAAACGCCCTCGCGACGAAGGGCGTTGAGATATGCGGACTAGGAGCCCGCCTCGCGCGCCGACACGTCGCGGATCTTGAGCGCCAGGCCGGTCAACACGAGCAGGATCACAGCGAGCGCAACCCCCAATCCCTGGCGCCGGAACAGCAGCTCACCGAGTGCTTCCTCGCCCGCCGCCAGCGCCGCGTCGGCGTGCGCGATGCCCTCGGCGTGGGCGGCCATGAACTCGCTGTCTGGCGCCGCGGTGAAGCCGTGCAACAGAACCTCGAGAGAGATCTGGGCGTCGACGGCACGATCGACTTCGAGCGCCGTGCCGCCGGTTTCGACACCGCCGCGACGGGCTCTCAACAGCACCCGCTCGGCGCTCGCCGTTCGCGAGGTGAGCTCGCGCATGTGGCCGAGCACCTGTCCGGCCACCGTGATGCCGACGGCGTCGTCGCCAAGGATCTCGACGGCGGCGTGGCAGCTTGCGCAGCGCAAGATGGGAACCCGGGTGGTCTCACCGGTGGCCGGATCCTCGAACGTGAACGACGTTTTGCCGATGCGAAACTTGGTGAACAGACGGTCGAACTCGGGGCGCCGCTGCGGCGGGCTCTCGGGCGTTGCTCGCCGCGTGTGTTGGGGCAGCTCCTCGGCTCGGTCGACCAGCCAATCGAAACGCTCCTCGCCCGTGAGTCCGACCTCGGTAGCCTGAGCCATCAGCGCATCACGCGTTCGTTCGAACTCCAGCACGTGATCCTCGGGCTCGGGGACATGCACCCCCGTGCCATCGTCGCCGGCATGGCAGAAGGCGCAGGGTGTGTCGGGGAGCGGTGACAGGAAGCTCAACGTCGGTCGCACCACGCCATGGTTGCCGTGGCAGGCGGCGCATTCGCCGAACGAGCTGACGCCGGTCACCAGCGCCGCCGGCTCCGGTGGATCGTGGCAGGCGATGCAACCGTCGCCCTCCGCATCGATCAGGTACTCGTTGTGGTCCTCGAATCCCGCACGCTTGGGGCTGGCACGAAAGATCTCGGCTTCCCGGCCGTGGCATTGGCCGCACACGAAGGCGATCGAATCAAGCCCGGGCGGGTTGGCACCGTGGTTGCCGTGGCAATCGTTGCAGGTCGGCGCCGTGAGGTCCTCGCGCTCGAACATCGCCGCCGCGTGAACGCTTTCCTGCCACAGAGCGTACTGGTCGACGGGCAGCGGCTGGCCGTTTGCCAGCGTGTACGAGCTCATGCGCTCGACGTCGGCGTGGCAGGCGCTGCAGGTTTCGCCGACGTGGGTCGGGTATACCGGAGATTGTGGATCGGTGACGCGCTGGATCCCATGCGTGCCGTGGCAGTCGATGCAGGTCGCCACGTTCGTGTCGCCGGCCGCCAATCGCTCACCGTGCCGGCTCGTCCAATACTCGCTCTCCTGGTCGGTACTTATCGACGGGCCGAAGCGGCGCATGTAGCTGCTGTCGGAATGGCACGCGCCGCAAAAACCCGGTACCGCGGTGCGGTCGGGCTTGCCTCGATAGGGGCTCGTCTCGAGCTCGTCGTCCTTGGCCCCGACGTAGTCCTCGAACAACTCGGGGTCGGGGTTACCACCGTGGCAATCGTGGCACGAGAGGCCGACCTCGGCGTGGACGTCGTCGGAAAACCCCTCGATCACCGCGATCTCCGCGGGCTCGAAGAGCCCGGTGTCGAAGTGGCACGTCACACAAGAAGTCGCCTCGAGCCCGGCCGCTTGCGGCAAGCTTCCGGCGCTCGACGGCCGTCCGGGTTCGGCGCCCGCGCCCTCGAGCTCCACGCCCCGCCGGCCTGCCGAGGCCGCCGCACCGGCGGCGATCACGCCCGACAAGGCGATCGTGATCCCGATGGATAGAACAGCTCTCATGTCTCCTCGCCCCTGACTGTCTCATCGCTCCCAACCGTCCCGTCGCCCCCGACACGACGCGTACCCAGGCTCAAGACGAGCGACAGAAGACCCGAGCCGGCGATGATCCACACCGGGGCCCACGATCGGTATCCCCACGACGTCATGCCGACGATGTAGACGACGACCACCACGCCGATCACCGGAAAGACACGATTCCGACCCGAGGGGTCGAGGAACGGAACCAGGATCATGAGGAGGCCACCCAGACCAAACAGCAGGATCGGGATCGCCTCGTATTCGATGCCGAAGATCTCGCCGCCCGGAACGAGCTTCAGGGTCTCGAACATGAACATGAAGTACCACTCCGGTCTGATGTCGGCGAACGCGGGGGCGAACGGGTTGGCCTTCTCTCCCAGCTCCCAGGGGAAAACAGCCGCCGCCGCCGCGAGAACGCCGAGCGCCAACGCCCAGCCGAAGAGATCGCGCAGCACGAAGTTCGGGAAGAACTTCATCGGCCGGCGACGCTTGGCGATCTCGGTCTCGGAGGCCGGGACGCTCATGCCCTGGATCTGCACGAGCAGCACGTGCAGCGCGATCAGCAGCGTCGTGATGGCGGGGAGAATCGCCACGTGCCAGCCGTAGAAGCGCGACAAGGTCCCACCGGTGACCTGGTCGCCGCCGCGCAGGAAGCGCAACGCCCACTCCCCCACCAGAGGCACGGCTCCGGCGATGTCGGTGCCCACCCGGGTGGCGAAGAACGCCAGCTGATTCCAGGGCAGCAGATACCCGGAGAAGCCGAAGCCGAGGGCCGCAAACAACAGCAGGCAGCCGCTTATCCAGGTGATCTCGCGCGGCTTCCGGTACCCCCGGGTGAAAAAGACGGTGGCCAGATGGAGGAAGGCGAAAAAGACCATCAGGTTCGCCGACCACGAGTGAACCGACCGAATCAGCCAGCCGAACGGAACGGTGGTCATGATGAACTCGACCGACTCGAATGCCTCCTCGGCCGACGGCCGGTAATAGAGCATCAGCAGGATGCCGGTCACCACCTGCACGAGAAAGAAAAACAAGGTCATGCCGCCGAAGTAGTACACCACGGTAAGGCGGTGCACCGGGACCGTCTTGTGCTTGGCGAAGTCGGTGAGGTCCTGCAGCGGCAACCGCTCGTCGAGCCAGGCGCGCAGGTCCGCGCCGACGGTTCGCATCATCAGATTCTCGACACAACGATGGTGCGGGGCTGGCCGGCGCCGTTGTCGACGAGATCGACTTCGAACGGCTCCAGGTCGCGCGGCGGCGGGCCGGCGACCACCTCGCCGTTCAGGTTGTACTCGCCGTTGTGGCAGTTGCACCAGATGCGGCGCTCGGCGCTCTGGAACTCGACGATGCAGTCGAGGTGGGTGCAGGTTCCCGTGAAGGCGCGGTAGTCGTCGTCGGCGACCCGCACGAGAATCACCGGCTCGTTGCCGAACTCGAGGATCTTGAAGCCTCGCTCGAGCAACTCGGGATCGTTGGTCGGGCCGGCTTCGACCCGATTGGTGCTCGCCTCGGGCACGTCGGGCGGGTTGACGAAGCGCCACACGGGGTAGAGCACGGAGCCGAGAAGCGCGGTGCCGGAGAGTCCGAGGAACCAGTTAACGAACCGTCGGCGCCTCATAATAAGATATTACTATCTTAAAATAAGTTAGTACGCAAGTTGACCCGCTCCGGGCAGAAAAAGGGCCCACCGGAAAACCCGGCGGGCCCCTTCTGAATTCCTGGCAGCTAGGCGTTAGTTAACCGCCTTGATGTCGGCGACGAAGAAGACCTTGAGGCCGCCGCGCTCGGACGCCATGCCCGTAACCTCGACCTTCTGGGAGGCGAATTCCTTGACCTTCGAGTAGGGCTCCGGATTCGTATCGGCCATCGGCATGAGCATGATGACTTCGCCGCTGTCGGTGAGGATGGAGGCCGGCACGCCCATGTTCAGGCACATCTCGGTGCAGCCTTTTTCCTCGGCGCCGTGCTTCATGCCGGCGTAGCAGGCGGTGTCGATCACGGTGCCCGTGATCGTTTCCGTGGGCATCTGCGGGATCGCCAAAGCTGCCGTGCTGACCATGAGAACGAGCGCGAGTGCGAGTGCTGTGCGCTTCATGAGAACTGACTCCTTGATTGCTGTGACGGGCCGCCGAACGGCCCGGGGTACTCGTTGATCGGAGCCGGATTCGAAAGAGAGCTGAGCGGACGCGTCTGACTTACACGCCGTCCGGTGCGGCTGTCCAGGGGTTCCGGTGTCGGTCATTGGATGATTTGCCGGACCCTGAGTAGCGGTTCTAGATCGGCGCCGGGGATGGTCAGCCGCCTTACACCGGACCCGGGCGCCGCTGGCGGGAACCGATAGCAGCCGGCGCGGCCGTTTCAACGGCGGCTGCCGCGAATCAGCCAGGGTTGCTGCATCTCAGCGGGGGTTGCTGCGAACCCACTCCACGTACCGGAGGAGCTGGTCGATCTCTTCGTCGCTGATTATGTCGCCGAAGGCGGGCATCGGCACGATCTGACGATCAACGAAAGCGCGTGCGGCCGGGTTGTCGCGGAAGCGGTCGCTGATGCCGTTCTTCACCCACTGGCGAAACTCCTCGCCATCGCCAACGAGCTCGAGGTAGTCGGCACCGTCCCAGGGCGGGATGTATCCCTTGAATGAGAGCGGGTTCTCGATCAGGCCGCGGCCCTCGGGGCCGTGGCAACCGAAACAACCGTAGCGGCTCGCGACGCTGCGCCCCGCCGCGGCATCCGGGTCGTCCGGCCGGCCGAACTGCGACACGGCGAGGACGTAGGAGACCAGGTCTTCGAGGTCGGTTGCGGACACCTCCCCTCGATAGGCCGGCATCGGGATGAGCGCGCCCGCGTCGGGTTCGCGGCCGGGCGGATGTCCGTCGAGTATCCAGCCGCGGATATCGTCCTCGCTGTCGTTGTACATCATCCACGTGCCACCGGTCCACATCGGCACTTTGCCGCCGCGGGCGCCCGGATTGGGGATCGGCGCCGCGCCCCCAGGACCGTGGCAGCCGAAGCAGCCGATCTTGTCGGCGACGGCTCGGCCCCTGACAACAGCCGTTCCCTGGGCACGGCCGCGCCAGTACTCCCGGGCCCCGAGAAAGCCTATGACGGCGGCTTCCGCGAGCACGAGGCCGACGAGGGCGACGATCCAAACGCGCTTGGGCCGCATATCTCAACGACCTTCGTCGCGAGGGCGCGGAGAAGCGCGTGGATACAAGGCGCGCGCCGGAAGGGCACCGGAGGCGTATTTGACAGTACGTCGAGGTGCCCGACCAAGCGCAACGCCGTAGACGCGCGCTTCTCCGCGACCGCAGCAGGAGGGCGTTGAGATATGCGGGCTAGAAATCATTGTAGGTTCTCGAGGAAGGATGACGGGATCGTCCAAACCTGCCCGCCGAGACCACGTGAAAAGAAGAAGGTCGCGCCATCGGGCGACAGCGCCGCCCCGTACTCATGGCCGACGGAGTTGACATGCGCACCGAGCGTGGCGGGCCGCGTCCACGCGTCCCCAACCCGGTGAATCACATACAGATCACCCTGCCCCTGTGCGTCGGGCGAGCTTCGCGGCGAGCTGAAGATGATGAAGCGACCATCGGGGGCGATCCACGGGTCGGCCTCGGCGAATACCGTGTTGATCGGACGCCCGAGAACGCGCGGCGCGACGAGCCCGCGATCCGACCCGTAGGCGATCCACAGGTTGACGTTGTCCGCATCGTCGTTGCGAGCGAACACGAGCGTGCCGTCGGCGGCCACCGCCGGATAGTCGTCGTTGTACGGCGAGCTGACGGCATCAACACGCACCGGATCACCCCAGCTATCGGCACGGCGCTCGGCGTACCAGATGTCGAAGTCGGGTTTCTGGGCGCGCCCGCGCAGCGGACGCCGCGACGCGAAGTACACACGGTTGCCGTCCGGCGAGACGAACGGCTCGCGGTCGTGGAACCGCCCCGAGAACGGCGCCGGTTCGGGCTCGCTCCACTGCCCCGCAACCAGACGCGTGAAATAGATGGCCTCGCTGCTTGCCGCCGGCATCGAGTGGGTGAAGAAGATGGTCTGGCCGTCGGGCGCGAACACCATCCCGTAGTCGCCGTTGGTGCCACCGAAGATGTCCTCGGCGAAGAGAACGGCGGCGCTTTCGAACCCGGCGGCGTCGCCGCCTTCTTCGTGGTCCATGGCGCTGTGATCCATGGCCGCGGGATCCATCGCGGCGACGTCCGTCACCGCGGCGTCCATCGCATCGTGGTTCATCGCATCGTGATCCATCGCGACATCGCCGGAAGACGCAGCACTTCGGCCGCCTGTCATGGCGGGGCCCTCCATAGCGCCCTCGTCAAGGGTTGCATTCTCGTTC
>SMVB01256585.1_pt1 | contig 11239 bp, 4 predicted proteins | sample 2456461 | NCBI WGS metagenome assembly SMVB01 (sample SAMN11095934, study PRJNA526329) | marine sediment metagenome | biome: Marine sediment; feature: Surficial sediment; material: Deep marine sediment; isolation source: Hadal surficial sediment | place: Pacific Ocean | collected 2014-05 | depth 0-1...
ACGTGACTGATACCGAGATAACACTGCTGGACGGAGCCACAGGGACGGAACTGCGGGCCCGTGGAGTACACGTGCGTGACTACAAGTCGTCGCTGTGGTCGGCGCTCGCCTGTGTCGAAGCGCCGGACGCCGTGATCAAGCTGCACCGGGACTATCTTGACGCGGGCTCTGACATCATCACGGTCAACAACTATGCGGTGACGCCTGTGCTGCTGGCGCGGGAAGGCTTGGAGAACGAGCTTGAGGCGCTGACGGTGAAGGCCGCACAATGCGCCGTCGCGGCGCGTGACAGCGCGCCAAGGCCGGCGCGTGTGGCGGGCTCACTGCCGCCCCTCAACACGAGCTTTGATGCCGGTCTGGTCGGCGACTTTGACGACAATGTCGCCCATTACCGGCGCATGGTCGCCGCGCTCAACCCCTATGTAGATCTGTATCTCTGTGAAACCCTGTCCACGGCCGAAGAAGCCCGCGCTGCCGCCGTTGCGGCGCAGGAGTCCAGCAAGCCTTTCATGGTCAGCTGGACTATTGAGCGCCAGGGGAAGTTGCTGCGTGGCGGCGACAACTTTTCCGACGCGGTGCAAGCGCTTGATGGCTTCACGCCTGATGCGCTGCTCGTCAATTGCACCAGCTGCAACGCGGTCACGGCCGCAATCCGGCGCTTGCGCGGGCTGACCGATCTGCCGATCGGCGGTTACGCCAACCCGGTGCTCGACGAACCCGAGGGCGGCGAGCCGGAGCTCGAAATCTCGAAACCCCTCGGGCCGGATGATTATGCGGCGGTCGCCAAAGGCTGGGTCGCGGACGGCGCCACGGTCATTGGCGGGTGCTGTGACACCAACCCGGACTTCATCGCCGCGCTACGTCGATATTGGTCCTGAGCCTCCAACCAGTTTCCACTAGGAGTAGGCCGTTGAGAAAAGTCATCTTCGCCATGATTGCCGGCTTGTTCACCAGCACCAGCCTCTTCGCACAAGATGTCGTGCGCCGCCCTATGACCGTCGACGACGCCATGAATATGGTCCGTGTTCAAAACGTACGAATGTCGCCCGACGGCAATTGGGTCTTCTTCTCGAAATCAGAACTCGATTGGGACCAGAACAGGCGAAAGCAAAAGCATTACCTGATTGCTGCCGACGGCGGAGAGGCGACGGAGTTCATCGGCGACGCGGGTGGAAGCGCGTTTCGGTTCGCGCCAGACGGCGAGCACTTGTCCTTTCTCCGGGACGTCGATGGCAATCAGCAGATCTTTTGGATGAGCATCTCCGGCGGTGAGGCGCAACAGCTTACAGATCACAAGAACGGCATCGCTTCTTACAGGTGGACCGCCGACGCAAGCGAAATATTCTTCACCGCTGACGAGGCGAGGAGCGACGAGGAACAGGAGGAATACGACAAGGGGGCGGACGCGTTTTATGTCCGCGAGGGTCCGCATGGCAGAGAGGCAGGCAGTTGGCGCAACCTCTGGGTATTCAGCCTCTCATCGAGGGAGGAGGCACGTCTTACCGACGAGGAGCTCATCGTCAGTGGTTTCGACGTGTCGCCGGACGGCAAGCGCGTTGTATTCGCGGCCATGCGGCAAGACCTCGAGAACTACTTCTATTTGTCCGAGCTTTATCTCGTCGACACGCTCGGCCGGCAGGTCGTTCGTCTCACCGACAACAACGCTCCCGAGGACAACGCCCGGTGGGCACCGGACGGAAGGACCATTGCTTACCACGCTCCTTCCGACGGCGACTACGATTTGACCCACGGTTTTCTCTGGCTGATGAACGTCGATACGGGTGACAAGAGAAAGCTGGAAGGTCAAAGGCAGGGCCAGATCTCCAGCCTTTCCTGGATGCCAGACGGCAAGAGCCTGCTCTTTGGTGAGACGCGCCGCACGAACAGCAATCTCTACCGGATCGACACCGAGACCGGAGTGGTCACCGACATCACGAGCGTTACCGGCACGCTCCGCGCCCTCGATTTCTCTAAAGACCGCACGCGGATGGTCTACTCGTTCAGCGACTTCGAGACACCGAGTGATCTGTATGCCTCCTCGGTGGAGGATCTCAATCCGGTCCGACTGACCAGCGCCAATCCGTGGATCGAGAACGAGATCCTGCTGGCGGAGGCTGAGATTGTTCGCTGGAAGAGCAAGGACGGGATGGAGATCGAAGGTATTTTCTATCTACCTGGAGACTACCGGCAAGGACAAGAAATTCCGCTCATCCTCGACATCCACGGCGGCCCGCCCGGCCACTTCGCTAACGGGTTTCGGCCTGACTTTCACATTTTCGCCGGCCTTGGGTATGCCTCGCTGGGGCCGAACATTCGCGGTAGCGACAGCTATGGTGATGACCTCCTGACCGCGCTCATGGGCGATGTCGGTGGCGGCGAGTACGATGACCTCATGACCGGCGTCGACTACCTGATTGATGAGCGCCATGTTGATCCCGAGAGGTTGGGGCTGCGCGGCTGGAGTTGGGGAGGGATCCTCGGCAGCTGGGTCATTACCCAAACCGAACGTTTCAAGGCAGCCTCCCTGGGGGCCATGGTCGGCAGTTGGACGGCGGAGACGGGGCCAGGGCTCAGCTACGATCTCAGGCTTCACTACATCGGAGGAGCCCACTGGATAAACCCGGAGGAGTGGCGCGGAGTGTCGTCACTCTGGTACGCAAGGAACGTGACGACCGCTACGCTGCTTCTGCACGGTGAACGCGACCTGGTCAGCACTCCGCAGCAGAGTTTGATGTTCTTCACGGCGCTCAAAGACATCGGTAAAGCGCCGGTCCGCTACGTGAGCTTCCCGCGCGAGCCCCACGGTTTCCGTGAACCGCGGCATCAGCGCACACGTGACATCGAGGAGATCAAGTGGATGCAGAAGTACGTTATGGGTATCGACTGGAAACCGTGGGAACGGTGAGTCGATCAGAACACGAATCTGATCGCCAGGCGCACTTGACGCGGCCGCTCGATTCGGCGCGACAACCCGAACGCGTCATCTCCAGTGATGGGAAACCTGTCGTTGACCCTGCTGTAGATGCTCGTCGGCGAATTCGAGTTGGTGAAGTTGAACACATCGACGGTGAAATCGAGAGTCGTGGTTCCGATGTCGATAACCTTCCCGAATCTGAGGTCGAGGTTGTTGAACGCATCCCACCGCCGATCGCCGCGAGGTTCTAGCCGGACGTTGAACCATGTCGGCGTAGTCCCCCTGAGTTCCGGTATCCGGCTCTTCCGGATCCTGGCTGTCCACGGTCTGCCGGATTCCCACCGGTAGTAGACAGCGGCCTGAATCCTCCAGGGCAGTTCATAGTTGGCGAATGTCTTGAACACCCAGGTGCGGTCATAGGTCAGCCGACCCTCGGAGTAGGGGTGACCGTTGAAGTTCGGGTTGGTGGAAGCGCTATAGAGATTCCCGAACCCCCAGGAGGCGCTCACGGTGTTCTCCATGTTGCCGACGCTTTTCTGCCAGGTCAGCGAGCTGTTGAAACTGAAGTTTCGGGACGGCCGTTTCTCCAGCGACAAGATGATCATGTCGTGCTCGCGGAAATAGTAATCATCGTTCGAGATGATGAAGTTGGCCGCAAGATTGTCCGTTTGCTGGTACAGCGTCTGGGTGCCGCCCAGTGGGTCCGTATACTCGAAGGGCACGTAGGTGTGCGGCGCTCGGTCTACTGGAATCATCATGTCGCTGTCGCGTTTGTGGATGTAGTCGCCGCCCACAATCCAATCGCGCGCAACCTCCACCTCGAGGCCGATGTTGAATACGTCGGTGTGCTGTTGTTTGAGGTCGGGGTCTAGGGCATACGGCACGTTCTCTCCGTACGCGTAGGAGAGAACGAAGCCGTCCGGATCGAACGCCAGCGCCTCCCAGAATTCCGTGTCGATGTTGTCAGGATCCCAGGGAACGTCCGTGTAGTTGAAAAAGTACTCGAAACCCTCGTAGGCGGCACCGTGCGAAGAAATCGGACCATACGCCATCGCTTTCTCAAAGTAGCGACCCCAGCTGCCGTGAGCAACGTATCTGGCGTCTCCTGCAACGTCGAACGTGGCACCCAATCTCGGCGCCAGATTCTTGAGATGGGCGAGCTGTCGTGGGGCGGGGCCATAGACGTCGGGAGGATAGATCGCGGGATCAAGCGATCCGTCATACCTCGGATCCTTGGTGGCGCGTGATCCCGGTCCATATAGGTCATCGAGCTTCGCATTATCCCACCGCAACCCCAGGTTCAGATTGAGGCGGTCACCGATCTGAATGTCGTCCTGGACGAAGGCCGAGATGCGTTTTATCTCGACATCGAGGTGGGCGTCGTAGGTCCAGCCGTAGACGTAGGTGTAGCCGTAGTACGGATAGATCCCGATAAAACCGGCGTCGTCGCCCGTGTAGCGACCGATGAACAATGACCAGGTGTTCTCGTATTCCATGCCGATCTTCAGATTGTGGGAGGCACCGAGAAACTCGTCGGCGTAGTAGGTCAGCGAGGCGTCTATCTCGTGCCGGCCATTGTCCTCGTCGAGTCTGAAACCGCTGGTGTTGTAGGAAATGTTCGTGGTGTAGTCGAAGATTATGGGCACGTCGCAGCAGCTGATCGGCTCGCTAAGATAGTTTCCCAAATATCCGCCGTAACGAAAATCCAAGTAGGCGTTGTCGGAAAGCTGCGATTGCCAGCTTACCAACCAGGCCTTGGTGCTGAAGACGATGTCGTCGCCGATTTCCGGTCCATCTCCCGGACCCTGATTCAGGCCGCGGTCGGTGCTGGGATCCGAATTCAGCATGAATCCCACGATGTTGTCATCGTTGACCAACCAATCGAGGCGACCGTGGAATCGGTTTCGGGTCGTCGTCTCTCGACGAGGATCCACGCCCTCGAAGGAGGGATCCGCGAACGGCTGACGCTTGATCGTGCTGTAGCCGTAGTTGGAGAAGAAGAGAAGCTTCTCGCGAACCAGCGGGCCGCCGAGAGAAACCGAAAAGTCGTGGTCGTAGTCGAAGGCCCCACGCGTGTATTCGGGGACCCCGTCAGCATTGTCACCGCGCAAGGCGTCGGAAGAATAGTAGTGACTCAGCGCGCCGTGGAACTCGTTGGTGCCACCCTTGGTGATCACGTTGACGGTGGCGCCGGTGAAGTTGCCGTACTCGGCCGAGGCGCCGATGCCGACCACCTGAATCTCGGCGATCGTATCGATGCTCGGGTTCACCCAGGTATTACCCCAGTCCGGCTCGGTGATATCGACCCCGTTCAGCTTGTAGGCGTTGGTGGCCGACCCCCTCCGGTAGCGGCTCTCGACATTCCCACCGGCGCCATACGCACCCCGATCGGTGACACCCGGCGTGAAGTCCTGCACCTCGACGAATTCCCGTGCGATCGGAATGCTCGCAATGAGGTCCGAGCCGTACGACGAGGAAATCTGCGCCTTCGCGATCTCGATGAGTGGCGCTTGCGCGATGACGGTCAGCACTTCCTCGGCGCCTGCGAGTTCGAGGCCCACGAGCACCGTCGAGATCGCCCCGACGTTCACGACGACCTGATACTCCACGGTCAAAAAGCCAGGGACGCTTACCGTCACCGTGTAGGTACCCGGTCGGAGATTGCGGAAGCGAAAGGTCCCGTTGGCGCCGGAGACTCTAGAAGCCTGCGCCTGGATGAGGCTCTCGCCTTGCAAGGTGACATTCGCACCGGGCAACGGGACGCGGTCGGGACCCCTGATAGTACCCGAGATCTCTCCGACGGAAGCCGCCCCTTGGGGCGCCGTCGCAGCGCTGTCGGCCGAGGCCAAAGCTGGGATACCAACGAGCAGAAGGGTTGTTACAAGAGCAACGGCGCGTGCGGCCATGACTACCCCCGAGGATGTCAGTAGAGCCCAACCATTCGGGGAGACTCGATCAAACGGCCAGGCAGCTACGAGTGCTATTTGAGAGTCGTAGACGATTGGTACCAGTATCATGCAACCCTGTCAACGGTCGCTGCGCAATAAGCTAGGTACTAGCGCGTGGCTGTAGGCGGGAACGTCGGCCTGCTAACGACCGATGCGGCGACGGACCTGCTCGCCCATGCGGGCGTTCTCCCGCGCGCGCTCCGCATCCCCCAAGCGACTGTAGAGGTCAGCGAGAAGGAAATGGCCGAACGCCAGGTCGGGATCGGAGAGCCGCTGCTGAATCGCCCATTGCACCATGTGCACAGCCTCCTCCAGTTGCTCACCCCTATGCATGTAGATCCTGGCCAGAAACAAATGGCTCAGGGGGAAGTCCGGATTGATCTCGATGGCCTTCCGGAGGTACTCCTCCTCCTTGCCAACAAGCCCCTCCTCCCTATAGACGATACTCAGGTTGTAGCTGGCGCGGAGGTGGCTAGGGAACAGCTCGAGCTCCCGGAGGTAGCCACGGCGGGCATCATCGAGTGCGCCGCGTTTCTGGTACACCTGTGCCCGCGTGAAGTTCACGTCGGGAATCGAATCGTCGATCTCGAGGGCCCGGTTGATGTGCTCCTCGGCGAGGGCGACTTCATTCGTCGACAAATACGAGGACGCCAATCCGGTGCGGGAAGCGGCTGACTCGGGATTCAGAGCGATGCTTTTTCGGTAGTATTCGATCGCCGCTCGATGATTTCTCCCGAATCGATTGAGGTTCCCGAGGAAGTAATAGATTCTCGCGTCCTCCGGAACGACATCGATGAAGTCCATGAGAAGCTTTTCGGCTTGATCGAACCTCCTGAGCTTCATGTTCTCGGACGCGAGCAGCAGCAGCAGGCTGGTGTCCGTCGGCTTCTCGGCGATCGCCGCCTCGAAAACCGCGATGGCCTCCATGTGGCGACCTTGCTCGGAGTGGAGGTTGCCGAGCGTCATATAAGCATCGATCGCCGCCGGTGCTTCCACGACAATCTGCTCGAGAAGCACCTGGGACTCTTCCAGCCTCCCCTGGTGTTTCAGCCTCCTCGCCATCAGCAGGTCGTTGTACACACCGATCCTGTCTCGCGGGCTTGGCAACGCCTCCTGATCGTCATCGACGGCGGGTTGAAAGCCGCCTAGATACCCCAAAGCCGCCAGACTCTGCCGCGTCTCTTCATCGATCTCGACAACTTGCGCCCTGCCTCCCCCTTCACTGTAGGCGGCGATCATCGCCTCGGCCTGGCGCTCGAGCGTCGCGAAAATAGACACTCTGTCACCAGCCAGGTTGTTCGACTCGTCCGGGTCCTCGAGCAGATCGTACAGCTCCGGTTCGGGAGACAGAATGAGCTTGTATCTTTCGTCCTGGACCGTCTGCAGCTCGCTCCAGCCGAAGTGGTATCGGGGATAAAAAGTTTCGGCATAGACGTACTGCCGCCAGTCGTCCGGCTGCCCGGAGAACAACGGCACCAAGCTGAGTCCCTGAAGGGCCGGCGGAAGATCCAGCCCGCTCATCTCCAGGACGGTCGGCATGATGTCGACGAGCGAGACGAGCTGCGAGCGTCGAACCCCGTGAAGTTGAGCGAAAGGCAACGAGATGATCAACGGAACATGAATCGACTCCTCATAAACGAAGAAACCGTGCTCGATCTCGCCATGCTCCCCCAGACTCTCTCCATGATCGCCCACAACCACGACGAAGGTGTCGTCAGCGACGCCGCGCCCGCTGAGTCCTTCCAACAGTCTGCCGATCTGGGCGTCCGTATAGGCGATCTCACCCAGATACGGCTTGCCCGCGTACTTCGAACGGTACGGTTCGGGGGGCGCATAGGGCGTATGCGGATCGTACAGATGTACCCAAAGAAAGAACGGTGAGCTGCCCTCGCCCTCGAGCCATTCCAGCGCCGCGTCGATCACCTCTTCGGCGGGACGCTGCACGGTACCGAGCCCGATGATATTTTGGCGCGGCAACTCGAAGTCATCGAAATAAGACTCGAAGCCCTGATCCAGGCCGAATCGCGAGTCCAGAACGAAGGCACCGACAAAAGCTGCGGTCGCGAAACCGTTGGCCTGGAACACCTCGGCCATCAAGGTGAGCTCCGCGGGTACAGCGAAGGCACCGTTGTCGCGGACCCCGTGATAGGGCGGAAACGTGCCGGAGAAAATCGACGTGTGTGCCGGTAGCGTCAGAGGAGTCGGAGAATAGGCCCGGGTGAAGGTGACGCCGCGAGCGGCGAGGGAATCGATGATCGGTGTGTCGATTCCTTCGAAGCCGTAGGCTCCGAGGCGGTCGGCTCGTATCGTGTCGAGGGTGATTAGCAGGACGTTGTACTCGCCATCTCCCCGCAGCGACGCGAAGTCTTGCTGGGTCGAGCAACCGGTCAACGGCAGCAGCGAGACGATGGCAAGCGAGCCTGACCCGATGATAGTTGGCGCCGACAACCTCAAGGTGTCAAAGCCTTTCCAATACGCTCGATCCGCGAGGGAATCAATCTTCGCATTGAGACCGCCAGTTTAACATTCGGTCCAAAATTCACCCGACCTCGCTGATGAAGCACTCGGGGAACCAACGACGCCGCGGCCGAGGCTGCCGGCGGGACGGGCGGCAGCCTGACCGCGCTCGCCAACCGGGACTACGAACCGTTCATGTCACTGTTATTTGCGAGCTCGCGGAAGGATCTTCAAGATCGGTCGTTGCTTTTGACCAGCGCATCTCCACTGACGCGTCTTTTTTCAGCTCGCCCCAAAGATACGTCCCTCTGCTACCGTCGGCATTTAAGACAATCACCTCAAAATATTTGCTGTCATCTTCGTAGTGGATTTTGACCTCATAGTTCGGGCCCATTTCGCTCTCGGCATTACAGCTACCGCCTCGAATCTTTGTGCGACCGGGCATGTTGCCTCCTGTTTGTGTTGAGGGTTAGAGAGCCAGAAACCGGCTACTAGCGCAGCAACAATTGCATTTCCGCGCGATCGATGAAACTGCCACGGTGACTCTCGGCAATCTCCTCCTGCTGTATTCGATAGACAATTTCCCGTGCTCGCTGGTAGGCATCTTGGCTCTCCGCCATTCTCCCCAGGGCCTCCAAAGCCTGGCCCTCGAGGAAATGGCGTTGCGCGAGCAACTCCGGTTCTATCTTCACCTCACCTTCCGACGGGATCTCAGCCAACGCCTGCAGAGTCTCTTCGTAGTCTTCCCGCTCGAAGTGCAGGCGAGCAAGATTCAATCTGGCCAGGGCTTGCAAGCGGGCGCGCTGCATCGTTTCAGCCCGCTCGAGGCTCGCCTCGCCATCCTCGAACGCCTGGTGGAAATTCCCTGCGTCGGCGAGGAACAGGCTCAAGTGCGATTTGGCTTCCACGCTCGCCGCATCCGGCGTGTCACCTGTCCACAAGGCCGCGGCGCGGCCAAAGTAGTCGCGGGCCTCCTCCCGGTTTCCTGCCCGCTGGTGAAGTTCACCGAGCGCCGTGTACGCCTCGGGCAGTAGGTCGCCATATTGGTTTTCTTCGATGACTTCCAATATATCGGCGAGGGAGGCGCGGGCGCTTTCGCCATCGCCTAGCCGACCGTCGATCCGCGCCAGAACGATCTCCGTCGCAGCGGCCCATCGCCCGTCGTTGAGGCCCTCGAACTCTGCCAATACTTCCCGGAGCAGACTACTCGCCCGTTCGTACTGATCTTGAAGAAAATAACATCGGCCGATCTGGTACCTGACAAAGGTGATATCGGCTTCGGAATCGATCGACCTCATCATAGCCAACGATTGCTGGAGGTCGGACAGGGCCTCCTCGTGGTGGCCGGTGTTCCTGTGGTAGATCCCGATTACGGCGCGGGCAAAAGCCTCCCACGCCTGGTCCCCTAGCTCTCGGAACAGTTCAACCGCCGCCTGCGCATCCTTCAGACCTCGTTCGGGAAAAGGGCCAAATTCGACGAGGAGGCTGGCCAGATTTGTCAACGTCGTCGCCCGCCCATACTCATCGCGATACCGTTCGGCTATGTCGAGGCTTTGGCGAAAATAGTCGATCGCCCGCAGGCGATTGCCCAGCGCCTCGTGAGTGGCGCCCAGGTTGTGGAGCACCGTTGCTACCCTGCGGACGTCTCGAATCTCACCGCTGCCGGCAAGCGAATCCCGGTAGAACACGAGGGCTTCATCTAGCCTCGACTCGGCATTCGCCACGTCACCGAGAAACTTGTAGGCGCGCACGACTCCGAACGTGTGCCCCAGGTTCTGAAAGATCTTCAGCGCGGCCTCGTCACGCTCCCGGGCTTTCTGGTTCTCGCCCGTTTCGCGCAGCATGTCCCCGAGAGCCAACAAGGTATATGCCTCATTCGCCTGACTGCCCAACTCGCGATAGGTATCGAGGGCCGTTTGCCCATACTGCTCGGCGTACGAATAATCGCTCACGCGGGTATACACGCGGCAGAGTTCTAGATACGCCTGCGTGTAGTGAGGATCTGCGTCGATCGCCCGATGGTAGATTCGAATGGCGTCTTGATAGCGATTCAGCCTCCGGTAGAGAGCCCCCAAAGCTCCATACCATGCCGGGTCGTCGGGATAGAGTTGAATTAGCTCCAGGTACTTTTGTTCCGCAGCTGAAAACTCGTACCTGCGCTCGGCCAGGTTTGCTTCGATGAAATACGCATCGACTGTGGGAGTTTCTTGCGTAACCAACATGGTCGCTTTTTCTGAGTGCTCGAGAGCTTCAGCGTCGTACCCCAGGGTTCCGTAGATTCGGCCCATCTGGGAATGGGCTAGCGCGAACCCCGGGTCTTGATCGACGAGGCGTTCCAGGGCGCTCAACGCGCGCCCATACTCCTCCATCGCCAGGGCGTTGATTCCCTCTTCGAAGTCGGCAGCGGCGGCCAGCGTTCGAGGTCGGCTACTCGGAGGGCGCCCCGTGTAGGCTTCAGCCCCTCTCGACTCCCCGAAATACTCCTCGATCGCATCAGCGAGCGGCGCCAGCAGCGAATAGACGGTGTTCTCTGCCGATTCGGAAAACGGACCCACGACCTCGAGGGTGTCGAGGGTCAGGCCTGTTTGCGGGTCCCGGAAGGTCACTTCGAGACGCCAGGAGCTCTCGGCGGCATACAGTCTGGGGACGACGACGAACCGGGCGTTGCTGTGGGTCTGGATGGCCCGAATGACGTCGGTGCTAGAGATGTCCTTTCGTTCCGCTTCGAAGCCCCGGAGAATCTCCCGTAGTCGCTCGTACGACAAAACGTTGATGTTTGGCGACCCCGTCAAGTTGAGGATGAGCGAGTGTGTGAGGACGAGGCGATAGCGCTCGAACTGAGGATCCCCCGTCTGGTTCAAGATCGGTACGACCGCAATGGGAATGCGCTCGGCTGGTGCGCCGGCACCCCGCATGGAGT
>SMVB01273485.1_pt1 | contig 11237 bp, 9 predicted proteins | sample 2456461 | NCBI WGS metagenome assembly SMVB01 (sample SAMN11095934, study PRJNA526329) | marine sediment metagenome | biome: Marine sediment; feature: Surficial sediment; material: Deep marine sediment; isolation source: Hadal surficial sediment | place: Pacific Ocean | collected 2014-05 | depth 0-1...
ATGTCGCCGAGTCCGACACCGCCGGCTTCCGGGAGATCCACTTCATCGCTGCGCTCCCAGCGCACGGTAGCGAGCGTGCTCAAGCCCGAGGGCTCCGTCTTCAGCGGATCCCGGTGCGTGTGCACCACCCAGGCATCGGGATAGGTCGCGAAGAGCAGGTCGATGAACACGAGATAGAGGGGCGTCTTCAACACCCAGTTGCGTGGCGCGCCGCCATACTGGAGCGTCTGCAGCAGAGCGCGGTGGTAGTCCATCGTGGCCGGATAGTCCGCCTCCCAGTTGGGAATGTTGGCGATCAGCCCCCAGTGGCCGCCCGAGAAGCCCGGCAGCGTGAGAGTCACGCACTCCACCGGCAGATCCGCGCGCAACTCGTGGATCGCTGCGAACTCCGGCTGCACGTCGGCCCAGAACTCCTGCTCGCACTCCGCCATGGTCTGGCGCGCGGCCTCGGTTGCGCCGTCGAAGGGCAACGGGTGCAACACCTCCCAACTGAGGGGAGCGCGCGCATTCGGGTCGAGGGCGAGGAGCTCGAAGAGGATGGACGTGCCCGAACGCGGCGGACCGGTGATGACGATCGGGGCGTCGATCTTCTCGTCCGCGATTGCAGGGGTCTCGTTGCGCGCGCGAGTCAGAAGCAGCCGAGTGCGCAGGCCGCGCAACAACTCCTGCCGGGTCATCAAGCGGCCCAGCGCGTGCAGCTTGCCGGTCGCCTCGAGCTCGGCGATGAGCGAGGTGAAGCGCGTGCGCCAGTCTCCGTCGAAAGCGCCGAAATCGGCAAGACCGCCGGTCGAATCGATCGCGGTGCGCACGAGTTCATCGGCGTCGAGCGAGATCAACCTCTCGGCGCCTCCCACGGAATCGCCCATGGCGTTGATGCGGCGCACCCAGTCGGGGCGCGTATAGTGCTCGGCCAGATTCTTGATCGCCGGCATCAGCTCTCGTCTCCCGTTTCGCTTGGCTGGCTCAGCGTGTCCACATCGACCACCTCTGCCTCGATCGGTGGAACCTGCTCCTCGGGCAGCAGGAAGCGCCAGAAGATCATCCCGGTCCGCAGCCCCGCCGCGTCGATCCAGTTCGGCACGCCCGGGTCGCGATGCGCCACGACCATCTTGAAGCTGCCGTCCTTCTCGTAGTGGACCTGGTGGCGGTTCAGCGAGACCCGGCGGTGCCGGTACGGGGGCGTCTGCAGGCGATGATTCCACAGCACCACGTTTCCGAAGCGGCAGCGCGGGAAGCGGCCGCGCATGATGAGCGCCTGGTCCGGATCCAGCTCGTATCGGGTTTGCAGGTAGGCGTTGTCTACGGCCGCATAACCGATCTCCGAGTTGCTTTCATCGTAGGCGGAGTTGTCGAAGCGGTTGACCTCGTTGGAGACCCACGAGGGCATCACCTCCGGCGGCAGATCCGGGAAGTCGATCGTCGCGCCGCGCACGAAATTGATCACCCGTTGGATACCGGCCGCAATCGCCGCATCGTCCATCGGCGCCGCCGGCCCCGGATCCTCGAGCGGCTCGATCCAGAGCGGAACGTGGAAGGTCGGGTCTGCCGCGACGCTGCGCTCCCACTCCCAGTAGTGACGGGTGGTGATGCTGCCGGCCCCGGGCTCGAGCCGCAGCCAGTTGCGCGGCTGGGGCTCGGGGCTTGCGATGATCTCGTAACTGCCGTCCGCAGCGACGTCGAATTCGGTGTCGTTCAGGGTCGAGATCACGCCCTTCGAGAGATGACCCTGCTGGGCGCCGGTCTCGACGCTGAAAGAGGTGTAACAGGCACCGTGGACGTTGCCGCGAATCCGGTAGCTGCCCGCGGGATCGGCAATGGCACCGTAGTAGACGGCGTCAGGATTGTCGCCCAGAAGCTTCTTCGTTGGGCTCAACCAGCGGTGAAAGAGCGGACGCTTGGGATCCACCTCGAACCAGCATTGAAAGCCGTGTTGAAGCGCATTCGCGAGCAGGTAACGGCCGGCGGTCCGTTCTTCGGGAGTGTGCATGCCACGATCGGGACTGATGTAGTTCGCTTCGATCTCGCTGAGCACTGCAGCCAGCTCGGCATAGGCGCGCGCCGCCGCATCATCCGCGAATGCCGGGGTCTTGGAGTTGCTGGGGTCCATTGGGCTCTCCGTTTCCAGGGGGGTTCCCGCTCGACGGGAGCACGTGTCTCCCGACGCGAGTCCACGATTCTACAGGTCGTTGGCCCGACCCGCTCGACTACGCTCCCGGATCGCATCGGGTCCAAGGGTCTAGGGAGCGTCGCGGCTCACCGGCGCTTCGAGGGTCCCGAACAGCCAGTCGTAGAGCATCGTCAGCGTCGCGAAGTTGCCCTGGTTCATGTCCACGTGGTGGGCGGCGTGGATGGAGGTGATGGTGTCCAGGGTCCGGAATGGAAAGTAGGGCAGGTTCACGTAGGTGTGATTGATGACGTTCAACTGCGAAAAGATCAGCATGGCGATCGCCATCGAGAACGCGTTCAAGGGTCCGCCGCTGAGGGCCGCGATCAGGGGGATCGAGCCCTGAAAGAGCACGAGCCCGATGAACGTCTCGAGGGGATGTACGTACAAGGCGTCGATTTGGGTCGGCGTGTGGGCCTGGTGGTGCAGTGCGTGCACCCTGCGGAGGATCTTGCCGTGGAAGATGAAGCGGTGGGTCAGGTAGTAGAAGAGGTCGAACACCAATAGGACGGCGACGATGTCGACTGCGTACCGCCAAAGCGCGCGCGCTTCCAGATTCACAAAGAAAGGAAGAATCGCGGCGTAGAAGACCAGGCTCGTGATCAGGGCGGTCCTGTTGTTGACCTCGACCGCCTTTCGAAAGCTCTCTTGGCCGAGCTTGAGCCTGTCCGCCTCACGGTTCAGCTCTCGCATGCGCTGCAGATCCGGGATCTTGGAGACCAGTAAGTGGCCAAGCGCCATCAGCAGAACGAGGCTTCCGATGAACGCGAGGGCTGCCATCCAGTCGTATCTCACGTCGCCATCCTCATCGCATTCCTCCCGCGACCCGCAGATCCTCGCCGGTGACGAAGCTCGAGGCATCGCTTGCCAGATAGATCACGGTGCCGACGATCTCTTCCGGCTCGGCGATCCGTTTCTGGAGGGTCGCATTCGCCGCGGCCTCCAAGAATCCGGACATGTTGCGGGCGGCGCCCGTCATCATGTCGGTCAGGAAGGGTCCCGGTGCGAGAGCATTGACGCGCACCTTGAGATCGGCCCACTCCAGCGCCATCACCTTGGTGAAGTTCAACAGCGCCGCCTTCGACGAGCTGTAGGTCCCGATGCCCGGTCCGCCTTCGTAGGCGCCCACGGTCACGATGTTGACGATGCTGCCACCGCCCGCCTCCCCCATCCGCGGGGCGATGAGTGCAGCGAGCCGCATGGGTCCCTTTACGTTCACAGCGTAGAGCTTGTCGAAGAACTCGCTGGTGATCTGGGCGACGGGCATGAAGGCTGGATTGATGCCGGCGTTGTTGACGAGCACGTCTACTCGCCCGTGCTCCGTGTAGGCGCGCTCGATGAGCCCGTCGATCTGCTCCCAGTCGCCCATGTGGCAGGCCACGCCGAGGCAGGGTCGACCGGTCTCGGCGGTCAGCACTTCGGCGGCCTCGTCAGCGGACGCCTGCTTTCGGCCGGTGATGACCAGCGAAGCGCCGGCCTCGGCGAGCCCCCTCGCCATGGCATTCCCGAGGCCGCGGGTGCCCCCGGTGACGAGGGCCACCTTGCCGGTCAAATCGAAGAGCTTCGTCCCGCCCGTACCCATCGGACTCACTTCGTAGACCTCGGTGAAGGCGTTCACCGAGAACGCGTTCCTGTTGAACGGTCAGGATGCCGCATCCCGAGCGCTGCGTCGCCGCTGAATGGGACCCGGATACTCCGTTCCATCGGGCTCTAGCGCACCGCCAAGTCCTTCTGGACGCTGTTGTAGACTCGTCGCGCCTTGTCAACGTTGCCACTCATGGAGCTTCTGTGACGACCGCCGACTCCGACGTCCCGCCCTACGACATACAACGCATCCTCTCGGCGCCCTTCCCGGAGCGGGTCAGGCTCGTGTGTCAGAGCTGGGCGGCGCAAATCGCCCCGAACCAGCCGGCCGTGATGGCCCTCTACTGGGCGAAGTACTTCTTCGTCTATGTCGGGGGCTGGGCCTTCTTCGTTTCCTTCAATTCGGAGTATCCGGGATTCACCTCCCCCGTCGAATGGGCCTTCACTGCGGCGGCCTTTCAGAAGGCGATCGCCTGGTCGATCTTCTACGAGCTCACGGGGCTGGGATGCTCTTGGGGGCCGATGAACGCGCGCTTCAAGCCGATGACGGGAGGCTTTCGCTACTTCCTCCGACCCGGCACGACGAAGCTGCCACTCTTCCCCGGCGTCCCCGTGATCGGCAGCCATCAACGGAGCTGGCTCGACGTCGGGCTCTATCTAGCGAATCAGCTGTTCCTGCTCCGAGCCCTCGTTGCGCCAGAGGTGACGCCCGAGCTGCTCCTGCCCTGCTTCGTGCTGGTACCGATCCTCGGCATCTTGGACAAGACCCTCTTCTTGGCGGCACGGGCCGAGCACTACTACGTCGCCCTCGTCTGCTTGGTGGTAGCGAGCGGCGACGCGCTCTGGGTCTCGGGCTGCAAGCTGGTCTGGTGCTCGATCTGGTTCTGGGCGGCGACGTCGAAGCTCAACCACCACTTCCCTTCCGTGATCATGTTCATGATGAACAACGGGCCCTTCTTCCCCAAGCTGTTGAAGAAGAAGCTCTTCACCTCCTATCCAGACGACCTGCGACCCTCTCGACTGGCAATCACAATGGCCCATTTTGGAACCGCCACCGAGTACATGCTTGCAGTTCTGCTGCTCATGAGCCCGAACCCGACGACGACGTTGCTCTGCCTGTGTCTGATGACGAGCTTTCACAGCTTCATCGCACTCAACAACCCGAATGGGATGCCCATCGAATGGAACATCCTGATGATCTTCGGTGGCATCTTCCTCTTTGGCTTCAACCCGGATGCGAGCGTGCTCGCCCTTGGCTCGATGCCGCTGCTGCTGGCCTTTCTTTTCTTCTGTCTCGTCGCCGTCCCCTGCTTCGGCAACTTCTTTCCCTCCCGGGTCTCGTTCCTGCTGTCGATGCGCTACTACGCGGGCAACTGGGCCTACAATATCTGGCTCTTCCGCAAAGGGGGCAGCATCGAGAAGCTGAAGAAGCTCACCAAGTCGGCGGACACGATGCGTGAGCAGCTGGCGCAGATGGGTCTCGAAGACGAGATCGTCGACTTGGCGTCGTTGATGTCGCTGTCCAGCCGTTACATGCATTTCGAGGGGCGTGCCCTGCTCGAGGCGCTTCCCAGGGCGGTGGATCAGATCGACAACTATGAGTGGCTGGAAGGCGAGGTCCTCGGTGGTTCGATCATCGGCTGGAACTTCGGAGACGGGCACCTGAACGGGAAGCAGTTGCTCGACGCGATCCAGCCGCAGTGCGGCTTCGAAGCGGGTGAGGTGCGGCTGCTCTCGGTCGAATCGCAACCCCTCTTCGGGTCCACGATGCAGTGGCAGATCTTCGACGCAGCCACCGGCCTGATCGAAGCAGGCAAGACCGAGCTTGGACCGATGCGTAAGCTGCAGCCGTGGCCGACGGGGAAATATGCCGAGGCTCTCGAGCGCGGGCGCGCCGGCGCACTGGGCTGAGGCCGACGAGCGGAATGGTCTCCACGAGCGATCTCGACGCCGTCGTGATTGGCTCGGGCCCGAACGGGCTCGCGGCTGCGATTGCTTTGGCGCGCGAGGGGGCGAGCGTCATCGTCCTCGAAGCGGCGGACGAGATCGGTGGCGGGATGCGGTCTGCGTCGCTGACCGAGCCGGGCTTCGTCCACGATGTCTGCTCTGCCGTCCATCCCATGGGCATCCTCTCACCCTTCTTCCGTCAGCTTCCGCTCGAAGAGCATGGCCTGGTCTGGGTGCGCCCGGCCGCTTCGGTCGCCCATCCAATGCCGGATGGCGCTGCCGTGATGCTCTACCGCTCACTCGAACGCACGACGGACCGACTGGGTGCAGACGCCAAGGCCTATACCCGGCTCGTCGGCCCCTTCCTGGATCGACCCCACGATCTGTTGGCCGACGTGATGGCCCCGTTGCGCATCCCGGCCCACCCGCTCCAGCTGCTGCGCTTCGGTGTGCGGGCAGCCTTCTCGGCGAATCGGCTCGCTCGGCTCGTGTTTAGGGAGGCCCCGGCACGTGCGCTCTTCGCAGGCTGCGCGGGACACTCGACCCTGCCGCTGACCTCACCACTCACGGCGGCGCTCGGACTCCTCTTCACGGTGACGGGCCACGTGGTGGACTGGCCGGTGGCGCAAGGTGGATCGCAGGCGATTGCGCGTGCGCTGGCGTCTCATCTCGAGAGCCTGGGCGGTCGTATCGAGACCGGCCGGCGCATTGAGCGCCTGGAAGAGCTGCCGCCCGCCCGTGTCGTCCTCTTCGACACCTCCCCCGAGCAGCTCTCGCGCATCGCGGGCGACGCCTTGCCCCACGGCTACCGACGCCGGCTGGCTCGCTATCGCTACGGCCCCGGGGTCTTCAAGCTCGACTGGGCGCTCGACGGTCCCATCCCGTGGAAGGACGCCGCTTGTCTCGAGGCCTCGACGGTCCACGTCGGTGGAACGCTCGAGGAGATCTGCGCATCCGAGCACGACATGTACAGAGGGCGCCACCCGGAGCGTCCCTATCTCATCCTCTGTCAGCAGAGCCAATTCGACGCGACGCGAGCGCCGAAGGGAAAGCAGACCGGTTACGCCTATTGCCACGTCCCTCACGGATCGACGATCGACATGACCGACGCCATCGAAAACCAGGTGGAGCGCTTCGCTCCAGGCTTTCGAGACCGGATCCTTGCGCGTCATGTGATGAACACGAGCTGGCTCGAGCGCTACAACGCCAACTACAAGGGAGGCAGCATCACCGGGGGCGTCGCCGATGCCCTCCAACTCTTCAACCGTCCCATCACCCGCCTCGACCCCTACGCAACGCCCAACCCGCGACTCTTCATCTGCTCCTCCGCGACACCGCCGGGCGGCGGCGTTCACGGACAATGCGGCTACTGGGCGGCGCAATCGGCGCTGAAGCGACTGTCTCGGGCCAGGCAGGCTGCTGAATCTCCGCGCTGAGACAAGCGGCGCCCCGCACTAGACCGGTGAGTCGCTGAACGTCACCGGAACCCGCCCAGGGACCCTGAACAGCGAGCGGCTCCACTCGGTTGTCTCGTTCAGCAGCCGGAGATCGTCGAAGCGGTGTACGAGCTTGCCGATCGCGATCTGGGTTTCGAGACGTGCCAGATGCGCGCCGAGGCAGAAGTGTACGCCGCCGCCGAATGAGAAGTGTGGTGCGGTTCCGTTTTCCTTCTCGTAGCGGGTGATGTCGAAGCGCTCGGGATCGTCGAAGATCTCCGGATCGCGATTCGCGGCGGCCGTCAATGCGATCACCTCGGAGTCGTCCGGGATCACGTAGTCGCCAAACTGTGCATCCGCATGAAGCACACGTACAGTTGCGGTGATGGGTCCCGAGTAGCGAAGACACTCTTCGACCGCGCTCTCGATCAGCTCTGGATGAGCGCGAAGCTTCTGATATTCGTCGGGATGACGGATCAGCGTCGTCAGGCCGTTGCCGATCAGGCCGATTGTTGTCTCGAAGCCGGCGATCAGAAGGCCGATCGCCTGCGAATACAATTCGATTTCGGAGAGTCTTTCACCGTCCTCCTCGGCCGTGATGAGCGTTGACAGCAGGTCATCCGATTCCTTGCCGCGACGCTCCGCGATCAGTCCTTCGAAGTAGGTCAACAGCGAGAGCGACGCGGCTTCCACGCGCTGCCGGGTTTTATCGTCGCCCATGCCCCTCAGGACGACGAGCCCGTGCGTCGCGTCCGCCGTCCACTGCGTGAATTTCTCCTGATCTTCGACCGGAACGCCGAGCATCTCACAGATCAGGGTCGCCGGGACCGTTTGCGCGAGATCGGCGACGAGGTCCATCGAACCCTGGTCTGCGACGCCGTCCAGCAGCGAGTCGGTAATCGCCTCGATCCGACCGCGCCACGCTTCGATCGCACGTGGCGTGAACGCCTTCGATACGAGATTTCGGAGTCGGGTGTGGGTCGGAGGATCCTGGAGCAGCATGAAAATTCCGGCGCCTGGCTCCTCGACGTCCTGACCTGGAAGCAGGCCATTGTGGCGGCGCATCCCCGACGGCACGTCGCGCAGCAGCTTGTGGATGTCCCGGTAGCGCGACAGGCGCCAGCCACCATCCGGAGTCAGGTTGACGGGCTGTCTCTCACGGAGCTCCCGGAACTGGGAGTAGGGGTCCTCGATCTGCAGCCCCGGTTCCATTGATTCGCAGCCATACCAGCCCGGGACGGGGGTCTTCCCGCTTGCGGCGGGCTGAGGCGTGGGGTTGGACATGCGGCGTTCCTCTCGGCAGCAGCAGCGCTCGCCCAGACTAGCGAAAGACAACGGAGGCTCGCCCGGGTCGAGTGGGCCGCCTGCTCCTCGGTGTCAATCGTGAGGCAATGGTTTTTCGCACTGGTAAGAGGTGCGTCAGATTGCCTCAGGCTACCCGCATTGCAAAGCCCGATCAGCGCACGATCCGAAAGCGGGGGATCGCGAGGTCGTCGCTCATGTCTTCCCAGGCAACTTCGAGCGCCAGGCCGATGCTCAGCTCGTCGGGGTCGGCGTCCACGATGTTCGAGATCATCCTGACCCCACCTGCACCCTCGAGCGCGACGACGGCGATCACGAACGGGACCTGCTGATCGAGCGCGATTGGGCGGTGGACGACCGTGTACGAGTAGATTTCTCCGCGGCCCGAGACCTCGTGCCATTCGGAGCCGTCGGAGCGGCACTCGGGACAGATCGGTGCCGGCGGAAGGCGCGTGTGGGCGCAATCGGTGCAGCGCTGAACGACGAGTCGGTGCTCGGCTGCGGCCTCCCACCACGCGACCGCTTCGGAGTCGGCTAGGGGTTGCGGCATTCCATCTGGAAACCAGCGCGTCATCATCGTCTCCCCAGAATCAGGGCACTCGACGGGACGCAGGCCCCAGCGGTGACGAGGCAGACCTCGGCGTCCTCGACCTGACTGGTAGATTCGCCACGCAGCGAGCGCACGCCCTCGACCACATGGTTGAGGCCGTGGATGTAGGCCTCGGAAAGGCTTCCCCCGTGCGTGTTCGTCGGTAGCGATCCGCCCTGCCAGGCGAGGGCGCCGCTCTCGACGAAGGGACCTCCCTCGCCGCGTTTGCAGAAGCCGTAGTCCTCGAGTTGCATCAGGACGCAGCCCGTGAAGTGATCGTAGATCTGGGCGACGTCGATGTCGGCCGGGCCAACGCCTGCGCGCGCGTAGAGACGCTTCGCCATGCTTTCGCAGCCGCCGGTCGCGTAGATCTCATCCGCGATGTTTGCGTTGGAGAACGGCCCGAATGCGTAGCCCTTGGGTGTTCCCTGGGCCGACGACAGGACCTCCACGGGCCGCTTTGCCAGGTCACGTGCACGTTCCGCCGTGGTGACCACGACGGCACATGCGCCGTCGCTCTCGAGGCAACAGTCGAACAGGCGGTGGGGGTCGGCGATCATCGGAGCCTTCTGGTGATCTTCGAGCGTCATCGGTCGACTGCCCATCACAGCACGCGGATTGCGCGACGCATGTTCGCGAAAGGTTACGGCGATCATGCCGAGCTGCTCGGTCGTTGTCCCGTAGAGATGCATGTGGCGACGGGTCGGAAGCGCGTAGGCCGCAGCCGCGTTCAGTAGACCGTAGGGCATGGTGAAGCCGATCGAGGCGAGCATCATCGAGCTTGCCGGTTGCACGGTCGGCGGCGGTGCATCGGCGGGCGGCGCGGCACGCGGCGGGCCACCCTGGCCGAAACGGAAGTACTGGCCCTGGCACAGCGATCGGTAGACCACGACGACTTCCGCTTGGCCGGTTTCCACCGCCATCGAGGCGTTCGACACGGCCGCGCAGGTCCCGCCGCCGCCCGGCATCCAGACCATGTTCGCGAAGCGCAGTTCGGGAAGCCCGAACTCGGCCGCGAGGAAGATCGCCTCGTTCCGATCCTCTGCGAAAGAGGCCAGTCCGTCGACGTCGTCCATCGACAGGCCGGCATCGGCGACCGCTTTCTTGATGGCTTCGCAGGCGAGCGCGTGCTCGGTCACATCCCCGATCTTTCCCCACTTGGTGTAGCGGGTCTCGCCGACCCCCACGAGGTGGGCGCGTCTTGCCGGCTCCGTCATTCATGAACCTCCAGATCTTGCGAACGGAACTCCCCGAGTCGTTCCGGCGTCAAGCCGCCGGGCCCTCCGTCGAGCGTTGCGAGCAGCGTGGCAAGGCTGTGCCCGCGCCAGAATTTTCTGAACGTTTTCGCTGAGCCAGGGGAAGGTAGGCGTTGCGGCTGCGCCTCGCGCAGATCTTTTCGAGGCTCACACGGTGTCGGCAGGCTGGGAGCGGGAGGGCCACGAAGCGGACCGAGTCCCCCCGACCCCCAGGTTCGAAGCCGGATTCGCCCGGTTCCAGCAGACACCGGAAACCGAGGACTTCGGGACCTGGAGCCGATGGCACGGCTTCCATTTCGCGCCAGCCGGAGCAAAACCCCTCCCGCCCCCCCCCTTGCGTATCGTCTGGCGGGGAGTGTGGCCACGGCGGCCAGGAACTGCAGCTCCTGCGCCACGACGAGAGTCGTGGCAGGAAGACGAAGGGGAAAGAAGATGCTTCAGAAGTTTGTCTACCTCACCGGAGCTCTGGATTTCTTGATCGGTGTGGCCACCTGGGGTGGGGCATTGTCCGACCCGCAACCCGGACACTTCGTCGTGTACATGACCCTGGGCGCCTTTCTGATGATGGCGGCTGCGTGCCTGATGTGGGCCTCCAAGGACATGGAGAAGCGGGCTCCGGTGATCTTCTGGCAAGGTCTCGTCCGCCTCACCGCCGTCTGCTCCGTACTCTATGCGGTGCCGGCGGGACTCTCACAGCCGTGGGAATACGTACTGGTAGTCTTCGACGGCGCAGTCGGTTTGACCTATCTGATCGGAATGGCGCGTGTGACCGGCTGCTCGCCCATCGAGCTGCTGCAGTGCAAGACGACTCCGACCGCGCAGTCGGCCTGAGGGAATCGCGAGAGCAGTCGTGCGGAAGATCAGTCGGACGAATCAGCGGCGACCCGCCCGATCAGGCTTGCATCCGGCTGATTGGGGATGCAGACACGCAGCTGGTGGTTCACGTCACCGCGAGCGCG
>SMVB01122508.1_pt1 | contig 11235 bp, 14 predicted proteins | sample 2456461 | NCBI WGS metagenome assembly SMVB01 (sample SAMN11095934, study PRJNA526329) | marine sediment metagenome | biome: Marine sediment; feature: Surficial sediment; material: Deep marine sediment; isolation source: Hadal surficial sediment | place: Pacific Ocean | collected 2014-05 | depth...
CCGCGGCTGGCGGGTTTCGTTCCGCCGAAGGTCCTGGCCGACCGGTGCAGGAATCTCGTCCCGTTCCTCATCGCCGGCCGGAAGTGGGACGACAGCCCGGCGTGGAAGATCAACACGCTCGGCGACCCGCTGATGATCTGCAGGCCGCCGGCGTTCGGGACAATCGCCCGGCTCCCGGCGCCGGACATGACCGATGACAACGCCGTCGACCTCGGGGAGCACGTGAAAACGCTCATGCGTCGCGCCGCCGAAGACGAGACGGGCGAAGCGATCGCCGAGGCGATCGCGATGCTCGACCTGCTCGGCAAGGACTCGGTCGCGATCAAGTTGTGGCAACTCGCCGGGCAACGCGGCCTGGCCCCGGCGGCGGCGCCGGCGTCGTTGGGCCCGCTGTTCCGCGCCGGCCTGGCGAGCGAGTTGCTCCGCGCGGCCGACACCATGGCGACCCGCGACGACATCGCCACGGACATGCTCTGGCACCTGCTGACACCACGACTGCGTGCCGCCGACGAGCAGATGCTCCTGCTGCTGGAGACGTCCATCCGCCCCTGCCAGCCCCACGCCGACCTCGAGCGCCTCGCACCGCACCTGACCGCCGTGTTCGGCGCCGACCACACCCGCGCGGCGGTGCATCGGGAACTGGACCGGACAACCAATCCGCGGCACCGGCGGGAGCTGCAGAAACTGCTGCCGTGAACGATGACGTTGGTCTCCGTTCAGGGTTCATCCGCAGCAAACTGTCTATGAAGATCCAAGAGAGGCCCGTATTCGCCCTCGTCGGCAACTTTGATAGCCGCGATGTAGTCGTTTCGAATCACACTCTCGGCACCGATTGTTTCCTCGGGCCATTCCGTGAGCTGATGGCCGAGCAAACGAAGCCAGGTGTTTGCCAACAAGCGCGCCCATCGCCCGTTCCCGTTCTTGAAAGGATGGATGTGCACGGCTCGGTGGTGCAGCATGACGGCCTGATTCAGTTGGTCCTCACGGTGGTTTTCCCAGAATGCAAGATCACCCAACAGGGCCGCGAGACCAACCTCGATCTGGTTCGGCGGAACGCCAATATTGGTGCTCGATGTTCGGATCGTGCCCGCCCAGGTCCAGACGTCGCCGAGCATCTCGCGGTGCAGCTGCAACACCCAGGGTAGATCGAACGGTGCCGTTCGCCGACTCGGCTTGGCCGCCAGGTACTTCACGACAGCCTTTCGGATGTTCTCGGCCTCGATCTTGTTCAACTCTGAACGGGTTGTTATGCCACTTACCTTGAGACCCGAGATGTCGTCGATTGGGGTCTCGCCGGGGAGCGTTTGCCAACCGGTCATCACACAGCCCACAACCTACGCTTTGAACCGGCGCGGAGCTCATGAACTGTCCGACGGACCATACGTTCGCGCGTGTCCTCGTCCAGGCCTTGCCCCTCAAGGGCGGCAGACCCGTGGACCATCCCCACGAGCCGCTCTGCCTTCTGCCGAGCCTGTCGCTCCAGCAGATCATCGACATCGCAGTCGGCCTCGAGATTCAGCCGGACACCCAGGACACCAGCCATCGCGAGAACGGTCGAGAGGTTCGCGTTCTGCTGTTGCCCGGAAAGGATTCGGCTGGCTGTGGGCAGAGAGATACCACTCCGGTCGGCCAAGGCTTGACGGCTCATGCCCAGTTGTTTCCGCCGTTGATCGAGAAATCTGATTAGCTCGCCGAAATTCGCCATTCCTGCTTCCTTCTCGTGCTGTTGACTATATCGCAGACGATAGTAATATCCATTAGTAACAAATCATAAATGATTGCTATTTCAAGAGAGATCGGACGATTCCGGCCGTTTCCACAGAATCTGGATTGACCATGTCCCATTTGTTGTTAGGATAATATTAGGTATTCAGCATGACGAGCCAAGGACCGATGCCCCGCGCAGACATGCCCGCAGATGCCGTCGAGTACGGCAACTGTAGTGCCCCAAAGATGGCGCAATGCGCCCCACATCGCTGGCGGGTTTGTGGCCCCCCCAAAGAGGGGACAGACCTCTCTTAGTTCAGCGCCGAGGCCATCATCGACCCAATGTCGGCCGGGCTCTCGGCGACGTGCACGCCACAGCCGCGCAGGGCATCCATCTTGGCCTCGGCCGTGTCGTCCTTGCCGCCGATGATCGCCCCGGCGTGACCCATGCGTTTGCCCGGCGGCGCCGTCTGGCCGGCGATGAACGCCGCCACCGGCTTGCTCATGTTTTGCTTGATCCATACGCCGGCATCGGTCTCGTCGGACCCGCCGATCTCGCCGATCATGACCACGCCGTCGGTCTCGTCGTCCGCCTCGAACATCTCGAGCAACTCGATGAAACCGAGCCCGCGGACCGGGTCACCGCCGATGCCCACGCAGGTCGTCTGGCCGATCCCGAGGTTGGAGCATTGCCAGACCGCCTCGTAGGTCAGCGTGCCCGAGCGGCTGATGATGCCGACGGCCTTGCCCGTCGAAGCGTCGGCCGGGGCCGTATGAATGTAGCCGGGCATGATCCCGATCTTGCAGCCGTCGGCGAACCTGGCCGAGGCGCCCTCGCCCGAAACGCGGCGGCCGGGCGAGATCACGCCCGGGCAGTTCGGGCCGATGACCATCGCGCCCGGATAGTCGCCCAGGACGGCCCGGACCCGGATCATGTCCTGGGTGGGAATACCTTCGGTGATCGCGCAGATGACCGCGATGCCCGCGGCCGCCGCCTCGAGGATCGCGTCGGCCGAGAACGCCGGCGGCACGAAGATCATCGTCGCCGATGCGCCGGTCGCCGTCACCGCGTCGGCGACGGTGTCGAAGATGGGTAGATCGTTGTCATCGGTCTGCCCGCCCTTGCCGGGCGTCACGCCACCGACCATCCGCGTGCCGTAGTCCAGGCACCCCTTGGTGTGGGACGCGCCGAAGCTGCCGGTGATTCCCTGGCAGATCACCAACGTGTCGCCGTTGACGAGAATGGACATGGGGGCAGGATAGGCACGAAGGCACGAAGGCACAAAGGCACGAAGTGGGATCGGGCCTCCGTGCCTCCGTGCCTTCGTGCCTTCGTGCCTTCCCCCCCATACACTGCCTGCATGACAACGGTGGCCGGAGGGGCGGGTAAACCTCTCACCTACGCCGAAGCCGGCGTTGACATCCATGCAGCCGAACAGATCGTCGGCCTGATCAAATCCTCAATGAGACGCACGCACGGTCCGCGCGTGTTCGGCGACCACGGTGGTTTCGCGGGGATGTTCCGCCTCGACTACAACGAGAAGCTCTTCAAGCAGAACTACCGCGACCCCGTGCTCGTTGCGTGCGCCGACGGCGTCGGCACGAAGATCCGGCTGGCGGTGCGGATGGGCGTCTACGACACGGTCGGCATCGACTGCGTCGCGATGAACATCAACGACCTCATCGTGCAGGGGGCCGAGCCGCTGTTCTTCCTGGACTACCTCGGCCTGCACCGCAACGTACCAAGGCACACCGCGGCGATCGTCGAGGGCGTGGCAAGGGGCTGCGAGATCTCCGGCTGCGCCCTGCTCGGCGGCGAGACGGCGGAGATGCCGGACACCTACGCCGAGGGCGATTTCGATCTCGCGGGGTTCGCGGTCGGCGTGGTGCCGCTGCGGCGCGCCATCGACCCGATGCGGGTCGAGTCCGGCGACCTCGTCATCGGCCTTGGCTCCTCGGGCGTGCACTCCAACGGGTACACGCTGGTGAACCGGATCATCGACGACCGCGGCCTCGACCTGGCCGCGACATACGACGAGCTCGGCGACGCCACGCTCGGCGAGATCCTGCTGACACCGACCCGCATCTACGCCCGCTCGATCGTCGCGCTGCTTCGACGCTACAAGGTGAAGCGGATCGTGTCGGGGATGGCCCACATCACCGGCGGCGGCCTCGAAGGCAACCTGGCGCGCGTGCTACCGAAAGACGTCGATGCCGTCGTGGACACCGGCGCCTGGGACGTCCCGCCCATTTTCGAGTTCCTGAGCAAGCGCGGCGGTGTGGAAGAGCAGGAGATGCGACGCGTGTTCAACATGGGCATCGGCTACGTGCTGATCGTGCGGCCGACGTTCGCCGAGTCTGTCATCCGCCAGCTTCAGCAGCTCGGCGAAAACGCCGTGCAGATCGGGCGGATCGTCAAGGGCCGCGGCCGGGCACGGACTTTGTGACGAAAAAAACGAATTCGCTTTGCCGTACGGGGGGCCTTGCGTCCGGAACCAGATTCGCGAAGCTTGAGTGCAGGAAGAAAGGGCCATCGCAAGGAGGATTTCGCATGGCCACTGCCGAACAACTCATCGAGATCAAGGGAGCCGCCGTCGCGTCACTGCCATCGACCGCCACGGTGCTCGAAGCCGCACAACTCATGAACGAGCGGCACATCGGCTCGGTGCTTGTCATCGATCACGACCGCCTGGTGGGGATCTTCACCGAGCGGGACGTGCTGCGTCGCATTGTCGCCGATGAGCGCCCCGCGGCCACGACCCGACTGGACGACGTGATGACCCGCCAGGTCGCGTGCGCCGCGCCGCACACCCTGCTCGACGAGATCCGCGCCGTGATGCGGCGCAAGAGGATCCGTCACATTCCGGTCGTGAGAAGAAAGCGTGTCGTGGGCATGATCTCCATCGGCGACCTCAACAAGGCCGATCACGACGGCCAGGTCGAGACGATCAAGTACCTCGAGCAGTTCATGTCGGTGACGTGACTTGTTTGAGCGCTCCGTACGGCCCTCCGGGCCGACACTCGCTTTCGTACGACCCGCCGAATTCATGGGTGGCACGGTAGAGCGGAGCTCTGCCGTGGAGCGACGTCCAACCACGGCAGAGCTCGGACGAGCTCTACCGTGCCACCCATCGCATCAGGTCTGGGCGTGCAAGGACAAACGCTCGGTCAGTCAATCGTCGGTGCCGGGCTTCTGCCGCGTCTGTTTGCGGCCGGACTGCCGGCGTTTTGTTTCCAGGCGCTCTTCGATCGATGACCGCGACGGTCGTGTCGGGCGGCGTTTCTTGGGGACGGCGAGCGCCCGGGCGACCAGGTCGCGAAGCCGTTTGACGCACTCACGCCGGTTGTCCAGCTGCGATCGCTCGGTCTCGGCGGCGATGAGGATCTCGTCGGCCTTTGTCAGACGATGCCCGGCGAGGTCGCGCAGCCGCCCGCGGACCAGGTCCGACAGCCCGGCGATCGCCTCGACGGCCACGCGCAGCTCCGCCCGGGTGCAGAGCTTGTTGACCGCCTGGCCGCCCGGTCCGCTGGAACGCGAGAACGAGAAAGCGACATCGGCGGCCGCGAGCGTCACGCCCGGTCCGAGTTCCAATACGCCTTCTGATCCCGGTGCAGTCACCTGCGGCTCCTTCTGGCCGATTATGATGATGGTGATGAGAGCGTAGCGCCCCCTGTGACCTTTCGGCATCGAGGATCCCCGGAATGAGCGGACTGCTGATCACGATCACCACCGTGGCTCTCGCGGGTAGTGCACAGGTCGATGGTCCGGCGGGGGTGGGGGCGGACGAGCAGGGCTCAGCGGCGGGCGAGCCGCCCCTGCCACTACTGGACGCTGTTGTTGCTTCGACGCTGGAGGTGAGTCTTCTTGCGGGTGTGTGGCTTCCCCGGATGGTCGGCTCGGTGGCGCTGGGCGGCGGGGAGATCCAGGTCAACGACGAGTTCGAGCTGAACAAGAAGGAAGCGACGCTCAACCTGGAGCTCACCGTCCGCAAGCAAGACACCTGGGAACTGTGGTTCGGCGGGTTCGACTTCTCGTCGAGCACTGCCGGGCCGTTCCGCGGCGACGGCCAGAGCTTCGGCAGCCTCGTGCTCAACAACGGCGATCAGTACGCGTCGGACTTCGAGATGACCTCGGTCGCGACCGATCTCAGCATCACGGTATGGCGCCCCTTCGCCGACGGGCACTCGCGCGAGCAGGGGGCGGGCAACCGCACGTGGAACGGGCGCTACGTCGCGGACCTCCGGTTCTGCCCGCAGTTCGGCATGCGGTACATCGACGTCGACCAGACCGTGACCACGGCCGGCGGCACCGAACGCGCCGGCGGGGAGTGGCTGGCGGTGTACGCCGGGCTACTGATGGAAATGGACTACCGGCCACGGGAACGCACGCCGTGGCTGGCCCTGCTGCGGATCCAAGGAAGTTTCGCGGCGGGCCCCGCGCTCGGCGGCGATGGCGGGTCGATGTGGCAGGTCCGCGCGGGCGTCACCGTCCAGTTCACCGAGACACTCGGCCTCATGTTCGGATACCGGCTTGTCGGGCTGAACGTGGACAACGGCGCGTACACGCTCGACGGCGGTCTGCAGGGGTTGTTCGTCGCAGGGTCGTTTCGATTCTAAAGAGACCGGGTGGCACGGTTGAGCTCGCGAAGCGAGCTCGGCCGTGTTCCGGGGCGACAGCTTCCGCACTCACGGCCGAGCCCGCTTCGCGGGCTCAACCGTGCCACCCGTCCCTCTCTTGCCCTACGATTGCGACCATGGCCAGCCGTTCACGCCGCGCCCGCCGCCTTCCCAAGTACCGACGCGCGCGGATCCGGCACTTCCTGTTCACGGTCGGACCCGATCGCATCAGCGGCGGTCGGATCACACGCCGTCACCTCGCCCAGGAAGTCGAGGTACGCGAGCTGGAGATGTCCTCGCCGCGGTGGCCGGCGGCGTTCGACGGCCTGCGGATCGGACACGTGAGCGATTTCCACCTCGGTGCGCTGCTGCCGATCGCCAAGGCGGTCACGGTCATCGAGTACCTCGCCGAGCAGCAACCCGAACTGATCGCGTGTACCGGCGACCTGGTCGATCTCGACAGCCCGGACATCGGGCAGCTGCTGGAGGCGCTTGCCAAGGTCGACGCGCCGCTGGGATGCATGCTCGTGCTCGGCAACCACGATGAGCTGCACGACCCGGACGGGCTCGCGCAGCGCGCGCGTGACGTCGGCATCACCGTGCTCCGCAACGAGGCGGTGCAAATCAGCCGGAACGGCAGCTCCATGATCGTGGCGGGGATCGAGTGGGGCCGGTCGGCGGTCGCCTGCGCCAGGCACGTCGATCTCGCGTGCGGCGACGGCGTCGATCCGCACCTGCTGCTGGCCCACAACCCCAAGGCGTTTCTCCGCGCCGCCGATATCGGCATACCCCTCACGCTCTCCGGGCACACCCACGGCGGGCAGATCGCCATGAAGAAGCGGCCCAACGCGAACCTGTCGATCACCCACCGGCGTTCGATCGGCACGTTTCAGACCGATGGCAGCATGCTCTACGTGACCAGCGGAATCGGGGCGTGGTTCCCGCTTCGAGTGAACTGCCCGGCCGAGATCGCCATGCTGACGATCCGCCACGAACCGGCGCCGGAATGACCCCTGATCGTCACGTCACGATCCTCGACGGCGCCACCGGCACCGAGCTGGGCCGGCGCGGCGTGGACATTTCGTTGCCGCTGTGGTCGACGCGGGCACTGATTACGGCGCCCGACGTGCTCGCCGACGTTCACCGCGACTACCTCGACGCCGGCGCCGACGCCATCACCGCCAACACGTTCCGGACGCACCGCCGCGCGCTGGCGCGCGAACCGCAAGCCCACGGCGCACCGGACGCCACCGAACTGACCCGGACAGCCGTGAAGATCGCCCGCGAGGCGTGCCTCAAGCACAAACCCGGCGCCCTGGTCTTCGGCTCGGTCGCGCCGCTGGAAGATTGCTACCGGCCCGATCTCGCGCCGGGCGCCGACGATTGTGCCCGCGAGCACGCGGAGCTGATCGCCACCCTTGTCGAAGCGGGCGTGGACCGTGTGCTCATTGAGACCATGAACAACCTCACCGAGACACGCGCCGCGGTCGCCGCCGCGCGACGGCTTGCCCCGGACCGGTGGATGGTCAGCTTCTGCACCGACACGGCGGCATCGCCAGGGACGCTGCTGAGCGGCGAGCCGATCGAAGCCATCCTCGACGAGCTCGGCGACGCATCGGCGGTCGGCGTGAACTGCGTGGCCGCCCCCGACGTCGCGCGGCAGGTTGCATTGCTCCGCAAGCGACTGCCGGACACCGTCGCGATCATCGCCTACGCCAACATCGGGTACGCAGACGAACACGGCAACTGGGTGCCGACCGACGCCGTGGACCCGGACCGCTACGCCGACTACGCAACAAGGTGGGTCGAAGCCGGGGCGTCGATCATCGGCGGCTGCTGCGGCACGACCCCGGCGACGATCGCTGCGGTCGCAGGCCGGCTCTCGCGAGCGGACTAATCGACGATGATTTGTAGATTGTAGTTAAGATTTATGTAGAATAAATCTCCGATAATATGATGTTGAATATACAATAAACCGAGGTACAACTTAAAAAAGGGAAGCTACCAGGCAATGCAGATGACACCCGACGCTCTCGGGCAGCTCTTGACGGAGTTGGCCGACTGGCTGGACCACTACGACTGCGATCCGGTCGAATGGGTCGTCTGTGGCGGCGTCGCCCTGGCACTGCTGGGCCTGCACACCCGGACGACACGCGACGTCGATGTCCTGGGAACCTGGGATACGTCGGGATCCGAGATCGCCGAAATCGACGACTTCCCGGAGAATGTGAAGCGCTGCATTGAACGCGTCATGGAGGATCATCCCGAACTCCAGGGCACGCGGTGGATCAACCTTGGTCCGCGCCACCTCGTTGAGTTCGGATTGCCAGAGGGTTTCGAGGATCGGTTGCATGCGATCAGCTTCGGCACGCGATTGACGTTGCACTTGCTGGGTCGGCAAGACCTTGTCGCCCTGAAGCTCTTTGCCGCGGCCGATGTATCGGGTTCTCGGCAGGACATCCACTACAACGATCTCGAGGTCCTCAAGCCGACAGAGGCGGAGTTGGACGCCGCCGTGCAATGGACACGCACGTTGCCGAATTTTGAATTGATACGCACCGAAATCAGGGACGCGGTCTGCAGGTTGGGCTATGACGAACTCGGTTACTACATTTGAAGAACAGCTTCGGGCACGGTTGCTCGACATCGTTCATGCGCAATGGCATGAGCTGGGTGTTCCTTTCTCGCTATCGCACCCCGGCTCCGCGGAGGTCATCGATCCGGAGGCGCTGCTGTGGTGCTCGCTCGAGTTCCTGCCGACAGAGCCACGCCTCAAAGAGAACGTCCTGTTCTGGTTGTCCGTCAACAGGCAGAACCTCATTCGGCACCGCATCAATCGACACGCACACGACGGGGATCCGCGGACGAATATCTGGCATGTCCTTGACGGAGCGACTCGCCGCCAAGCCAAGAGGCCCAACGAATCGTGCGTCGGTCTCGCCTCCACTGACGACGTCCTGTCGTTCTGTGAGAAACTCGAAGACGATTGGGGCCGGCGGACGCGCGAGGGCCGGATCGGGGCGCCCGCCGTGGGCACATCGACGACGCTGTTGCGCGCACGCTCGCTGCTCGGAAGAGACGTCCGTCATCTGCTGCTCGTGTACCTGCTTGCGAATCCAGGTGGCAGCAGGCTCCGTGAGATCGCGAAATGGGCCGGTTACTCCTACCACAGCCTCGCCGAGACAGCCGACCGCTGGGCCACTGTCGGAGTGCTCAAGAACGACCGCGGCTCTTGCCGCCTTCTCGAAGGAAACCTCTGGCGACAGCTGCTACGGCTCGATGAGCGATCCCTCGTCATCGTTGACTGGTTCACCGTGTTCGACGCGACGATCCGGCTCCTGCGGGTGCTCGGGACCGGGACGCAAAAGGATCTTGCCCTCGACGGCACCGTGCTGACATCATTCCGGCGCGAGACCCGACAAGCGGTCTCCGCGGCCGGCCGCAGCGAGATCGACGAGACAAGTCCGGCGTTGAGCCACCTTCTCGAGTGCATCTGAGCCCTCCGTCGCCGCGATGGCCACCCGGAACAGGGCACAACACTCGCGGCACTATGATGCATACTGGCGTTATTACATAAACGTTGTGAATGCTATTGATCGAATAAGCAAACAGGGTAGGCCCCGCTGATGGCTCGCCGAAGATCACCAACCTGGACGCCGCGATCCGAGGATTATCTGCTCTTCGACAAGGCACTCGCGGAGGGCACTGAGCCGTTTTCGCGAGCAGTTCCCTCGCTTTCGTGATCACTGCTTCCTGGTGGCGCCGACGGCGACGGCAACGAGACCCCAGGACAATCCTGACGGGATCGGCACGCTCCCGCTCGACTTGGCGCTGCTGGCGATCGGTCGCCAGACGGAACAATACCTGCGCCAGACCCTCGCGTGACACAATCGCCGAGCTGCGTTTCGGCCCGCGGTCAGACCTTGTCGGCGAAGCGGCCCAGCAGACCCGGCAGCCGGGCCCGGCTGACCGGCAGCACGCGGTTGACCGGCGGCTGCATGACGACCTCCCAATCGCGTCCGTCGCGTTGCCGGCGGATCTCACGGACGCGCCGCAGGTTCACGCACCAGCTGTCGTGGATCCGGTGAAAGCCGCACCGATTGAAGACCGCGGCAATCTCACCCAACGGTCTGACGTCGAGGATCGTGCGGCGGCCGCGCTTCCGAACGATGGTGTCGTCGCCGGAGGCCTGCAGCAGGTACACGTCGTCGGGGTCGACGACGACTCGGCGCAGTGGCGAAACGTGAAGCAGCACTCGGTCCGGCAACTGCAAACTTCTGGCGGCTGGCATGGGCACTATTGTGACGGCTCACACGCTGGTCTTCCAGCCCACAGGCTGGTCTTCTGGCTCACACGCTGGCAACAGGCGGAACCGCGCGCTAGAGCAGGGCAACCCCAAGAGTGTCGTCAGCAACATGGGCGACCTCCGCTGCGCCGACCGCCTGTACGAGGGCGCGTGACGTATACTTCGAGGATGGCCCTCACGTCGATCATCGAGCCGCTGCGGGCGTCCCTCCTCGACACCGCCGGAGTCGTCACTGCCTACCTGTTCGGCAGCATGGCCCGCGGCGACGGCAATGCCGAGAGCGACGTGGACGTGGCGATCCTGTTTGATCACCAGCCGCAGCCGAGCCTGGAATCAATGCCTCTGGATCTGGAGGCCCGGCTCGAGCGGCTCCTGGGCCGCCCGGTGCAGATCGTGGTGCTTAACCGGGCTTCGCCCGACCTCGTACATCGCGTACTTCGAGACGGGCAGATCCTGGTGGACCGTGACCGGCCGCGGCGTCTGCGGTTCGAGGTCCAGGCCCGCAACGAGTACTTCGACATCGCTCCCGTGCTGCGACGATATCGCGAGGTGTCATGACCGACCCGGATCTGGTCGCCAAGAAGCTGGCGCTGATCGAGACCAGC
>SMVB01187061.1_pt1 | contig 11235 bp, 10 predicted proteins | sample 2456461 | NCBI WGS metagenome assembly SMVB01 (sample SAMN11095934, study PRJNA526329) | marine sediment metagenome | biome: Marine sediment; feature: Surficial sediment; material: Deep marine sediment; isolation source: Hadal surficial sediment | place: Pacific Ocean | collected 2014-05 | depth...
GCTCCCCTCGACGACAAGATCGTCGTCTTTACCGAAGCCAAGGCCTTCAAGGTCAAGCGCTTGAATCGCGATCCAAACATCCGCGTCGCCCGCTGCGACTTGCGGGGCAAGGTGCGTGGGGAGTGGTGCACCGGGACCGGGCGAGTTTCCGATTCAAAATCCGAGCAGGATCTCGCCTACGCGGCGCTGCACAAGAAGTATGGCTTCCTGATGAAGATCACTGACTTCTTTTCAACGCTTTCCGGGCGGATCCACGGGCGCGCGATCCTGATCCTCACCTTGGACGTCGATTCGAACTAGGAGCCTGACCCAAGACTCTCGCGGAACGCCCAGGCGTCGAGGCGCGCCGCTGGCAAGGCGCGGAATCGCAGCTGTAGCTGGCTACAGCAAGATTTCGCAACGCAGACAGCGGCGATGCATTGGCGCATGGGCGTCGCGAGAGTCTTGGGTCAGGCTCCTGGCCGGGCGAACTTTCATCGATCTCCATTCGCCGTTAGCGCCACAATGGTGCGGCGCATTTTTTCAAGGGTTGTTGGGTCGAGCTTTTGGGCCCGCAAGGCTCGCTCGATCTTTTGCCCGAACTCGAAATCGGAGTCGAGGCCCTGGGGCGCCCGATACAGGGCCACGATGAGCTGCGCCATGCGATCGCCGATCCGAATCAGGGCCGGACGCAAGATCTGCTTCAAGTCCGAAGGCTCTGCAGACCGGGAGACGGCCCCTTGCAGAGTCCGACGCTGAATCGTTTTGGCCGCCTCGATTTGAGCCCGGTAGAACGCCCTGACCGCCGCTTCTGGGGGCGCGCTGACGCCATCGCGTTTAGCCGCCGCAAGCACGGCGCGCGCGCCCGCCTGCAACACCCGCGCCTCTCGCGCTGCGTCCTCGATCGCGCTGCCGGCGCGGCGCTTGCTCTCGGCGACCCACGACATCAGCGCAAGCCGCTCGTCGATCGCCGCCAGTAAGGCGTCGAGCGGGCGGGCGGTTCGTTCATGCTCCTCATCCCCGAAAGCAGCGCGCCGCAAAGCGGAGAGGGTCCCGTCCGCTTCTCGCTGCAGCAACCATCGATCGAGTTCTCGCGACAGGCCTTCGCGATCCGGGGCAACCCAGTACGCCTTTCGGTCCCGGGTTAGCGGGCCGAACTGCGCGACACCCTTCAGGCCTTTGCGCCAGCCGGGCGCTTCCAAGGTGTCGGTCACAATGGCGTCGGCACTGCCGTCGATCAGCGCCTGTCTCACCGACGCGTTGTTCGGAATGCTCCGGACCGTTGCACGCTCGAACCGACTCCGTGTCACGCGTTCGAGATGCCCACCCCGATTGACCGCGATCCGAATTCCCGGCCGATCGAAGCGAGCCAGACCAGGCTCCTGGCCACCGGTCGCAGCGGCGTCGGGGGCTTGATCAAAGCTTGCCGAGGTATAGAGGAGAACCGCGCCACTCGTCATCACCGGCACACTGAAGCGCCCCAACGCCGAACGATCCACGCGCACGGTAATGCCACTCATTGCGAGATCAAACCGCCCGCTCTTCAGGTTCGCCGCCAGATCGGGCCAGACGAATTGCACCCATTCGAGCTGGTAGCCGTGATCCCGCGCAAAGGCCTCGGCGACCGCGATATCAAAACCGCGATAGACGGAAGTCTCCTCGACCGCCTCGCTAAAGGGCGCGTAGTCTCCGGACGTGCCCACGCGCAGCACTCGAAGCTCGCTGGCTTGCGCCCCGGCGGGAAGTGCCAGGACGAGCAACGGGCCGAGCAGTCGCAACCATCTTGGCAGGACCGAAACCCGCCCCCGAGCCCTTGCAAGGCCCTGAGTCCTCGTGCGGAAAAGACGGCCGGGTTGAGTCCCGACTGCGTACAACATCAAGTGCTCCCGTACTTCACCCGCACTGCGCGCGCGCTGCCCATCCATAGCACGAAGCGGGAGCGCCGTTTCAAGGCGTCGACCGCATGGCTCGGGGCTTGGGATCCGAGGTTGCGCCCGGTAAAGTCTGGGACCACCCCGACCGGGGTGCAACGTTGTATTTCAGAGACCGAACCCGGCGCCAATAAGGAAGCACCACGATGACTGCAAGCGCGAGCGACCCCCAGCACCCCATCGTATCCTGGGACGAAGCCCTGACGACCCTCACCCGTCCAGGGGGTCCGTTCGAGCTGGTCGACGCATTAATTCGCGGCGAGACCTTCAAGGTCTTCAAGTCGACACCCGCATCCCTGCGCTTTCTGTTTCAAGGCGCCCGCGGTCACGGGGACAAACCGTTTCTGGTCTACGAAGACGAGACCTGGTCATTCAGCGAAACCGTCGACCGCGCCGACGCCTTTGGCGCGATGCTCGTCAATCACTACGGCATCAAGCCCGGCGATCGCGTGGGGATCGCGATGCGCAATTATCCGGAGTGGATCGCCTCGTTTGCCGCGATCACCCAGGTGGGCGCCATTGCAGTCTCACTCAATGCCTGGTGGACCACCGAAGAGATCGACTACGCGCTCGAAGACTCGGGCTGCACGCTACTGATTGCGGACCGGGAGCGGATCGACCGGGCGGCACCCGTGCTCGAGCGCCTGGACATACCCGCCATTGCGGTGCGCTGCGAAGGGGACTTGCCCAGCGGAGTTTCGCGGCTGGAAGACGTCTTGGTCACCGGCGCACCGCTGCCCGAGGTCGAGATCGAGCCCGACGACGACGCCATGATTCTCTACACCTCCGGAACCACCGGCTTTCCAAAGGGCGCAGTCTCCACCCACCGCGCCGTATTGACGGCGCTCTCCTGCTTTGCGTGCGCGGCCACGGCCAACCGCATGTCCCAACCCGCAAAAGCTCCCGCCGAGTGGCCGGTGAGTTTCATCTTGATCGTGCCGCTGTTTCACGTCACGGGTCTGGTCCCGGTCATGCTGGGGAGTTTCGCGGGCGGCTACAAGCTGGTGATGATGTACAAGTGGAATCCGGAACGCGCCCTCGAAATGATCGAGCGCGAACACATCACCAACTTCGTCGGGGTCCCAACCATGTCCTGGGACCTGCTCGAATCTCCCGATTTTGAATCGCGCGATACGTCGAGCTTGTTGAGCGTCGGAGGAGGTGGTGCGCCGGCACCTCCAGAGTTGGTCAAAAGAATCGACAAGGGCTTCAAGAGCGGGAGTCCGGGGATCGGCTATGGCATGACCGAGACCACGGCGTACGGCCCTCAAAACAGCGGCGACAACTACTTGCGCAAGCCCCGCAGTGCGGGTCGCGCGATTCCGGTGCTCCAGGTCAAGGTCGCGGATGACGCCGGGAAGGAACTTCCCAGGGGAGAGGTCGGCGAGATCTTCTTTCGCGGCGCCAACCTGATCCGCGGCTATTGGAACAAACCCGAGGCGACTGCCGAAGCCTTTACCGAGGGTTGGCTACACAGCGGAGATCTCGGGCGCATGGACGACGAGGGTTTCATCTACGTCGAAGATCGCGCCAAGGACATGGTGTTGCGCGGCGGCGAGAACATTTACTGTGCCGAAGTCGAAGCCGCGATCTACAACTACCCCGACATTCACGAAGCCGCGGTTTTCGGGATTCCCCACGAACGCCTGGGCGAGGAGGTCGCCGTCGCGGTAATCGCCAAAGTGGGTCACAGCATCGACGCCGAAGCCCTTCGCGACTTTTTGAAGCAGCACCTCGCGGGCTTCAAGATCCCCACGATCGTCGACGTGCACAGCGAACCCCTGCCCCGCAACGCCGCGGGAAAGTTCCTCAAGCGCGACTTGCGCGATCAACTCGTGGCCAGTCGAGCAGGCTGCTAGGATTCCGCCGGTCGCAGCCGATCACTCTCCGCGAAACACAGGCTTGCGCTTTTCAGCGAAAGCCCGGGGCCCCTCCTGTGCGTCCTTTGTCGCGAACACCGGCTGGCCGATCTCGAGTTCGCGCTCGAGCGCGCTGGCTTCGCTGAAACTTTCGTCGACCTCCCGCAGCATTATCATCAGGGCTTTGATCGAGAGAGGCGCGGTCTCGCAGACCTCCTGGGCCACGCGCTTGGCTTCGGCGAGTGCCTCGCCCTTGGGAACCAAGCGGCCCACGAGCCCGAAAGCGAGGGCTTCACGCGCCGACATGTGCCGACCGGTCAGCAGCAACTCGGCCGCGATCGTGTAGGGGATCTGTCGCCGCAGTCGAACGCTCGATCCACCCAGCGGAAACAAGCCGCGTTTGGCCTCGGTGATGCCGAAGATCGCGTCATCGGCTGCGACACGAATATCGGTGCCCTGAAGAATCTCCGTACCCCCGGCGACTGCAAACCCCTCTACCGCCGCAATGATCGGCTTCATCGGGCGATTGTGACGCAGCAGCGCCTGCCAGTGCAGATCGGGCACTTCCTTCATGTGTTTCTGAAACTCGTCGTCGACTTGATCGGAACCCATGGCCTTCAAGTCGGCGCCCGCGCAGAACACATCGCCCCGCCCGGTCAGGATCGCGACCCTGAGTTCGTCGTCGGAATCGAGCAGGCGCCAGGCGCGGTACATCCCGAGCAGCATGCCGGGGCTGAGCGCGTTCTTTGCCTCGGGTCGATTCAGCGTCACGATCAAGATTGGCCCGTCGCGTTCGACCAGGCAGTGGTCGGTATTCATGAACTCTCCTCGGTCTAGTTTGCGTGCGCGCTAGCTGTCTGCGCCGGTGCGAAGCAACCTGACTCGATCTGCGTCGGCGTCGACCGATAGTCGCGCGGGACGGCCAAGCCTCAGGTGACGGCCATCGCAGCTGCGGCCGGTCTTTAGATCGAAGCGATAGCCGTGCCAGGGACACGTGACCTCGCCGTCTATGATTTCGCCTTCGTCCAGTGGCCCGCGAGTATGCGGGCAAGTGACGGAATAGAGAATCCAGTCTCCGTCGATCTCGACGATTCGCATGCGTGCGCCAAAGGCGTCGAGAGCGAGAGGAAGTCGGGAGCGAACCTCGCTCAAGGTCCCGAGTTCGATCGCGTCTGGGCGATCTGTAACGGAACTTTGTTTTTCGCCACGATCGAGTTCCGCTTGACGGTGCTGCATCATCGTTTCGTCTTCGTCCCAGAGCATCGAGTACAGCCCGAGGTACCCCTTGCCCAGGGTTTCCGCGTCGGTTCCAGACGGCACCTTCAACCAGAACTCAACGACGATGCCGGTTTCGCGTTCCCCCGTCCGTTCAAGCGTCGTCCAGACTTCCCCACCCGACCCGGGCCCGGTGAGCACCCGGGTCACGTAGCGACCGGCTTCGCGATCGGTCAAGAGTTCGATTTCGGATCGCCGATCGTCATCGGGGCTGCCGGGGATCGGGGGATAGATCACCTCGGCGCGCCAGCCCCAACCCCCCGCGTCGTGACAGGCAATGTCGGCAAACGACCGCGAGTGCAACCACGGGAGGTGTTCCCAATCGAGAACGTTCTCCCAGACTCGCTCGAGCGATGCGCCGATCTTGCGTCGATAGGTCGCAACCCGGGAAAGCTTTGGATTGCGCGCGAGGTTCAAGCCGGCGTTGGGGTCTAATTTCGGGTCGGTGACATCTCCGAGACTCATGACGGGAAGTGTCCCGGAATCGCGGCGATCACACAAGCAGGTCCCGAGCACTGCGATCCAAGGTCTCGATCACGCGCTCGAGATCGTCGTTGCCCATGGCCGGAAAGATTGGAAGTGAAATCGCTCGCGACGCGTAGTCCTCGGCAACCGGACAACTTCCCGGCGCAAAGCCCAGATCCTCGAACAACGGGTGCAGATGAACTGGGCCGTAGTGGACCTGCACACCCAGACCCTCGGCCTGCAGGCGATCAAACAGCGGATCTCGGCGCTTCGCCTCCCGGACGCGGATCACATACAGGTGCCAACTGGGCTCTACGCCCACTTCGGTCGTGGGCAGTTCGAGGCCTTCGATCCCGGCGAAGGCGCTCGAGTAGTGAGCCGCGATCTCTCGGCGCCGATCGAGAAACTCGTCGAGTCGGCGCAGCTGACTCAGACCCAGAGCACACAACAAGTCCGGCAAGCGATAGTTCAACCCCAGGTCCTGGACTTCGTAGTAGCCACTGCCACCGCTCTTGCGTTGCCGGGCCGGATCGCGCTCGATTCCGTGGTTGCGAAAACGCTCGGCCCGCACAGCCCAGTCATCACGCGCGGTAAACATGGCACCACCTTCGGCGGTCGTGATCCCCTTGACCGGATGGAAGCTGGTGGCCGTCGCGTCGGCGAGTTGGGCGACCGTGCGGCCATCTCGCCGTGCCCCCAACGAGTGGGCGCCGTCGGAAACTATGGCAGCGCCGCTGCGCTCGGCAAGTCCGCGCATGGCCGCGTAGTCCGCGGGATGCCCAGCGTAGTCGACCGGCACGATGAGTCGGCAATCCGGACCCATGACCGCGTCGACCGCCTCCGAGTCCAGGTTTCCAGTGTCGGGGTCGACGTCGGCAAAACGCACGGTGGCACCGAGATGCAGGGCGCAACTCGCCGTGGATACAAATGTCAGGGGCGAGGTCACGATTTCGGCGCCGGGGCCAAGACCCGCCGCAAAGTAGGCGACGTGCAGGGCTGCGCTGCCGGAATTGACGACCACCGCGCGAGATACCCCGACCAGTTCCGCGAGTGCGTTCTCGAACTCCTGAACTTTGGGGCCGGTCGTCAGCCAGTCACCGCGCAAGACTTCGGTCACGGCCTCGATGTCACGCTCGTCAATCCATTGATGGCCATAGGGGAGACGAGGCTCGTGGTTCATCGCAGGGTTCTCCGGTGTGGGCTGTGCTCAACCGAACACCGGTATATCTCGTTGGGCTGCGGAGCGCGAGGGCAACTTCGCTTTACGACAACCAAAAGAACAATGAGAAGAACACCGAAGCAAGCGAGAAGCTAGAAGCGAACCAGGACGCCCGCGCGCAGTTGGCCCTGACCATTCAAAATCGCCCCCTTGTTGCCGGTCGCGGTATCGGTGAGGACCGTGTAGCTCGCGTCCAGATAGACGCCGAGCCGATCCTGGAACATGATGTCGACGCCGGTTCCGATTGGAATCAGGAATCGATTCGCAGTTCGAGGGCCCAAATCGGTTTGTCCAAGACCCAAGCCTAGTCGCAGGTAGGGCTCGATCCAATCGGGTATCAGCGGAACATCGAAGTAGCTCAGGGGGTAACCCTTGAGATTGAAAGTGAACGAGAAGGAATCCAAATTTTTGGAATCGCCCGTCGAGCCCGAGAGGTTGCCCTTGAGCTTGTTGAAATCGTCGGTATCGGACAGCGTTACGTAGCTGAAGTCCAACTCGCCTGCGATGTAGGGGCTGTGTCGAAATCCCGCGGTCAGCGACACTCCGACACCGGGGGTGAAGTCGACATTGCCCTGGCGGGCAACGGGAAAGCCGGCCACGATACCGCCCTGAAGGTAGTACCCCGTCCAGTCGTCGTCGGTTTCGGTCTCCGCGCCGGCTGCACCCAATGGCACAACGACGGCGCACAACACAAGCCAAGACAGCAGAATCGCGCTCGTTCGAAACCAGCTCACCGAAGGCATCCCCTTTTCAACTAGCGACAAGACCGCAGACCGGACCGAGTGCGCGACTGCGAGTTTACTCCGCAAGCCCAGAAATCAACAGCGCCCCAGAGCCCCATTAATCGCCTTCTGCCGCGCAGACTCCTAGGTGGGAGATGGAAGCTAATCCGCAGCTACAGCGCGAGTTACGTGTTTCAAGTAGAACACCAGTGCATCGACCTCGCCCGGGCTCTGCAGTGCACCGACCATATTGGTTCCCGGAATGAACCCGTTCGCATTCAAGAGAAAGGCTCGAAGGGAACGCTCGTTCCAGACCACCCCAGACTCCTTCATCGCCTTCGAATAGCCCGGAAACGCAGCCGTCCCGGCGCGGCGGCCGTACAGGCCTGCGAGATACGGGCCAACCTTGTTCTGCTTACCGTATAGATCGTGGCAGCTCCAGCATGGCGTCGACAGCCGTTGGCCGCGATCGAACGTCACGCGTTCGCCCGCCGAAAGCTCTGCCCGAATCTCCGCCTCGGGCCCCCCGCAAGCCGAGAGTAAAAGAGACCCGATCAAGCAGGATCCAAGGCGAACGAGGCTCAGGGACAGCGACCGATTACGGTGCACTACATCTTCATCGGAAAGGCGAGAACCGCAAGCTGCTTGGCAATGTCCTGCCCTGCGGTCGCAGGACTGACGTCCTTGTCGATGTGTCGGATCACGCCCTCGATATCGATATAGAAGGTCCAGCGCTTGGCCCAGAAGCCGCCGAGGGCCAGTACCCCATAGGCCTTTGCCGCCTGCTTCTCCGGGTCGCTCAGCAGTGGGAAATTGCCATCAAGGGACTCTGCAAATTCCAGGTTCTTTGCCGGATCATCGAGACTCACCATGAAATAGGCGACGTCGAACTTCGAAATGTCTGCTTCGCTGTCACGCAGCGATTTGAGTTCCTCGGTTCAGCCAGGGGTAAAGGCTTTTGGAAACCACGCGACCACGACCGCCTGCTTTCCCACGTAGTCGCGCAAGTGATGTTCGACGCCATCGGTGCCGGTGAGCGTAAAGTCCGGCGCGGCGTCGCCAACCGAGGGAGCTCCCGCCAGGGCGGTTGTGCCTCCACAAAGCGCGACCATCAGGGCGAGCGTTGAAATACTGCGATGCATATTTGGCTTTCTCCTAGTTTCATGATTCGAGTCGATACGACCAGGTCGCTATTGCTGTTACTACTCGCGTTGCGGTCCTGCTTGCTCCTTCGGTCTCATCCCGTTCGCGATACGCTGCTTGAAGCTTTCAAAATCCAACACCGCCGGATGCTCGGGAGCTACGACCTCCAGCCGGCCCAGCGCTTCGCGCGCCTGTTCTTCGTGCTCGAGGGCGAGATGCAAGCGCACAAGCAGCTGCAGAGTAGCGGGATCGTCTGGATCTGCCTCTCGACTCCGCTCGAGATAGACGAGCGCGCGGCGCTTTTGGCCGAGCTTCAGCAACAACCTGGCGGCGGCCAGGTTGGGTGCGGGTTCCCACGGCACAGCTTGTGCCGTCACCCGAGCAACCACTGCGGCGTCCCGAACTCGCCCCGCATCCAGGTGGAGTTGGAGCAGACTCTCCATGCAATCGAGCCACGTCGTCGGATCGTCGTAGAGCCGCTTGGCGATCTCTTCGATCGGCGTGCGAGGCTCGGGAAAAGGCACGTCGATGCGATCGGGACGAAACGGAAAATCTCCGCGTATTTCGCGCACCGTCTGGGCCGCGAGCACACGATCCAGCACGGTGATCGGCTTGTCGCGCCTGGCTTCATCTCGCGACGGGGAGTTCCCCGCGAGCGAGATGAATTCCCTGCTTACCAGCGCCTGATAAAACGCATCCGCCAGCAGAAAATATCCATCTGCGTTTGGATGCAAATGCTCGAGCATGAGTTCTTCGCCCACGACGCCGATCGGTGCACGAGCCGCGAAGTGAGCTTCGACATCGACGATCTCTGCGTCGAACTCTTCTGCGAGTCGTCGGATCAGCTGATTGAACGCCTCGGGGGCGCGAAAGCGAAGCCGGTCATGTTCTTTGGCCAGTCGAAACGCGCGGCGCGCGGCGTCCCGGTTGCCCGCGCTTTGTTCAACTTGCGCCAGCGAAAACCAGACGTCTGCGGCCTTCGGATCGAGGCGGAGCAACGCCTCGAGCGCGCTGCGCGCGGCGTTCCAGTTGCGATCAGCCCGTGCTTGTGCGGCGTGTAGTAGAAGCGCTTCCGATTGCGCCGGGTCGACCTCGTCCGAAAGGCTGCCTGCGAAAGGCGCGTGGTTTCGTTCGTTGCTGACCAGGGTTCCGAGAAACACCGGGATCCCCGCTCGCTGGTAACGGCTTAAAATCTCTCGCAGATTGCCTCCGAACTGCTTCAACCCCAACTCGAACACCGCAGAATCGAGCGGAATCTCGGCACTCGATGCCGCATGGGCCATCAGCGTGTCGCCGCTTCCGCGGCGCTTCTCGTCGTCACCGGCGTTTGTCTCCCGGGCAGCCGCCAGCAGCACGTCCAGCAACTGATAGACCCGAAACCGACTGAGCCTCAGGTGCAGCCGCGTCGCCGCTCGCGACCGTTCGGCCGTGAGTGCGGACCCGGCGCCGAAGATTCCGAGAAATTCGTTGTGTCCCGCATAGATCAGCACCGCGTCGGGTTGAATTGCGATGATCTCGTCTACGAAGTCGAGCAGCGTGTAGGAGTTGACCGCTGCCATCGCGGTCGAGATCACCTCGATCTCGCGCTCGGGAGCCACCGCTTCGAGCCGATCTCCGAGCATCCCAGCGAGCCCGGCCCAGCGGCCAAATGGGAAACCCGCCGCGGTCGATCCTCCCTGAACCACGATGCGGAGACCGCCGTCGGGTTTCGCAAGCTTGAACGGGATCGGATCGATACCGAGCTTCGTGTCGCGCCCCGGAAAGTGGCGCTGGATCGCTTTGGGATTGGCTTCGAGCCTGCCCGGCAGGTTTTCGGATTCAATGAAGAGTGGATGTCGACCGCCGTAGTCGAGGGTCGCGAGAAACAACTCGAGCAACAGAAAAAAAACGCAGGGAGCAGCGACCAGCAAGATCCCTCGCAGCACGCGCCCCCCCACTCCAACGCCCCCTCGTTGCTCCGGTACTTCAGTCATTCAACCCTCAGATACAGCTGACGGTGGAATCCCCCGACGGATACACTCACGTCCCCCCGCGGATACCATAGAACAGCCCGACTCGAATTCGAGCGCGGAACTCGACCAAAGGCTAGCCTGAGCATCTTCGAATAGGGCGTTGACCCGGCACCGGACCGTACAACCAACCCGAAAACAGAGAGTGAATACAAATGAATGATTTCGAAACCGTTGCCCGATCGTTCATCGAGATGGCCCATCGCATTGTCTGGTGCAGCGCCGCATCGGTGGACGCGAACGGCCGCCCGAGGTCTCGGGTCCTGCACCCACTGTGGGAATGGAAGGACGAACAGCTGGTCGGTTGGATCGCAACGGGACCGACCCCGACCAAGCGCGAACACATCACAGCCAGTCCGCACCTGTCGCTCAACTATTGGCAGGCCGATCACGACACCTGTGTTGCGGAATGTCGCGCGAGTTGGTGCTTTGATGACGAGACTCGAACGAAGATCTGGGAAGCCTTCAAGTCCGCGCCCGCGCCCGTGGGATACGATCCGGCGATGATTCCGAGCTGGGACCACCCAACCTCAGACAGCTTCGCCGTGCTTCGACTCGACCCCTGGCGACTGCGGGTGATGCCGGGCTCCGTCCTGCTGGCCCAGTCGGGAAACACCCTGGTCTGGCAAGAAC
>SMVB01139119.1_pt1 | contig 11231 bp, 10 predicted proteins | sample 2456461 | NCBI WGS metagenome assembly SMVB01 (sample SAMN11095934, study PRJNA526329) | marine sediment metagenome | biome: Marine sediment; feature: Surficial sediment; material: Deep marine sediment; isolation source: Hadal surficial sediment | place: Pacific Ocean | collected 2014-05 | depth...
CATGGACTCGATCTGTGCCTCACTGACACCATCGGTGATCCTTGCCGACAGATTGGACATGTAAGCAGCATATTGCGGCAGATGGTTTTTCCGGTGCCAGGCCATAAAATCGACAACCTGCGCCTGCAGGTAATCCCGCTGCTGCGCATCAAGGTCCAGGTAGTCGCTCATCTGCCATCGGACCAGCCGATCCATGTTGTTATAAGCCATCTTCAGGCTGCAGGCCGAGGTCGCCCAAAGCATGACGAACACGACCATGAATCTGGTCAGAGATTTGCCTCCAGGCCCCATGTTTATCACTGACGAACTACCCGGCTGCAAACTGCAGTATCCAATCGGCCATAACATATTCGCGGGTTGGATCACCCAGACTGGCCATGCCACGCTGATAGATATCTTCACCAAACATTGTGCGACGAAAATTCATCAGTTCGGCGGCGAAGTCTTTGCTGAATTCTGGATGTCCTTGCACGGTGAGGACCTGATCCTTGATCGTGAAGCCGGCGATCGGGCAGAAATCGTTGCGCAAGTAGATCTGCGCACCATCTGGTAGCTCAATCACCTGGTCTTTATGGCTGGACAGCAAGCCAACGCTTTTTGTATCACCCACCATCCACAGATGTTCACACACCACATCGCTATGATGTACGCCGACCGCCCATCCGCCTTCCGCGGGCTGCACCTGCCCACCAAAAAAATGCGCTATGAGCTGGTGGCCAAAGCATACGCCGACGACCTTCTTACCCGCATCGAGGACCTCTTGCAGATAAACCGCTAACTGGCGAATCCACTCGAGATCATCGTATACGCTGAGCTTGCTGCCGGTGATCAAATAGGCGTCGCATTGCGTATCATCCGGCATGCCGCGTTGTACGTCGTATGTGGTGAAGTGTATGTCGGCTTGTTGCCCCAGTGGCCGGGCCGAGAAAAGGTCTCGGAACATAGCCGGATAATCCCCATGGGCAGCTTGAAATTCAGGACGGACCGCATCCGTCTGCAAAATACCTATATGCAGTGACATGCCTCAGATGATCTCGAAGTAACGCTCAAGTTGCCAGCTATTGAGGCTCTTTTCATATTCGGCACACTCCCACATGCGCGTCATGACAAAGTGTTCGACAAAGGCCTCACCAAGGTACTTGGCGGCAACGGCAGAGTCGGCAAAGCGCTCTGCAGACTGTCTCAGATTAGTGGAAAATTGCTGCTCGCTCGGCAGGCTGTCTTGCATATCGTAAGCATTGCCGGAGACCGCTTCGGTTGGCTCCAGACCTTCTTCGATACCCTGCAAAGCGGCCGCCAACACTCCGGCACTCGCCAGATAAGGATTGCCGTCGGCACCACCGACCCGGCATTCGATACGCTGACTGCTTGCATCACCGGGTATCACGCGCACCCCGGCGGTACGGTTTTCAATACCCCAGGTAGCCGCAGTAGGCGCCCAGGCACCTTTCACCAGACGAGTGTAGCTGTTGATCGTCGGCGCCAGCAGCACCAACAGCTCAGGCAGATAGCGTTGCAGACCACCAACCGCATGACGTTGGAGTGCAGACATACCGCTGTCCGCCCGAGCGTCAAAAAACTGGTTTTTCTGTTCGAGGTCCATCACGCTGAAGTGAAAGTGTCCACTCTGGCCAGGATATTCCATCGACCACTTCGCCATGAAGGTGCCCAGCAACCCATGTTTTTGCAAGTAAACCTTGGCAAAGGTTTTAAACAGCGCGGCGCGATCCGCCGCAGCGACACCGACCTTAGACTGGAGCGCGGCCTCCCAGACACCGGGGCCGGTTTCACAATGTAGACTTTCGATATCGCAATCCAACGCGCGGGCATAATCCATCAAGCCACCGAACAAATCAGACTCCACCGAGTTGCGCAGCACCGAATAGCCGAAGTTGCCAGGCGTCAGCGGTTTCAGGTTGCGATAACCTTTGTCCCTGATCGAATGAGCATCCTCCTCGAACACGAAAAACTCATATTCAAAGCCCGAGCGCACACGCAGACCACGTTTTGCATAGGCTGCTAATACCTCCCGCAGACGGGTGCGCGGACAGAGTGGGTGGACACCCCCATCCGGCTGCACAAATTCACCGATGAAATAAGGGCAATCTTCGTCTGGCAGCCAGCGCTCGGTGTCCACCAACAGGCGGAAACCGGTATCCGGAAAGCCTGTATGCCATCCGGTATAGGTGCCGGCATCATACAGTTGATCATTGACGTCCCAGCCGAAAACACAGTCACAAAAACTACCTTGTTTTTCGAGCAAACCGGCAAACTTATCTAAGCTGATATACTTGCCGCGGATCACCCCGTCGATATCGGTGAGTCCGAGTTTGACCTTGGTGACACCTTTCTCTCGATATTGGGCTAATTTTTGCACCAACTGGCCTTGATCTTCGTCGCTCACGCGCTGCTCCATGAAATAAGCTAGGCACGCATTCTAAACATCCATACGCAGGTCACAATCACCTTGCGCCTGTGGATAACTATGAGGATAACTTTCTGGCAGGCAGATATAGTCGCTTTAAGCGTTTTATCGGCACAACATGGGCGTTAGCAGTATATCACCGTTTTTATCAATTGATTCAATAGGTTAGAAGACCGATGTAACGCACTAGATTAGAAACCGCGGTCAAAATACCGCAGTAGAAAGCGTTGTCCGCCAATGTGTATAAATCACCTGACGCCTAAGTTAGTGCCCACTCACAAGACAGACCAATTGGTGTAGCTACTTAACTCGACAGAGCGGCAAATCGCAAGACTTTAGATAATCGTTGGGATGAGCATTCCATCAGCGGCGCTAGTCGCTCAACAGTTGATCTTCGGCTAACTTGATACTATTCAGGGAGTCGAGAATTGGGCATATCTCAGTGAAAATTTGCTCGTCAACTGGCAACACAGGTGCGGCAGATGTCCACAGGGGCAGCGTCAGGCCAGCTAACAGCAACGCACCGAACACAACCCACAGCAGCCTGTTCTGCTGGCTTGCCACAGCCACCGCGTCGGGCATGGCTGCTGAGCGTTCCTGGGTTACATCTACATCAAATCGTGGCACGGTGTCGTCGCTGTCGATGTCGATGTCCGGTGCTTTGGAAATCTTATCGATGACACGCCGTCGAGCTTCGCGATACTCGGTCCGTGAGAGCTCTCCTGCAGAACAGGCCTTGGCGATGCGGCGCAGCCGGGTTGCTTCCGGACACAGGGTCAGCAGACTCATGACACCTCCCTCACCAGACGAAACCCTGTATTTGCATCGCCGTTCAGATCGATGTGGCGCTGAGTGCTAGCAAGACACATATCGATCGGGTCGCTATAGGTCCCACCCACGGCAATATATTCCAGCACTTCTTTGACCAACTCCTGCGCGTTACCCAGCACATGTACCAGGCCCCAGGCGTTGGCCGCACCGTTTTCCGCAGCCAGCATGGTTTCGCCGCGGCCGAGCCCGCCTGTTTCTACGCGACAGTTGCGATTTGGATCCGGCTCGCCTTTGGCGATCTGCTGCCATTCCCGGCGGCTGGGTAACCGATAACGGTAACCTGTTTTCTCACTAAGCCATGCGGCATAGTCTTCGATGACATCCACGGCAACGCCGGTAACCGGCAAATTTTCTGCTTCCGGAACGGTGCAGCGCCCACCGCCTATACAAAATTCCTTGAAGTCGCGCCAACTGATTTCGTATTTGCTGATCGCAAACTTAGGCAAATCTTCATCACCGGGAACAACCACCAGCCGGGGCCCACGAGTCTCCTCTGAGATCTGGTCGGCACAGAATCCGCCACGACCCGCCTGGCGACCGTTGCCAACCAGATAGTGCATCGAACAAGGGTCCACACCGTTGTTCTTGAGTTGTTCAAGCGGGCCGAATTGTTGCACGGCCTCGCTGTGCATAGACCAGGCACGATCCGGATCCAACACGCCCAGGCGTTGCACACACTGCGCCACGCGCTCGCCCACCTGATCAAGCAGCCGACGCTCATGCTCTGGATACAGACCTTTCGTGTCATGCAACCGGTCAGCAACCAAGTCAATGTCAAGGCGTAGACAACTTACATTGAGAACGTCAGCCATGGCTTTAACCGACTGCGCATCGGTGCGCTCCTGTTGTGCCACTTGCTGTCGCTGCTGAGCCACGGCAACTGCCGAGCGCATGCGAGCATCGGTTTCAGCCCAGAGTTCTTCGTCAAACACATCATTGCTGAACGTGTTCCAGGTTTGTTCTGCCAGGCGCACATCGTTGCTGGCCAGCAGCCGCTTTAATTCGTCTTCAAGATGAGCCACCAGGTTCAAGCGCGCAACCGAAAGGTCACTGGAGGCGGGGAAATACTTCTCGGCATAGCTCAAAGTCTGTTCCGCGCGAGACAACCACTGCGTATCGACGGGGGTCTGGCTGAGTTGTTCCACCGCGCTCAACAAGCGGTCGTGCAGAATAGCGCTGGCCTGACCCATCTCACCAAACTGCATGCCCGCCTGCAGCTGTGCAAATGCCGGATCAAGTCGTTGCAGGTCTTGGATGTAATCAGCGTAGACCGCCTCAATTTGGGCGGAAACTGAAGCATCGCCACTCTGGCCTGGCGCCAGGGTGCGCAGAGTTTGCACTTCACTGAACAACAAACGTTCCCATGCGGCATCGAATTGCGGCTCCACCAGCAGTTGTCCGATACGTGCAATCTGCGCTTCAACCAAGGTTTCCTGGCGAACTTCTTCCTTAACTTCATTGATCGTTGCGTTATCTTGCAATGCTGTCAGCAACAAACTGGCAGTAACCAATCCAGCGGTAGCCGCGACACTCCAGCTTCGCCAGGCCGATTTACTAAACAACCCCTCATAAACTGCCGTGGCAGATTCCGGACGATCCTGACGATTAAGTTGCAGACATTGTTCAATAATCCGCCAGCGGCGGCGTGACAACTGTTTTATTCGCTCCGGCTTGAGCCCTTCTCGAGCTGCATCATTGGCAGGGACACGCCCATACGGATGATGGCCGGTAAGCACCATGTAGATAACGATGCCAAGGGAGAATAGATCGTCACGGGGTTCAGGATTATCGCCATTGAGCATCTCCCGGCTGGCATAGGCCGGCGTCAGCGCGGCCAGGCGTGAGGGGTCGAAATCTGTGTCTTCGCCACCTTGGTTCAGGCGCATCGCCCGGGCGATGCCGAAATCGAGTATTTTCGCGGCCTTTCGATTGGTCACGTATATATTGCCTGGTTTGAAGTCGGCGTGGACGACACCTTCTTCATGGGCGTGGCTGAGACCCAACACCATGCCTTCGATTACTTTCCAGGCAAGGTCGTCAGGTAACCCACTCGGATAAGATTTCAACAGTTCCGCAAGTTCGTTGCCTTCCAACAACTCCATGGTGATGAAAGGAACGTCTGCGTCTTTGTCAAAATCGAAAATTGAAACGATATTCGGGTGTCGTAGCGTTTGAGATTTTGTTGCTTCCCGCTCCAGCGCGATGAAAGCTTCAGGATGGTGGCGGAAATTATTGTTCAACACTTTTATCGCAACAAAAGGCTGGGTGCCGCGAGCTTCTACTTTACGCAGGTCTTTGGCGCGGAACACACTGCCCATACCGCCGCTGCCAATCAGTTCTTCCAATACAAAACGTTGCTTTAAAACCCTTGGCACATCCACATCATCGGCACTTCCAGACGCGTGCCCATCGTTGCGCCAACTTGACTGGCTGTTGGTCGATTTGGATACGCTGAGATCATCACGCATGACCGTCAGTTCATCGCGATAGGCAGAATCATCGGTATCGTCTATCACGCGTTCTCCCCGGCCCGAGCGATCACCAGCGAAACATTGTCCCGTGCATCTCCCTCCAGCGCTTGCGTCATCAGCGTATCTACCGCATCACCGACATCCAGCTTCATCGCTGCATAGAGTTGCTGGGGGTCAACCTCTCGATAGAGTCCGTCTGTGCACAACAACATCGTGTCGCCAGGACAAACGTCAAACACCGCCACATCCAAATGCAGATCCCGTTGCCCGCCGACAGCTCTGGTAATCACATGGGTGTCTGTGGCCAGCGCTTCTTCTTCGGTAACACCGCCACTGTCCAACAAATCTGCAACCGGATTGTGGTCCCGGGTAATCTGCTGCATCTGCCGCCCACGCAACCTGTACAGCCTGCTATCACCAGCCCACAGGGCGACGCCAACATCCCCTTTAGACACCAACACCACGACGGTGCTGCCCACCGTGTTGCCGTCACACTGTGAACGAGCATGGTGGCGAAGGTGATCGTTGACTTCCAACAATGAATCTTCAATGAGATCCACGCACTCACTGACACTGCCGTTAAATGCAATATCGGCCAGAGATTGAGCTATGGTTTCGCTGGCATAGTCACCCGCTTGGTGCCCACCCATGCCGTCAGCAACCGCCCACAAGCCTTGTGCAGAAGAGCAGAACACTGCATCTTCGTTGCGCGGTCGATGGTTGCCCGGGTGAGTATCAGCAGCGCTTGACCATTGCATCGCTAGCCCTGCCTGAAGTGTATGGGGTTGCCAACATGCAGAGGTTCGCCGAGAGAGATCCAGCCTGCACCCCACAGTTTTACCTTGTCTCGATGTACGTGGATGACTTGCTCGTCTTCGGTTTGCACATAGGTCCCGTTGGTACTGCAGTCGACCAGAAAGAAATCTTTATGCTGGCATCTGATGAAGGCGTGGCTACGCGATGTGAGTTCGCTACCGTGGACAAAATCGTTGGCATCGTCTTTGCCTAAACGAAAGGGGGGCTCATCACCTTGAGGTGACGGCGAAAATTTTGCGGCGTGGTTCCCTACTTCAAGAACCAGGCATGGATTTGCATGCGCATCCGTGTCGCACATTTTTTCAATCTACAAATATAGCTACTCAGGTAGAATAAGGAAGCGGTTTGCCGGATAACGTGAGACGAGTCACATCTGTCCCCGCAGGCCCGGTATCAGTGCATTAAATTGAACATTTTACGGCGATATCGCGTCGCCAGTTCATGCCCTTTACCGAGCACACTGAACACTCGAATCATCGTCAGACGGCCAATATCTTCACGGAATTCCCGGTCACGCCGCAGAATTTCCATTGCATGCATCAGACCGGCTTCGTACTCTCCAGCGACTATCAATTGAATACAGAGTTGGTAGATCAGTTCGAGATTCTCGGCATCATCTGCAAGCTGTGCGGTTAGTTCATCGACAGAAGGGAAACCGGCTGCCTCTTCCACTAGCGCCAGGCGATTTTGTGGCCGTTCACGCTCTTCTGCATCTTCTGCTATGGAAGCAAGTACCGTTCGCGCATCTTCGAAATCGCCTTTTCTTACCAATACGTCTGCAAGCTCAACACGGAAACCTTGATTGGTCGGCTCTTTCTGCACGGCTTGCTGCAACATGTTCAGCGCATTATCGAAATCATTGTCGGCTAACAACGAATCCAATTGGTCCTTGAGCATTTCTGTCGGCGATTGCGTGAGCGTGTCGATCATTGTTCGCAGTCGGGTCTCATCCACCGGCCCATCGATCTGTTCAACAATCTTGCCTTGATGAACAATTTTTAGACTCGGCAACCCTTGGACGCGCAAATGCTGCGCCAGGGATTGGTCCTGTTCTACATCGGATAACACCAACACAAATTTACCGGCATATTGCCCAACCAACGTTTCGAGCATCTGCTTGGCTTGAACAGACGGTGCAACCTGGCTGGCCCAGAACAAGACAATGACAGGAACGGTGTTAGAACGTTCGATGACTTCCGTCTGAAACGACTCAGGCGTGATGTTCAAGGGTGCTGCATCCATGACTGCTATTTTTGACCAGTTCTTTTTCGAGGCGGCATCTTACAACACCTCACCAAAGGATATTTGCCGACTTATCGGTCGCCGGCCGATCCAGTCAAAGCCATTGCGCTGATCGGCGAAACGTAATTGAGCGACCTTACTGCGCATGCCCTGCATGACTTCGCTGAGGATGTCAGGACAGTTATTTTGCTCACTGACATGACCAATCACCACATGCAGTTCCGGGTGCGCGATCTGCCGCAGCAATTGCTGTGCCTGCTCGTTGGACAGGTGCCCGTAGTCCGCTCCGACGCGGCGCTTCAACTGTGCCGGGTAACTGCCCTGGGCGAGTAATCTGCGGTCGTGATTTGCCTCCAGCAAAATGTGCGTGCACTGTTTATATTGCGCCACCACATGTGCGGTGACACACCCCAGATCCGATAACACACCTATCGTTTCATCATCGTCGCGCAGCACAAACTGCGTGGGCTCGCGTGCATCGTGGGGTACGCAAACCGGATTGACCGCAATGCCTGCAATTTCAAAGCTCACATCGCCATCAAAAGGGTGGCATTTCACCCCCTGCAGATCATATTTGAGCGTGCCGTAGGAAGCATATACGTCGATGGAATATTTGTGCGCCAACGCAGACACGCCAGAGATATGATCAGCATGCTCATGGCTGATGAGAATCGCATCGATGTCCCCGCCGCTCAAACCGACGCGCGCCAAACGCTTTTCAGTTTGCCGAAGGCTGAATCCGCAGTCTACTAACAGGACCTTGTCACCCAGAGCGACCACCGTGGCATTGCCCCGCGAACCACTGCCCAGCGACGCAAATCCCATCAGGAAGAAAATTCTCTAATCAACACCAATACTTGTTGCGCCAGATCTGCTTCAACCTGCGCCGTTCCCTGAGCTTCCAGAACCCTGACCTCATAGGACTCTTTCTCACCGGTGACCGCTATCTGCACGTCCAGGTCGTCTTCACCGCAAGAGAAGGTCAAACGACAGAAGAAACCACCTTCTTCTTCACCGCTGAATACACTGGCGGGAATATTTATCTGGAACAAGCCAGCATCGCGATCGAGATTGGTGATCTCGACTTTAGCATTGTCCAGGGCCTGACCAAGGGTGGCCCAGGCGCGCTCATAGTCCAGATACAGATGCAGGACCGGGTAACCGGTGGCGTCCCGAACCAACTCGCTCTTTTTCGTACTACCGATCTGCAGAGCAACCTTAGAAACGGTCTGTTCAGCTACTCTTGCAGCAATATAGGCACCAATTTCGTTCAGCAGATCGTCCTCGGCAATATCGATGTGCGAACGCAGGCCATCAATCTCGACAATTTCATCTCTAACCGGCAATGAGATGCTGTCATTTTCATGGCGCACATGTATTTCCGTGGTCAGCGGTCTCAAACCCTGCTCAACTTTGATCAAGAACCGGTCCTGACCTCTGTAAAAGGACTCTGCAGCTTTTGCATCTTTGAGCAACGTACGGATGACATCGCGATAGGCGGTGTCTTCAATCTTCAACCAATCGGTATTCAAGCGGCCGACATCTGCTGCGTCAAAGGTGATTGCTATGGCATTTTCCGCCATGAACTGTTTCAGCTTTGGCCACGCTGTTGTGGGCGGTTCAGGGATTACCAGCCAGCGTCGCTTACCGAGCCGTTGGATGCGCACCTCGTCGCGGTTGTCGTTGGCGTAAATCGCATCGGGTAGCGGTGGACGATCAGGATAAAAGCGAGGATTTAAAGCCACAGGTGTGGGTGGAATCGGATACGGGTCAGTGTCGTCAAGGTCGCGCAAATCTTCCGGTACCACTAATTTATTATGTTGCACCGAATCCAGATAGTCATCCTTGGGATTGATGAACATCCCTTCATCTTTGCTGCTGAGCCAGCCACAACCAACCAGGCTCAGACAGAGCAGTAAAACGACATGCTTTTTCATGTTAGCACCCCGATGTGCTCAAGCCGGGCACGTACTTCCGCGTGATGTTCAGCGGACAAAGGCAACAACGGCAGGCGGATCCCGGGACCTATTTTCCCCATCGTATGCAGCACCCATTTGCTCGCGGTCGGGCTAGGTTCGACAAATAGAATTTCATGTAATGGTTGCAACCTGGCGTCAAGTTCGGCAGCAGCTGCTCTGTCTCCAGCCAAAAAATAATTCAAAAACTGAGCCATTTCCGCAGGACAAATATTTGCGGTTACCGAGATGGTCCCCACGGCCCCGAGATCGAGCATATCAAGCGTTTGCGCATCTTCACCGGAAAGCACAAAAAATGCCTCGTCGACGGCACCTCGAATGGCGGCGACCCGGTTGGCTTCACCACAAGCTTCCTTTATACCGACTATTTTTTCATTCAAACTCAACCGCGCCACAGTCTCCGCCTGCATATCGCAGGCGGTACGGGGCGGAACATTATAGAGCACCAATGGCCCATCGGTTGCGTCTGCGATGGCGGTGTAGTGTTGGAACAACCCCTCCTGGGTGGGTTTGTTGTAGTACGGCGTAACCAGCAGGCAAGCATCTGCGCCTGCCGCCTGCGCCTCCTGCGTCTGGTGTATCGCCTCCGAGGTGGAGTTACTGCCGGTGCCGGCGATGACCGGTATCCTGCCAGCAACAACATCGATGGTGCGTTTGATGACCTGCAGATGTTCTTCGGTATTCAAAGTAGCCGACTCACCGGTGGTACCCATCGGCACCAAACCATGGGTGCCGGACTCGATATGCCACTCTATCAAACCTTCCAGTGCATTCCACTCAACGTCACCGTTCGCTGCCATAGGTGTAACCAGAGCAACAATGCTCCCTTGTAACATGGCCTTAGCCTCTTACTTCGTATGGAGAAAGGCGGCAATGGTACGCAGCCTAAGAGGCGGGGACAAGCGTCTTAAGTGTTGTCCTTAGCCGTCACCTGGTCGCTACGCCGACGCGGCCAAGCCTTGTAGATTGCTTTTATCAACGTGGCCAATGGGATGGCGAAGAACACCCCCCAAATACCCCACAAACCACCAAAGGCGAGAATAGCGACAATGATGGTAATGGGATGCAGGTCGACCACCTCGGAAAACAGCAAAGGAACCAGTACGTTGCCATCCAAAAACTGAATGCCTCCGTAAACAATCATCAACAGGCCTAGATCCCAGGTCCAGCCATACTGGATAACCGCAACGATAAACACCGGCAAGGTCACCACTGCCGCCCCAACGTAGGGTATCAACACAGACAGGCCAACCAGCACGCCCAGCAGTGCTGCGTAGTTCACCCCGAGAATGATAAAACTGACAAACGTGGCCCCACCGACAATCAATATCTCAATGAATTTGCCGCGTACATAGTTACCGAGTTGTTGGTTCATCTCCTCGCCGACAGAAGTCAGCATCGGGCGGTGTGTCGGCAACATGGAACCGACCCAGTCAAGCAATTGATCTTTGTCTTTAAGGAAAAAGAAGA
>SMVB01217423.1_pt1 | contig 11231 bp, 10 predicted proteins | sample 2456461 | NCBI WGS metagenome assembly SMVB01 (sample SAMN11095934, study PRJNA526329) | marine sediment metagenome | biome: Marine sediment; feature: Surficial sediment; material: Deep marine sediment; isolation source: Hadal surficial sediment | place: Pacific Ocean | collected 2014-05 | depth...
AAATTCAATTCAAAAAATATGTATATTTGTAATAGATACTCTAATTTTTATCTAAAAAATTCAGATTTACAATGTAAAAATTATATGAATAACCAATATGCAGTGCCTTCAGAAAATATTGAATTTATTATTGTCCTTTTTTTTCAAAGATAAAATTCTTACTGTTTTTCTATTTTTTGCTTTTTCAATTTCGACATTCGCACAAGAAACAAATAAATCCTTAGAGGAAGCAACTAAAGCTGTAGTTAATGATGTTAATAACCTAGATTCAACAATAATTAAACAAACCGATACCATTAAGAAACCTTTTAAGAATATTAAAATTGCGCAAAAGGATTCCGTAAAAATATTGGTTGAATCTCCTGATAATTTAATAATTAAAGACACTACCAATGCCGAAATAAGCCCCTTGGATATTACTGACAATCGCGGAATTTATATTATGGCCGATGACGGAAATCTACAATTTAGAATTCTAGGTTCCATCAGATATTCTGCTCTTTTTGATAATAAACTATTAAGTGATAAATCCCGTTTTAGTACCTTTGAAATCCCTACAGGTGATAATGATTTTCAAGTTCTTAATTATTATAATAGCCTGGAATTCACCAGAATTGGATTTGAAGTAACTCGTAGAACGAGTATTGGTAATATTTTTATTCGATTAGAAACGGATTTTGCAGGTCCTTCAGGTATCTATAGAATTCGCCATGCCTATGCACAAATTGAGAAATTTCTGGTTGGGAAAACCTGGTCATTATTTTCCAATGTAAGAGCACAAGGTATGTCGGTAAATAGAAATGGACCACCGGGTACAATTTCTCTCCGTACCGCTCAAATGAGATATTCATTGAATATTCCTTATAAAAATTTAAAAGGAGACATTGCCCTTGAATATTCATTACCGGAAGTTAATAGTAATGATTCTCTTTCCGTTAATTATATCAATGTTCAAACAGTACCAAATCTTTCGGCGAGAATAACAAGTAAGGAAAAATTTGGCTATTTACAGGTATCCGGTATTGCGGCTCCTGTTTCCGGTATCGATTCTATTGGAAATAAATCTACCTTTATGGGATTCGGACTTTCGGTTTCAGGTTACTGGAAAAAATCTGAAAATAGCAGGATTTTATTTCAAGGAACGTACAGCAGGGCTGTTTCACACTTTATAAACACTTTTAGAAATAATCAACAAGATCTGATTTACAATCCCGACACGGAAGATTTTGAAGCAGTAAGTTCCTGGTCCGGCAACCTATCTTATGAATATAGCTGGAATGATAAATTGATTTCCAATGTTTCTTTTGGAATTGCAGACATTGTCAATAAAGATTACCAGCCTCCCGAAGCTTTTAATTACAGCTATAGTCTCGGAATAAATACTTTTTATACTATTGTATTAGGCGCCAGAGTAGGTGTGGAATATATGTATGGGAAACGGTTTAATAAAGACTTATCAACGGGTAACGCCAGTAGGATCTGGATGCTATTGTATTATGATTTCTAATATTCCCAACCAATTTTTTGATTATTGAATTCATTTCAATAAATCAATATTCTCATTCATCACACTTAAAAAATCACCTTTAGAGGGCATATTGGCACATGGATTAAAAACCTTAAATGCTACATGCAATTCTGATAACTTATTTTGTACCTCAATAATTGGATGAGCCTCCCATAACATTAAGTTTGTTTCTGATTTTATAAGAAGTTCATTCAGTTCGTACCATAGGTGTTCTGATGGAATTTCATTCGGTTCAAAATGAACACTTTCAATATTTAAATTATATCCTTTAGCCAAATACTGATAAACCGGATGTGAACCCAAAACATTTATTTCTGTAAGTTGTGATGCTGCTTTAATCATTTGGGCATCTAATTTTTCTAAATCCTCTTTCAATGTATTAAAGTTATCATTGAAAATGAGTTCTTTCCCCGGAATTTTCTTTACCAATATATCACGAATTGATTCTGCCTGTTTCAAAACCAAATTAAAATCTAACCAGGTTGTATAGGCGTAACCGTTATGTTCATGCTCACCTTCTGGGCCGTGACTATGTAATGCACCACCTACCAAAGGAATTAAACACTCTTCAATTGAAGATGATGTATTAGCTATTCTACTTGAAGGAAGACTAACGTTTTCCAGCCATTTGGCATAATTAACCCCATTCAACAAAATAATATCTATTATAATGATTATTTAGATAAATAGTGTCTGGTCGAAAACACAACAAAATTAAAAATGGTTTTTATTGCAATCTTTTCGCTTTTTTTTATTCGCCTGATGCTTAGGCATCACCTCATAAAAAGAATTCAAAAATCTCATCAACAAAAATTCATTTTATAAAAATCGCCTGTTTCCGACCAGCCACTAAATACATTTTATTTGTTATTATCATCTAATATTGGAACCTTTTTTTGGATGTATTCAACGGATCCTTTAACAGGTTTTGGTGCTTTAAAACGATATCCAATAAAAATATGATAGATGTCTTTTGAGGCATTAATTTTTATCTCACCCTCCCTGAACTTTTCGCTTGTCCTTTTATTAGCATATTCACCACCAAAGAACATTTTTTTTCCATTGTATCCAATACCAATTCCACTTCTAAGTGAATAAAAATTCTCCGTAAAGTTTCTGTTTGATGTTTCATTTACCATATGATTGGTAATTTTATAAAAATCAATTCCAATACCTGGAGAAAGATATGCATTAGCATACCAATATTTATGAAAAACAAATGTATAGTAATACCCGGCATTTAAGGCCAAATTAAATCCTTGGGTGTCATTATAATTTTCTCTTTCAATTAATTCGTCATTCGGAAGTTTAATTTTATCAAGCCCTTTTATACTATAAAGTGTATAATTAACACCTGGCATAAAGGTGCCTGAACTTTTCACTTGTATCTCAGTATGAGATTGAATCGCTCTTACAGAATAATTTTTATTGAATTTATAGGACGATGACCCAAAAAATAAATTTGAGGTTAAATTTGGAAATTGAATATGAAACTCAAGATCTTGAAAATTTGGATCAAAATCAGTTGTATTTACAATATAATAACCTTTATCATAATTATAATCGAATATGTGAAACCAATTATCAAGTAACAATTGAAGTTTTAAACGAAAAGTATTTGAATTTCCCTTACTTTCTTTGTCTTGTTCTGAAATAGGAGGCCTAAATCCTATTCTTACAGATAAAAACTTATAACTTAGAACAAATGCATATTTTACATTTAAGTTTGTTCTTAAACTCAATTTGACTCCTTCATTAGGGAAATTATAATGAATTATATCATTACTTACATCAAACTTCACGTTAAATTGATTTTTATGATCCTCTATATATATATTTTCATTAGATGTTATGATACTATCCTTATTACTATCTTGAGCATGTAGAAAAACCGTAAATCCAATAAATAATATAGGAATAAGTAATTTCATTTGGTAATAAAATATAATGATCTGGTATTCTATTATTTAAAATAATAAATACAGTTAAATTATTTTCTTTATGGTTTAACCCGCTTTATGCACTAGAAAATCTATTACAGCTTCCAACCACTTCAAAATATGACTTTACTGTGTTTTAAAGTTTAACCATAACGATGCTATGCTAAAACTTATAAAACATCATATTTTATAATGTTTGAAACCTTCATAACGAAGTTCTATTGCATAATCCGGGTTTAATGTGTTTCCTTAAGCATGTATATATCTTGTTAAAAAACGGAGATCAAATTGTTAATATTATTATTCATAATACTTAAAAAATCTCCTTCGGTCGGCATATTACTACACGGTTTAAAAACCAGTATTTTAACATCCAAATTCAATAGTTGTTTTTCCAGTTCAGATATGGGACTATCCTCCCATAACATTAGTCTTGGTGTTGATCCGATTATTAAATTTTCAAATTCTTCCCATTGTTTTTTTTCGGGAATTTCATTCGGTTCAAAATGAACACTTTCAATATTTAAATTATATCCTTTGGCTAAATACTGATAAACCGGATGTGAACCCAAAACATTTATTTCTGTGAGTTGTGATGCTGCTTTAATCATTTGGGCATCTAACTTTTCTAAATCCTCTTTCAATGTATTAAAGTTATCATTGAAAATGAGTTCTTTCCCCGGAATTTTCTTTACCAATATATCACGAATCGATTCTGCCTGTTTCAAGGCCAATTTAAAATCTAACCAGGTGGTAAAGGCATAGCCAGTATGTTCATGCTCACCTTCCGGGCCATGACTATGTGATTCACCACCTACCAAAGGAATTAAACGCGCTTCAATGGAAGATGATGTATTAATAATTCTACTTGAGGGAAGACTTACATTTTCTATCCATTTGGCGTAATTGGCACCATTTGTTAAAATAATATCGGCAGATTGATATACTCCCAATTCATTTTCATTAGGTATCCAAAAAGCCGGATCAACATCATTTGGAATCAAATATTCCAAATTGATGAACTCACCTCCAATTCTATCAGCGAAATAATACAAAGGATAATTAACTGTAATTACCAATAACTTCGTATTTGGTTTGACCTCCTTTTTAGAGGCCTGCTTATTGCAAGAGAACAAAGCAAAAATGATTAAAACAGCTAGTATTCTTTTCATAAAAAATGAATTACTAAATAATAAATTGTTGCATAAATTCCTGGATAAAATATCCCGTAATACCATACAGTCCCAAAGATATAAGTATACTTAAAAAGACCATGATTAGCAATTCAAAACCGATTATTTCAATTGTTTTATTCTTGCTGGAACCTATGGTAAACATGGTAAATAATTCATCTTTTCTCAATCTTAATGTCAATATTACAATAAGACCGATAATAATTAAGGTTGCCAAACCCACCAGGGTAAAAATCATATTAAATATACGTTTAATTCTGAATATTGTTTGTAATAGATTTTCCACAATTGTTTTCGGTACCGTAATCTGATCTGTTATTTCATTTGCTTCAAACCGGCCTCTCAAAATGGTTGATGATTTTAGGTCATTAGGTACAAATAAAATAGAAGTTATCGGGTATTCGGTTAAATTGCCGTGAAAGTGAAAGCTTTCTAAATTATCAGAATTTATTTCATTAAACATAAACACTTTTGAGCTTGCGGTAACCTGGCTGCTATCTCGTTTTAAAACTAAGGTAGGATCATAAATATTTTGTAAATCCTGATGTCCATGGCCCAAACCCATAATGATCCAATTTGTTTTCAAATCAGTAAATACAGCTTGGTCGTCTGCATTATTCATACTATTTAAAATTCCAATAACTTTCATCTTTAATGGGTAAACTCCTGCCAGATCAATAAAATTTTCAGGTGAAGATACCAGGTCATCGCCTATTTTAAGGTTTAATTTTTCAGCAACATTGCTCCCTAAAACACATTCGCCAACAAATTGTAAATTTCTTCCTGCCGAAAAAGAAAAATTTCTAAAATTAAAATAGTCTAAATCGGTACCTACTATTGGAAATCCGCGAGCTTTAAAAACAGAAAGCATGGGAATGGCATAACCCAATTCCATCCTATTAAGTTCATCAACTTTTAAGAGTTTAATGGGTTCAACATCATCTTGTTGAAAATACAAGGTGTTAATTACAAGATCCGTTGAACTTCCTTTTGCACCAATAATGAGTGGTGTGGCTTCTGCCCGTTTCAACATTTGCTCTTCACTTTCGGTAATCAGCCGTTCTAAACCAATAGGTAAAAACAGGATTAATCCAATTGAAAATACCAAAACAACTGTTCTAAATTTATAGAACATTAAATATTTAATGGCCAGATAAAAACTTTGTTTCATTCTTTATCCTTTATGAAAATTTTTAAAGTCAACTATTTTTTCAAATCCTTTTAACATCTCATGGTCATGAGTTACGGCAATCAATGTTGAATTAAACTTGTTCACTGCCGAAAATAAAATATCCATGATCTTTTCCTTATTTTTGGGATCCAAATTCCCGGTAGGTTCATCGGCCAATATAATGGATGGCCGATTCAATAAGGCCCTGCAAATTGCCACTCGCTGCTTTTCTCCCTGAGATAATTTTGAAGGGTACTTTTTCAATTTATTCCCTATTCCCAATTCTTTAGTGAGATCCCGAACTCTCTGAATCGTATCTTTTTCGATTTTAATGATGCTGTTAATCCTAAAGGGCAACAAAATATTGTCAATAATATTCAAATATGGGATGAGTTTGAAGTCCTGAAAAATAAAACCAATATTTTGAATTCTAAAGTCCCTTCTTTGCTTATCATTCAATAAATTGACCGTATTGCCTGCTATGATTACCTGTCCTTCCACCGGTAAATTAATTCCGGCAATCAAATTAAGCATGGTAGTTTTGCCATAGCCACTGGTGCCAATAATGGCAGTTTTACTTCCTTTCCCGAATTCCAAATGTTTGATAATCAACTTAAAATCAGAATCGGGATAAGTAAAAAAAATATTTTCTAAGGAAATCATTTATAGTTGTTTATAGCCTTTGTTCTTCAATGATATCAATTGCATTGAGTTTCCAAACGCCGTCATCAGGCTTCACATTCAAAATGGCTTTATATTGATTTATTCTGCTGTGAATATGACCCCAATGACCCACATCACCCTTTACAACCCAGATACATTTAAATGAAATTCCCTCGCTATTTGAAGATACTTCTTCGACCTCCAAAATTTCAACATCCTTAACTTTAACCTGAATGCCACCCTGGCTTTCCAACACCATACTTTTCTTGGTTTGTAAATAAAGTTCGGCCAATAAATCCTGATCATTACTAATGGCTAATTTATCATAAATATCACTCTCTTCTCTAAAATCAAAGGCACGATACGTGTTTTTTAATAAATGACTAATTAACGAAGATGCTTCCGGTTTTGAGAAGGAGGTTTGTTTTAAAAAAGGAATTGAAATACTTTGCTTAAAAAGGGAAGAGCCCAATAAAAATAATAAAATTCCAAAAACAATGAATAGTCCATATTTTAAAATTTTATTTCTATTTCTAATTAATTTTATAATACCGAATAGAATCAACAAAAAGGACAATAGATGCAGCAGTGGAAGTTTTGCTGCAGAAACTTCAATTTCAGTAATGGCAGGCAACTTATACTTTTTTAAATAATTGTTCCAAACCAGTATATGATCATCTTTTTTCAAGATATAAGGCATAGGGCCTGCAGGATCTGTAGCTACATTGGGTATTTCTATTAGGGTCTCTGAAAATAAATCCCAATCAATGGTGATTTTTTTGGCGATACTTTTATGAGGATAGGCAAAAATAACTCCGATAACAGTGGACGAATAGGGCATCCGTTCTTTTATTTCCTGGATTTGAATTCCGGCCAGAGACCATTTTACAAAATGAATTTTATCAACAATCGGTTTCTTAACCTGATCGTCAATAGTAACTATATTTCTTGTTATTAAAAAGTTTGCAACTTTTTCTTTTATGATATCCAGTTCATTTACCTCTATATAATCGTCTAATTCATAACCAAAATCAATCCATTCTTCTAAATCTTTTAGCCGGACTAAAACTTCGTGACGTACTTCATAGGGATCAATATATAAAAATGACATCAATGAAGACTGGTGGTGTCTTCGTAAGTTTTTATTATTAAATTTTGAGTACCAGGGGTCATTCCAATTCAAATTCAATGTTGCCCCCTGGCTTAAATATCGAAGGTCATTGACGGGAATGTTTTTGTGGTAAGTTACAAATCCAATATTGGCTTTTGTTGTTTTTGTACCATCTATTATAGGGGGGGTAATGATTACCTTTTTGGGTTTATTATGAAAAGAATATATTATTTCAGTATAAAGAATTTCTTTGCTAATATTTAAATTTTCCTCAACAACACCGGTATATAATGAGGCTCTATATTTACGAGGTAAAATTTCCTGTCTTACAATTTTGCCCATCAGATTTTTACCATCAGCATTGATTGTAAACACATTTTCAAAAAAATAATTTGCCCCTTTTGACCTTATAAGTGTAATCAATTCCCTTTTCAACAAGTCTTCCGGAATTAGTTCTTTAAAATATTTCCAATCACTTAAACCAATTTCATAGGTTACTCTTATTTGATTTTCTTCTATAAAAATTTCAATGATTGTTTCACATTGATCGGCTCTAATCCAACTGATAAAATCAGCTTTAACTGGAGAGTTTATAAAAAGAAAGCATATTAGTAAAAAATAAAATTTATTTCTCATTTCTTTAAAAATTCCATTATTTAATTTCATACTATTATTGAAAGTAAAAGATTCTAACTGATAAATTAAACCATGCTCACAAATATAATTAACTGAATTTATATTCATCCCAAATTCTTAAAATACATTCTCCTATAAATCGTATCTATAAAAAATAAAAGGTCACTAAAAAGTGACCTTTTCTTATTCATTAAATCCATTTAACACTATTTTACTTTATCAACCGGAAATTTCTTCATCAGTTTTTTAATGGCTTTAGGAATAGATTTTTCTCTCTTTTCAGGTTTGCTATTTACGGTACCTGTGGCAACACCTTGCCATAACAAATCTTTGGACTGGGTATCCAACATATCTAAGACCAGGGTTCCCTGTAAATAATCTCTTTCCGAATAAGAAGTTGTTGCATAACCACTACTCCATCCTCTTCCGCCATACCTGCGTCCGTGTCCATATCCAGCTCCACCATAATAATTGGTATAAGCGGTAGTACTTGTTTTTTTATTCACAACTACAAATAAAGATACGCCCAAATCAGCTCCAGATTCTACCAGTTCAAATTGTCTAGAACCCATTTCCTCTATAATAGCGTCACGTAATCTTTTCTTGTCAAAATCATTCATAACCTGATCACTGTCATCTTGCCAACCTATAAATTGATAGGTTTTATACTTTGAAAAATCTGTTGATTTCTCATAATCTCCTGTTACTTTTTGCGCATTTGTCATTATTAAAGTAAGAACAAATAATACTGTTAATAGAGTTTTCATAATTTTAATACATTTTTAATTTTTATTGAATAATTTGATAAAAGTACTTCATACTATTTCTTTTTCTTTGGTGGCCCTCCAGAAGTTTTTGATTTATTTGGAGATGTATTTTTCTGTGGGCCTGTCGATGTACTAGGTGGCTTTGACTTTTTATTATCTGGTTGTTTTGAAGGATTTGTATTTGGTGCTGGGCTCGGAGTAGGTTTTGGCCCAAAGTTATTCTTAGCATTATTTGATTTTTTCCGCTTATTAGAATACATATTTCTTCCTCTGGTACTATGTCTGGATCTGCCAGATCGATACTTGTTACTACGATATCTTTTTGTTCTCCCTCTCCAGGTAGCTCTGGCTATTGGTCTTCTAATAACAAACCAAACAGGTACCGGTTGCCAAACTACAACCGAAATAAATACTACTCTTCCCACAACAAAAAGAGGTCCCATGGGTCTCCATCTATGTACGCTCACAAAAACAGCGGCGCTAAGATAATTCGGTAATTTTGGAAAGACATGGAAATAATTTCCACCACCTTGCCCGCCTTGAGTGGAATCTTCCGGGGCCGGTTCTACGATATAATCAGCTCCATAAATCTCCGGATCACCAATTACCTGAAGTGAGATTTCATTTTCACTATGTTTTTCAATTTCGATGGTAGCAATATCCTGAAAATCATTTTCACCTAAAACGGCTTGTAAAACCAAGAGTCGGGTGTTCCCTTCATCATACTCAATAATTTTAATAATATCAATTTTATCATCTTTGTTTAAATCTAAATTATTGATTTGATTCTCTTTATCATTGATTTTTTTTTCAAAATCGGCCAGGTCTTCAGCATTTTCAAGGATCGCCATAACTGCATTTAAGTCAAAATCTTCTCCGGCTTCTGTAGCAGGGGTTTGTTCCTGAGCAACTAAAACACAGAAGGATAAGAATAAGAAATAAAGAAACAAAACATTTTTTTTCATGGTAATTCAGTTTAAATTAATTTTTAAATAACATTCAATATATATCATGTACACAAATGTACAATAAAATTTGAGTTTAATTCTATTCGATCATTTCCTTGATTTGACTTTCCCTATCATGAATAAATATTCCCTTTTTGATGTTTGATTTGAACAAACGCAATCTCAACACAAAATCATTGGTTGTCTGATTGTCCTCAGAGGTGTTTTTTGTGTTGTGATAAGAAGCTAACAGTTCAAAACGCCAATCCGTATTTAATTTATACCCAATACCAGCTGAAATGCGAATCTTATCATTAAATCTATCGGTTTCTTTAAAGCTATAAAAAAGCTCAATGCTCGCCGGTAGATAGAGCCCTTTTTCAAAAGTAGTTCCCCTTTTTTTTAACTCAAATACTGTTGATATACGATAACGCATACGTAGTCCAAATGACCAGTCAGAATCATTATTAATGGTTTTTTGAAAGCGCTCTTCTAAGCGGACATAGTTTTTAATAAATAATCCTTTGATCTCAGGGGTAAATATCTGAAAACCCTGCATGGTCCTTAATTCAAAATTATCATCTTTATCAACATTATTGGTATAGAACAATCCACCTCCTAAATGATAGGAATTGATGATCGGTTTTTTTAGGTTTATAAATTCCGGACTTTTCAGATGCCGGATGTTGTAGGTAGGTGCCAAGACCAACTTAGTGTAAATATGCGGGTCAATAGTTCTTAATCCTACAAATCCACTAACGCTTTTAATCTCATCAATTGAATATTTCATATTATAATCCATCCAATATTGTGCGTTGGTGGAGACGTCTTCAGATTCGGACTGAGCATAAAAGTTTTGGAAAGACAAAACCACTACTGAATACAATGCAATATGAAATACATTTTTTATCATTAAACTAAATACGTTGCTATTTACTCTTTATTTTTTTAAATTTGGAAAATATAATTTTGATTGACTACAAACATAAAATTATAATGGTTAAAAGATGTCTCTAATAATTAATATTTTAAATTCAAGTCTTGTTAATAATTAAAAGTTAATTCCAAAGAATAAAGCGATTTCGTTCAACTTTAATGTGGATTTATTTTCCCTTATGCCTTGAAGTAAAACATCTAATGGAGAGATGTTTCTTGCGAATCAGAAAAATTTATACGTTGCGTCAAGTTTTTCTCACGTCCACGAGTATATTGTATACTTGTAACCAAAATAAAGAATTTTTTGAAACCGACTATCCTCGAGGCAGAGCCATAGAG
>SMVB01352452.1_pt1 | contig 11231 bp, 14 predicted proteins | sample 2456461 | NCBI WGS metagenome assembly SMVB01 (sample SAMN11095934, study PRJNA526329) | marine sediment metagenome | biome: Marine sediment; feature: Surficial sediment; material: Deep marine sediment; isolation source: Hadal surficial sediment | place: Pacific Ocean | collected 2014-05 | depth...
ACACCTTCATAAAGCTACCCCACTAAACTGGAACCGTTCGAAGAGCTGCAGAGAATAGCCCCGAACTACTTGGACCCGGTACGAATTTCCACCGTATAAACCCGACTACGTGCCAGGCATTCGGAATAGATACTATACTGCTTTTTGTGTCGGCGTGTTCACTCGTAATGATTTCCACCTTTTCGCAAACGATAAGGGATTCCCACTTGTACGGGGCTGGGTAGATTGACCCCTCGAAGACAAAGGTACCTGCTATCTCATCATCCCAAACGAACTGCCACCCATAGGCCCTAGTCGGAAGACTGAGCGTAAGTATAGGGCCAGTGAATGGATTGATACCATCCTGATCAACCACGTAGCCTACTGCAGTATGAGCCCTTAAAACCATGACTACCCCTAATTGTATTGAGGGTTAGAGGATATAGAAGCCGGGGAATCACTCACGTTTGCTTCCCTAATGACTTTCCATGAATTGTTGGTTGTTATTGTTCCGTTTACCATGATTCCAGAATTAGGTATGTAGGTCAATTGCCCACGCACTTCCAACCTGGACCGACCATCTTGCTCAATATCGAAAGTTGTAAGTACAGGAGTAGAGACGTTACAATCTATGTAATATGAAAAATCTCTCTCGCCTGGAAAATTTGCGGGTGGGAAATATAGCCTACCTGTTACTGGACTAAAGCAAGGAGCCCCGGCTGTGACAAATGTTTCGGGTGCACTACCTAGAACTGTAACGGCATAGGCCACGACTGTACCCGTGTCTAAATCAATGTAGTGCCACTCATCCGGCTCTTGGTTGTCAGGAGACATAAAAATCCTGTTATTTATAGGGTCTAATGTCCCTCCGGTATATCCATTGTTGGTTCCACCATTATAAACATCAGGCCCGGCATAGGATACCAGTAACCCCGTGGCGCAATCTATGTAATGCCAAACCGTTGGGTTGGCTAATGCAATACTGGGGATTAAATATATACGATCGTTAGTAGGGTCGTAGGAACCATTTCTATACGTGTACCCAGCTAGGTTGCCGTTTGCAACCGATACAAAATCACCTGTGTCTAAGTCTAAGTAGAATGTGGTTAGGTTTGCTGTTAACGCCTGGTCGAAAGGCATGAAATAAACACGCCTGTTGTTTGGGGAATATCCGACAGGTTCAAGAAACCCGGTAGGGATATCTCCGGTAATGGTTTCCTCCTCCAAGGCATCATCAAACAAGCTACTGTAGGCGTATTTTGCACCAGTGTTATTTGTGCCCCATATTATGAACGGGCCTTGGTCCGGGTGCGCGTCTCCGGTTAGGGCAGCGGGCACATATTGCCCCGTATCGGCTGATTGGTAGAAAGAAGTTCCACCTACAAAGTTAGCTGGGATGGAAAAAGTATTAGTTGTGAAGTCATAAACCCCCCGAGTGTTCCCACCCCCAACTAGAAATACAGGGCTGAAATGATACTTGTTAGATAGTGGGTCAAAGACGCCCTTTCTTGCGCCGAAGTCATCCGTGGTATCAACAAAGATTTCCACTGTTCTGGCCAGAACATTCTTATGCCTTCCGATAAAAGGAGCCATTATACTATTGACGACTTCTAAATCGAATGCCGCATCCAAAGGGATATCAAGAATTGGATCTGTAATCTCTTCAAAATAATTAAACCACTGGTGTACGTTGTTCTGCCAGCCGTTCTGGTTTTGTAGGTTAGGCTTGACCGGCGTCCCGTTGATAGTGTTGTCCGATGTTGACCATCCGAAGTTTTGCTGTGCCCCATCTGGTTGAGCTTTTAAGGCTGCGCCGTCGTTGGCCCATTCTGTAGATACTGTAGGCTTAGTCGCCATGTCGTAGTCTCCTTTAAACGATTATAGAGTAAGCCCCAGCACCCGCGAAGGGGTTGCCAAGTATATCAAAAGTTCCGCTATCCGGGGAAGTGTCTGTGTCAAATCCGAAATAGATAGGCTCGTTGGTTACCACTATTTTACTAAGCTGAACCCCTGCCGCCTTCGCTATTAGGATGGCCTCCCGCAGTAGGTTAAAATCAGCGTTCACTGAATTGGTGACATAGATAGAGAAGGCTGCGTCGAAGTCTTCCGTTATCGTTATAAACTCGGCTTCGATAATCTTGTTAGATATGTCGATTATTTCTTTGCCGGTACCTGTGGAGTTGTAGGCAGCTACCAAACCAAAGAGATACTTTCTATATATCTCATCATCGACGGGGCGAGTGGTGCCGTTGAGCAAGTCGCCAATCAAATCCAGATTTCTACCTGTCGCCGTGTCGATGGTAAGCAGAGTCTTGAATAAGGTGAATTGGTCCTCGAAATCATTCAAGGGCAGTATCATTGAGCCCACCAGGGCGTCGAGCAAAGCACTATCCTGATACTGCTCAAGATACTTGGGCGGGTAATTGGTAACGTGGTCTATAGGTTCAAGCTCTTTTGTCATTATGGGATATCCTCCACAACCACATTAACACTGATCAAAGTAGCTTGCTCGAAAGGATCTATGATGATGTTAGCTGTGCTGGTTGGGGCTGGTGTAATATCTGCAAAGATAATCAGGTCGATGATGTCGCCCACATCATTAACAGGTGAGAAGAGTCGGTGGTTATAAACCGCGTCACCTATTTGCAAGTTATTGATGAAAGTGACCAGGTTGACTTTAATCTGGTCGTCGCCGTCACTGGGGTAGTTTACCCCTTTCTCACGCTGAACGGTTATGAAGATTGGCACATCGACCGTCGAACTGATCGGCATTATCTGCCCCACATCGCCATTGGCATCTGTAAAGGTTCCAGTTCGTCCACCGCCATCGGTTGACACCACTTCGATACCCAAAGACTTGGCATCATAAATGGCCTGCGCTATGGCGTCATTGAAATCAGTGTCGGCATTAACGAATACCTCGAAACTATGTGGCGGCATTTCGTTCGGAAATAGCGCCCCCGGTATGGCAAAGTCTGAATCGTTCTCAATAATCGAAACATTCTTAGAAGTCGAGCCTATCGCGTCTATGACGGCCTCCCTGATTCCCCCTGCTGTAGATGTCCCTTGCCGCGATAGCTCGTTGTAGCGTCGTGCTCTGTATGCTGGATCGCTCTCTTTAAGGTTACCCAGGAAAGCATTGTCGATATTGTAGCCGCTATCGAGCCCGAGCACCGAATCTTTAGGGACGATTATGGTTCCCTTCAATCCTTGGATAGCGTCAACATCGACACTAAGGAGATTGGCCGGTGATTCCGATGCATAGTTGTTCTCGGTGGTCAGGGCTACGCTGTTAAACTCTAAAGTATTGGCCTCGACCGTCATGTCATTACTGACCAGGGTTGACACGTCCAGGGTGATATGGACCAGGCTGGGTACAAAGGAGATACCCAGCTCTGTGCCGTCGAAGTTTCCCAACACTGTCACCGTGGTGATACCTGCCAATGCTTCCAGAGCTGTCTTAATCTCGGCTGCAGTATCGTCCCAGTTGATGGTGGCTGCGTTGCCATCAAAGGATAGGTCAATGGTCCCAGTATCCGCGATACCTGACACCACTACCGCTAGACTGGTCGGGCTGATAAGGTAGTCCGTGATATCCGGGGTACCTGTGCGGGTCTTGGACGATAGCGCGAAGTCGTTCGTGGTATCGGTGACGGTGAACCTGTTACCCTGGGCAACGGAGGTATTGGCGTCACCAATCAAATAGATTTCGCCCTGGCTGGATGCTCCTTTGATTCTAGCGATGTTGACTAGCTGCAGAGCTTTATCAAGGGAAACACCCAAAGAGGTCAAGGCAAAGTAAGAGTTATAAACATCTTCCAACCCCTCCCATACCAGGGACATCTCAGAAGAAAAGATGTCAATTAGCTGGCCGAACCGTGAAGACTCGCCCACGTTTACCACTTCGTCTATTTCAGCAAACCGCAGAGTTATGTTTTCCCGTAGCTCTGTTTGCAGCTCTTCCAGTGTTTTCGGTTCAAAACCTTGGTCAGTTAAACCCGCCATACTAGCCCACCTCTATATTATCTTGGATCTGTTCGCCGTCATCCGTTATAGCAACAAAAGAAACTTTAAGCTGCCGCGTCGATCCCAAGTCAAACACAATTGACGCGACTTTGGCAATCCCCGGAGTTCCCAATATAGCATCCCTGACAATCTTATCAGTTTTCTCATAGCTGATTGGCCTTTGTTGAAAGACTTCCTGTACCCAGGGAACCCCTGTATTCAGTGAATCATCAAGAAAGTATTCACCTGCGAAAGTCTGCAGCCGGGCTACCAGGTCCTGCCGAATACCTTCGACCTTGCTCACATCACTGGTGAACTTTAGATCGCCATTTACTAGCTGGATATCTAACGTGTCTCTATCAAACGCTACATCTGTCATTATTGCACCCCTATCATACTTTAAGTTTACCTAGCTCTGCGATAATCCCCTCTAGGACTAAAAGGTTTGGGGCATTCATAGGACCAGCGATCCCGCCACTCACCGTGTATGTCGCCGTGGTCATCTGAGTAATAGCCACTTCCATCATCTCGATTAGATCCCTGTTTTTCAGAGTCGAGGCTAGGGCGGGTGTAGCGTTAGCATCCCCCACAAATATCTTCTTACCATAGAGCCCCATTGCATCCTTAGCCTTTGAATGCTGTTTGGCCATGTTCTCGTGGGTCACCCCCGGAAGGAGGAAGCAGGAACCTATGGGAAAAAGATCGGAGTCATCTGGAAGTCGGGAACCATTCGACCGCCAGTTGTCTATGCTTCTTTGGCTCACTATGATTACACCCTTATCCCCCTTCTTCAAAGGGAAGACTAGCGCCGAGTCACTAGACATAGGATAGAGGATTGGCACATCAAAGATGGTGACCGCTTCCCCCACTGAGCCGTCAAAAAAGCCCGCGTCGAACTCCGGGCGGACATCTGCCAGCAATTCAGACTTATTAAATTTCTTAATCTCGACAGGTAAACAAATGTTTAAATCCATCATGTTCGTTTGGAATACTGCATTAGCCACTTCCCCGAAGTCTGTCATCCTACACCCGTCATGGTTTCTATTAACTCACCCTCGAAGATTGTATTGAAATCCCCGCCGTATATCTGCCCAGTGTGTTCCAGACTTTTTACTCTGTAATAAAGAAGCTCGCCTTTATCCCCTATCAGCCTGAATACAAAATTAATATCAATCTGAGCATAGAGGATGGTTCTAACACTGACACCCGCGTAATGGCTATCTTCACCTTCCAGCCCCGGCGAACTCGTAAAGTTGTGATCAATAAGCCCAGTCTTGGGCCCAAGGTCGAAAATAGGAGCCTTCGTTATCAGCTCTTTCCCCACCACTACCTTGGGGTAAACGTCAACCCTTCGATTGTTCAATACCACGTTATGCCTTGGCAGCATCCCAGCGAGTAGCTGGATAGCATCCCCTGATTTCGCCTGGGCTGTTTTGTATTTTGTATCATTTTTAGGGTCTACCGGAAAAAACGGAATCACACCAGAATTAGGGAAATAGTCCTCATTTATTTTAGCTATGAGATCACGGGCTATCTGAAACCGAGTGGCACCCTTGGCGTAAGCCTTAGCGAAATATCTCGACTTCCTTGTAAGCTTTCCTGACACCAGAGAAATCTCGATAAAGGTATCCATACCTTCACGCCCAAAGGTAGCCTTGGCCAAACTACCCGCGAATACCTCATACAATGACCCACCATAGCCCAGTTCCAGGGTGAATAGGCCAGCCACCTGCAGAGCCTTGGCCGTGGAATCGGTTAGGTTGTAAATCTTAATCGTGCAAGTGTTGGCCGATGCTGTCACCAGGGATACTGGGAAGCTCTTCTTTATTTGAAAGGATATATTTAAACCCCTGTCTCTTCCAAAACTTTTGGGGCTGCGTGATATAGTGGAACCAATAGTAATAGATGGCAAGGAAGCCTGCGCCGGTATAAACTGCAGGTTGTAGTTTCGCCCGTAAGCTAGTTGACTCATTGTTCCCCCTTACAAATCGGCATTGACATAAAACAGTTGAACAATAGCCCCAAAATTATCAAGGGTACAATCCTTTGTACCATCCTGCGTGTCTTGCACAATGAAATCACCGTACATAATATCAGGGAGGATACCGTAAGGCTGAATCATCTCTATAACCCTGGATAGCAGGGGTATTGATTCCAGTATAGTTACGTTGTCCTGGTCTATTAGAGTCATATACCAGCAATCATTGCGGCTATTGTATCGTATGCGTAGGGATAGCTTAGTCCTGTCCAGCGATGTTACGAACTGATAGAGCTTGGTTGCATTATTTACAGGTACCTGAAATGTAGCCATTGTTTACTTCCTCGGTTACTGTGGAGCCACTGGACCCGCTGGCCCTTGCGCTCTCTTAAGATAGTTACCCGCAGTAGGATTAGTTTTACCAACAATCTCATTGGAAAGTAGATCAAGGGTATCTTTATCTGTTTTCTTAATTTTTAACTCTTCGTTTGTTACTACTGAACTCTGTTGCTCGCCTTCCAGAGATAGGGTAATCTGCCCCGCCGTGGCAAAGGCCACCCTTGCAATATAAACCTGCTCCAGGGTCATCGTGTACCCTATTGCGTCGCCCGTGTTAGCGTCCCTTGATATGTTGAGGCTAGTAATTTTAAAGGGCGCTATGTCTCCGTATTGGTCGGTGTAGCCGCTTTTCTCATATGTTGTTTTTACATAAAGAGGAGTACCGCCGTCTGACCAAGCCATTAACTGGGAATAGGCTTCCTGTACTCTTGACTCTGCAGAGCTAAATTGCTGACCAAACGCCGAGCTTGCGAATACCTGCCCGATGTTGGCGATGTTATCAATTATCGAAAAGGTCGTGTTAGATGTCATCGCCGAGAAAGTTATCGAGTAGTTTGTGATTCCCCCGGTATCCGATATAGGCTTACCAGCCTCCACTGGGTAGCTGGTGTTATTTGCTTGTAAAAAATAGTTCTCGGATAGCGTGGCATCACTGACAAAGACTGGGCCTTTCTTTGTAAAGGCCCCCGGAATATTGCCATTCTTAGATAGCGCCTCGGTGTTCCATTCCAGTTCCTGAATATTAAACTTACTGTTGACTGGTAAACTAGCCTCGTTTGCTGCCCAAGTCATTAGACTACCCTCCCAGTGTTTCCGTATCTATTAAGGCTGGCCTCTAACATCAGGTTGATAACCTTGGCTGGGTTCTCTGCTGTTATCTTGATGTCTTGGATTATCTGAATCGAGCTACTGTCATTAGGGTTTGGCTTTGGCTTTGACTTGTCTGTCGGCGTGGGCGTTAACAGAAGCTCTGTTCCTGCACTAACGCCTTCACCGAGTAGTTCCAGTAAGTCAAGGTATTGCCTAATTTTTGGTACTTGAGCCGCAAAATCTAAAAACTTGTCTAGGGGCGAACCCTTGGGCACTGTAACATCTCTCACGAAAGCCATCGTGGTACCGCCTAAAGCACCAGCGAAAGCCTCTATTAATAGTTTAAATAATGCCTGAAGGAAGAACTTCACCAAGCCTCCCAGAGTTTGCTCAAACCCCGCAGCCTTTAAAAACCGACCGATAAGGGAGTCTTCCCCCTTAAAGAATTGACCAAAGTCTATAGTTACCCTGCCCAGTGTCCTAACGATGCTGGATAGTATGTCGTCTATCTCCCTTATTAATTTAGGTGTGTCCGAAGTCCCGAAAAGCTTCTCAATAGACCCCAAGAATCTACCAATCATCTTACCCGTTTTTATAAACCCGGTAGTGTCCTTGAAAATATCCATGAAATTATTTAGTCGCTTGGTGAAGAAGGTAAGAAGATCCTTCAATCCCCTAGCGACGGGCCTGCCGAATATCTTTATCCACTCGGAGAATGCTGCCTGAAAGGTTCGTATGGCTTTAGTTAGAGTCGTATCTTTAAAACCACTGAAGTTTACTATCCCTTTTTCCATTGTCTTTAGTAGCACATTGGATTTCAGTTGTTCCTCGGTTAGTGTTCTAAGGAGTGGCATTGTAACCGATAGAACTTCTTCCAAGGCCCCAGTCGCCTGAGTTTTACCAATGGCCTCTAATATCACGCCTATCTCTTGGCCACCTAACTCGGCAAAAGGTCCAGCAACCTTAGCTAGTCGGGCACCTGTCCGTGGATCGACACCCGAGGCGAATAGCTTACCCAGAGCTGATAGAGTAGCGTCGGCGCTAATGCCTAGCCCCCTCTGTATCGCCCCCGCAACCGCTTGGAGGCTTTTATCTAAAGGCTTCGTGTATTTGTTTTGGAGAAACATACCCCTCTGCAATTCTAATATTGCATCTTCTTCCGCACTAGCATCCCTGACACCTATGGAAAGTATCGACCCGAAAGCCGAGGTCACTGTGGATACTGCCTGTGCTACCAAGACACCACCCGCAACCCGAAGGATACCAGTGAAGAAACCAAAGATAGCTTTCAAGGGAATAAGTATAGCCTTTAATGGAATAAGCAGGGCCTTGAAAGGCAAAGCCAAGCCTGACACCGCCCGCTTAAACCTATTGACTTTTCTACCAGCCCGCACCGCTTCGTCGCCTACGTCTTCAAACGCATCTTCCTGCTTGTCCAAATCCTTGTTAGACTTCTTAACCGTCTTGCCTAACTCTTTTTCAGACTTAGTTAGCTTGTCGATTTCCTTCGTGGCCTTCTTAGCCCCAAGTAGGCCGATGCTAATAAATAACTCTCTAAGTGGATTGTTTTTACCTGCCAAGTGATTCACCTATAGATTTAATTAGTTCGACCTTTTGAAGCTCCTTGATTTCCATGGCTTCGTGGGCGTGGACCAAGTCAATAAAACTTATTGTCTCTAAGTCCGAATACGACAAAAGGCCCGATATAACAGGCCCCCAAAAAAACAAATCTAGCCTGTACTCTTCCTCTGGCTTTGTCTTCTCCCCTTCCGACTCTGCTAAGGCTGTTTTAAATCGCCTAGCGCGTCGAGTAGTGGAGAAAAAAAATCCTCAAAGTTATAGAGCAATAACTCCTTAACACACTGGAAGGAAAAACCGTAGTCTTCCAGATTGAGCTTGCCGCCGTTAACAATAATCTTTGGTGCCATCTGCGTCATGAAATCGAATAACTCATCTTCCCCAAGGCTATTGAAAAATAGCCCAATGCCTTTGCCTAGATTGTCGTTGGCCATCTCGCCAAGAGCCGGGCCTAGTGTCTTACCTAGTTTGTGAAGAACCCGGTAGCCTTCCCTGGCTACCAGCTTTGATACCTGAACCTCTTTGCCTGCTATTGATACTGTTTTCATAGTTTACTAGTCTCCAAAGGTTTTAAAAAAACGGTAAATCAGGTGGGTTAAACCTGCTCGACAAGTCGTCGGCGAAGTTCTTAACACCCTGTACCGGGTTCAATTTATTCCATAGGTCTTCCGACGTAGTGCTACCAGCCGGGTTGGTAGTGCTTGGAAGGCCAGCAAGAAACATAATAATATTATCACTACGAAGCGTCCAAGTTCGCGTCTTGTGACTATTACCAAAGTCAATATCTGGAACCTTGGTAACAAAGCAGGAAGGCGCTAGTATTGTAGTGCTACCGTCTTCCTTACCCTTAGCTAGAAAGGGTAATACCAGCAACCCCGTAAGCTCATCCAGAGCCGATATGTAGCTTAGGTAGTTGTTAGATGGGGACGATTGCAAGAGGCTGATAGTTATCACCCCGGATCGCAGCTTATTGCGAACCCTTGCCGCATCCCCATCTATACCTTGAATCAAAGAGAAACGATCGAAGTCAGTTGTGACCGATAAGAAATCAGCATCCAGCTCGTCAAACTTGTGACCAGCCAGGGTTATGTCGAAGTCTTTAGGGTCAAACTGTCTTAGCATACGTTAGCCTCTAGGTTATGGTGCTGGTACAAAAATATGATCGGCTGTTGACGTTTTACTTAAGTTGTAGACTGAAGTATCCGCGCACTTGATAGCCCACTCCCAATCGCTTGGTGAGTTGCCCCAACTAGCATCGGGCTGCTTCTCAATGTATGCGGTACTGGAAGATAGCAGGGTCTTTAGCACATCATCGCCCGCAGCGTCTAAACCCGTTTTGTAAGTAATAAGAATGGTAAAAACACCCTTATTTATAGACTCATCGGCTGCAGCTATCTCGCTAAGGTGCAAGTTTGAAAAGCTACACTGTTGCAATGTGATATTTACATCAGTCGTGAAGTCGTTGGTTTTGACTCTACAGACATGGCCTGTTGCGCCTACCTGACTAACCCACATAGGGTTAGGGCGACTGATAGAAACCATAGTTTCTGCAAAGCCCTCAATAGGCTTTGATGCTATGGTTATAACTAAGTTCTTTGGATCGAATGTCTCGAAAGCCATTTTAGTATCTCCCTTTTAGTCTACTAGTACGCCGTTAATTTGAACCGTGTTGACACCGCTGCCTGCGAAAGCCACGAACGAAATCCCATTAAGAACTCGATTACTCTTATCAATTGGCGAGATACTGGCAGCCGAGGGGATAGTGATTTGAAACTTAGGAATCGGTAAGAGAATCCCTTGATCTTCTGCAAGCTGCAACACTGCAGATACGGAAGCCGCAACCGATGAAATTCCACCATCATCATATGGTACCTTGTCGCTGGAAGCCAGTAAGCCGAATACCCGTTCCTGTATCCGAGCTTCCAAGAAAAGCACGTTGATAAATGTGTCAATGAAACCGCCGTTTGCTGCCTTACCATCGTAAGTCAAATCAAGGCCAGCCGTCTTACTATACTGGTTGGCATTGTCGGCTCGCAAAGTAGTCTCTTGCGCGCTGGATAGGGATACAATATCGACAAGCTCCAGGCTCATATGGGCTGGGTTGTAGCTTCCTACAGTTCGGCCAAGCATCGCAGAGAGCCAGGCTACCTGTGTCCACTGTCCGAGTGGGTCGGCGCTAGTGACAAACTGAAGGAAAGAAAAGTTGGTGTTCAAGTTCGGTGGTGCTGAAATCGACGTGTAAATAAATCCGCCATATTTCTTCGTAGCTGCCAATGCGCCCGCTGCTGTTTCCGCATCGGCGTTATTTGTGAAGTCATGCGCGTAGCCGAACCAGGCATCGCTATTAGCCAGGATATCTGTGATATCGGTAGCCGATATAAAGTTAACTGCTGGGGTTGTGATTTCTTGAGTGACTGCCTCATCTACAACCGCGCCGGTTAAGACTTCTGAAGTCACTAGGAAACTGTCACCTGCAGCCGCGCCCGTGATAGTGATAACATCCTCGGAACCTACTTCCCCGGAAGCTACTGCAGTAGCAACC
>SMVB01101050.1_pt1 | contig 11229 bp, 7 predicted proteins | sample 2456461 | NCBI WGS metagenome assembly SMVB01 (sample SAMN11095934, study PRJNA526329) | marine sediment metagenome | biome: Marine sediment; feature: Surficial sediment; material: Deep marine sediment; isolation source: Hadal surficial sediment | place: Pacific Ocean | collected 2014-05 | depth 0-1...
ATATGACGAGCGTGTCATCGAGCAGGCCGCGGCGTGCGAGGTCCGTGACGAGCGCGGCGGAGGCACGGTCCGTCTCGCGACATTGCGTGCGGATGCCGGCCGGTAGATCGCCGTGTTGGTCCCAGCCCTTGTGGTAGAGCTGGATGAAGCGCACGCCGCGTTCCAGGAGACGCCGCGCGAGCAGGCAATTCGCCGCGTACGTTCCGGGCTCGCGCGCGTCCTCGCCGTACAGCTCGAACGTCTCGTGCGGCTCGTCACCGATGTCGGCGACCTCGGGCACCGAGGTCTGCATCCGGTACGCCATCTCGTAGTGCGCGACGCGCGCGAGGATCTCCGGATCGCCTTCGCGCTCGTATTGCTCCTCGTGCAGTGACCGCAGCGCATCGAGCATCCGCCGACGGCTCGCGCGCGAGATGCCCTCGGGGTCGGACAGGTAGAGCACGGGATCGCGGCCGGCGCGGAACTGCACCCCCTGGTGGCGCGAAGGCAGGAAGCCGCTGCCCCACAGGCGGGAATACAGCGGCTGGCCACCCTTGTCCTTGCTGACCAGCACGCAGAACTCGGGCAGGTTCTCGTTCATGCTGCCCAGCCCGTAGCTGATCCACGAACCCATGCTCGGGCGGCCGGCGATCTGCGAGCCGGTCTGGATGAAGGTGATCGCAGGGTCGTGGTTGATCGCTTCCGTGAAGACGGACCGGACGAAGCAGAGCCGGTCGACGATCTCCGCCGTGCGGGGCAGGAGCTCGCTCACCCACATGCCGCACTCCCCGTGGCGCCGGAATTCGAACTGCGCGCCCGCGAGCGGGAGCCGCGCCTGGTTGGCCGACATGCCCGTGAGGCGCTGGCCGCGCCGTACCGCGTCGGGCAGCTCCTCGCCGTTGCGCTCCATGAGCAGCGGCTTGTAGTCGAAGAGATCGTGCTGGGACGGCGCGCCGCTCTGGAAGAGGTAGACGACGCGCTTCGCCCGCGGGGTGTGGTGCGGGAGGCGCGGGGCCCCGAGCGATTCATCCCGGCCGAGGAGGCGGCCGAGCGCCATCGCGCCGAGCGAAGCGCCCGTCCCGGACAGGAAGTGCCGGCGGGTCGGCGCGAGGGGGTCCAAGGGGCCGAGGGGCGCGCTCATCTTCGGGTCACCACCGCGTCGTAGCTCAGGAGCGTGCTTGCCACCGTCGCGAGCGCAGCGAGCCCGGTCGGATCGAGGGACTCGTCCAACGGCGCCGCCCCCACCGCGAGGAGCGCGCGCGCAGCGATCGAGTCCGCGGCGAACCGCGCGCGTTGCTCGCGCTCGAGCTCGATCAGAATCGCGAGCTCCCGCTCGCTGGGCCGGCGACCTGCGAGGAGTCGGAAGGCGCGCGCGATCCGCGCTTCCGTGTCCTCCACCGCCCTCATCACCCGCGCGGCGAGCACGCGGCTCGCCTCGACGAACTGCGTGTCGTTCATGAGCACGAGCGCCTGGAGCGGCGTGTTCGTCGTGCGGCGGCGCGCGACGCACACCTCGCGCTTGCCCATGTCGAAGATCATCATCGAGGGCGGCGGCGAGGTGCGTTTCCAGAAGGTGTACAGGCTGCGGCGGTAGAGCCCCGTGCCCGTGTCGGGCTGGTAGACGAGCCCGCCCTTCTCCTTCCAGAGCCCCGCCGGTTGGTACGGCTTCACGCTCGGGCCGCCGATCTCCGACCCGAGCAGACCACTCGCGGCGAGCGCCAGGTCGCGGACCGCCTCCGCCCCGAGGCGGAACGCGGGGGCGCGCGCGTAGAGCAGATTCTCGGGGTCGCGCATCCGCGCGTCCGCCGACGCGCGCGAACTCTGGCGGTAGGTCGCGGAGAGCACGAGCCGCCGGAGCATCGCCTTCACGTCGTAGCCCGAGAGCACGAAGTCCAGGGCCAGCGTGTCGAGCAGCGCGGGGTGCGACGGCGGGCGGCCCTGGCTGCCGAAGTTCTCGGGCGTCGCGACGAGTCCACGGCCGAAGACGGTCTGCCACAGGCGGTTCACGGCGACGCGCGCGAACAAGGGGTTCTCCGGGCTCGTGAGCCACCGCGCGAGCCCCAGCCGGTTCCGCGGCAACTCGCGCTGGAAAGCGAACACGGCGGGCGGCGTGTCCGGTTCCACCCGCTCGCGCCGCGCCTCGTACGAGCCGCGCGCGAGGACGTACGTCGGCCGCGGCGCCGGCGTCGCCTCCATCGTCATGATCTCGGGGATCCCGTCGACGAGCGTGCCGAGCTCCCGGCGCAGGTCGCGCAGCTGCGCGCGGGCCTCCGCGCTGGGCGCGTGCTCACCCGTAAGAAACGCCGCGAACACGGCGGCGTCCTCCGCCGGCGTCCACGTCGCCGGCTCGCGCGCGAGGAGCGCGCGGACCGGCGCTTCGTCATGGAGCCAGGCCACCTCCAGCGCGGACAGCTCCCGGTCGAACAGGAAGAGCTCGTCGAGCACGCCGCCCTTGAAACCCCGGTCGCGAAAGCGCTGCGCGAGCGTGAGCGTGTCGGCGCCGCCGCCGACGATCGCGCGCGTGAGCCGGTCGCGCACCGTCTCGACCTCCACCCGCCGGCCGCCCAGGTAGAGCGCGAGCCCGCCGGCTCGGCTCGAGCCGTCATAGGTCACGGCGACGTGCACCCACTCCCCCTCGGGGATCGGCGCGAGCGCCCGGACGCGGATCGCATTCCCGGGCCAGAAGTGGATAAGGGAAAAGCTCGGGCGACCGTCCTCCAGGAGCAACTGGTAGCCGCGGCTGCCCGAATCGGTCCACGCGCGCGAGCGATGCAGCACGACGGCGCGCTCCTTCCGGTCCGGCGTGCGCAGCCAGAGCGCGATGGTGAACGGATCCCAACGCCTGAACTCGCCGATGCCCGCGAAGCGCGCGCCATTCTCGCCCGAGAGCAGCAGGGCCCGCCCCGTGCGGCCCGGCACGAGCTGGGGCTCCTCGAAGACCTGTCCGGGCTTCGACGCGTCGGCGAGGTTCGCGAGCGTCCCGTCCTCGATGGCGTCGAAGGCGAAGCGGGCCGTGCACCCGGGCATCGCGAGCACGGGCAGTCGCCGCGCTCGCCACTCGTCGTACGCGGGCGGCATGTCGTCCACGGCGAGTCCGGCCTCCGCGCGCTCGATGCGCAGCTCGAGCTCCGCGATGCGGAGCTCGTCCCCGTCCGTCGTGAGCAGGAGCGTCGGCGTCGGCACCGCATCGGTGAAGTGCGAATACAGCCCCGACTCGTCGATGCTCGCGAAGAAGGCCGAGAGCGCGTAGTAGTCCCGCTGCGCGATGGGGTCGAACTTGTGGTCGTGGCAGCGCGCACACTCGAGCGTCAGGCCCAGGAACGCCATCCCGAAGGTGTGGAGGCGGTCGGAGACGTACTCGACGCGATACTCCTCCTCGACGCTGCCGCCCTCGTTCGTCTGCCGGTGCAGGCGGCTGAACGTCGTGGCGAGGCGTTGTTCGCGCGTCGCATCCGGGAGCAGGTCGCCGGCGATCTGCCAGGTGGCGAACGCGTCGTAGGCGAGGTTTTGGTTGAACGCGCGGATCACCCAGTCGCGCCAGGGCCAGACGCGGCGCTCGACGTCGTTCTGGTAGCCGTAGGTGTCGGCGTAGCGCGCGAGGTCCATCCAGTCGGCGGCCATCCGCTCGCCATAGCGCGGCGAGGCGAGCAGGCGCTCGACGGTTCTCGCGTACGCGCCCGGCTCGTCGTCGGCGAGGAAGGCGTCGATCGCGGCGAGGCTCGGGGGCAGGCCCGTGAGGTCGAGCGTCACACGGCGCAGGAGCGTCTCGCGCTCGGCCACGCTCGCGGGCGCGAGCTGCGCCGCCTCGAGCCGCGCGAGCACGAAGCGGTCGAGCTCGTCGCGCGGCCACTCGGTCGCCTGGACCGCGGGCGGCGCGCGCCGCTCCGGAGGCACGAAAGCCCAGTGCGCAGCGTACGACGCGCCCTGCTCGATCCAGCGCTCGAGCAGCGCGATCTCGCGCTCGCTGACGGTGAGCTTGGAGCGCGGCGGCGGCATGCGCGAGCGCGAGCGCGTGCTGCGCAGACGCCGCACCAGCTCGCTGCCGGCGACGTCGCCGGGCACGATCGCCGCGTAGCCGCCGAGGTCCTCCGTCGCGTCCGCGAACCGGTCGAGCCTGAAACCGCCCTCGCGCTCGAGCGCGGCCGCGTCCGGACCGTGGCAGGGAAAGCACCGGTCGGAGAGGATCGGGCGGACGTCGCGTACGAAGTCGACCGGCGCTTCGTCGGGCCGCGGCGCGACGAGCGCCGGCATTGCGAGCGCGAAGAGGAGGAGGAGCACCACGGCCTCGAGTGTAGCGCGTGGTACGCCCGGCACACCCGCTACACTGCCCGACATGCGAACAGCCCTGTTCGGACTCGCCCTTGCGAGCTGTGGCGGCGTACCCATGACGACGAACATCACGGCCCGCGACATCGAGCTCGGAGGTTCGCGCGTGCACCTGCTCGAGGCCGGGCCCGCCGCGGGACCCGCCGTCCTCTTCCTGCACGGCGCGAGCTTCCGAGCCGCGACCTGGGAAGACCTCGGCACACTCGCCCTCCTCGGTGCCGATGGCTACCGCGTCGTCGCGATCGACCTGCCGGGTTTCGGCGACTCGGAGGCGAGCACGCTCGCCCCCGCGGCGTTCCTGCCCGCGCTGCTCGACGAGCTCGGACTCGAGCAACCCGTCGTCGTGTCCCCGTCGATGAGCGGGCGCTTCAGCCTGCCCCTGGTGGCGGAGCACCCCGAGCGCCTCGCGGGCTTCGTCGGCGTCGCGCCGGTCGCGATCGAGGAGCACGCGGCGCGGCTCGCGGGCAACGCCCTGCCGACGCTCCTCGTGTGGGGCAGCGAGGATCGGTTGATCCCTCGCGCGCAGGCCGAGAGGCTCGCCGACGGGATGACGAACGCGCGTCTCGAAGTGCTCGAGGACGCCGGGCACGCCTGCTACATGCAGCAGCCGGAGCGGTTCCACCAGCTCCTGCTCGCGTTCCTGCAGGCTGTGTCGGGCGGCTGATCAGCCACCCGACACGGCCTGCAGGAAGCGGATCGTGTCGCCCTCCGCGAGGACCACCGCCGCGCCGTCGAGCCAGCGCGTGTTCGTCTCGTTGTGGAAGCACAGGACGTGCTGGCGGAAGCCGCCCGACTCGTCGTAGAGGTGCACCGCGAGTTGCGGCAGCTTGCGCGCGAGGTCCGCGAGCGCGGCTGCCAGCGTCTCGCCCTCGACCTCGAGCGTGCGCACACCTCCGGTCACCGCGGCCAGGGCGCTCGGGAGCTCGACGGTCACGCGCGCCACGGCCTCAAGCCTCCACGTACGTCCGCACGCTGAGCACGCGGGGCAGAGCGCACGGGAGCTGCTCGAACGACTCGCCGCCGTCACGGCTGAAGTACACGGAGCCGCCCGTCGTCCCGAAGTAGACGCCGCACTCATCGAGGTCGTCGACGGCGAGGGCGCCGCGCAGGACGCCCGCGTAGGCGTGCTCCTGCGGCAGGCCGCGTGTCAACGGCACCCACGAGTCCCCGCCGTCCGAGCTGCGGAAGACCCGCAACGCGCCGCCCTTCGGCATGCGGTACTCGTCGCTCTCCAGGGGGATCGCGAACAGGCTCTTCGTGCGGCGGTCGATCGCGATCGGGAAGCCGAAGCCGGAGGCGAGGCCCACGGCGTTCTCCTCCCAGTGGTCGCCCCCGTCCGTGCTCCGGTACATGCCGGCGTGGTCCTGGCGATAGATGACGTTCGGGTCGCTCGGGTCCTGCGCGAGCGCGTGGACGCAGAACCCGATGTCCTTGTGCTCCTTGTCCTCGATGATGACGCGGATGCCTTCGTTCTTCGGCGTCCAGGAGCCGCCGCGGTCGTCCGAACGGAACACGCCCACGGCCGAGATGCCGCACCAGATCCGATCGGGGTTCCCCTCGTCGAAGAGGATCGAGTGCGCGCACAGCCCCCCGGCGCCGGGATACCACGCACTGCGCGTCGCGTGCTCGTTCAAGCCCTCGACGGGCTGCCACGACTCGCCCGCGTCATCGCTCCGGAAGAGCCCCGCCTCGTCGACCCCCGCGAACAGCGACTCGCCGCCGGCGCGGATGATCCAGATCTGGTTCAGCTTCCGCCCACCGTCCTCGGGCCAGGCCGGCCCCGCCTCGATCTGGGTCCAGTCCGTCAGGTTCGTGCTCTTGTGGATCGCCGGCCCGTACACGTCGCTCGCCGTCGCCACGAAGGTCGTCCCGTCGGGTGCGCGCTCGGAGGCCGTGACCTTCCAGCCCTTGAATGAGGGCCCCTCGATCGTCCAGCGCTCGCGCGAACCGTCGGAGGTGAACAGGAACGCGCCCTTGATGGTGCCGACCAGGGTCTGGACTCTCATCGTTCGTACCTCGTGGGTTCTTCGGGGAAAGGCCGCGGGAGCGCAGCGTGCGGAAGCTCCAGCCCGCGCCAGCCGCAAGGGAATCCCACGGAGCGCCGGAGCGTCTCAGAGATTCTGGGAATTCGGGCGCAGGTAGCGCCGCAGGTACTCGAGCTCGCCCTCGATCGCACCCGGAGAAGAGCAGGTCCGAGCCACCTCGTCCCGAATGAGGGCCTGGAGCTTGTTCCGGGCGATCCACAGCTTGTTCCGGTCCTGCACGGTGCCCGCCAGGTGGTCTCGCAACACTTCGAAGTACGGCGAGGACGCCGCCCGCAGCCGCCGCATCGCCCGCTCGGCGAGGTGCAGGACCCACGCCCGGTCAAAGTCGGGATCGCGCTCCAGCGGCTCGAGGTCGTCCGTCACGATCTCCCGGCGCTTCGCCAGCCGGTGCTGGACCACGTGCATCGTCACGGCCAGCAAGAGGCTGCGGAAGCGTCCCTTCGCGGCGTCGGCCCGCGCGAGAACGTCGCCGGACAGGATGCGCAGGAACACGTCCTGGCACAGGTCCTCCGCATCGCCGTCCGCGAAGCCCCGCTGTTCGATCGCCGCGAGCACCGGCGCGCGGTACTCGCGCGCGAACGCCTCGAGCGCCCCGGGGTCGCGCGCACCGGCCATTTCGATCGTCGTCCAGATCGTCGTCGGGAACACGGCTCTACTCTAATGTGACGCGGGACCAGGGCGGAACGGACGGGGCTCGAATGGGCGATGGGCTAGAATCAGCCCCATGGCGGTGAACGAAGAGCGTCACCTGGTCGAGGAGGCCGTGCGCCAGGACCTGTTCGCCGCGAACCCGTGGCCCGCGGGGCGTCCGGCGGCGCCGGAGCACTTCGAGCTCGTCCGCGAGATCGGTCGCGGGGGCGCCGGAATCGTGTACCTCGCGCGCGATCGGCGGCTCGACCGCTCCGTCGCGTTGAAGTTCCTGATGAACGCGCGCCCCGCGGACCTCGAACGCTTCCGCCGCGAGGCGCGGTTCACCGCGCGGCTCTCCGATCCGGCGATCGTGCAGATCTACGAGCTGGGCGGCGAGGATGGCCAACCCTACATCTCGATGCAGTTCGTCGACGGCGGCAACCTGAAGAGTGCCGCGCTCGAGCTCGGCCCGCTCCTGCGTGTGATGATCGAGGTGGCGCGCGCCCTGCACCATGCTCACGGGCAGGGCATCGTGCACCGTGACATCAAGCCCGAGAACATCCTCCTGGATCGGGAGGGCCGCGCCTACGTGACCGATTTCGGCATCGCGCGCGACATCTCCGGCGGCGTCGGCGCGACGCTCTCCACCGCGGGTCAGGTGATCGGCACGCCGGGCCTCATGCCGCCGGAGCAGGCCCGCGGCGAGCCGCACGAGGTGGACGCGCGCAGCGACGTCTACGCGTTCGGCGGCACGCTCTTCTACAAGCTCACCGGTCGCTACCCCTTCGTGGGCACCAACCTCGTCGACGTCCTCCACGCCGTGATCCACGATGACCCGCCGTTCCCCCGCTCGTTCGACGCCTCGATCCCCCGGGGCCTGGAGGCCGTCGTCCTGAAGTGCCTGCAAAAGGCGAAGCGCGCGCGCTACGCGACGCTCGAGCTCGTGCGCGTGGAGCTCGACAAGATCGCGCGCGGGCTCACCGTCGAGTCCGAGTCCGGCGCATGGCTGAAGCGCCTGGTGGGCAAGGTGGTCGGCGTTCCGGCGCGGCCCACCGAGCCGAGTCAGGAGACGGACGCGGGCCTGGCACCGGCGCTGGAGGTGGTGCGCGAGCTCGCGGAATGGGATGCGAGCCTCTACCGCACGGCGGGCCCGATCGACCGCGCCTTCGAGCGGTTGGACGCACTCGTCGAGCGCCTCGGCCGAGTCCTGGCGGACCGTCCGGACACGGCGTGGGCGCGCTTCTACCGCGGGGTCGCGCTCTTCCGCCGCGATGACCTGCAAGGCGCGCTCGAGGAGATGGAGCGCGCAATAGATCGCGTCGGGCACCTGGCCGGCGCGTACTTCGAGCTCGGCCGGCTGTACCTGGCCCTCTACCTCGAGCGCCAGCATCAGGAGCGACAGCACATCACGGAGGAAGGCACGCGCGACGGGCTGCGCCGGGCGCGCGGGCGCCTGCGTCAGGCGGCCGTGGCCTTCGAGGAGGCGGAGCGCTTGCGCGCGGGCTTGCCCCTCTGGCAGCTCGAGTTCTGCCGCGCGGCGCAGCTCCTGGCGGACGGCGAGCTCGAGGCCTGCATCGCCGCCTGTGACCGGATCCTCGGCGATGAGCCGGACGCCGAGGAGGTGTGGAAGCTGCGCGGCGATGTGCTCTGCCTGGTGGGGCGCGACCCGATCGCGAGCTACGACAGCGCGATCGGGATCCGCCGCAGCTACTACGATGCGCACTACGCCAAGGCCGAGCACTACTACGCCCTCGGTGACCTGCCACGGGCCCGCGCCGCGCTCGAGCGCACGCTCGGAATCCACCCCGCCTGCACCGACGCGACGATGCTCCTCGCCAGCACGTTCCTCGTCGAGGCGCGTACGAGCGGCGACCCGGCCTTGATCGAGGAGGGCCTTCGGATCCTCGACCGCGCCCCAGGTCTCGCGCACGAGCACTACGGCTGCGCGGTCACGCGGGCCGAGCTCGCCCTGACCCGCGCGGACCACTCCGCCGCGTCCGAGTGGATCGACAGCGCGCTCGCCGATCTCGGTCGCGCGAGCGCGCTCGACGGCTGCCAGAACCGCGTGAACCTCCTGACGTCCCGCGCGCTGATACACCGCGCGCGACTCGCGCGAGAGCGCGGCGAGGACCCCTCGGCCGACCTCGCAGCCGTGGTCGAGATGGGCCGCGAGGCGCTCGCGAACGCACCGACCGCGGAGTGGACGGAGGTGCTCGACGAGGCGGAGCGGACTCTGGCAGCCGGCGCGTGAAGCCGCTCAGCGTCCAGCCGCATCAAGGCAGGAAAGTAACCTCCAGCCCATTCGAGAGGTTGAAGAACGCGCCGCCCGCCGCCGGGTCGCGGAACCACGCCGCGAAGTTCCACGTGGACCCCACCGTGATCTGCGTGGCCTGAGTGGACGGCATCGTGATGTCGAGGTCGTGGGCGAGCACACCGCCGGGGCCCGCATTCACGACGTCGAGGCGCGCGATCCCCGTGGCGCCGGGACCGATGCAGAGAAACCCGTTGCCGAAGGGCTGCTGCACCTGGTCGGGACCGTAGAAGAAGATGCCGTTCTGGGTCGCGGGCACGGGCTCCGCGGACAGGGAGAGGTCGTTCGCGGCGACGCTCGCGCTCCCCGTGCCGGAGATCTCGGCGGCACCACCGGAGGAGTTCACGACGGAGAGGCAGTAGTTGTCGCCGATCGTCGTCCCCGTGTCGTACTCGATGACGTAGGCGGCGACCGCGCCGTCGTCAAAGGTGTAGTCGTTCCACTGCTCGGCCGGCCAGTAGCCGAGGTATGCCTCCGTCCCGCCGCCGTTGTTGGGCTCGCCGGCAGTCCAGTTCGTGTACAGGAAGGGCTCGCCCGTCACCCACTCCCAGCCTCCGGCCGGCTCCGAGTACGTGGGCGAGTTCATGTTCTGGAACGCCCCGAGCCACGCGTTGCCGAGCTCGCTGCCCGCGAGCGTGAAGTAGACGAACTGGTCCTCCGCATTGTCGGTGAGCGTCACGAGGTGTCCCTGATGGCCCATGAACGTCGTCGCCTCAGCCGCGATCCGGGCGGCGCCCCAGGAGAGGTGCTCGAAGACCACCTCGTAGTAGTTGCCGTTCGCCGGATTCAACACCTGCACGGAGTCGGTGATCGTGAACGTGCCGGTGCCGCCGGCTGCGCCCGGGAACGTACCGATGCGAAGCAGGTACGCCTGGCCGAGAATCGCGTCGAAGCTGATCCGCGACTGCAAGCCGCACGAGTCGTCGTTGCACGCGAGGATCGGACCGGTGCAGGAACCGTCGTACGCTGCGACCTTCGTATCGACGCTCGTCAGATTGCACGTCTCGAGCAGGAAGCGATCCGTCGCGGGCGCGGTCCACTCGAACCACACGTCGAAATCGATGTCGGATGTGCCGAAGGCGTTGCAGAGCGGATCGGGCACGCCGTCGAGCGTCGCGCTCGTGTTGTCGAAGGCGAAGGCGCCGGTGCCGCTGATGCCCTGCGCCATGGCGCAGGCGTCGCTGCCCTGGCCGAACGCGGGGGACGCGCCCAGGAGGGCGAGGAGGAGAGTCGCGATCGAGATGCGTGGTTGCATGGCGGATTCCTCTGGTGGCTCGGGAGACACGAGGATAGCAGCGAACCGCCGCGCGCTCGTGTCAATCCGAAAAGAGCGGCACCGCCACACGCAAGTCGGGATTGGCGAACGCCTTCGCCGTGAGGACCCAGACGACGACACGCTTGCCCGCGAGCCCGTCGCGCCGGCGCGCCACGGCCTCCCAGACGCCCTTGGATGCGTTGCCGGAGAGGACGATCCCGTCGAGCCGCCAGCCTGTGCGGGCGTAGAGAAGGCTCACTAGGTCGCTGCTCTCGGGCGCGTAATAGCGCGAGTAGCTGTCTCCGAGCAGGAGGATCGGGCTCGTGATGTCCTTTTCGTGCGCGCGCTCGCCCTGCGCATTCACGACGCGCTCGAACCACACGGGGACAGGACCGCTCGGCTCGGGCAGCCGCACGAGGTGCTTGTGCTCCAAGTGCAGGTCCCAGACACCCTGCTCGCGCCGGACCTCGAAGTCGACACCGGCGCGGTGCGGGCCCGCCTCGAACCACGGCATCTCGCGCAGCCTGCGCGCGATCGCGCCGGCCGCGAGCACGGCCGCGCGCGGGGTCCAGTGGTCGTCGTACTCATGGTAGAGCCGCCGGTCCGTCGTGCCCGAATCGTCGTAGCGCGCGGCTAGGAAGATCGGAAGGAGGTCGATCACTTCGACGTCGGCTTCCAAGAGC
>SMVB01050534.1_pt1 | contig 11227 bp, 1 predicted proteins | sample 2456461 | NCBI WGS metagenome assembly SMVB01 (sample SAMN11095934, study PRJNA526329) | marine sediment metagenome | biome: Marine sediment; feature: Surficial sediment; material: Deep marine sediment; isolation source: Hadal surficial sediment | place: Pacific Ocean | collected 2014-05 | depth 0-1...
CCTTGCCGGGTGAGTGGGGCATCTCGCCGCCGCTGATAATCGCGGCGCCAGAGCTCATCGTTACCAAGACGGGACCGGCAACACTTGGCCTGACGCTCAATCTGGGTGAGTGGGGTGATTTTGGCATCGACGTCCAGAACACGGGACTCAGCGATGCCTGGAATGTCACGATTCTCGATTTGCTTCCGGACGGCGCTACGGGCGGCATGTGTGGCTCGACGCCTGAAATTCTGAGCGCGCAGGTGTTCGCGTTTGATGGTGTCACACCGGTCCCGGGCAAAGGCCCGCTCGTCGCTGGCACCGACTACACGGCTAGTTTCACCGGTTCGCCGAGCTGCGAGCTCACCTTAACCATGCTTACGGCGGCTGGCGTGATCGGACCGGGCGAACGGCTGGTGATCGCCTACCGCACGCGACTCGACGCCGACAGCCAGGACGGCGCCACGCTCACCAATGTCGTCGGCGCCACACAATGGTTCAACGGTGATAGCGGCAATCCGGATCGGGTGTTGTTCGTGCGCACCGTGACCGATGGCACAGTGGGCGTGCTCGATCACGAAGATGCTCATACGACCTTAGTTGAGTTGCGCGGTTATTTCTTCGAGAAGACCGTTGCCAATCTCACGACCGGCGTGAACCCTACGACAATTGCGGCGCCCGGCGATACATTGCGGTATACGCTGCGGCTGCAGACTACCGATGGCGCGTTGAGCGACTTTAGTTTTTACGATGACCTGGGCGCCATGAACGCATCGGCGGTTTTCGTGCCGGGCTCGCTAACGCTTGTCGCAAGTACCATTCCGCCCGGCGCCGACACGTCCAATACCGACCCCAATGGTGGCACGAACAATGCCGGCATCATCGATATCCGTGGTCTGAACCTGCCGTTTGGCAGCGAGGTCGTGATCCAGTTCGATATTACGCTGGACTCGAACCTGAGCAACGGTACGCTGGTCACGAACCAGGCGGACCTGATCAACGGCATAAAGATCGCGGACAGCGACGACCCCAACATCAACGGTCAGGCCGACCCAAATGTGGTGGGCGATGAAGACCCGACCCAGATCATTATTGAAGGGCCGCCGCCGACCGCCCTCGCAAAAGCGAACACCCAGGCAACCGCCACGATTGGCGAAGAGTTCAGTTACACAATTACTGTTCCGTCCACGCCGCATACGTCGCCGTTGTACGACGTCCGTATCCTCGATGACCTGACCACCTCCGCAGCAGATCTTGAGTTCGTTAGTGTTACGAAAATCTCGGGTTCGGGATCGTGGACCCCGGTCAACACGGGTACAACTACGAATCTTGTTATTGAAGATCCGGTCAATGGCATCGACATACCCGCTGGCGAACAGGTCATCGTCGAGGTCACTGTGCGCTTACTGGATACGCCAGTGAATGTCGCCGGCCTGACGTTCACGAACACAGCCGCATACACCTACAACCTGATCGACGACGACGCTGCCACCGTAAGACCGGGCGAGCCCGGTACGACCGGACCGATGACGATCACTGAGCCTGAATTGACGCTCGAAAAAGACGGGCCTTTGCAGATGCGGGTAGGCCAGCCCGGCACGTTTACACTTAACGTTCACAACACCGGGTCTTCGTCCGCCTACAACGTATTCCTTACCGACCTGTTGCCAAACATAGCGACGGGCGGCATGTGTGATGCAGCACCGTCACAGGTGAGCGCACAAATATTCGAGGCCGATGGCATCACCGCCGTTGGCTCGCCGCTGATTTTGGGCACAGACTTCACGGTCAGTTTTATCGGTGATCCGTCCTGTGTCTTCACGATCGAGATGCTGACGCCGGCAGCCGCGATCGGTGCCGACCAGCGGCTCATAGTCACCTACGAGGCATCGCTCGATGCAGACACGCAGCTCGATGTCGCATTAACAAATATCGCCGGCGCGACCGAGTGGTTCAGCCTCGATCAAACGCCGCCGAATAATCAGGCGCGCACCTATACACGCGGCTTGACCGACGGCACGGTCGGCGTGCTCGATCACGAGGACGCACACACGGTCGTGGAGTTTTCGCCGGTACTGATTTTCGAAAAAACAGTGGCCAACGTGACGAGTGGTACGGATCCCGCCAGTGTCGCGAACCCCGGCGATAGTTTGCGATACAGCCTGCGGATCGAGAATGCCAGCGGCACGGCGGTCAACAATTTCAATATTGTCGATGAGCTGGACAGCCTCAATGCGATCCCGGCATTTCAGGCCGGCACGCTGACTGTAGTTACGCTTCCTGCCGGTGCCGATGCCTCCAATACCGATCCGAACGGCGGTGCTGCCGGCAACGGGCTGCTGGACGTTCGCAATCTGAGCCTGGCGGCGCTCGGCGACAGCATCTTAATCGAGTTCGAGATTGACCTCGTGCCCGTTATTGCCAACGGCAGCGTCGTCTACAACCAGTCCACCATCAACTATGGCGGTTTTCCGATTGCGTTGAGCGATGACCCGAACGTCAACGGCACGGCGGATCCAAATATCGATGGCGATGAGGATCCGACGCAAATACAGATCGAGTCCGCACCCGCGTTTCTCATCGAGAAGGTTTCCTCGTACATCACCGGCGATCCGACGGTGTTACTCGCGGGCGAAACACTGCGCTACACAATCACAGTCCAGAACATCGGCACGGACAATGCCGTCAATGTCGACATTGTCGATCAGATACCCGCCAACACGACCTATGTCGCCGGCAGCACCACCTTGAACGGTGTAGCGGTGCCGGACGCGACGGCAGGCGGCTCGCCGCTGATCGACGGCATCCTGATCAACGCGCCGCAGGACACAACGCCCGGAGTACTGAATGCGGGCGTGGCTGACAATGTCGCGACGATCGTCTTCGACGTCGTCGTCAATTCAGACGTGCCGGATGGCACGATTATTTCGAACCAGGCTTTTGTTAGTGCTGTCGATTACGGCATCGCGGCGCTGCCGTCCGACGATCCGCGCACGTCACTGATCGATGATCCGACGCGCGATGTAGTTGGTAATTTTCCGCTGCTGTTCGCACCGAAGTCCGCTGCGCTCCAGGTCGACCTGGGCTCGCCCGGCATCGTCGATCCGGGTGACACGCTCCGCTATACGATTACGCTCTACAACAACAGTACGACGCCGGCGACGGCTGTTGAGTTGACGGACACGGTTCCGGCGAATACGACTTACGTCGCCGACTCGGTGACTTTGAACGGCCTGGCGCTCGGGCAACCCGATGGCGGCGTGTTCCCGCTAATCGCCGGCATACCGGTCAGTTCCAGTGACCTGACGCCGCCGCTGCCCGGTGTTGGCGAGGGCATCCTGAGTCCGGGTCAGTCGGCTGTCGTGCAGTTCGATCTGCGGGTCGATGCCGGTGTGGCACCCGGGACACTAATTAGCAATCAGGCGGTGGTCTCCAGTGCCGAAGTGCCCAATACCCTCACCGATGGCGACGGTAACCCGGCGACCGGACCCGAACCGACGATCGTGGTCGTTGGGGACGTGCAGCAGTTGTCCATCATCAAGGAAGTTGCGGTCATCGGCGGCGGTCCCGCGTTGGCCGGTGCCACGCTCGAATACGTCGTCACCGTAAGGAATATCGGAACCGTGCCGGCCTTGTACGTCTCGATCACGGACGACCTCGACGTCCCGAACCCGGGCTACCTGACTTACGTAGATCAGTCGGCAACAATGAACGGCCTGGTGGGCGGCGTCAGCGTCGCCGGCACGATCATTACTGCCGACTACTTCAACGAATACGGCGCGCTGAATCCGGATGAAACTGTCGTGCTGCGATTCAGGGCAATCATTGATCCGGCCCTGGTTGCCGGTACGACCGTGACGAACACAGCACGGGTGTCCTGGGACGATCCGCTCACGTGGACGGAAGCGAGTGTCTCGATTGATGTTGGTGCGATCCCGGGTGCCGGCATGCTGAGCGGTAATGTCTGGCACGACGCCGATCACGACAATACGGCTGACAGCGTAGAACAGCCGCTTGGAGGCTGGACGGTCGAGCTGTTTTTGAATGGCCAGTCCATACGCTCGATGCTGACCGACGCGGATGGAAACTACGTATTCACTAACGTCACGCCGAACTTTGTAGCCGGCGAAACCTATTCATTGCAATTCAGCGCTCCGGGTGCGGGCAGCAGGACAGCGTTGCTCGGTCAAACCGACTCAAACTTTAGTGACGGCCTGCAGCGTATCGATGCCATAGACGTCACCCCGGGCAGTAATCTGCTGGCCCTTAACCTGCCACTGGATCCGAACGGCGTAGTTTACGATTCGGTGGCGCGCTCGCCCTTGGCTGGTGCAATCGTCACACTGATCAACGCTGGCAGCGGATTTCCCGTGCCGGGCGCGTGTTTCGATGACCCGAATCAGCAGGATCAGGTCACGATCGCCAACGGCTACTACAAATTCGACAGCAATTTTTCCGATCCCGCGTGCCCGAGTGGCTTCAATTACTCGATTCGCGTGACGCCACCGAACACCAACTACGTCGCGGGCGCTTCGGCGCTGATTCCGCCGACCTCAGATCAAACGACCGCGCCTTTCGACGTGCCCGCATGCCCGGGATCAGTCAATGACGCGGTGCTGGCGACAGCGCAAACCTGTGAAGCACAGGTATCCGAGTTTGCACCGGCCACGTCCGTGCCGGCGAGAAGTGCGGAGACCCGCTATCACACCTATCTGCGGATCGACGACAGCCAGGTACCTGGTTCGTCGCAGCTGTTCAACAATCACATTCCGCTTGACCCGCGGCTCGACGGAGCCGTAACGATCACCAAGAAGACACCGATGTTGAATGTCACTCGCGGCCAGATGGTGCCGTACGTGATCACACTGAGTAACTCCTTCGGTGTCGATTTGCAGGAAGTGACCGTCGTGGATCGTTTCCCGGCAGGATTCAAATACGTCCAGGGTTCCGCCCGATTCGATGGCATTGCTGCGGAACCTGCGGTTGTCGGCCGCGAGTTGCTCTGGTCGAATCTGTCGTTGACCACGGACGGACGCCACACGATCAAACTGCTGCTCGCGGTCGGCGCCGGCGTCACTGAAGGTGAGTTCGTCAATCGTGCACAGGCGGTTAGCTCGGTGACGGGCACGGCGATGTCGCCGGAGGCCGAGGCGACCGTGCGCATCGTCCCGGACCCGACGTTCGACTGTACGGACGTCACCGGCAAAGTATTTAACGATGCCGATCGTAATGGCTACCAAAACGGCGACGAAGCGGGATTGGCGGGTGTGCGAGTCGTAACCGCAAGAGGTCTGGCGGCGAGAACAGACGCTCACGGCCGCTACCATATTACCTGCGCGATCACACCGAACGAGAGTCGCGGCAGCAACTTCGTCTTGAAACTCGATGACCGTACGCTTCCCAGCGGCTACCGCCCTTCGACGAGGCCGGTGCAAATCCAGCGGGCGACCCGCGGTAAGGCATTACGTATCAATTTCGGCGCTTCGATCCACCGCGTCGTCGGCATCGACGTTGCCGATGCGGTATTCGTGCCGGATTCGATCGAGATGCGCGAACTGTGGCGACCGCGGATCGCTTTGTTGCTGGAAGAATTACAAAAAGGACCGGCCGTGCTGCGCTTGTCCTACGTCGCTGACATCGAAGCCGAGGGGCTGGTCGAGCGTCGTCTCGACGCGATGAAAGACCAGATCATGGCTGGGTGGGAAGAACTGAATTGTTGTTATGAACTCGTCATCGAGCCAGAGATTTTCTGGCGCCTGGGCGCGCCGCCGGGCAAGCCGAAGAGGGCGAGCCGATGAACGCGATCCGCAAGCTCCGTCTGCTTTCAATCTTGTCCATGACGTCGTTCGCTGCGTCCGTGAGCGCTGCGAATGTCGACGAGGCGCCTATCGGCGAAGCGGTCGAACGGCACTTGTCGAATGACGTGCCGCTGCAGCAATGGGTGCAGAACCCGGCCGACGACACTGAGCTTGGGGACACTATCGAAACTCGCGAGGCTCTTGTTGACGATCTCGAGACGGTCAAGCTCAGTAATCTCGTGCCGCCGATTCGCTTCGAGTCTGGTGTTGCCAACATTCCGGCAACGACGGTCGAGTCGCTCGCCAATATTCTCGATCGCATGGAAGACAGGCTCAACGTGCGCCTGCATCTGATTGGACACGCTGACAACAGGCCGTTGTCGCCAAGACTCGTCGAAATTTATGGCGACAACGCCGGTCTCTCACGCGAACGGGCCGGCGAGGTTGCGGAGCACATTCAGACGGCGCTCGCATTGCCGCCCGAAGCCATTTCCTATGGATGGGCTGGCGATACCGATCCGGTCGCAACCAACCTGACCGAAGCGGGCCGGGCTCTCAATCGGCGCGTTGCAGTTGAGGTCTGGTATGACGAGGTCGTTGAACGAGTTGCGCTCGAGGAATTTCTTGTTGAGCATGAAATTAAACGCGTGAAAGTGTGCCGCATGGAAACCCTCTGCAAGTTGCGCTACGTCGATGGCCACAATCGTCGTGCCCGCGTACAGAATTTGATCGCGCCGCTTCACTACAGCGAAGATGCGATAGTCGTCGATGAGGGCTTCACCCGGCAGGTACGGCAGGCATTCGACAATCTTGGCAACAAGCAAAACGTTGTCGTGAAATTTGTCGGATACACGGATAACAGGCCGCTCGGCGGCAGGACCGAGCGCATCTACGGTGATCATCTGGGTCTCTCGAAAGCGCGTGCACGTCGCGTAGCTCTGGCCGTCCAGGACGAACTGAATTTACCGACGAATGTTATCGAAAGCGGCGGGCGAGGATCGATTCGGCCGCTGGGTTCCAACAAGACCGTTCGGGGACGTGCGCTGAATCGCCGTGTCGAGGTGGAGTTCTGGTACGACGACCCGCTACAGGAACTTCCCGATGAGCCCCAACTGTGCCCGGAGTCTGCTGGCGCAGTTACGGTAACGAAAACGTACGACCCGCCGTGGGGCAGTATTGACGACATAGAATTTTCCGACGGGCAGCCTGTGCTGGCGACCGGCTTCACCGACGACCTTGCACGCGCGCTTGCAGATATCGCTAACAAAACCAATCCGCGATTGCGATTTGTTGGCTACACGCGCAACGAGCGATTGCAGCGCCGCACCGCCGCTGTTTATGGGGACGATATCGGTCTGTCCGCCTCACGAGCACGGCGCGCCATGGAAAAAGTCTCAAGTGATATGCAGCTTGTGGGCGAACAAACCGAGTACGAAGGGCGCGGCTATGTGCATTCGGCAGACGTCGTCAATGCAGGATTCATTCAGGGCGACACATCGTACGTCGCGATCCAGATCGTGTATGACGAGCTGGCGGTTTTCGATGACTATGAGGGTGTCGATATCACGCGTTTAACGCGCGAGCTCAAACCTGAAAATCCGCTTGGCCTGAACCTGATGCGCATCACTGTTGACGGAAAACCGATCGACGATCCGAAAAGAAGTTCGTCTGACATTCAGCGTTGTACTGACGTGGCAATGAACAAGGCCGAGATACGGTTTGGCTTTGACAATCTGCGCTCGACGCCCCGGCTCAGTGTTGCCGCAATTCCTAATCGCATCAAGGTATCGAATGCGAACGCGACATCGGTGCACTTCCGAATGTACACGAACTATTCCTACGCTATCGACCGGGCCGAAATAAGAGTATTCGCGAATGGGGAGTCCATTCAGTCGGAGCCACTCGACGTCATCGAGATCGGCGAGGACGGTGCTGCAAGCTGGAAGCCGTTGGCTATCCGCTTCAAGGGCCCGGCTAACGTGCTTGCTTACGTGTTGCGCGTTTACGGCGCCGATGGCAATTTCGATGAAACAGGCGCGAAGCCTCTGTGGGTAATCCGCGACGCTGGCGATGATAGCAGTGCGAATGAGCGTGCGGCCGTGCGGCCGGTGGGCCCGGCTTTGCTCCCGACTTATGGCGAGAGCGAGTTGAGTACGCGCAATATCAAACTTGGCAGCGGTACGGTTAGCGTTCGCGGTAGCGGCGTTATGCCGGAACAGGAAGTCTGGGTGGCGGGGCGGCCGGTCCCGGTCGACAAGCACGGTAATTTTGTTACTGAAGAAATCCTGCCCGAGGGAGCACACACGGTCGAAGTTGCGGTAGTCGACAAAGAAGGCCGCGGTGAACTGTATCTTCGTGACCTCGAGTTCAAGAGTAATGACTGGTTCTACGTGGGCATGGCCGATCTGACGTTCTCGGAGAACACGACAAGTGGACCGATCGAATTGTTGCAAGGCGCAAACTCGACGGTCGATTACGATTCCAATATCGACGGCCGACTGGCATTTTTCGTGCAGGGAAAATTCGGCAAGCACTGGCAGGTCACCGCGAGCGCCGACACGAGAGAAGGGCCGCTCGACAGTATTTTCAGCAACTTCCTGGACAAGTCACCCGATTCACTATTTCGTCGCATCGATGCCGACTATTACTACCCGACCTTCGGCGATGACGCGACGGTCGAGGAGATGGCCCCGAGCATGGGTAAGTTCTTTGTCCGCGTTGCTAAAGACGACGATTACGGGCAGTGGGGCAATTTCAAAGTTGCGTACATGAACAACGAGCTCGCACAGGTCGATCGAGGTTTGTACGGCGCGAACCTGCACTACCAGTCCGATGCGACCACCGAGTTCGGCGACCGACGACTGGTTGTAGACATGTTTGCCGCAGAGCCTGGCACGATTGGGAGCCGGGAAGAGTTTCGCGGTACAGGTGGGTCGCTGTACTTCCTGCAACGTCAGGACATTCTGGCCGGATCCGAGCGTGTGCGTATAGAAACACGGGACAAAACATCGGGCATCGTTACCGGCGTGCTGAACCTCACGCCAGTCATGGACTATGACATTGACTATCTGCAGGGGCGGATCTTGCTCGCCGAGCCGCTTGCCGCGACAGTCTCGGACAACCTTCTTGTAAGAAGTAGCGCGATCTCCGGTGATGAGACGTATCTGGTTGTACGTTACGAGTTCAGCCCTGGATTCGATGACGTCGATGCCCTGGCGACCGGCGGACAGGCCCATTACTGGTTTGGTGATCATGTGAAGCTCGGTGTCACTGCGAACATTAATGAACAGGACGACGCGGATAGCAGCCTGAACGCGGTTGATTTGACGCTTCGTTTGACGACGGGGTCATGGCTGAAGGTCCAGCAAGCCAGGAGTGAAGGCCTGATCTCGCTGCCGCAGTTGTCCAGCGACGGTGGCTTCGAGTTCAATGGATACGATCCGGCGTCATTCATTAACGCCGAGGCGAAGGCGGACCGCGCTGACCTAAGTATCGACTTCGGCGACTTCGTCGAATTTACCGACGCGAAAATGACGATGTACGTGCAGGACGTCGAGGCGGGGTATTCCGCACCGGGCATGATCGCTTTGACAGACACCAGGAATTACGGCGGCACGTTGAACGTACCGGTGGGCGACAGATTCTCGCTCGGCGCGAAAGTAGACTACCGAATCCAGGATCAAGGAGTTGAGTTGCGTGCGCAGGAATTCAACGCAGGCTTCGAACTGACTGAAAACTGGGATCTGAGCGCGGGTTTCCGTCGGGACGAGCGCATCGATAACTCGATCATAACGCCGCTCACCCAGGTACAGGGCGAGCGTACGGATGCAATCGTGCAGCTCGGCTACGACTCCGGGTCGACCTGGAACGCCTATCTGTTTACGCAGGACACGCTGTCAAAATCGGGCAATCGGCAAGACAACGCCCGAACCGGAGTTGGTGGATCGTATCGCATTTCGGAAAAACTTCGATTTGACGCCGAGGTGTCTGGTGGCGATCTGGGTACCGGTGGCAAATTCGGCACCAATTACACTTATTCTGACCATACAAGCATGTACGTCAGTTACGCACTCGACACCGAGCGCGCCGGCGGTGGCCTGACGAGCGGCCGTGGAAGCGAAGGAAATCTTGTCGCGGGCATCAAATCTCGAATCGCAGACAGCACCAGCGTGTTTCTCGAGGAACGCTACCAGCACAACCAGGCCATGACCGGATTGACGCACGGCACCGGAATAAGTTTTTCTGCGCAGCAGAAATGGAATCTGAGTGTCACCACCGACATGGGCACACTACGAGACGTGCAGACTGGCGCTGAAACGAAGCGTCTGGCCGGCGGCGTGCAGCTAGGATTTACGACCGACGCGCTGCAGATATTGGGTGGAATCGAATATCGTAGTGACGATGTGCAACAGCTCGACCTGGGTATTGCAGAAAGAACGACATGGCTGTTCCGCGGCAGCATGAAATACCAGATCAGTCCGGCCGCGCGTCTTCTGGCTAAGCTGAATCATTCCGAGAGCGAGAGTTCGCTCGGTACCTTCTACGAAGGCGGGTTTACGGAGGCGGTTATCGGATACGCGTATCGCCCGATTCATAATGACCGCCTCAACGCGCTCGTTAAATACACGTATTTTTATAATGTCCCGACAAGTAATCAAATTACGCTACAGAATATCGCGGCTGAATTTATTCAGAAGAGCCACGTCGCGGCAGTCGATATCACTTACGACCTGACGCCGAAAATTACGCTCGGCGGCAAGTATGCCTACCGCCTGGGCCAGATCAGCCTGGATCGTGAAGCTCCCGTATTCTTCGACAACAAAGCCAGCCTGTATGTCATCCGCGGTGACTTTCGATTCCGCGAGAACTGGGAGCTTCTCGTAGAGGGCCGATTGTTGGACATGCCTGATCTGAACGAGCAGCGCAGCGGCGCATTGGCCGCAGTATCACGTTACGTCGGCGATCATCTGAAAGTCGGTATCGGTTACAACTTCACTGACTTTTCAGACAACCTGACCGACCTGAGCTATGACCATCAGGGCTTCTTTCTCAATCTAACCGGGTCGATGTAGACGCATAAAAAAACGGGCCCACCGAAGTGGGCCCGCCTGCATCCTTGCGTTGAACTTTCCTGAATAGTGTCAGGGGTTACCGAGAGCAGCGCAATGTGTGGCAACTTCCTGCATGCAATTTTGTGCGTCAGCTTTCTCCAGCGGAAAGTTTCTAAACCCGTCGGAATTTGAGAAGAAGCAGCCATTGTAAGGTTCCATGCCGCCCGCATCTACTGACGCCCAGGCGACGCCTTCAAGGCTCAGCACGTTCAGGAAATTGTAGCCCTCCGCGGCCTGGTTCTCATACATGACTCCGTTATCATTAGTGTTCGATGTGCATTCGACGCCGGAGGTCATGAGCTCCACTGGCGGCAACTCACCGTCAATAGATGCCAGCTC
>SMVB01332428.1_pt1 | contig 11226 bp, 20 predicted proteins | sample 2456461 | NCBI WGS metagenome assembly SMVB01 (sample SAMN11095934, study PRJNA526329) | marine sediment metagenome | biome: Marine sediment; feature: Surficial sediment; material: Deep marine sediment; isolation source: Hadal surficial sediment | place: Pacific Ocean | collected 2014-05 | depth...
ACATGATAGACCGCAGGACATTGGGAACAACTTCGCCGCCCACTGAGCCGATTGATCACTTCCTCTCGTGGAATAACAAAATGCACCACACGATCAAGCGACAATTCTTTTGTAGTTAACAACGTACCCAAGGTATCGGCCTGCGGTACCGTTCGTGGAAACCCATCGAGGATAAACCCTTTGGCACATTCCGGGGTGCCAACTTTTTCTTCGACTAAGCCGATCACAACATTGTCCGGAACGAGGTCACCTCGATCCATAAATTGCTTCGCTTCTTTTCCTAATGGAGTGTGTTGTGTCACTGCTGCCCGCAACAAGTCTCCCGTTGAGATCTTGTGGATACCGTATTTCACCGACACCATTTCAGCCTGCGTACCTTTTCCCACACCCGGAGCACCAAGAAACACGAACCGCATTGCCGGTTAACCACTCCTTCCCCTGAGCTTGCCTTTGGAGAGAAACCCTTCATAATTGCGCATCAACATATGTGATTCAATCTGTTGAGCCGTATCAAGTCCCACGCCAACGACGATAAGCAACGATGTCCCTCCAAAATAAAATGGAACATTCAACCGATAAATCAACAGCTCGGGAATGACACACACAATGGCTAAATAAATGGCACCGGCGAAGGTAATCCGCGTCAACACCTTGTAGATATAATCCGCAGTCCGTTGCCCAGGGCGAATTCCAGGGATAAAACCACCATATTTCTTCATGTTGTCTGACATATCAACGGGATTCAGGACAACCGCTGTATAAAAAAAGCAAAAGAAAAGAATCATGCTGACATACATCAGCGTATAGACCAACGAACCTGGAGCCAGATGGGCACCGATGGCCTGCACCCAAGGAACCTGAATAAATCCCGCAATCGTGGCAGGAAACGCAATGATGGACGACGCAAAAATTGGCGGGATCACTCCTGCCGTATTGATCTTTAAGGGAATATGAGTGTTCTGCCCCCCAAAAACACGTCGCCCCACGACTCGTTTGGCGTATTGAACAGGGACCTTACGCCGACCACTTTCCAAATAGACAATGGCCGTCACGACTCCAGCCATAACCACGCCTAACATAAGAAGTAAGAGAAGGCTGAGCTCTCCTACCCGATACAGGTCGATGGTTTGAACGACGGCACTTGGCATCCGGGCGACGATACCTGCAAAGATAATAAGCGAAATACCATTCCCGACACCACGTTCAGTGATCTGCTCACCCAGCCACATTAAAAATGCGGTCCCACTGGTGAGGGTAATCACGGTCATGAAGCGAAAGGGCCAGCCGGGTTCAAGTACAAACTGTCCTTGATTCATCCCCTCCAGGCCAAGCGCAATTCCGAACCCCTGAACCAGCGCAATCCCGATTGTTCCATAGCGGGTGTATTGAATGATCGTTTTTCTTCCTCGTTCACCCTCCTTTGCCAGTTTGGTTAAATGGGGAATGACAACGGTCAGTAACTGTATAATAATCGAGGCGCTGATGTACGGCATAATGCCCAGCGCGAAAATGGTGAGGCGCGATAAGGCCCCACCAGAAAAAATATCCAGGAACCCCAGAAGGGCTCCACCACGATCAAGGAGAAATTTCTGTAGCTCCTCGTTATTAATTCCAGGTGTGGGGATATGCGCCCCAATCCGATACACAGCCAACATCGCCATCGTAAAGAGCACACGGCTGCGTAACTCTGGAATTTTTAGAATGTTTTGGAAGCTCGTAATGAGCCGTTCAAGCACGGCCTATGACCTTGGCTTGTCCGCCCGCTTGCTGGATCTTTTGAAGGGCCGACTGGCTAAATTTATGGGCTTCCACAACAAGGGGCTTGGTCAGTTCACCCACACCAAGGATCTTGATTGGTCTCGATCGTTTTTTCACGATTCCTTTGTCATATAATACCTGGAGCGTGATTTCATTGACATCCGACAGGGCAGAGAGGACTTGGAGGTTCACAATACTGTACTCAACCCGAAATGGATTATGAAATCCACGCTTAGGCACTCGGCGAGCCAAGGGCATTTGCCCACCTTCGAACCCAGCCATATTAGGATTCCCTGAACGAGCCAACAGCCCCTTATGACCTTTACCAGACGTTTTACCATGCCCTGACCCATGACCTCGACCCAACCGTTTTGGTTTTTTCTTGGACCCAGGGGCCGGTCGTAAATCATGCAACTTCATAATGATGTCACCTCGACCAAATGCTTCACTTTATCAATCAATCCAAGAACCTGAGGCGTTTTTGGATGTTCAACCGTCTGATGAAGACGTCGTAATCCAAGCCCAAGTAAAAACACGCGTTGCTTGGAAGGACGCCCTATGGGACTATTTTTCAGCGTGATAGAAACTCTGTTCATTTCAGTGCTTGGTTTGGATGGAGTCATAAAAAAATATACTTAAGGATGTTCGGAAGAGACGGACGGCCTTGCTTGGCGCATCTTCTTCACCGCCTCTGGATCTCGCAATTTGGCAAGTCCTTCAAGCGTGGCCTGAACCACATTAAACGGGTTTCCCCTCCCTAATGTTTTCGCAACAATGTTATGAGCACCGAGCACTTCCAAAATGGCCCGAACCGCTCCACCCGCAATAATTCCAGTCCCTTCTTTGGCTGGTTTCATCAGAATATGTTCGCCGCAAAAAAACCCATGAACATCGTGGGGAATACTTCCGTTTTTCAAGGGAACTCGAATGAGATGTTTTTTGGCTCGACCCACTGCTTTGGCAATGGCAGGAGGAACTTCAGCCGCCTTACCCTTTCCAATTCCAACCCACCCTTCACCATCTCCCACGACGACCAGCGCACTGAAGGAAAATCGTTTCCCGCCTTTCACCACCTTGGCCACGCGGTTAATTGAAACAAGTTTATCTTTTAAGTTCAATTCTTCAGGATTGACACGCACGAATAATTATCCCCCTGGGCTAAAAGTTAAGCCCTCCTTCACGAGAAGCATCGGCTAACGCTTTGACTCGACCATGAAACAACCGTCCACCACGATCAAATACCACTGTAGTAATATTGGCAGCTTTGGCTCGTTCCGCTAATTGCTTTCCAACAGCCTTGGCTGCTTCATTTGATCCACAGGTTGACACAGTATCCTTGATGGATTTTTCTCTTGAAGAAGCAGCGGCTAAGGTTCGGCCCTGAGTGTCATCGATAATCTGAGCATAAATATGCGCATTACTTCGAAAGACATTCAACCTGGGTCTGGAGGTTGAGCCTGTAACTTTTTTTCGAACCCGTACTTTGCGACGAGAAAATCTTCGACGTTTTGTCACTTCATTCATAACAACCTATTATTTCTTGCCGGCCTTCCCAGCCTTTTTAATCACCACCTCTCCACTGTATTTAATGCCCTTCTGTTTATAGACATCCGGTGGTCGAACACTACGAATATTGGCTGCGACCTGAGTCACCAACCGCTTATCAATCCCCTTGATCAACACCACAGTCTGCTTGTCGACTGAAGCGTGAATGCCTTGAGGAAGGGAAACGGAGACGGGATGAGAGAATCCCACATTGAGTGTTAAATCTTGACCTTGGACCTGAGCACGATATCCAACACCAGTGAGCTCCAAGGTCCGCTCATACCCTTTTGTCACACCTTCGACAAGATTACTGACTTCCATCCGCGTCAATCCATGCAAAGCTTTGAGTCGTGGAGCATCGCCATTTCGCCCAACATGAATTTCACCATCTTTTACTTCAACACTGATACCATCGGCCAGGCCCCAGTGTAACTGACCCAGAGGACCTTTCACGGTAACCTGCCGTCCGGCAACTTGAACGTCAACACCTGTAGCAAGCGGAACCGGTTTGTTCCCAATTCGTGACATCTGCTCGTTTATCCTAATTTCCGTTTATGGCACGACACCCGAAAACTCTTACCATACATGACATAACACTTCCCCACCCATTCCATTTTTCCGAGCTTCATGATCGGTAACGACACCTTTTGAGGTGGAAATCAATGCCACACCTAATCCACCCATCACACGAGGAATTTCTGATTTTCCAACATATTTACGATGTCCTGGCTTACTCACCCGCTTAATCCCTTCCAGAATTGGTTTCTTCTCTCTACCAGGGTGATACCGCAACGTGACCGTCAGTCCAGGGTGACCATTAAGCGTTGTCTGCTCAAAGCCATGAATAAAACCCTCAGATTGAAAAACAGACAGAATTTTTGCTTTTAACTTAGAGGCCGGAATACCAACAGTCGGATGACCTCGCCCCCCAGCATTAAGGAGACGGACAAACAAATCAGCAACAGGATCGGTCATTGACATAGGTATTCCTCACTTAGAAAAAGAGGTTGGAAAATCAAAATTGACTTACCAACTAGACTTCGTGACTCCGGGGATGTCCCCACGAAGACTATAGAATCGAAAACAGATTCGGCACATATGGAATCGACGCAAAAACGCTCGAACTCTTCCACACAAGGTACAACGGTTGTATCGCCGAACCGGAAATTTTGGTTCGAGGGCCGCTTTGTTTCGTAATGCTTTTCTTGCCACAAGTTACTCCGACACAATCCTTTGGGTGAATCAGATCAACGAAAAGGCATCCCTAAATGGGCCAACAGCGCTTTGGCCTCATCATTACGGTTTGCACTGGTCACTATTGTAATATCCATTCCATGAATCGATGCCACATCATCATACTTTATTTCAGGAAACGTTAATTGTTCCTTAAGCCCAAGCGTATAATTCCCACGCCCGTCAAAAGCCTTGGGAGACACACCACGAAAATCTCTGATGCGTGGCAAGGCAATATTCATCAATCGATCCAGGAATTCATACATATAATTCCCCCGAAGAGTGACTTTGGCTCCAATAGCCATCCCTTCCCGCAACTTAAACCCGGCAATGGCTTTTTTTGCTCTGGTCACAACGGGCTTTTGACCGGTAATCACCGAGAGTTCAGACACCGCACTTTCTAGAAGCTTGGCATTCTGAACGGCCTCTCCCATTCCCACATTCAGCACCACACGATCCAATCGAGGAACCTGCATATGATTTCGATAGGCAAATTCCTTGATCATCTTGGGAATGACTTCGTTCCGGTATTTTTCCTTCAGCCGTGGAAGCGACTTTCCATTTGATGACGACGGCTCAGCTGTACTCGTTTGTTTCTTACGCATCAGACCTTATCCAAAATTTCTTCAGGACTCTTTCGAAGAACCCTGACACGCCGCCCATCATCCAACACTTTCATGCTGACACGAGACGGCCGCTGAACACCCTGGGAAAAAATCATGACATTGGAGATGGCGAACGGCGCTTCACGTTCCAAAATACCGCCCTGTTTATGCTTTTGTGTCGGTTTTGTATGACGCTTGATAATATTCAACTTTTCAACAGTCACTCTTCCGGTACGAGTAAATACCCCCAACACCTTGCCGGTTTTACCCTTTTCACGCCCGGCAATCACCATGACCGTATCCCCTTTTTTGATCCGAGTCTTCTGGTGAACATGTCCGGATTTCTTCCTTCCGAGACTACGCACCATTATATAACCTCAGGAGCAAGTGAAACAATTTTCATAAACTTCTTTTTGCGCAACTCTCTGGCGACTGGCCCAAAAATCCTGGTTCCAACCGGATCGCCTTTGTCATTGACCAGTACACAAGCATTTCGATCAAAGCGTATATAGGACCCGTCTTCCCGACGGGCACTCTTCTTTGTTCGCACAATCACCGCCTTCACCACTTGCCCTTTTTTAACAGCTGCCTTTGGGACGGCCTCTCGGACGGATACGACAATAATATCGCCAATCCCGCCATACCGCCGTCGCGTTCCGCCCAATACATGAAAACACCGGACACTTTTGGCCCCGGAATTATCGGCTACATCAAGGTAGGTATAATTTTGAATCATCCCTATTCACTACTCCTAACATCCAGGAAACCCATCTATGCCTGTTGAGACTTTTCTCCTCGTTCGATCACTTCCGCAACACGCCAATGTTTATCTTTGCTCAAAGGACGGGTTTCAACAATTTTCACACGATCTCCAATTTTCGATTCATTTTTCTCATCATGCGCTTTCAAGGTGGACACCAGACGAACAACCTTCCCATACAAGGGATGAGGCACGAATCTTGTCACGGCCACCACAACCGTTTTTTCCATTTTATCTTTGACAACTTTTCCATACGTCACGCGTTGTCTACGACGCTTCACCTTAGTCATTCTTTCGCACCTATACTCCCATCACTGCGCCGCGCCCAACTCCTTCTCACGAAGGACTGTTCGGGCCCGGGCCACATCACGCCGGACTTGCCGAATTCGCATAGGATTTTCAATTCGTCCCAAGGCCAGTTGACATCGAAGATGAAACAACTCTTCCTTCAGGCCGTGAACTTTCCCTACGACCTCTTCTAACTCCATTCCTCTGAGTTCTTGAATATCCATGCACCTCTACCTTAGATTCCCAGCTCCCCACGAACCACAAACTTCGTGGCCAAGGGCAATTTATGTCCAGCCAGACGAAAGGCTTCCTCCGCCACACTCCGACTCACATCGTCCATTTCATAGAGTATTCGACCGGGCTTAACCACAGCCACCCAAAACTCTGGATTACCCTTTCCTTTTCCCATTCTAACTTCAGCGGGCTTTTTGGTAACCGGCTTATCGGGGAAAATCCGTGTCCAAATACGTCCGCCACGCTTGACGTAACGCGTCATGGCAATTCTGGCCGCCTCAATCTGCCTGGCAGTAATCCGGCCTGGCTCAAGCACCTTCAGACCAAACTGGCCAAACGAGACCTCTCCACCACGGTAGGCCTTTCCATACATCCGGCCTTTATGAACTTTTCGATATTTAACTTTTTTGGGTGCTAACATAATAAATTACGTTTTCCCGTTTTCACAATAAGGTAAGAGAAGGCTCACCTTTACTTGAAGAAGGCAGCTCCGCATCACCTTTATAAATCCAAATCTTCACACCAATGATCCCCATGGTCGTATGGGATTCCGCAAAACCATAATCCACGTCGGCGCGAAGGGTATGAAGCGGGACACGACCCTCACGGTACCATTCCGTCCTGGCAATTTCATTTCCCCCAAGTCGCCCCGCGCACGACACGCGTATCCCTTTGGCACCCAATCGCAAGGCCGCCGCAACACTTCGCTTCATCGCCCGACGAAACGAGACACGTTTCTCCAACTGTAAGGCAATATTTTCGGCCACCAACTGTGCATCCAATTCTGGTTTTTTAATTTCCTTGACCGTGACGTACACCTCACGACCATATTTCTGCTCAAGCAGGGCCTTCAATTTATCGACTTCAGCACCCTTCCTGCCAATGATAATACCTGGACGTGCGGTATGAATAATGGTTTTGACTTGATTGCCTGATCGCTCTATTTCCACACGAGAAATACCGGCATGATACAATCGTGTTTTAACAATTTTTCGGATCTGTACATCCTCATGAAGGAGTTTCACAAAATCTTTTTTTTTAGCATACCATCGGGAATTCCATGTCCTGGTATACCCAAGCCTCAAGCCATATGGATGTGTTTTTTGACCCATAAATTCAGCCTACTCCTCTATCTTCATTAAACGGGATATTCTACCCACGGCCAGCATCCTGACCCTCAAGAGCTCCCGGTTGATGCCACGACGATCGTGACATGACTGGTCCGTTTAAGAATGGGATTGGCACGCCCCATGGACCGAGCCCGAAAGCGTTTTAACACTGGACCACCATCAACATAGGCCCTGACAATCCGTAAAGAATCCGAATCGCCTAGTTCCTTTTGCCCCGCGTTCGCAACAGCAGAGTGAAGCAGTTTTTCCACAACCGGCGAGGCGGCTCGATGAAGATATTTGAGAAGCGTTAAGGCTTCAGACACCTCACGGCCACGGATCAAATCAATCACCATCCGCATCTTTCTTGGAGTCATTCGTACAAAACGAAGGACCGCACTTGCTTCAGCCACAGACCGTCTTCCCTTCTTTCTACTTCAGAGCAACCGCTTTTTCAGATCTCGCGGCCCCATGCCCTTTAAAAAACCTGGTAGGAGAAAACTCACCAAGTTTATGCCCTACCATATTTTCAGAGACATACACAGGAATAAACTTTCGTCCGTTGTGAACGGCAAATGTGTGGCCGATCATTTCAGGAATCACCGTCGAACGACGCGACCAAGTTTTAATCAATTTATGGTCACGGGTGTCATTCATTTTTTCGACCTTCTTCATCAGATGGTCGTCAACAAATGGCCCTTTTCGGATTGAACGAGGCATACAGGACTCCGCGCGGGACTATTTTTTCCGCCGTGAAATAATAAATCGAGAAGAAGCTTTTTTCTTTTTACGCGTCTTGAAACCCTTGGTCGGAAGACCCCATGGTGAAACCGGATGGGGATTCCCTTGACCGGCTTTCCCTTCGCCACCACCATGAGGATGGTCAACGGGATTCATCGCCACGCCTCGGACGTGTGGCATTTTCCCAAGCCAACGAGAACGCCCTGCCTTCCCAATGTTGACCTTTTCATGATCCAAATTTCCCACTTGCCCAACAGTCGCCATGCAAGTCCCTAAAATCCGCCTCATCTCTCCAGAGGTCAGTCGAACCTGAATATAATGACCTTCCCGACCCATGACCTGCGCCGACGCGCCTGCGCTTCGAGCCAATTGCCCACCCTTGCCTGGTTTGAGTTCAATATTATGAATGGTTGTCCCCAGCGGCATGGCAGAAAGTGGAAGGGCATTTCCCGGTTGAATATCAGCGCCAATTCCTGCCTGAACCATGGCCCCAACTTGCAATCCAACCGGGCAAAGGATGTATCGCTTTTCTCCATCGACATAATGGAGTAACGCAATCCTCGCAGACCGATTTGGATCATATTCAATGCGAGCAACCTTAGCAGGCACGTTAAATTTATTTCGCTTAAAATCAATTTGCCGATACAGCTGCTTATGACCACCACCACGGAACCGGACCGTAATCCGACCTTGGTTATTCCGCCCGCCAGTCTGGGTCTGCTTTTTCGTCAGGCCTTTCTCAGGACGTTCAGACGACAGCTTTTCGCCAACAATGGCAGTCATTCCTCGACGTCCTGGGGATGTAGGTCTGTATGGTTTTACTGGCATTATTTATCCGTCTTTCCTTATGAACACAGTTCTATTACGCACCACATTTCTATGCACTTTCATAGAGGTCAAGCTTTTCACCTTCTCGAAGCGTGATAATTGCCTTTTTCCAATCTGCACGTTTCCCCACAAATCGACCTTGTCGCTTCTTCTTTCCCATCATATTCATGACATTCACCGTCTTGACCTTCACCTTCAAGACAGATTCCACGGCATGTCGAACTTCAACCCGACTGGCATCCTTCCTGACAACAAAAGCGATCCGATTGGCCTGCTCCTGAAGACGGGTAATTTTCTCAGTCAAAAGAGGTTTAATGAGAATATCAAAAGGATCGCGCTTTTTTATGCCCATAACTCCTGAACCTTTTCCACTTGGTCTTTCAAAATAACCAGCGATTCATAACGAAGAACGTCGTAAACCGTCAACTCACTAGGCCTGACAACCTTCACGTATTTCAAATTCCGCACAGCCCGATATAAGCCGACATTCCCATCACCTACCACTAATAAGACCGAGCGACTCAAACCAAACTTGGCTAATGCCGCAGCAACCTGCTTCGTCTTAGGCTCCGAAAGAGGCAATTCAGAAAGTATGGTCAATTCACCATCAGACTGCTTTGAAGAGAGCGCACTTTGCATTGCGCCTCGATACATTTTCTTGGGTATGGAAAAATCATATCCGCGGGGCCGAGGTCCAAAGACGGTTCCCCCGTGGCGCCAAATGGGAGATCGTATCGATCCGGCACGAGCCCGGCCAGTATGCTTTTGCTTCCACGGCTTTTTACCGCTCCCATGTACCTCACCACGCCCCTTAGTGCTGGCGGTTCCCTGACGAATGGAGGCACGTTGCATAACCACAGCCGTATGAACCAAAGGCCCTTTTATGGGGACCCCAAAAACCGAATCACTCAGATCGATTGACCCGACCGTATTTTTCGCTGTATCCACCACATCAACAGTAGCCATAGACGTTACTTTTTCTGAGCCTTTTGAATGATGACATACCCACCGGGAGGACCGGGAATGGCTCCTGAGATCAACAAGAGGTTTTCCTCTGGGCGCACTTCAATAACTTTCAAACCTTGCACGGTCACACGCTTGGCACCCATTTGCCCGGGAAGCTTCTTACCTTTCCATACCCTCGAAGGATACGAACTGGCACCCATAGAGCCTGGTGCCCGATGAAACATTGACCCATGGGAAGCAGGTCCACCAGCAAAATTGTGTCGTTTCATAACTCCCTGAAAACCCTTCCCCTTCGACACACCTTGCACATGGACTATTTCACCTTTTTCAAACAGCTCAACGGATATCGTATCACCAACTTGATGCTCAGTTGGTCCACGAAATTCTTTTAAAATTTTCCAAAATTTATTAGTACCGGAAGCCCGGAGATGCCCAATTTCCGCTTTGGATAATTTTCGCTCCTTCACCTCTCGATATCCTAATTGAATCGCCTGATATCCATCGCGCTCTAAGGTCTTAATTGCCGTGACATCACAAGGCCCAGCCTCGACAACGGTCACGGGATATAAACGACGGTCAGCATCGTAGACCTGAGTCATTCCCAATTTTTTCCCCAACAAACTAGTACTCATCAAACAATTTCCCCACCCAAGCAAGACTCATAGCCAAAAGGTGCTTGCATTACAATTTAATCTCGACGTCCACTCCGGCAGCAAGACTTAATTTCATAAGCGCATCCATGGTATCCGGAGTTGGTTCAAGAATATCCAACAGCCGCTTATGGGTACGAATCTCAAATTGCTCCCTGGATTTTTTATCGGCGTGGGTAGAGCGCTGAACCGTGAACTTCTCGATTCGAGTTGGAAGAGGAACGGGCCCCGCCACCCTTGCACCCGTTTGCTTGACAGTATCCACAATCTCCCTCACCGACTGATCGAGAACCCGGTAATCAAAACCTTTTAACCGGATACGAATTCGTTGATCTCCACTTACCACGCGCAAGCCTCCCTATACCCAAATTACCCTAAGATTTCCGTGACCACACCGGCGCCCACCGTGCGGCCACCTTCCCGCACCGCAAACCGCACCCCCTTCTCCATCGCAATCGGTGCAATCAACTCTCCCGTAAACGTCGTGTTATCCCCCGGCATCACCATCT
>SMVB01276415.1_pt1 | contig 11220 bp, 11 predicted proteins | sample 2456461 | NCBI WGS metagenome assembly SMVB01 (sample SAMN11095934, study PRJNA526329) | marine sediment metagenome | biome: Marine sediment; feature: Surficial sediment; material: Deep marine sediment; isolation source: Hadal surficial sediment | place: Pacific Ocean | collected 2014-05 | depth...
AATACCGGTTCGCCGCTCGACGAGATCATTCCGGACAATCCGAACAAACCGTATTCGATGCATGATGTGATCGGCCAGATTGTGGATGACGGCAAGCTGTTCGAGATCCACGAGGAGTTCGCCGCCAATATCATAGTCGGGTTTGCGCGTCTCAATGGATATTCTGTCGGTATCGTTGCCAATAATCCGGAAGTTCTTGCAGGAGTTCTGGATATAGACACATCAATAAAAGGTGCACGATTTGTACGCTTTTGTGATGCCTTCAACATTCCACTTGTCGTATTCGAAGATGTACCCGGTTTCATGCCAGGTACCGAACAGGAGTGGAACGGCATAATCAGAAATGGGGCCAAACTGCTTTATGCCTTCTGCGAAGCCACGGTACCCAAAATAACGGTGATCACGCGGAAAGCGTACGGTGGTGCCTACGATGTGATGAATTCGAAACATATCCGAGGCGATTTGAATTTTGCCTGGCCAAACGCAGAAATTGCCGTCATGGGCCCTCAGGGGGCTGTGGAAATCATCTTCAGAAAGCAAATTAAGGACGCTGACAACCCGGACGATCTTAAAGAGGAGTTCATCAAAGAGTATCGGGATAATCTGGCAAATCCTTTTGTCGCAGCAGAATATGGTTATATCGATGATGTAATTGATCCCCACGAAACACGGGACAAACTCATCAACGGATTGAAAATGTTGCGTAACAAGGTGGCCACGAATCCGCAGAAGAAGCACGGAAATATCCCGCTATAACAAATATGTCATCCAACGATATTCTGCCACTAGCAACCCAGCCACTTGTGAAACGGACCAATAATAAGGCCCAGACTTTCATTTACCCGCTCGTCACGTTTGGCGCGGCGGTGTGCACGCTCACTCTTATCGCGATTATCTTTGCCACTCCGGCATCGGCCTTTCAGGATAATACCCGGTCCACGCTGGACCTGAAAGAAATGAGCATAATTCCACCGACTCCGATTGAGCCGCTGGATATTCCGTTATTTGATTTCGGATCACCTGATTCGCTGTCTGAAGCTCAACTTCTGAACAGGCTCGTCAAACTGTATGATTTCCAGTCTGGTATCCTCAGGGCCAGGGCCGAGAAAGATCCGATAGAAGTTGACCGACTTCTGGCCGAAGCAATGAACGCACTCGGGCGCCTGATACAATATGATTATTTGCGCAGCGAGGATCGCGTGGAAACAGTCTACCGCGTCCTTGTTTCCGAATATGAATACACCTATGGCCGCTCGGACAGCATGCTCGTAGCCGTAGGGGAGATCTATAGTTTCCGGGCTGACGCGTTTGCGGCCCTTGAGTCGGTTCGTGATCCGCTTCTGGAAGATGTGATGTCGCTGGATTATCAGCCAATCGCGACTGAAGTGCCCATGCCAATGAACAGGCTCGTTGAAAGCAGCATCAGCTATCTGTTGAAAGATCCGGACAAACACCTGAATCACTGGCTCAGTAGAAGTGATACTTATCTGGCAATGGTGGAGACGATATTTGCTGAAGTGGGCATCCCTGATGAGCTGAAATATCTCGCAATGATTGAATCAGGGTTGAATCCACGGGCGCGCAGCTGGGCACGCGCAGTCGGAATGTGGCAGTTCATCGCCGCAACCGGCAAACATTATGGGTTAGAGGTAAATACCTGGGTTGATGACCGCATGGATCCCGAGAAATCGACCAGAGCCGCAGCGCTGCACCTCAAGGACTTGTACGCAATTTATGGAGACTGGCACATTGCGATGGCCGGCTACAACTGTAGTCCACGGTGCATCAAACGAGCCATCCGGAAAGCTAAGGCTGACGGAAACCGGGTACCGACTTATTGGGACATGTACCCTTATCTACCGCGGGAAACGAGAGGATACGTACCCATGTTCATTGCGGCGTCCCTCGTGGCGTCTAATCCGGAGGCATTTAATGTCCCACCGGTAAAACCGGGTCCGGCGTACGAATATCAGCAAGTACCGGTACAAGGTATGTTGTCTCTTACCGATCTGGCGGGAATGGCCAACACAGACGAGGCGACACTGAAAGCGCTTAATCCGAACTTGAGGAGAGGGTCTCTGCCGCCATCGACGGGCGTGTTCTATCTCAGAATTCCAGTTGGATCTTATGAATCGTTCAGTGCAGCCTATGATGCCCTTCCGGAGGACGCCAAAAAACCCTCCGGTGAATACATTGTCAGATCTGGTGATACACTCGGAAAAATTGGTGGCATGTACGGTGTCAGCGTATCTAAACTCATGCAGCGCAATAGTCTTACTTCGACCAGAATCAGAATTGGCCAGCGTCTGGTGGTTCCGGTGTCTGATTATTCTGCATCGTTACCTGGTGCGCCAAGGGCCATTGCGGACGGAACCATTATAGAGTATGGGCGGCGGTCTAACCGTCCCATCGTTTCCAAACGAGAACCAGCGCCCGTTGCCTCCGCAACCCCAATTGTCACCGTTAGCTCCAAACAGGCATCTGGTCCATCAAAAACTCAGACGCCAACGGATACAGGCGGCAAACCAAGAATGGTTTATACCGTCCGAAGCGGAGATACATTGGCTAAAATTGCGTCCCGACACGATGTTTCAGTGCGCCAGATTCAAAGCTGGAATAACAAATCTGGTACCCGAATCAACGTCGGTGAACGCCTCGCTCTCTACACGAACACGTCGCCGACGTCCGGAGGATCGGGGCAGTCAAAAACGACATACCGGGTCGTTTCAGGTGATACCCTTGGCGAAATTGCCGCTAAACACGGAGTGACTCTTTCCCAACTTCGTCAGTGGAACGGAATCAGGGGATCTCGGATTCGTGTCGGTCAGCGACTCAACATATATTCCGGAAGCAGTCGAAGCTCGGTGACGTATACGATTAGATCCGGAGACACGTTGATTGGAATTGCCGGCAAACAAGGTGTAACAGTAAGCGACTTGAAGTCGTGGAACAGTCTGCGCAGTAACACCATCAAAGCCGGGCAACAGCTGACCATCTTCCGCTAGCGAAAATTCGAAATAGAGTGCGTTCGGGATCGCGGCGCATAAGAGCAATTATTATCAGCGACGGGACAATAACGCCGACAGTCGTGCCGTTTAGTGTCCGAACTGAATTGAGACAAACTAATCATGCCCCCGAAGGAGCGCCTGTCTGAAAGGATTCGACGTGTTGACACCACAGACGAGGTACTGGTTAAACGGTATGTCGAGTCCGGGGACGACCATGCTTTCCAGATACTGGTTGAACGGCATCAGGAGAGAGTTTTCGGGTTTATATATGGCATGGTTCGAGACAGAGATGTCGCAAATGATCTCTTTCAGGAAACATTTGTGAGAATCATTTCAGCGCTGCAGAAACAGCGCGGGTCGTACTCGCACCAGGATCGCTGGCTCGGTTGGGTGCTCAGGATTGCCAGAAATGCGACGTTGGACCATCTCAGGACCCGAAAGAGATGGCAGGATGTCTCATCGAATGGAGACGGCGAAGATGGCGGTTTTTCTTTCTGGGACCGAATTCCTGATGCAGGACCAATAGCAGATGCGTCTCTTCACCGGACTGAACAGTCAGAATATTTGCGATCATGCATCAACAATCTTCCCGGAGATCAACGAGAAGTTTTACTCCTCCGGCACGAAGCTGACTTAACGTTCCGAGAAATCGCCGACCTGACAGACTGTTCAATAAATACAGCTCTAGGGAGAATGCGTTACGCATTGCTGAATTTGCGACGCGAGATCAACGCCTCCCGAAAAAACGATTTGACTGAAGTCGAATAAGATTATGAAAGATAAAAAAGACATATTGCTCCACGTCTACGGAGATCCGGAGGCTGAAGGAAACCTCAGGGATCTTCTCAAGGACCCTGAGCTTCGGCGCGAGTACGAGGCCCTGAGCGAGGCCCGGTTCAGAATGGATCAGCTCCCGCGACAGAAACCGGACGTGGCAATTTTAGCAGCTGTTATGGCTGAGGCGCGGAACGCTGCCGGTACATCCCTTCAGGGGCCCAGAGTTGACCGGCCACCCGTCTGGCGGTCCCGATCGCTGCGACGTGTGTTGATTCCTGCGTTATCTCTGGCGGCTGCGGTCGTAATAGCAGTTGGATACGGATTGTTCTCCGCGAGTAATTTTAATCCCGAACAGATGACTCCGGGAATTGTGCGGGCAGACGACTTGATAATACCAGCAGAATCTCTGTTAAGGCCAACACCGCTCCCGCCAGGATTGGCCAGACAAGTCGTTCAAAATGATTACGACCCTGTACTCGCCTGGGATGATGCGATGAAAGTGCGTGAACTGTATCGCCGCATCGAATCCCTTAGACCCGACGACGAACTTAGCTGGGATGATCGTTCGATTCCACTTGATGCGATCCCCCGATCTATCTCACCGAATCAAAATCTGCAACGGGCATCTGCCCCGAGACGTAATTAACGCTATGAAAAAATCACTGTCTATCATACTACTTCTGGTTGCTGTTTTTGCGCCGGCAGTTCAATCTCAGGTGACCGGTTCTCTTAAGGCCGTCCATCAGAATAATTATACACTGACGCTGGAGCCCGGTCGCATCTTGTTGAACGGCAAAGAGATACCAGCCGATGAGCTCCCGGCATCATTGGATCTTTCCGGTATCAATACATCTTTCAATTTGACAGGAGATTCCGTGCTTGATATCAACGGACACGTCTATCAATTGCGCGGTGAACAGTTCATTGAAATTGATTCCGCGATGTCAAATGCGAACAACGTGATGGTTTACGTAAATGGTACGGGCGGCAACGGCCAGTCATTCCACATCGTAAATCGTCAAGCTCCTTCAGCGGTTTTTTTCGGGAAAACAGATACTCCTCACGAGGTAGTCATGAAAAACTACTTCGTCAAAATGAATGAACAGGCTGTCGAATTTGAAAAAATAAGGATTCGTATGGGTTCTGAAATGCAGTCGGAAGCCCAGGACAGACAATTTGCCCTGGAGCTCCGGATTGAAGCCGAAAACGCATACCGCATTGCCAGCGCTTTTCCCAGCCTAGAGTACGAGGGCTATCTGATGGGTATTCGCGAAAAAGACACGCGACTGTATCAAGGCCTGGTTCGAGAACAACAGATGGAAATGAACACTCACGGGCTTGCCTCAAAAGCTCGTGCGTCCGCAACACCGGCCGAACGCGAAAAATTTGTGAACGAATTACGGACTCAGCTCAAAGACATTTTTGAGCTGAAGCAGAACAATCGGGAAGACGAAATCACTCAGCTGTCGGAGCGATTGCACGAGCTCACTGCGCTGATGAGTAAAAGGGCTGGCTTGCGGGAAAGGATCATCGAAAAACGACTGAAGGAGCTTTTGGGAGAATTGGACTGGTAGCTCTACTCAATAATTTGACATTTAATACAACACTCACCTCTACAGGTTTTAATCATGCAAAACTATCACCTCAGTAACATGGCAAAACAGGCCATGAGCGGAATGATCGCACTCTTCCTGATCCTATTTGCGGTCGTTGAGACTGCATCAGCGCAAAATGCGGTAAATAAGATCGAGGTTAAAGATGGCAAAGTGTACGTCAATGGCGAAATGGTAAAAGAGTTAGAAGATGCGGAATTGCCTCTGGTTTTCCGTGGTGATCGATCTTCTGCCAAAAGCACATTTACGGTTGATTCTGCGGGCGATCTGAAAAGTAATTCCTTCGTATTCGAATTAGACGGAGATGTCGTCAACGGCTCAGGATCTTCGGTTTTTTTCAAACCCGATAATATTACCTCTGACAACGACGACGTAATGGTGCTCTACGGAAGGCACAAGATGGGTGCGGGTAAACTTGCATTCGGGAATCAGCATGCTACGTTTGAACTCTTAGATAACAGTTTTCAACACTCTGGAGCCATGTGGACTAATTTGCCATTCGGGCCTGTGCATTTTGGAAACCGTGGTGAAACGGACGAAATTCGACTGCTGGAGAGCGAAGCCGCCGAGATGGCAGGCGAAATACGCAGCGCCTCGGATGGGGAACAGGAAGGTCTGCGGTCCATGCTGAAAGAGCTTTTGGGTAGAATTTTCGATTTGAAAATTGACAACACAGAGGAGCGCCTGGACAAGATGAATGTCGAACTTAACACGTTAAGTGATCGCATCGAAGACAGAAATCAGAGTCGTGAGGACATCATTCAGCAGCGCTACAACGAATTGGTAGGCAAAGGTGATTCCCTGGCCTGGTAAATTGATCTGGAAACATGTGTGATAACGGGGTAATACGGCCACACAGTTGGCGGTCCTCCGTAAGTCTCAGGTGAGTTCGATTAGAGCCCGGTGCGTAATGCATCGGGCTTTTTCCTTTATTCGGGATTCGGTTTGGTCGATACATCGAAGCGTATGCCTGCGTGTTTAATGCAGTCGTCCCCACCGAATGAAAATCACATTTCTCACCATATTGTTGTTGGTTGTCTCGGTATTGCCCGTACAGTCGAGCGCTATAACCGGTATACACTCCCGGACGGGCGACATCACGCATGTCGAACGGGTAGAAGTCGATCGTGACCCGGAAACCGGGGAATATGTAGTCAGAATTTTCACCACTGGTCAGCGCCCCGGGTTTTCCGAGTCGGTACCTTGGGGAATCTCTGGTGTGTCGATCGAACTGAAAAAAGTTAGGCTGTCTCAGTCCTACACACAGTCGAGCGCTGCCGGTCCGTTAATGGCCTATAATCTTGTTCAGGATCAGGAAAATGTTCTGGTACGATTGTCGTTTCTCACAGACAACATTAAGCCGAGCATCTACTGGTCCGAAAAAAGCAGCGCTATTCTTATTACCCTGAAAAGCAGTGATTTGAAATCGCCGCCGACCGTTGTTGCCATCGCCCAGCCAACATATCCCGTAGAACAATATGCGGTCGGAATGCCCGCCCCAGAAGTATCCTCCAGCGAATCGCAAGGAGCACGTAACACGCCTCCGGTGGATTTTCGCAGTCGGCTTCTGGCCACTGCTCGCGACCTATCCGATGGCCGAACGCCGATGCCGTATATAAGCTCAGGAAAGTGGAAATTGGATACAATAGTCCTTGATGCCGGTCACGGCGGCTGGGACGAAGGCGCGGTAGGTCACAATGGACTGATGGAGAAGGATCTTGCTTTACTCATCGTACGAAAACTGGGCTCTCGAATAGAACACGAACTCGGAATCAGAGTCGTATACACCCGAACCGAAGATTCCTTCATTCCGCTCGTCGAACGCGGGCGCATCGCCAATCAGTACGGGGGGAAATTGTTTATTTCGATCCATGCAAACCAGGCCTACTCCCGAAATGCCCATGGAACTGAAACCTACTTCCTTGGAATACATCGAGGAGATTCGGCCCGGGTCGTCATGGAACGAGAGAACGAAATTATCCGACTTGAGGAAAATGCGCACGAGTACGGTTCATTTGATGCCGAGGAGTTGGCTATGCGCCGCATTTCTCAAAGCGCGAATCTCCAGCAGAGCGAAAAACTCGCTGCATTGGTCGAAGAATCGTTTTCCGAATCAGCTGGCCGAAAATCCAGAGGGGTGAAACAGGCCGGGTTTTACGTCCTGTTCGGTGCGTCTATGCCGTCAGTTCTGGTTGAGCTCGGTTTTTTGTCCAATTCCAAAGAAGAGTCTTATCTTAACTCCCGCGAGGGACAGGCGGCTTTGACAGAATCTATATTCCTTGCTGTATCGCGCTTTCGAGCCGAGTACGAAAAAGGTCTCAGTATTACTGTCCATTAAATTATGCCTGCAAGGCTGCGCGCTGCTGTTCGAACGATCGCTGATTTCCCGGAAAAAGGGATCCTGTTTCGAGATATGACGCCGATTTTGGCCTCCAGTGAACTGCTCCGAATTGCCGTAAGAGAACTTTCTGAGCCCTTTCGTGACCTGAATATTACCCGCGTCGCAGGCATTGAGTCGAGAGGATTTATTCTGGGCCCGATGATCGCGGACGTGCTCGGTACGGGATTCATACCGATTCGGAAAGCAGGTAAACTACCGGCGCAAACACTTAACGAGTCGTACGATCTGGAGTACGGCTCGGACTCGATTGAAGTTCATACCGACGCCATTCGGCCAGGCGACCGAATTCTTATACACGATGATGTAATCGCGACGGGCGGAACAGCCTCAGCGGCACGACGATTGGTTGAAAAGGCGGGAGGAATCGTTGCCGGGTATTCATTTTTAATCGAGATCCAGGATCTCGGCGGGGTACCTCATCTTGGATCCGGTGCACCGGTTTTATCTGTCCTTCCCTACTGAATCCATGCGACACTCCGGAACCCTCAGACTTGCCACGTTACTGTGTTTTTTATTGTGGCTCACAGGTTGTGACACCTTGGCGCCTGAAGATTCAGTTTTTCTAACGTACACATTCAGAACGGATGCCGCCGGAGAGGTTATTCGGTACAATTTCTCTGCGAACGAAATTCAGAACGGTGTATCGGCCCAACTGTCCTGTGATTGCGTACTCGATATCGAACCATTCCTGATCTCCAGGAGCTACTCGCAATCGGAAATACTTTCGGCAACAGTCACCGCGGCCCGCATTAAAGCATTTTTCCCGATCGGTAAAAAGTTAGACTATCTGGATAATGCCAGACTGAATTTAGAGGCGCCAGCAGTCATTTCGAGCCTCATCGCCCAGGATGATACATTTCCGTCAGCCCAAGAGGTTGCATTAACGGTAGTACCGGACGTTTCCGTGACTTCGCACATGAAAGCCACCTGGAGTGTTCCTGTTCTTACGATTATAACCAGCTCTCTTACGCCCGGAACGGAGTATGAGCTTGGCATTGAGTTCACGGTAGAACTCGAAATGAAAGGATTATAAAATCGACTGGTGAGTGCTTATTTGACCGCGACGCAAGATATTTCCACCTTCGCCCCTCTGGGAAGTGCGCCTACTCCTATTGCTTCTCTAGTCGGGGCATTCTCCCCGAAATATCTGCCATAGATTTCGTTTACTTGACCATAGTCGTTTATATCCAGAAGATATACGCGGCAGTGAACGACGTGCGCAAGGCTCATATCGGCCGCAGCCAAGACAGCAGTCAGATTCTCCATCACTCGCTCCGTCTCTGATTCAATTCCATCTGAATTCAGATGTCCGGTTTCAGGGTCGATCGCGATCTGACCAGAGCAGTAAAGCGTATCGCCGACCAATATGGCCTGACTGTATGGACCGATGGCTGCGGGGGCGCCCCCGGTCTTAATAATTGTACGGGGCAGTAATACCTCTTTCCTTCCCATCCGATCTTCTTCCTGTTATATATTGTTTCGAAATCTGATCTTGCGACCATCCTGCCTGCATCTACGCTAAGTTCATCAGGAATTGGCCACTTGACAAGCGAATATTATTCAAAGAATCTGGTCCGGTATTAATGAATCTGGGATTATCTGACTCTGTTGCCTTTGTAGCGGGTGCCAGTAGCGGCCTGGGACGTGCAGTGGCAAAAGAGTTGTTACGCGAGGGAGCCCGCGTTGCGATTTGCTCCCGAAACAGTGAAAGAATAGAGGATGCCGCAGCGCATCTCAGGGAATTTGCGAAAGAGCCGTCACACGTATTACCGATAGCCTGTGACGTCACAGATGAAGCTCAGATCGAAGCGGCATTGGACAAGACAATCGCCGCCTTTGGTCATCTGAATTTGTTGTTGACCAACTCTGGTGGCCCTGCAACCGGGATGATTGACGATTTCGCCGCTTCAGACTGGCGCAATGCCATTGAATTAAACCTGATGAGCACCATTAACTTGACACGATACGCCTTACCCTGGTTGAGACAAGCTGCGGGTAATACTCGTCATGCCAGTATACTGATGGTTTCTTCGTTGTCGGCGAAACAACCCGTGCCAGGACTGTATTTATCGAACGTATCGCGAGCAGGGGTGCAGGGGTTTGCCAAAAGTTTATCGGAAGAAGTCGGTCAGGAAGGGATTACAGTAAATACGATCCTGCCGGGATACACCAAAACGAACCGACTCTCTCACCTGTCAGAGAGCCTGCACGCCCAGACAGGCGAATCTATTGAAAGCATTGAAGCCGGGTGGTCTGCAAACAGCGCTCTGAAGCGGATCGGCACGGAAGACGAGTTTGCTGCTGCTGCCGTATTTCTTCTGAGCAGTCGGGCGACCTTTATTACGGGCGTGGCTCTGACTGTTGACGGAGGTGCCGTCAAATCAATATTATAGTCGTGCCCGCCAAATCGTTTATTATGATGCGATTGTTCTCCCGATTCCTGTTCTCGTGCCTTGCGTTGTCGATCTCGTTTATTGAGATTTCTGTTGCTCAAGACACCGGCAGCGACGAGGACCCATATATATTTGTACTTGGAATTTCACAGGACGGGGGCACACCCCAGGCGGGCAGCAATGATCATCCTGCATGGACCGACCCATCGAAACGACGCCTGGCAACCAGTCTTGGACTGATCGATCCCCGGTCTGGAAAAACTTGGATGTTCGAAGCGTCACCAGATTTCCGGCAACAATGGTATGACCTGGATATGCAATCGAGGTCACATTCGTCTCAGGAAACGAGCCGTGATACCATCCCGAGACGCGCAGCACCAGATGGTATTTTCCTTACCCATGCTCACATGGGACATTATGTAGGCTTGATGTTTCTGGGGCATGAATCGATGGGTGCGTCCCATTTGACCGTATACGCCATGGAGGAGATGGCGGATTATTTGTCCTACAACGGGCCGTGGGAGCAACTGGTACGGTATGACAATATTGCCATTCGCGAACTGAGGCACAGCGTTCCGGTCCAATTAACCGATGACATTCGCGTGATACCGTTGCTCGTTCCCCACCGGCAAGAATATTCAGAAGTCGTCGGATACAGGATTGAAGGCCCGAATCGGACCGTTTTGTTTATTCCCGATATAGACAGCTGGTCTGATTGGGATCTGGAGGGCACCAGAATTGAGCGCATTATTGAAACGGTCGACGTGGCCTATGTGGACGGTACTTTCTTTGGAGACGGGGAAATTCCCGGGCGTGATATGAGCACGTTCCCACATCCATTTATCACTACGACCATGGATCGATTGGCTGATCTTCCGGAAAATCAACGATCCAAAATCAGATTCATCCACCTGAATCATACCAATCCGGCGTCGGATCCATCGTCGTCCGAGGCACAGCAAATTTCAGAACGGGGATTTAATGTCGCTGTTCGAGGCGAAATCACCAGGCTTTGACGCGGCCAGGCT
>SMVB01090312.1_pt1 | contig 11216 bp, 8 predicted proteins | sample 2456461 | NCBI WGS metagenome assembly SMVB01 (sample SAMN11095934, study PRJNA526329) | marine sediment metagenome | biome: Marine sediment; feature: Surficial sediment; material: Deep marine sediment; isolation source: Hadal surficial sediment | place: Pacific Ocean | collected 2014-05 | depth 0-1...
CGAGCATTATCGTTCTGGTGCGCCGCGATGAGGAGATGCTGTTGGCCCGTAACGCCAACTGGCCGCGAGGTATGTACAGCACCCTGGCCGGGTTTGTGGAACCCGGTGAGTCAATAGAGCAAACCGTACATCGAGAGGTGTTCGAGGAAGTGGCTTTACGGGTAGACAACGTGCGCTATCTCGGCAGCCAGAGCTGGCCTTTTCCAAATTCGTTGATGCTGGGCTTCCATGCCACCTATGAAGGAGGTGAAATCCTGTGTCAGGAAGGTGAAATTGCCGATGCCCGGTGGTTTCGATACGACGATCTACCCGATGTTCCGCCGGCTAGGGCAATATCGCGCTGGCTCATCGATGACTTCATCAACGAGGTTCGAACCGATCACTGAAGGGCAGTCTCTCGAAACATCGCCAGCAACACGAACGTCCAGGTGAGATAGCCATCTGAGCTGAACTGTCCTTCCATGAAGGCGCTGACTACGTCCTGCTTGCCGCAAAGTAATGCTTCGGCGGCATCGACATCGTGGAAACGGAAGGTCGCATCAACCGATCCCAGGTCGCTGAATTCGAGCGTTTGCTCCCGAATGCGAAAGGTGAGCCTCTCGCGATGAATGGCGAGACAGAAAGTTGCATCCAATCCGGCTGTTGCGCCCGTGGAGAAGTTCTTCTGCAGCTGAGCCTTTAACTCGTCGAGCACCATCGAGGCATGTGAGCATGGAACGGATTCAAAGCGCAAGGGAGTCCGACGAATTTCGCTTGCCCAAAGCGAGTGTCTGGACTGGCTATGTTCGAACCAGTACATTAGCGCGCTGCGTAGTTTTGGGTGGGTTATGGAGCACGTATTTCAATATCTGGTTTTCCTGGCTGAGGCGGTTACCGTCGTCATCGCCGTTCTTGTGGTGCTGTCCGCGATCGTATCGTTGAGTATGCGCCGTCATTCGAGCGAACCTGGCCACCTTGAAGTTCGTAAGCTGAACGATCGTCTGGAGGCGCTGAGAAACAGCGTACAGGAAGTATTACTCGACCCGGCGAGCTTCAAGAAGGCTCGTAAAGCGGATGCGAAGAGCAAGAAGCAGGAAGCAAAGGCAAAATCCAAAGCTGAAAAATCGACAAGTGATGCAGATCGGAAGCGGCGGGTGTTTGTCCTCGACTTCGAGGGTGACCTGCAGGCCTCCAAGATCGAACACCTGCGCATTGAGATCACCGCCTTGTTGACCCTGGCACAAGCCACGGACGAAGTGGTTGTTCGTGTCGAGAGCCCCGGTGGGGTGGTGCATGCTTACGGGCTTGCCGCATCACAGCTCAGTCGTATCAAGGAACACGGTATCCCGCTTGTTGTGACCGTGGACAAGGTGGCGGCAAGCGGCGGTTACCTGATGGCGGCTGTTGCGGATCGAATTCTCGCTGCACCCTTTGCGATTATCGGTTCGATCGGCGTCATCGCGCAGATCCCGAACGTCCACCGGTTGTTGAAAAAGCACGACGTCGATGTGGAGGTACTTACCGCCGGTCGCTACAAACGCACCCTGACCCTGTTGGGAGAGAACACCGAAGAAGGTCGGCAGAAGTTTGTCGAGGAACTCGAGGACATTCACGCTTTGTTTCAGGAATTTGTCTCTGCCAATCGTCCGCACCTTGACATGGCGCGAGTGGCGACCGGCGAATCCTGGTACGGACAGCGCGCAATCGATCTGCAACTGGTGGATGAGATTTCCACCAGCGACGAGTACTTGAGCAAGGCCTGTGAGGATGCGGATGTGTTCGAGATGCACTGGGTCGAGAACCAGAAGCCGTTGGACCGGCTGCTGGCACGAATAGAATCCGGCGTCAAAAATGCCCTGCATCGGGTGATGAACTTCAGAGGAGGACTATGAGCAGTTTCCGTGCATTGTTGGTAGAGAAAACGGACGCAGGTTTTACCCGGCAACTCGTTGAACGCGAGCTCGACGACCTCCCTGAGGGTGATGTACTCATCGACGTTCGTTACTCGTCGTTGAACTACAAAGACGCGTTGTCGGCAACGGGCAATCCGGGCGTTTCCCGCAACTTTCCTCATACCCCCGGGATCGATGCCGCCGGCCTGGTGCTGGAGTCGACCGTCGCCGAATTCTCCACCGGCGATGAGGTTCTCGTCACCGGTTACGATCTCGGCATGAATACCTGTGGTGGTTTCGGGCAACGGGTTCGAGTCCCTGGCGGGTGGGTTGTGCCGTTGCCTTCCGGGCTTTCGCTGCGAGACAGCATGGTCATCGGCACCGCCGGCCTCACCGCGGCCCTGTGTATTCACAAGCTCGAAGAGGCGGGTATGAACACCGACTCCGGAGCGATACTCGTGACTGGCGCGACGGGCGGGGTGGGGTCGGTTGCGGTCAAATTGTTGTCTCAGCTTGGCTACGAGGTCGCCGCGGTTACCGGCAAAGCCGATCAGCACGAATTTCTCGAACGTCTGGGAGCAACTCGCATTCTCAGCCGCGAAGATGCCCGTCAGGGAGCCGAGCGAGCTTTGCTCAAGGAAACCTGGGGGGGAGCCATCGACACGGTAGGGGGAGAAATACTCTTCAACACGGTCAAGGGCCTTCGCTACGGATGTAGCTTGGCGGCCTGTGGGTTGGTCGACTCGCCTGATATCCCCGGGAATGTGCTGCCCTTCATCTTACGCAACGTCAACCTGCTCGGCGTCGATTCCGTGGAACTGAAGCTCGCCCGGAAGATAGAAATCTGGGAAAAACTGGCCGGGCCATGGCAACTGCGGGATTTATCGGAACTGGCAGAACCCCTCAGCCTGGATGATCTCGATACCGCAATCGATCGCATACTCGCAGGCGAGATGGTGGGTCGTGGCCTGATCGATCTCAGCTAAAAAAGTGACTAGTCTCGTCTGAGTTTGGCGGACGGAGCGATGGGGCTCGGATAACGGAAAATAACCAGGTAGCTGGAAACCACCAGCGTCAACACCGTGGCACCCTGAATGATGTGTGCAGCTTCGTTACTCAATAACGCCGCGCTGACCGCCACGTAACTCAACAATAGAGAAAACTCGGAAGCCTGCCCGAGCCGATAGCCGACCTCTCTGGATGTTTCTTTCGTCTCTCCCTGCACGGTGAGCAGAAACGCGAACACTACCGGTTTCACCACGACGAGCGCGGCGGCGAGTACCACGGTTGGAAGCAGAACGTTCATCAACATGGAGATGTTCAACCCGGCGCCAACGGAGAAGAAGAACAACACCAGAAAAAAGTCTCTCAAGGGTCGCAGGTTCTCCGCGATGTATTGGGAAATGGGACTGGTCGCAAGGGAAACGCCCGCAATGAAAGCGCCGATTTCCAGAGAAAGACCCGCAAACGCCGCGAGGCTGGCGATGCCCAGGCACCAGCCCAGGGCGAGCAGGAAGATGTATTCGTGGAATACATCGAACCGTTTGATCAGCGGAAGGAGTAAATACCGAACCCCCACATAAGCCGTGAGGGACACCAGTGGGAGTGCCAGAACCACGGTTGCCAGGTCGTTCAACGCAGAGCTTTCGACGTCCCCGTATCCGGCCAGGATCAGCAGAGCCGTGATTGCCAGCAGATCCTGGATGAGCAACAGGCTGATGACGATTTCCCCGATGTGTTTATGGTGCAGTACGGTGGTTGGCAGCAGTTTGATACCGATGATGGTGCTGGAAAAGGTCACCGCGATTCCGGTTATCACCGCTTCGATTACCGTGAACCCGAACGCGACCATCACCCCGAAGCCCACCGCGAAGAACACGCCAGTGCTGCCCAGCGCCGTGAGCACCGTTTTGCCCGCCATGTGTCTGAGCTTGTTGGGTGGCAGGTCCAGGCCGACCAGGAACAGCAGGAAGATAATGCCGAACTGGGCTATTTCCGACAGCAAACGGGGGTCCGAGACGAGCTTGAATCCGTGCGGTCCCAGCAGACACCCGACCAGTATGTAGGCGACCAGAACGGGCTGTCTGGTGTAGAGCGCTACTGTGGCGAGAACGGCCGCCCCCGTGAAGATCAGAAAAAAGGATTCGATAATTCCTGAGCTAAGCAAATCTCCGTGTCCGTCGGTGCGCGGGGTTGGGTTCCAGCACCGAAGCTTGATAGTAATCCGTGTAAGGTGCAAGCGTGCTGAGTGCGGTTTGCGCACTTCGTTCGTCGGGCAACAGGTAGGAGTCGAATCCGCACCGGTTGAGGTAATACAGAAGGTCCGGATGTACGTCACCGACGGCTCTGAGTTCGCCGGTGAAGTCGAATCGCGACCGTAACAACACGGCCAGTGACAAACCTCGTCCATCGCTGAATACTGCAAAGTTGATCGCAATCAGCGGCGCCACGCAATATCTGGCATCGGGTTCACTATCGCCCTGCAGCAACAGACCATCGCCGGATTCCGGCAGCCAGGCCTCCAGCGGAACAATGCGGCGAATGCCGTCAGCGGGTGCCTCCACCTCGACGATTGTCCAATCGTCCTCCATGATCTTGTCATGCTTAATCAGGGTTGGCATAAACGCGCTCCTTGAAAGGGTCCATCCCGACCCGACGAAAACAGAGTAAAAACGGTTCGTCTTCGTGGCGAAGATCGAGATAAACCTGAAGAATTGTTTCGATCTTGTCGGGTACGTCCTTACGAGAAAACGATGGGCCGATGATCTGGCCGAGAGATGCGCCGTTGCCAGCGTGCCCACCGAGCGAGACCTGGTAAAACTCCGCGCCTTTCTTGTCTACCCCGAGAATGCCGATGTGTCCGACATGATGATGTCCGCACGCGTTCATACATCCCGAGATATTGAGATCCAACGGGCCGAGGTCGTGCTGGTAATCGTAACTGTCAAATTTGCGCTGAATGGCTTCGGCCAGCGGTATCGATTTGGCGTTGGCAAGCGAACAGTAGTCGCCACCGGGGCAGCAGATCATGTCGGAGAGGAGGCCGACGTTGTTGGCGCCGAGCTGTGCGGAGGTGGCTTGCTGCCACAACTGGAAAAGCTGCTCGAAGCGGACATCGGGCAGCACGAAGTTCTGCTCGTGGCTGATGCGGATTTCGCCGAACCCGTAGGAATCGGCCCAGTCCGCGACCAGATCCATCTGCACGTCGGAGACATCGCCCGGGGGAACACCGGTAAGTTTGGTCGACAAGGTGACGATGGCATAACCGGGTTGCTTGTGCGGGGCGACGTTGTGCCGCACCCAGGCATCGAACGCGCATTCTTCCAGACGTTGTGATCCCAGGGTATCGACGCTGGCGGGTTGTGAGTCGTATGGATAGGGTTGGAAGTGGGCCTGCATGCGAGCGAGGTCCTCATCCGTCAATGTACTCGGGGAACCCTCGAGATGTGCCCATTCCGCGTCGACCTTGTCCCGGAAGCCGTCGGCCGTCATTGCGCGTACCAATATCTTGATCCGCGCTTTGTACTTGTTGTCCCGGCGGCCATACCGGTTGTAAACCCGCAGGATGGCTTCGAGGTAGGTCAACAGATGTCGTACGGGTAATCCGCGGCGAATCATCTGGCCGATGACCGGCGTCCGGCCGAGCCCGCCACCCACTTTTACGTCGAACTGAATCTCATCACTGTCCGTGCGAAAAACCACCAGACCGATGTCGTGGACGTCCACGGCGGCCCGGTCGACGCTGGCGCCGGTCACCGCAATCTTGAATTTCCGGGGGAGCCAATCGAACTCGGGGTGGGAGGTGGACCATTGACGGATGAGCTCGCAATAAGGGCGCGGGTCGACGGATTCATCCTCACTAACCCCGGCAAACTGGTCCGTGGTGATATTGCGGATGCAGCTGCCACTGGTCTGAATGGCGTGCATCTGTACTTCGGCGAGATCCTGCAGGATGTCCGGTACCTCGGCAAGTTCAGGCCAGTTGAACTGGACGTTCTGGCGGGTGCTCAGGTGCCCGTAGCCACGATCGTAATGACGGGCGATGTGTGCGAGGGTTCGTAGTTGGCGGCTATCCAGGATGCCGTACGGAACGGCAACGCGGAGCATCGGTGCCAGGCGCTGAATGTACAAACCGTTTCGCAGTCGCAGCTGGAGAAATTCGTCTTCGGGCAACTCGCCTGCCAGATATCGTTCGGTCTGCGCTCGATAGTGCACGACGCGTTCGTCGACAAATTTCTGATCGAAAGAATCGTATCGATACATCGCGGCCGGAACCCAGGCGTAATCTACGCGACCCTAGCATCGCCCGAAGTTCGGTTAAAAGAACGCTTGCAGCTATAGTTAGAACCTAGTCATCATCAGTTAGAACCTAGTCATCATCCAACATCGAGAAGGTAACCCGTGGACAGCAAGGAAATTGAAGACCAGCAAGCCGGTGACCGGAAGGCAGACCTCATCGGGATAATGGTCATTTTCAGCTGCCTGGTCATGGCGGCCATTCATTTTGTCTCGAGATGGACGTTCTAGCCCGGGATATTGCACGAGTCCTTCCGGTAAGCGGAGGAATCAGAGGTTGGGGCGCACCCACTGCTCGGCAACCGAGATCGGCACCTCTTTACGAATGGCGTAATCCTCCAGCTGATCCCAGTCGATCTTTCCCACCCCGAAGTAGCGGGCGTCCGGATGGGAGAAATACCATCCCGAAACTGCCGCGGCAGGCAACATCGCAAATTGTTCGGTCAACTCGATATGGGCGCGACGCTCAACGTCGAGCAGGCGGAACAGCGTCAGCTTCTCACTGTGATCGGGACACGCCGGGTAACCGGGCGCGGGGCGGATGCCGCGATAGTCTTCGCGTATCAACGCCTCAGTTTCCAGCGATTCCTGCGCGGCATAACCCCAGTGTTTGCGGCGGACTTCGCGATGCAGATATTCGGCAAACGCTTCGGCCAATCTGTCCGCGAGGGCTTTGACCATGATGATCGAATAATCGTCATCCTGGAAATCCGCGAGGATCGACTCAATGCCAACCCCTGCGGTGACCGCAAACCCACCCAGATAATCCGCGCTACCGATGGGGGCGATGAAGTCAGCCAGACAGAAGTTGTGTTTGCCTTCGGGTTTGGGGGTCTGTTGGCGCAGATGATACAACCGGGCAATCGATTGCTCGCGATTTTCATCCGCGTACAACACCAGATCATCGTCGCCTTCGCGGTTGCAGGGCCAGAAGCCGAATACCCCATGGGCCTCGAGTCGGCGCTCGGAAACCAGCGTTGCGAGCATCTCCTTGGCATCGGCGAACAATGATCTCGCGCTTTCTCCGACCACCGAATCATCGAGGATCTGCGGATATTTTCCGGCCAGCTCCCAGGTTCTGAAAAACGGTGACCAGTCGATGTACGGAACCAGAGTTTCCAGTGGGAGTTTGCCGATCACCTGCACACCGAGGCTTTCGGGTACGGGTGGTCGATAGCCTGCCCAGCGTATCTCGACCTTGTTCGATCGGGCGACCTCAATGGTCAGGAACTCGCGCTTCTCGGCGCGCTGCGCCACCCGCTTACGAACGGCTCCGTACTCGCTCCGCGTTGCCTCGACAAATTTCGGACGATGTTGCTCAGAGATGAGCTGCGTGACTACACTCACGCTCCGTGAGGCATCGGTGACATACAGCGTGGGACCTTGCTCGTAAGCCGGTTCGATTTTCACCGCCGTGTGCGCCTTGGACGTTGTGGCGCCACCGATCAGTAGCGGCAGGTCGAAACCCTGGCGTTGCATCTCGCCCGCCACATGAACCATTTCGTCCAGCGACGGAGTGATCAGTCCGGAAAGTCCGATCATATCTGCATTGAGATCGCGTGCTGCGGCGAGAATCTTTTCACTTGGCACCATCACGCCGAGGTCGACCACCTCGAAATTGTTACATTGAAGAACCACACCGACGATATTTTTGCCGATATCGTGGACGTCGCCTTTAACGGTCGCCATCACGATCTTGGCCTTGAATTCCCGCCCCGGACCTTTTTCCGCTTCGATGAAGGGTTCCAGGTGCGATACCGCCTGTTTCATCACCCGCGCGCTTTTGACCACCTGGGGCAGAAACATTTTCCCGGCGCCGAAAAGATCACCCACCACGTTCATGCCATCCATGAGTGCACCTTCGATGACTTCGATGGGATGTTCGCAACCGAGCCGTGCCTCCTCGGTGTCTTCGATGATGAATTCGGTAATTCCCTTCACCAGCGCATGGCCGATACGATCGTGAACCGACGCCTCGCGCCAATCGAGATTGACTTCTACCCTGGTCACACCCTTACCCGCGTAATCCTCGGCGATGGCCAACAGTCTCTCAGTGGCGTCCTCGCGGCGATTGAGCACCAGATCCTCCACCCGCTCGCGCAGCGCAACAGGAATCTCTTCGTAAATGCCGAGTTGTCCGGCATTCACGATCCCCATGGTCAGCCCGGCACGTATCGCGTGGTAGAGAAACACGCTGTGAATCGCTTCGCGCAGAACGTTGTTGCCACGGAACGAAAACGAGACGTTGCTGACACCGCCCGAGACCTTCGCGTGGGGGAGGTTGTCACGAATCCAGCTACAGGTCTCGATGAATTCGACCGCATAGTTGTTGTGCTCGTCGATTCCGGTGCCAATCGGGAAAATGTTGGGATCGAAGATGATGTCTTCGGGAGGAAACCCCACCGACTCGGTGAGAATTTCGTAGGATCGTTGGCAGATTTCCTGGCGGCGTTCGAGGGTATCGGCCTGACCGTGTTCATCGAACGCGAACACGATGATGGCGGCCCCATAGAGCCGACAGAGGCGGGCCGCTTTCACGAAGGCTTCCTCGCCTTCTTTCAAGCTGATGGAGTTCACCACCGCCTTACCCTGGATGCAGCGCAGCCCCGCTTCGAGAATGTCCCATTTGCTCGAGTCGATCATGATCGGGACCCGGGTGATGTCCGGCTCGGCCGCGATCAGTTGCAGGAAGTGGACCATGGCCGCCTTGCTGTCCAGCATGCCTTCGTCCATGTTGATATCGATGATCTGCGCGCCGTTCTCCACCTGTTCACGGGCAATCTGTAGTGCCGTGTCGTATTCCTGTTCGAGGATGAGTCGGGCAAACCGGGCAGATCCGGCAACGTTGGTGCGTTCTCCAATGTTCACGAACAATGAATCTTCGTCGATCGACAGGGGTTCCAACCCCGCAAGCCTTAACGTGGGGGTGGTAGCACGCCAGCTTCGCGGGCTCTTGCCGGCAACGCTTTCACGAATCGCCGACATGTGTGCGGGCGTCGTGCCGCAACATCCACCGACCAGATTGACCATACCCGCATCGGCGAATTCGCCCAGCAGCGACGCCATGAGTTCGGGCGTCTGATCGTAGCCGCCGAACTCGTTGGGTAAACCGGCATTCGGATGCACGCTGACAAAGGTGTCGGCGATACGGCTGAGCTCTTCGACATAGGGGCGCAACTGTTCGGCGCCCAGCGCGCAGTTGAGGCCCACCAGCAGGGGGTTGGCATGCTGAACAGACCACCAGAAGGCTTCGCAGGTCTGTCCGGAGAGGGTTCGTCCGCTGTTATCGGTAATCGTCGCCGAGATCATCAAGGGTATCGTCCGATGGAGATCGACTTCGAGGGATTTGATTGCGTAAATCGCGGCCTTGCCGTTGAGCGTATCGAAGATGGTTTCGAGCAGCAGGAGGTCCGCACCGTTGTCGATGAGTGCTAGGGCGGTTGCCCGATAACTGTCGGCGAGTTCCTGAAAACTGACGTTCCGGAAGCCCGGGTCGTTCACGTCCGGTGAGAGGCTCGCGGTGCGATTGGTCGGACCCATGACACCGGCGACGTAGCGAGGTGCGTCGCTGGTACTGAATTCGTCGGCGCAACTCCGCGCGATACGGGCCGCCGCCGCATTCATCTCGATACTCAAATCCTGCAGTTGATAGTCGGTTTGAGCAATGGGGGAGGCGGTAAAGCTATTGGTCTTGATGATGTCCACCCCGGTACGGAGATACCCACGATGCGCGTCAGCGATGATTTCGGGCTGGGTAAGGCACAACACGTCGTAGTTGCCCTTGAGAGGCACCGCATGGTCGGCTAACCGTTCGCCACGGTAGTCTTCTTCCACCAGACCCAGATCCTGCAGCAGCGTCCCATAGGCGCCATCGAGTACCAGGATGCGCTCGCGCAGCGCCGAGGTAAGCTCGGTATGGACGGTCTCGCCGGTCTTGCGTTGATATTCAGGTTTTGGCATACGCGTGGGTCTTTGGGCAGAGGGTGGCTAAACTTAGTTTAGGACCGCCCAATATGAATGCAATTGAAGTTACTGCGTGTTGATATGAATCACATTCACATGAAAACTGGTACAATACCCGACTAAATTACTAGGAATTAGGACGACGACTGACATGATCGATATTTCCGAATCGGCGCAAGGGTATCTGCGTGACCTGTTATCCAAGCAGGATGGTGAAGACCTGAGCATTCGCGTTTTCGTCGCGCAACCCGGCACGCCCCATGCGGAAACCTGTATCGCTTACTGTCGTCCCGGAGAAGAGCAGGAAGGCGATGTTGCTGTGGCATTCGATGGTTTCAATGCCTGGTTCGAAGAGCGCAGCATGCCGTTTCTCGAAGGGGCCGAGGTGGACTACCAGGAAGATCGCATGGGCGGCCAGTTGACCATCAAGGCACCCAACGCCCGTACCCCTCAGGTGGGTGAAGATGCCTCCCTCGAAGATCGTATCAACTACGTGCTCTACAACGAAATAAACCCCGGGCTTGCATCCCATGGCGGCATGGTCACGCTGGTGGAGGTGCTGGAGAACAATACCGCCGTATTGCAGTTTGGCGGCGGTTGCCAGGGGTGCGCGGCGGTAGACATCACGCTGAAGAACAGCGTGGAAAGCTCTCTTCTCGAGCAGATTCCGGATCTGGTTGCCATCAAAGACGCAACCGATCACTCGGTAACGGAAAACGCTTATTATCGTTGAGGGACCGTTGACCGCTTCGGGATAACAAAACGTCCTTCAACTCCGAGAGTTCCCGTAACAGCGACTCGGTCTGTTCCCAACCGATACAGGCATCCGTAATCGAAACGCCGTAACGCAAAGTAGTCAAGTCTTCGGTCAACTTCTGGTTGCCTTCGCTTAAGTTGCTCTCGATCATCAACCCGATGATGGATTGATTGCCGGAGCTTATCTGCGACGCGATATCCCGGGCGACTTCAATCTGTTTGTTGTGGTCCTTGTTCGAGTTGGCGTGACTGCAATCCACCATGATGTTCGCCGTCTGGTGGATCTTGTTCAGCGCCGTCTCGCACGCTTCGATGTGATCAATGCTGTAG
>SMVB01120962.1_pt1 | contig 11216 bp, 8 predicted proteins | sample 2456461 | NCBI WGS metagenome assembly SMVB01 (sample SAMN11095934, study PRJNA526329) | marine sediment metagenome | biome: Marine sediment; feature: Surficial sediment; material: Deep marine sediment; isolation source: Hadal surficial sediment | place: Pacific Ocean | collected 2014-05 | depth 0-1...
CTGGAGAGCGAATTTGCGAACCTCGACGAGGTGGAAAACACGTTACCGTACCCGTTTTGGATTCGAGCCGCGTCCGGAAGCAGTGGTCTCGGATCTTTGCTAGTAGAGGACAGAGACTCATTGATGGGTTGGGTAAAGATAAATCCCAGCGTGGAGTCGTTCTTATGCAGCGAGTACCTGCCAGGCCGAAATCTCGCGTGTAAGCTTCTTTACTTCGATGGCAAACCGCTCCGCGCGGCCTGCGCCGAGCGCGTCAATTACATCATGGCCAAAGTGTCACCGTCGGGCATCACCGGGAACACCTCTTTCGGCCGTTTTCTCAACGAGTCGACGCTAGTGACCACGAGTATCGAAGCGATGGACCAGCTGATTGAGAAGGCAGGAGCTCGAAAGCACGGCTTCTTCACTCTGGATTACAAAGAGGATTCCGATGGCAACCCCCTGATCACGGAAGTCAATGTTCGCAATGTCGCTTTTAATGGCTGCTTCGCTCAGCTCGGCGCCAACTTTTCGGAAGATACCGTCAGACTGTTGAGCGATGATTCCAGTTTCGATAAGGCGTTCAAACAGTATGAGTTCGATGATGACTATGTTTTCATCCGGGACGTCGATGTGGAGCCTAGAGTTGTCCGACAGTCCGACCTTTTTTCGGCACTCTGAAAATGCTTAACACCGAGTTTGCGCCATGGCCCAGTTTTACAGAAGAAGAGACCGAGGCCGTCCGGCGTGTGCTCGAGTCCAATCAGGTGAACTATTGGACGGGTGGGCAAGGGCGAGAATTCGAGAAGGAGTTTGCAGCCTTTGCCAAGACAAGCCATGCAGTTGCATTAGCCAATGGCACGCTAGCACTCGACGCCGCGATACTAGCCCTTGGACTGGGAGCCGGGGATGAGATCGTCGTGACGCCTCGAACGTTCCTCGCTTCGGTCTCCAGCATCATCAATGCAGGGGCGGTTCCAGTATTTGCAGACGTTGACCGGGACTCACAAAACATTACGCCGGCGTCCATCGAGGCCGTATTGACGCCGCGCGCTCGGGCGATATTGTGCGTGCATCTGGCCGGCTGGCCTTGCGAAATGGAAGGCATCCTGGCTCTGGCGGAGCAACGCAAACTCTCGGTAATCGAGGACTGCGCACAAGCCACCGGCGCCTTGTATCGGGATCAGCCGGTCGGCTCGTTCGGGGACATAGGGGCTTGGTCATTCTGTCAGGACAAGATCATGACCACTGGTGGAGAGGGCGGCATGGTGACAACCAACGACCCAGAGCTGTGGTCTCGGATGTGGTCATACAAGGACCATGGCAAAAGCTACGAAGCGGTTTACGAGCGAGAGCACCCACCCGGCTTCCGTTGGCTGCACGAATCGTTCGGCACCAACTGGCGGATGATCGAAATGCAAGCCGCGATTGGCCGCATCCAACTGAAGCGTATGCCTGACTGGCATCGGCGGCGCCTTGAGATCGCCAACACTATTTGGGGTACGGCAAAGCTGCTGCCAGGACTTCGTGTGCCGGAAGTGCCGGAGCATATAGAACACGCTGCCTACAAATGTTACGTATTCGTTCGACCTGATGCCCTGGCCTCAGGTTGGAGCCGCGACCGAATTCAATCAGAGATCAACGCGCTCGGGGTACCGTGCTACTCAGGCAGTTGCTCCGAAGTCTACCTCGAAAAAGCATTCGAAGAGACCAGTTACCGCCCGTCGGTGCGCCTCGCTAATGCACGCGAATTGGGCGAGACGAGCCTGATGTTCCTCTGTCATCCTACTCTGACCGATGATCAGGTCGCGAAGACCTGCGAAACGCTAGATGGGGTCATGCGGAAGGCCTCTCGGCACTAAAGCCAAGTCAGGCAGAAGCGACTGTCGTCTCGTTTCCGAGGTCAGGAGAGGTGTTCTGTGGCTTGTATCCGGCCACGACCCGGCCAAGCTTTTCTCGTACTGCAACGCTGTCATAGTTCCTACAGGCGACCTCTAGATCGTTCAAGATCTTCGTGAGTTGGCTCCATTCCAAATCTGCTTCATGGGCACGGATAATTCTCGGATGAGGAGTACGTTCCGGGTTATCGCCGATCAATAGTTCCTCGTAGAGCTTCTCTCCGGGGCGCAGGCCGGTAAACAGAATCTCAATATCACCGCTTGGAGAGTCGGCATTGCGGACGCGCAGTCCAGCTAGCCGAATGAGCCGTTTCGCAATATCCAGTATCTTGATCGGTTGCCCCATGTCGAGTACGAAAACCTCGCCACCCTGACCCATTGAAGCGGCTTGAATGACCAGCGAGGCGGCTTCCGGAATCGTCATGAAATACCGGGTCACCTCTGCATGCGTGACGGTGACGGGGCCGCCTTCTGCAATCTGCTCCTGAAAGAGGGGTACGACGGAACCCGAAGAACCGAATACGTTGCCGAAGCGAACAATCGTGAAGCGCGTGCCGGAAGGGCGTGCAGCAAGGCCCTGAACGCAGAGTTCGGCCAAACGCTTGGATGCGCCCATGACGTTGGTTGGGCGTACGGCCTTGTCCGTCGACACAAGCACAAACGTTTCGACGCCTTCTGCCACGGCCGAATTGGCGATGTGCCAGGTACCGAAGGCATTGTTTTCAACGCCAGCGACCGGGTTGTCCTCGACCAGTGGGACATGTTTGTAAGCGGCGGCATGATAAATGGTTTGAACCGCGTGTCTTCGGATGATCGATCGGGTCTTCTCGCGGTCCGTTACCGTGCCCAGCACCGGGATGATTTCGGTTGCAGATTCTCCCAAGGGATTGAGGTCCCTTTCGATCAAGTACAACGCAGCCTCTGAAACCTCGAAAAGGACCAGCCTCGATGGCTTTATGCTCAGTATCTGGCGGCTGAGCTCTGACCCGATCGAGCCACCGGCTCCAGTAACCATTACCGACTTGCCAAGAACGGTCGGCTGAAGCAGTTCTTCGTCAACCGGTACAGGGGCGCGTCCGATAATGTCTGAGACATCCTCGGCATCGAATTTGTGCGGATCCGAGATTCTTGTGATCAGGTCCGCTATTGCGGGGACTGTCCGAATATTGATCGGCAGATCCTCGAAACGGATCTGTACCTCCCTGATCCTGCTTTTCGATGCGGATGGAATAGCCAGGAAGAGGTCCTCAACGCCACGCTGGGTAATCAGGTGACTGAGGCGATCAGATGCGTAGACGGGCAAGCCGTGAATCTCCGTACGGTGCAGTGCCTGTTTGTCGTCGACGAATGCCACGGGGGTGTATTCCATGCTTTGCTGAAGCGCGTGCGCCAGCTCTGCCCCTTGCTGGCCAGCGCCGAAGATCACTGCTCGACGAGGTTTGCGAATGACTTTTATGTAGTGGCGCAAGTAGGCACCTACACACAGCCGGCTGCCAGCGACGAGAACCAAACAGAGTGCCCAGTAAATAGCAAATACCGACCGCGGAAAGCCTTCACTGCCACCGATAATGAGCACGGCCGTGAGTAGGGCTGTATGGATCGTGATGGCTTCGGCCATCGCGACGATGCTTTGTGGCCCGATGTACCGTACCGTCGCTCGATACATCCCCGCGCGGATGAATAAGGGAACCGCAAGGGCGATCGTAAAGGGGAACAGCCACGCAAACTCTGTCAGTGTAGCTGGCGACCAGGCGTCCAATCGAAGGGCGAACGCTAACCAGAGGCAGAAAGGCAGCAGGACAATATCCAGACCGAGCTTTAAGGACTGCTTCCTCATTGGTGATAGCGAGAGGATACTTGCCATATTATGTTTGCTCGGTCCGGGCAACGAGAAACCGTGGCCTCGTACCCAAAGGTACGCAACCGCAAGGGCCAGAATTGCTAGAGCTGAAAAAATTGAATTCCCGATCACGGCGTTGGAGCTATTAGGCTCGACCTCTTTTATTATTCAGGTGGTCAAAATTCAGTCGCTAAGACTGATGACAGGACCAGCTTATGTATATCGCTGACAAACTTCTATATATTGTTATTGTATGTCCCTGACAATCTTCTATATATTATAGGCTGCGTGATGATAATAATACTTCGAAATACACCGCGAAACCGAATTCTCGGTGACAGACTCTTGATCACCCGATTCGAAGCGGAATAATTCCACGAGCGAAAATATGGCCAGGCAAAGGTTTATCAGTACGCAGACGACCATGATTGCGCTTGTCGCCGGATGGCTGTCAGCCGCGCCGGCGCTGGCGCAGCAGAGCGACGACGAGGGTGGTCTTCAGGCAAACGTCGGTCTGCATTTTGACTATGACACCAACATATTCGACAGTGGCGACGATGATTTCGAGTCCTGGATTACACGGCTTAGTCCCGATTTTTTGCTGAGTTCTACACCGGGCAAGAGACAGTTCTCAGCGCAGTACGTTGGGGATTATGGAAAATATTCCAAAAGCCCAGACGACGATTACGAAGACCACTTATTGACCGGGAGCGGACTGTTTCAGACGGGTTCACGAGGTTTGCTGGACGTCTCGGCGGCCTTTGAGCAGGGCCACGACCGTCGCGGTGCTGGCTCGACACAAGGATTTCCGCCGGACTCGCCCCTGTTTCCTTCCGAACCCGACGAATTCGAGCGAATCGGCTGGGCGGTGGAATATACCCACGGGCGCAAGGACGCGAGAGGGCGTCTCGAATTCAGCGTTGGTGAGAATGCGCTGGAATACAGCAACAATCGCGACAGGACCCAGTTCTTCGACCGCGACGACAAGTTTGCTTCTGCCCGTCTCACAATCGGCCTTCAGGAACGATCATCTTTTGTGGTGGAAGCACGCTACACCAACACTGACTATGACGTCGATCGCCCCGGGGGCAGTCTCACCGGCGATAACTGGCGTGCCTTAGTCGGCTTCACCTGGGAGGCCACGGCAAAAACAGAGGGCTCAATTCGCGTTGGTGCGCAGCAGCGGAGTTTCGACGACCCCGCTCGAGAAACAACAGATACCACGAGTTGGGATGTCGCATTCCGATGGTCGCCACGCGAATACTCGCACTTTGATTTCGTCACGACGCGCGAAAATGAAGAGACGATTGGCGGGGGCAATTTTATCGACCGCTCCAGCTATGGTGTCAGCTGGACCCACGAGTGGGCCATCGGTCTCGAGTCGGTACTGAGCTGGGACAGGCGAGAGGACGACTTCGTCGGCACGAATCGCGAGGAGGACAAGTCTGAGACTTATTTCGGCTTACGCCTGCCACAGGGGGAGCGGGTGCTTTGGGAGGCGGGCGTCAGTCATCGCGACCGCAATAGCACGATTGCCACCCTCGAGTTTGAGGGCATGTTGTACACGATTGGAGTAAACTTTCAGCTAACTCGTTAATCTAACGACCGCGTCACATCTTAGTCTGACGACTACATCATATCCAGGAACATACCAGATATGTTCAAATTGCGTGAAGCGGCTTACGCGTTCAGGCGACGACTACGTCATACTCAGGAATATGCCAGTCATGCTCACATTACATAAACTAGCGTTTGTCATTCTGCTGCTCGCAGTTACGGCAGCTGCAGCGCAGCAGAGCGATGCCTATCGCCTTGCTCCCGGCGAAAAGTTCGCCATCTCAGTCTTCGGTGAAGATGACCTGAGCATGAATGTAACGCTGGCCCACGACGGTGTATTGAAATACCCGTTTCTCGGTGAGGTTCGTGTGGCAGGCCTTACAGTTCCGGAATTGGAGCGCGCCATTTCAGACGGCTTGCGAGGTGACTACCTGATCAACCCCGAGGTGACGGTCACAATTCAGCAATTTCGCTCATTTTTTCTCAGAGGGGAAGTCAACCGGCCTGGCAGTTACGAGTACCAGCCCGGACTGACGCTGGAAAAGGCGCTGGCGCTTGCAGGAGGCTTATCGCCGCGCGCGGCTCGCGGCAAAATCGAGGTGAGACGAGCCAACTCCGATTCCTTTGAGAGAGTCGACATGGGCGATCCGGTGCATGCCGGTGATGTCATCAAAGTGCCGCAGAGTTTCTTTTGAACACGTCGGCAAGCGAAGTCGGCATCAGCAAACAACTTAGCAAGACAGAGCACTAAATGGACAAAGCAGCCAACAGCCGCGACGAGTGGAAGGATGACGACGGAATAGACCTGCAGCATTATTGGGCCGTCATTTACAGACGCAAGTGGTCCATCTTTGCGCTGACTCTTGTGGCCTCACTGTTAACGGGGCTGGTGGTTTACGCAATGACTCCAGTATATCGGGCCTCGACCACCGTGCACATCCAGTCTGAAACGGCCAACATCGTATCAATCGAAGAGATCTACGGTATCGATGCGCGGCACGATGATTACTACAACACGCAAGTTGAGATCCTCAAGTCGCGGACGATTGCCGGGAAAGTGGTCGATACCCTTGGTGCGGTTTCGCCTGTGCCGTCAGGCGTGGCCGTGCCGTCAGGCCTGCCCGGTTTCGACTGGCGATCACTGATGCCGTTCAAGCCGCCGGAAACGCCTGGAGGCCCGGTCACGATTGATCCTCGCGAACAGCAGATCACAGCTTACCTTTCCGGGTTGACGATCGCGCCGATCACGGGCACGCAGCTGGTGCGAGTCCATTACGACTCACCCGATCCGCGGCTCGCGGCAAATCTCGCCAACGCGCATGCTGGCGCTTACATCGAGAACATTCTTGATGCGCGGCTTTCTGTCACCCGATCAGCCTCGAGTTGGATGGGCAAACGCGTCGAGGAATTGCGATCGAAGCTACAGGAGAGCGAGACAGAATTGCAGGCGTACCGCGAGCAAGAGAAGCTCATTGGTGCGGACGGTGTGCAGGCCCTGCCGACTCTGCGAATCAACGACCTCAGTGCGCGGTTGATCGATGCGAGACGGCGCTTGTCTTCTGCAGAGATCGCCTATCTTCAAGTTTACGGTGAAGGCTCAGGCTCAATCGAAAGTGTACCGGCGGTACTCGAGAACGCGGCTGTGCAGCAGTTTCGTCAGGTGCAGGCCCGGTCCGAGCAAAAGGTGGCGGAGCTGACCAGACGGTACGGCCCGAAGCACCCGAAAATGATTGCCGCAAAATCGGAACTGGCAGAAGCGACGGAGAACCTGGGTGCCCAGCAGCGCGCTGTATCCGGTGGAATTAGTGCCGAGTACCTTGCAGGACAATTCGAGGTGCGTGCGCTGGAACGGGAACTTGACGTGGCGAAACAAGATTATCAGGAAGTTAGCCGGAAAGGTGCGGGTCTGGACGAATTACAGCGCGAAGTCGAAACGAACCGTCAGCTGTACGAGCTGTTCTACAGTCGCATGCGTGAGACGGCGCAGACGGGCGACCTCGAATCGGTAAACGCTCGCATCGTGCAGGCTGCCGTGGTTCCGACTGTGTCGATCAAACCACGAAAAAAAGTTGCGGTGATGATGGCGTTTGCACTCAGCCTGGCAGCTGGGATCGCCGTCGCCTTTCTGCTCGAGCAACTGTCGAAAACTATACGCAGCTTGTCAGAGGTCGAAGACAAAATTGGCCTGCGTGTGCTTGGCTCTGTCCCAAAACTCAGCAGCAGGGCGAGCAAGCAAGCGGCGACGGCGGTGTTGGCCGAACAGGGGAAAGGATTCAGTGAGGCAATCCGAACTATTCGCACCGGTCTGTCGCTGTTAGATCTCGACGATCCGAACAAAGTGATTCTGGTCACTTCGTCGATCGGCGGCGAAGGCAAATCGACGGTTGCAATGAATTTGGCGCTGTCCTTCGCGAAAGTTGAGCGTGTGCTGCTTTTCGATGGCGACATGCGACGGCCGAGTATCGCGCGCGAGTTAAATCTAGACCGTTCCACGCCGGGGTTGCCTGAACTTCTCGCAAGTAAGGCGAACCTGAACAAGTGTATTACGTTTCGCGACGACTTCAACCTCGAGATACTGAAGACCGGAACGGTCCCTCCGGATCCCCTCGAGTTGCTGTTGCAGGGGCGGTTTTCCAAAATAATGAAGACGCTTCGAAAGACGTACGATCGTATCATCATCGATAGCCCGCCCTTGCTGCCTGTGTCAGATGCCGCTGTCTTGTCCACGCACGCCGATTCTATCGTGTATGTGGTCAAGTTTGATTCGACCGGCACCAAGCAAATCAAAGCCGCTCTGCAGAAGCTACCGCGGCACCATGTACCGTTTGCCAGCATCGTGCTAAACCAGGTCAACAGCCGCAAGGCAGAAAATCACGGTGACTATGGCTATGATGGCTACTACGGGGACACCGAGGCGGATGCAGAGAAGGAACGTCGTATTCGGCACGCGACGGCAGCGAGTTTATGATCGACGTACATTGCCACTTGCTTCCCGGTATCGACGACGGCGCAGGTGACATGAATGAGGCTCTGGCCATGGCGCGCGCCGCGTACGAAAACGGCATTCGCTTTTCCATTGTGACGCCGCACATTCATCCCGGTCGCTACGAAAACTCAGTACAGACGATTTCCAGCGCCCTGGAAAAATTCAAGATCGCGCTCAGCAAAGCGGGGATTCCATTGCGACTCGGCATGGCAGCAGAAGTGCGTCTGTCGCCGGAGATCTTGCCGATGATCGAGCGCGATCAGATCCCGTTCCTCGGGGTTCTCGACGGTTATCGAATCATGCTGCTTGAGTTCCCGCATAGTCATATTCCTCCAGGCGCTGACCGACTGGTGGAAAAGCTGCTCGCCATGAAGGTGCGACCGCTCATTGCTCATCCGGAGCGCAACAAGGACGTCATCCGCAAGTACAGCAAAATCGAGCCATTTATCGAGATGGGATGCTTTCTGCAGCTTACCGCGAGCGCGGTTGCGGGGCGTTTCGGCAAGATGTCGCACAAACGCTCCTTGCAACTACTCGGATCCGATGCCTTCATGATGCTGGCCACGGATGCGCATAACCTGAAAGGACGTTATCCGGAGCTGCGCGAGGGCTATGAGGCGGCTGTCGAGCTTGTAGGTCTGGAGGACGCCAGAAAGCTGGTTGTGGACAATCCGATGTCCGTGGTGCGAAGCCAGCTTGTCCCAGACGGAGGCAGTGTAGAGACTGCCTTGCTTAAGATGCGCGCTGCAAATTCCCCGGCCCTTCGAACGGAAATAGCATCAGTAACGCGACGCAATAGATAGCAAGCACTAATCATTCCGCACCACGCAACTTACGCTCCGCGCAAGCTGGGACCTGATTTGCTTTCTTTACTACCAGACGCGCCACGGCCCTGAGCCTGAATCCCACATTTCGTTAAGCTCGACCTATTCGCGATTGGTGTCCATGCCCCGCCAGATGAATGGCGTCCCCAAGGGGATTCGAACCCCTGTTGCCGCCGTGAAAGGGCAGTGTCCTAGGCCTCTAGACGATGGGGACGCAGAACTGTTTCTAATTACCGTAAGGACTTGGTGGAGCTAGGCGGGATCGAACCGCCGACCTCTTGCATGCCATGCAAGCGCTCTCCCAGCTGAGCTATAGCCCCAACGGAGGTCGCGCACTTTACGGGCGCAGGCAACGGCTGTCAAGGATATTCAGGACCATAGAGGTTTCGCTGATAAATCAGGAGCTTGCAGTCACCCTGGCTTGGATAAATTCGATGGCATTGTCGAGTCGGCAAACAACCCGCTTCTGGCCTATCAGCCAAACGGTGACGTCAATAGGCGGCGATACAGGCCCACCGGTCACCGCGACGCGAATCGGCTGGCCCAGCTTGCCCATGTTAAGCCCGAAACTCGCGGCCACGTGCTCGATCGTCTCGGCAATGCCTTCCCGGGTCCAATCTTCGAGGGCAGAAAACCTCTCCCTCGCCTCCTTGAGCGGCTCGAGAATGACCGGACGCAGATTCTTCTTGGCTGCCCGAGGCTCTATAACCTCGAAATCCGCATAGCAGTAGCGAGCGCTGGCGGCCATGTGCAACAGGGTCTCAGCACGCTCTCGAAAGGCCTCAGCAACGTGCTGAGGATCAGGTCCGTTTGCAGGATCCAAACCGGCGGATTTGAGGTACGGAACTAGCTCCCGTCCTATGCGCTCGAGCGGTGCGGCAATAATGTGCTGCTGACTCACCCATAGTAGCTTCTCAGGATCGAACGCCGAAGCCGACTGATTAACATCAGCGATATCAAACAGCCCGATCATCTCGTCGACATTGAAGATCTCTTGATCACCGTGGGACCATCCCAGACGAACCAGGTAGTTGAGCAGCGCTTCTGGCAAGTAACCCTGCTCCCTGTAATCACGAATATCGACCGCCCCATGGCGTTTCGAGAGCTTCGCGCCATCCGGACCAAGGATCATCGGCAGATGCGCGTAAATGGGCACCTCGGCCCCAAGTGCGCTCAGCATATTCATCTGCTTGGGCGTGTTATTCAGATGATCATCGCCACGAATGACGTGCGATATTCGCATGTCATAATCGTCAATAATGACCGAAAAGTTATAGGTCGGTATGCCATCTGATCGGACAATGATCAGGTCGTCGAGCTCGCGATTGTCAAAGACCACACTGCCCCGGACCAGGTCCTCAACGACCACCTCACCGTCCAGCGGATTCTTGAATCGAACAACCGGGTTGATTCCGGCACAGGGTTCAGTCCGTGTACGACAGCGACCGTCATAACGAGTCTTCTCGCCTCGTTCCATTTGCCCGGCACGGAGTTCGTCCAGTTGCTCCTTCGAACAATAGCAGTGGTAGGCCTTACCTTCCTCGAGCCATTGATTAATGACTTCCTGATACCGATCAAATCGATCCGTCTGATAGAACGGGCCTTCGTCAGCGTCAAGGCCAAGCCAAGCCATTCCATCAAGGATTGCTTCAACGTTTTCCGATGTAGAACGCTCGCGGTCAGTATCTTCGACTCGAAGAATGAACTGCCCGCCATGATGGCGGGCGTAGAGCCAACAAAACAGAGCCGTGCGGACACTGCCAAGATGAAGGACGCCCGTTGGGCTCGGGGCGAATCGCGTTCGTACGTTCATGGAGTTGTCTTCAATGGGAGAAATGTCGACGATGTCGGCGCTGAAATCGGTCACAGACTATCATAGTCACCAGCCGAAACCAGACGCCCCGGAACACAGGTACGCCAGGGGATTCCCGACCTTGCGCATTCATGTTAAGTTCGACCCAATCCGAAGAAAGGGTAGTCATTCATGTCAGTTTTACGAGCCGATACTGTCGGGAGCGAATCAATGAAATCGCCTGAGCTGATTTGCAGGTTTTGCGGAACCCAACTGTCCCGACTTTTCGTTGATTTGGGACTCTCGCCCCTATGCCAGACTCAGATTAGTCCGGAACAAC
>SMVB01173580.1_pt1 | contig 11216 bp, 6 predicted proteins | sample 2456461 | NCBI WGS metagenome assembly SMVB01 (sample SAMN11095934, study PRJNA526329) | marine sediment metagenome | biome: Marine sediment; feature: Surficial sediment; material: Deep marine sediment; isolation source: Hadal surficial sediment | place: Pacific Ocean | collected 2014-05 | depth 0-1...
GGATCTCGCCGGCATCGTCCATCCACGGGACCCGGAACTGGATCACGCGCTCCGGCTCGACCATCCGCTCGAGGATCTTGGCCTTGCGATATTCGGGGTGCTTCTGGAGGACGACCACCAGTGAGCTCACAACCTCGCGTACCGCCTGGAGGAACTCCGGCTCGCGCGGATTGCTTTGCTCCACGCGGACCATGAAGTCGTCCACGAAAGTCGATACGTTACTGGTCATGGAGGTCGTGCCGGTGGGGGTCGCAGTGCTCATGGAGGGGAGAGTCTAGCGACCACCGCGAGGAGGCGAAACCCTGAGAGTCTGCAAACGTATCGACTTCCCAGCTGCGCCAGGCAAGAAATACACCCGGAAGATCGCCCATGCCCCCGCCACCTGACAAGACCGACCCGGCCGGAGCCCGGCCGCTGACCGTATTGAGGGCGGCGATCGACGCCGTCGACCACGAGATGATCGACCTGCTCGCGCGGCGGAACGCGCTGGTCGGCGAGGTCGCCGCCTACAAACGGGCCCACGGCGTGGCGATCCGCGACCGCGTCCGCGAGCGTGAGATCATCGCCGATCGGCGCGAGAAGGCGAAACAGGTCGGCCTGCGGCCGGAGGTCATCGAAAGCATGCTGCGGCTGATGCTCTGGGCCAGCCGGGACCACCAGGCCTCGCTCCGCGCGGCCGTCCCGCCGGACATCCAGATCCGGACGGTCGCGATCATCGGGGGCAAGGGTCAGATGGGCCGGTGCATGGAGCGGCTGTTCGCGGACCTCGGCCACGACGTCATCGTCGCCGACCTCGACACCGACATCACGCCGCGCGACGCCGCCGCCGCGGCGGACGTCGTCGTCATCAGCGTGCCGATCGACGCAACCGTCGAGGTCATTGGCGAGCTCGGCCCGCTCGTGCGCGAAGAATCGCTGCTCATGGACGTGACCTCGATCAAGACCGCGCCGATGAAAGCGATGCTCGAAGCCAGCCGGGCGAGCGTCGTCGGGACGCACCCCCTGTTCGGCCCGTCGGTGCACACGTTGCAGGGCCAGCGGATGGTGCTCACGCCGGGCCGCGGTGAGCAATGGCACGCGTGGCTTGGGCAGATGCTGCGGGCGCGCGGCCTGTTGCTCGTGACGGCGACGCCCGACGAACACGATCGCGCGATGGCAGTCGTGCAGGTCCTGACCCACTTCGCCACCGAGGTCATGGGCAAGGCCCTCGCGGACATCGGCGTGCCGCTGGAAACCACGCTCAACTTCACCTCGCCTGTCTACCTGATGGAACTGCTCATGACCGCGCGGCACTTCGCGCAGTCGCCGGCACTCTACGCCTCGATCCAGATGTCCAACCCGCTGACACGCGAGGTCACGGACGCATTCGTCCGTGCGGCAACCGAGCACCAGGCCGTGGTCGTCTCCGGCGACACCGCAGGGGTCACGGCGATGTTCGAGGAGGTCCGCGGATTCCTCGGCGACTTCACCGACCGCGCGCTGGAGCAGTCCAGCTACATGATCGACCGACTCGTCGAACGGCAGTGACCATGAAGTGGCGATGGCTTGTCTTCGACTACGTCGATCCGCAGCGGATAATTACACCTGGTGTGTTTTTCCCACCGGGTGTGTTCTTCCCCAGCCGCCGGCGCCCGGGGTCTTCATGACCAGGCGGTCGCCGGGGGCGACCTCGGCGCCGGCAACCGAGCCGAGTTGCTCGACGGTGCCGTCGGCACGGACGATGTGCTGGGCGCCCGGTTTGCCGGGCTCGCCGCCGGCGGCGCCGTAGGGGCCCTCGGTTCGGTGTTGCGTCAGGATCGACAGCGACATCGGCTCCAGGAAGGTGATCTCGCGCACCGCGCCGTCGCCGCCGCGGTACAGGCCCGCACCACCGGAGCCCTTGCGGATGGCGAAACGGTCCAGCCGCACGGGGTACCGGTGCTCGAGGATCTCCGGGTCGGTGATCCGCGTGTTGGTCATGTGCGTGTGCACGGCGTCGGTGCCGGCGAAGCCCGGGCCCGCCCCGCTGCCGCCGCACACCGTCTCGTAGTAGCTGAACCGCTCGGTCCCGAACAGCGTGTTGTTCATCGTCCCCTGGCTGCACGCGGCGATGCCCAGTGCCTGCAGGAGCGTATCCACGATGCGCTGCGAGGTCTCGACGTTACCGCCGCCGACGGCGGGCGCGTCGCGCGGGTCGTCGGGAAACTCCGGATCGAGCATGCCGCGGGGAATCTTGAGAACGACCGCGCGCATGATCCCCTCGTTGAGGGGAAGCCCCTCGCCGATCATGACCCGCAGAACGTAGAGAACGGCACTGCGCACGACCGCCGGCGTCGCATTGAGGTTGCCGGGGTGACGATCGGCCGTGCCCGCGAAGTCGATGACCGCGGAATCTCCATCCAGGTCGATGCGGACACGGATCGGCGACCCGTCGTCGAGGTACTGCTCGGCACGGTACTGCCCGTCGGGCATCGCGGCCAGCGCCGCCCGTGCCAGCGTCTCGGCGCGATGCTTCAGCGCGTCCATCTGCTCGCCGACGACGGCAGCCCCGTGCTCGGCGGCGAGGCCCGCCAGTGCAAGGGCCCCGTGGCGGTTGGCGGCGACGGCGGCGCGCAGGTCGGCCAGGTTGTCGGCGACCGCCCTGGACGGGTGCGGGCCCCCGGCGAGCAGCCGCTCGATGACCTGGATACGTGCCTTGCCGCCGCGCACCAGGTAGTCGGGCATGATCACCACGCCCTCTTCGGCCAGCGTCGTCGCCAGCGGCGGCATGGAACCCGGCCGGATGCCGCCGATCTCCGCATGGTGCGCGCGGCTGGCCGTGTAGCCGATCAAGAGGTCGCCGTCGTGGACCGGCGTGACGACCGTGATGTCGGGGATGTGCGAACCGCCGAACGCCGGGTGGTTGGTCAGGACAACGTCGCCGGGGCCCATGTCGAGCACGTCGCGCACCGCGCGGACGCACAGGCCCAGCGCCCCGAGGTGCACGGGCATGTGCGGGGCGTGGGCGACAAGTTCGCCGTCGGCGTCCAGCAAGGCGCACGAGAAGTCCAGCCGTTCCTTCACGTTGGTCGACAACGCGGTGCGCTCCAGCATCCGCCCCATCTGCCGCGCGATCGACATGAAACGGTTCGTGAACAGTTCGCGCCGGACGACGGTGGCCCGCCCGGTGGCCCCCGTGCGTGCCTGTCGTCGCAGCACGAGCGCCCCGGCGTCGTCGGTTGCGCCGCTCCAGCCGGGGTCGACCACGTACGCGGTGTGCGAATCGAAGACCATCGCCGGCCCCTGGACCCGGACCGCGTCCGGTCGCCCTGGGTCCGGCTCGCGGCGGTCCACGTCGTCGCCGGGCGGCAGCGACGACGCGACGACGCGGACCGACTCCACCTCCACGGGCTTTCCTTCCGGGTGGTGCCCGTACATGGTCTGATACCGGACGGCAAACTCGGCTTCAAGGGCCGGTCCCATGGGCACCTCGATCGACGTCTCCTGGCCGGTCAGCCGCAGGTTGACGAGCTGCCGGCGAACCTCGACCTGGGTTGGGGGGATGCCCTCGGCCACGACCTCGTCGACGGCGCCGCGGCCCAACTCGTCGAGAATCGCAGGCAGCCGGCCCGCGACTTCCGTGAGCCGCTCCAAGACCTGGGCGTGCGCGAAGCGCTCCACGACCGCCCGGCCGAGGCCCACCGCGCTGAGCAGCGACGCATCGGCGGGCATGACGATCGTCTCGATGCCCAGGTGATCGGCGACGGCGCACGCGTGCTGGCCGCCGGCGCCGCCGAATGCGACCAGCGCATAGTCACGCGGGTCGTAGCCGCGTCGCAGCGACACCTCGGCGATGGCATCGGCCATCCGCTGGTTGGCGATCTCCAGGAAGCCGCGCAACAGCGTCGCCGCGTCGGCGTCGCCACGCAACGCATCAAGGGCCCGGCGAGCCCCGTCGATGGAGATCGGGATCTCGAACCGGTCCGGGTCGAGCCGGCCAAGCAACAGGTTGACGTCGGTGATTGTCAGAGGCCCTCCGGCGCCATAGCAGGCTGGGCCGGGCCGCGCCGATGCGCTCTGCGGCCCCACGCGCATCTCCCCGTCGATGACCGTGCAGATCGACCCGCCGCCGGCCGCCACGGTTTCGATCGCCAGCGCCGGGGCGACGAGCCGCGTGGTTCCCACGCGGTGCTCGAACTGGTACTCGAAATCGCCGTCGTACCGCGCCACGTCGGTGCTCGTGCCGCCCATGTCGAAGCTGATTATCCTTGTAAACCCACTTCGCCGCGCGGCGGCCACGGCGCCCGCCACGCCGCCGGCAGGACCGCTGAGCAAGCTGTCGCGGGCCCGGCAGGCTCCGGCGCCCACGAGGCCGCCGGCGCTTGTCATCACGTGAAGACCGCCCCCGGAGAGCCCCTGCTCGATATCGCGGAGGTACCCCTCGATGAGCGGCGCGAGATAGGCGTTGACGACAGCCGTCTGGCAACGCGGAACGATCTTGATCAGGGGCGACAGGTCCGACGAGCACGACACGTGCTCGAAACCGATCGCCCGGAGCATCCGGGCGAGCGCCCGTTCGTGATCGGGATTGCGGTACCCATGCAGCAGCGCCACCGCAGCAGACCGCACACCGCGATCCAGCAGGCCGCGGGCTGCGCGCTCGGCGTGAGCCAGGTCGAGCGAAGTGACCACTGCACCGTCGGCCGCCAGGCGCTCGTGGACCTCGACCACGGCGTCGTGCAACGGTGCCGGCCGGTCGATTCGCAGTGCGAAGAGGTCCGGCCGTTGCTGGTCGCCGATCGTCATCAGGTCACCGAAGCCCCGCGTGATAAACAACCCCACGGCGACACCGCCGCGCTCCAGCAACGCGTTTGTTCCGCGTGTCGTTGCCAGACGCATGTCGACCGGCGGCAGGTCGGCGCCGCCGGGCGTCGCCGTGACCATGCGGGCCGCCAGGATCGGCGCCTCGAGGCCGGAATCGAGTTCGAAGACCGCGCCGGCCGGCGGTTGCGTCTTCAGGGCCGCGGCCAGTTCAAGGACCGAGGCCGCGGCATCGAACCCCGCGACGCCGATGGGCCCGTGGTCGACGTCGAGACACCGGAAACGAAACCCGCGGACAAAGTCGTCGGCGACGGCCCACTTCTGCTCGATCTTCACGCGGCGGTCGTCGAGTACACGGGTCACGCGTCCCCGCAACGCGCCGCTGCTGAGCACCTTGGCGCGGTGAAGCCCTCCGCCGGGGTCAACGGCCAGGCAGTCGGTGAACGTGCCACCGGTGTCGACGTGAATCTTCCAGCCGCGGCCGGTCATGGCAGATCATGATCGGCGGAATCGGCGTCGCGTGAAAGCCGTGTGAGGTCCCAGGTGAGGATCATGTACTGCGTGTTGCCCGGGGCGATTCTGACGCCGACGGCCACCATCACCGACCGGTCGGCCGACAACAGGGCATGGATCCATTGGGTGACCGGCCCGGCACACGACCCGGCCCAGGCCGATCGCTCAAGGTCCCAGAGCTGCAACCGGGTCGGGCCGTATCTCGGCAACACCACGAATCGCGCGTCGGCTCCGGTCACGATCGCCTCCGCACGTTTCGCGACCCAGGGCGCCGGGATCATGTGGCGCCGAATGCCCGTGTCGGCCGCCCACACGCCGAATCCATCGTCTTGCGGGCACACGATCCAGGAGCCGTCCTGCGACGGACGAAAGACCGGAAAAACCGATCGCTGGATCGTCAGCGTGGCCACCGTTCGCCCGCTGATGAAATCGCGAAGTGTCGTCGAGAAAGGCCCTCCGGAGCCAAACGTGTTCGAATCGCCCCACAACACCGCGCGATCCTGGTATGGCACGAGCACCGACTGGATCGGCAGCGGCGGGGCAGACTCGACGACCATGTCGTGTGATCCGTCCACCGGATGCCACGCCCAGACCGTGCGCCGCGTCGTGGCGGCATAGACCGTGTCGCCCCGTGCGTTCACCGTCACCCGCTGAAAGCGCACTTCGCCGACGTCCTGGGCCCGCAACGACGCGATGGTGCGACGGCTGCCCAGGTCGTGCTGTGAGACTGCATCACCCTGCGACAGAAAGAACGACGTTCCATCGGGAGCGAGGGTGAACCCGCCGGGCATGATGCCGTCGCGCGAGAACAAGGTGCGGGTGACGGACCCGTCGGCGAGGTCTATCTCGACCACACGGCAACGCGTGGACTTGTGTCGTGTGAGCCAATCCTGGTCATTGTGATAGGCCCAGTCGTAGACGGCGGGCGAGAGCCACAGGCACCACGAGTTCACGCGGCCGTCACGCGTAACCCGGTCGTACCCGACCGCGTAGCACGCGAGGACAAGGCCGAGCAGGACCGAGACGATCACGAACCGCGGCCGTCTCGATCGCCCGTTGACCCGGTTGCGGCCGGCAACCGATACACCGCACTCCGGACACACGTCCCCGACGCCGACCAGCAGGTAATTGCAGCGCCGGCAGTACGGCTTGCCCACGCTCCGGGGCCGCCGGACCAGGTGGTTCAGAGTCAGCAGCAGCACACACACCGCAATCGCCGTCACGATCTCGACCCAGTGATAGACCAGGACCGACCACAGGTTGACCGAGCCGATCCGGAGCAGCAGCAGCGCATGCAGGCCGTCGGGAAGAAGAAGGATGTCCTGGATCTGCGTATCGCCCGGGTACGTGAAGACGCCGGACGGAGACAACGGCGGAGCGGCCATGCCTAGAGCATACGTTGCGCAGCTTCGGTCAACGCGGAGCCGGCCAATTGAATCGGCCGCGTCGCCGCGCGTGGCAGGGGCAGCTTGATGCCCCTGTGCTTCGTGAGTCGATGCACGATCACAGGGGCGGGGCAAGCCGCCCCTGCCACGAGACCGCGCGTTTGTCCTTGCCCGTCCGCCCAGGCAGTGCTCGGGTGGCACGGTTGTCGTCGCGAAGCGACGTCGGCCGTGTCTTCGGACGTCGCACCACGGCCGAGTTCGCTGCGCGAACTCAACCGTGCCACCCGAATTCGGAGGGCCGTACGGAGCGCTTCAACGAGTCCTCAGGCCGACAGCGGCCTTCGCGAGAGCCACCGGTAGACTGTCGAGCGGTGCACGCCCAGCGCCGACGCCGCCCGGGCGATGCTGCCGTGGGTGGCGAGGGCCTCGTTGACCGCCTCCATCCGCGCTTCGACCAGGGACTTCGGTACGCACAGGACCGGTTCGTCGGCGGACTGGCCGGCGACGCTCTGCAGGTGCGAGGCCGTGATCAGTTCGCCGCTGCACAGGACGTGCAACCTTTCGACGACAGTGCGCAACTCGCGAACGTTGCCGGGCCACCGCCAGGTCTGCAGCAGGCTCATCGCGCCGCCGTCGAACTCCAGCTCGGGCTGCCTGTAGAGGTCGGCGAACTCCTCGTTGAAGATCTCGACGAGCGCGGGGATCTCCTGCCGGCACTCGCGAAGCGGTCGCAGCTCGATGCGGACGATGTCCAGCCGGTAGTACAGGTCCTCGCGGAAGTTGCCGCGCCGTACGGCCTCGCGGAGGTCCTGGTTGGCCGCGACGATGATCCGCACGTTGACGCGCACCGGCCGGGAGAAGCCGACCGGCTGCGCCTCGCGCTCTTCCAGCAGACGCAACAGCCGTGTCTGGGAGCTCAACGGCAACGCGCCGATCTCGTCCAGCAGCAACGTTCCGCCCTCGGCCGCACGCACGAGACCCTTGTGCGCCTTGTCCGCGCCGCTGAAGGCACCGCGCGCGTGACCGAACAGCTGGCTGTCGATGAGGCTTTCCGGGATCGCGCCGCAGTTCACCGGGACGAACGGCCCGGTTCGCCTGGCGCTGTGGGCGTGAACCCATTCGGCCATCACACCCTTGCCGACACCGGTCTCACCGACGACCAGCAGCGGGCAGTCCACGGCGGCAGCGCGTTGTGTCACGTCCCGGACCATTGCCGCCGGACCGCAGAGCACGGACCGCGCCGCCTGTCGGGCGTGGGCGCCGTGGAATCCTGATGATCTGTCGGGTGCGATCGCCCTGTGCGCGGACGTCGTGATAGACCTCATTCCTCAAACCCTCCTCAAGCAGCCACGCGACGGCGCGAACATCGCGCCGCACGGTGACAGCCGTCGAGGATCGGTCGGTTGGAATGTTCCCCCTGTCTCGAGAACCCGCCGCAGCGGCCTTCTTCCTTCTCGCTCGAACAGGGGGCAAGGGACTCTCGCCATCCACAGTACTGGACGGACGGCTCATTTCAAGATGGCGGCCGGCGGATTCGTCGAATCGGCGTCGTCCTGTGATATGCCCCACAAGCTCACGTAGCACCCCGGAGCACGCAAGGAGGCTGCCCACGTGTCTCCGGGTGCGCCGGGTGACGGCGGACGCCTCTCTCAGGCGGCCCTTCCGCGCCGGCTGCCGCCGAGCCGGATCCGTCCCAGCTCGCGCCGGCGCTTGCCGGTGGAGAGGGCCTGCTCGACCTTCGCGAACAGCTCGTCGGTGTGCAGGGGCTTGAAGATCATGGACCGGGTCGGGACCCTCGGCAGATTGCCGAGCCTGACGGTCCGTTCGCCAACCAGGTAGATGATCGGGATACGCCGAAGTACGGGGTGTTTGCTCAGCTCTTCGCAGAGCGTCATTTTTTCATCGACCATGAGTTCCACGGTGATCAGCAGCACGTCCGGGTCTTCGCTCTGGGCCGCCGTGAGCGCTTCGAGACCATCGGTGGCACAGACAACCGTGTATTGCTCGTTGCGAAGGTGCAGGGCGACGTTCGCCAGCATTCCGGCATCGTCGTCGGCAAGAAGGATCCTGGATGCGCCCATCGTTCTCCCGCCCTCCCCTTTGACCCTCGGCACCCGCCAACGCTCTCGGCTCTTTCGGGGCCCGACTTCGAGCGCTTCGGTCGCGGAGCCCCCGTGGCCGGTGGACCCGCCCGGTCAGCCGATTCCGCCGGTTGAGACAGTGTTGCGATGATCGATTATCGGCGGATGACGCTTCCCCGCATCCAGTCGCCAGCGACGATCCACGGGCCGGACAGATACGCCCGAGTCACGGCTCCCATCCATGGATCAGGACCTGCCCGACGGATCCCATCGGAATCGCTCTCTTGAGCTTCGTCGGCACGGTCCAGACGTCTGACATCGCCAGCCACGCCCGGCCGGTCTCGTTGAGTTCGACCGCCGACGTGAGCGAGGCCGCGACGATGAGCTGAAGCCCGGCGACGCCGACGGCGGCAGCCTTCCGGAGCTGGTCGGTGTCGCCGTTGAGATCGGCGATCCACTTGTTGGTCGTCCAGTCGTGGACGATCGACAGCTCGATGACCACGCGGCCGCCGGTGGCCGGATCGAAGACGAGCAGGTCGGCGAGGTCACGGCTGCCTGCGATGCCGACGCGTGTATACGGCGCGTGTGGCTCGGCCGCCCAGCCGGCCCCGATGCAGGCGGCCAACAGCTCCCAGGTCAGCCAGGCTTGCCAGTCGCGGCCCGTCTCGGTGAACAGGGCTGCGTCGCCTGCCCGACCGGCAAGGCGGTCGGCGGCGACGGTGAAGATCGCCGCACCCAAGGTCGCAGGGGGCTTCCCCTTCGACGAGGCCCCCACCGCTCGTCCTGATTGCTTCACGGAAGCCATACGGCCCAGTGTAACGGAACGGTGGCATGGTTGACGTCGCGTAGCGACGCCGACCGTGGAGCGATGCCCGACCACGGCGGACCGAGCTTTGCTCGTTGACCGTGCCACCATACGTCCGGTAAGCCCAATCGCATCAGGCGCTTATGCAGCCCCGTTCACCCATGATCGCCATCGGTCCGATGTACGCTGGAGGAGGAACCACCCCGCCTCCGAACGGAGACGGTGCGCCCGCATGAGCGACACGATGATCCAGATCTTCGGGACGGCCGGCGTCGTCGTGGTGATCGTGACTGTCCTCGAAGTGCTCTTCGGAGGCAGTGGCCGCGGCGGTCCGTCGATCATGATCGGTGTGGCCCTGCTCACGGCCGGCGGGCTGCTGGCCATGGCGGATCAACGACTGGTCACGGACAATGTCCCGTTCATCGACACTGCAAACGACTACCGATTCGCACGCGATATCCTGGGCTTCTTCGCCGGCGCGATGTTCGCCGGCTGCGGCTTGTTCGGGCGGGTTGCAACCAGCAGCGTCCGCGAGCACGTGCAGCATCTGCACGAGGCGACCGTGCGGGCCACCGCCGAAGTCAAGTCGGCGCAGGAGCTCCTGTCCAGCGTCGTTCGCAGCTCGATCAGCGGCGTCATGATCCTCCAGGCCATCCGCGACGACGCCGGTATCGTCGTCGACTTCACCTGCCGGCTGATGAACCACGAAGCGGAGCAGATCCTTGGTCGCGCCGCGACCACGCTGATCGGCGAGCCCCTGCTCAAGCACGTTCCGTGTCTGCAGCGAGAGGGATTCTTCAACGACGCCGTCAGCGTCATCGAGATGAAACTCCCCTACATGGACGAGCGGCGGTGCCGGCACGGCGACCGGGAACTCTGGTACCAGGTCGCAATCGTGCGACACGGTGACGGGGTCGTCGCGACTTTCGCCGACGTCAGCGACCGCAAGCGCACCGAGGAGCAGCTTCGCCACGCCGCCGAACACGACGCGCTGACCGGGCTGCCGAGCCGGTCGCTGCTGACCGATCGGCTGCAGCAGGCCATCAACCGCGCTAAACGCATGTCCGCATACCAGTTCGCGGTGCTGTTCCTCGACTTCGACCGCTTCAAGATCATCAACGACAGCCTCGGCCACGAGGTCGGCGACCAGTTGCTCATCAGCATCTCCGAACGGCTGCGGTCGAACCTGCGCGACATCGACACGCCGACCCGGCTCGGCGAGGGGCACCTGCCGGCCCGGCTCGGCGGCGACGAGTTCGTGATCCTGCTCGACGGCATCACGGGACCACGCGACGCCGTGATCGTGGCGGAGCGATTGCAGACGGCACTCTCGGAACCGCACCACCTCGACGGCCACGAGGTCATCTCGACGGCATCCATCGGCATCGTCATAAACGACGGCCAGTACGATAGCCCGGACGACATCCTCCGCGACGCGGACACCGCGATGTACCAGGCGAAGAACTCGGGCAAGGCACGCCACGTCGTCTTCGACGAGACGATGCACAACGAGGTCATGCAGCGGCTGCACCTCGAAAAGGAGCTGCGGGCAGCGGCGGAGGATCTGCAGTTCACGCTGGCTTACCAGCCCATCGTGTCGATGGACACGGCAACGCTCGTCGGCTTCGAAGCCCTGATCCGTTGGCCGCACAC
>SMVB01365173.1_pt1 | contig 11216 bp, 11 predicted proteins | sample 2456461 | NCBI WGS metagenome assembly SMVB01 (sample SAMN11095934, study PRJNA526329) | marine sediment metagenome | biome: Marine sediment; feature: Surficial sediment; material: Deep marine sediment; isolation source: Hadal surficial sediment | place: Pacific Ocean | collected 2014-05 | depth...
CTCAGTCATTAGAATCAACTGTGACTCGGTTTCACCCCACCATCTGAGGGCTGAACCCTCAATATCCGATTTCGGCTCACTGATACGATTATGGAAAAGGGTTGGCTTGTGGATAACCTGTGAGTTGTTGCTTTTTTGCGGCTGGAGGGTTTTCGAGCACTGCTGGCTTATCTCTTGCTACTTTGAAGCGGGGCCCGTCGGTGCTTATCCACAGATCGTAAGTTATATAAATATAAGGACTTGTGGCTAAGGATAGCGGCGAAAGAGACGGTGTCGCGGAGACACGGTCGAAACTCGTTGAGAGATATTTTTCTTCAGTAGCGTAACGTGTGTGTTAAGAAGTAGTGTATAAGCAAGTCGCGTCGATTAGATTGCGACAACTCATTTGAAATTCGAAGGATGAATAAATCTGCTGAACAAATCTGGAAAGAATGTCTCGAAATTATTCGAGATAACGTCAGCGGACAAAGCTTCAAAACGTGGTTTGAGCCCTTGGTACCAGTTCGTATCGAAGAAGCGGACGATGAGATTAATCTTACGGTACAGCTTCCGAGCCGATTTTATTTTGAATGGTTGGAAGAACATTATTTCACACTTATCCGAAAAACGATCACTAAGGTCATTGGCCCGACCGGGCGCTTGTACTACGATATTGTGATCAAAAAGGAAGACGATGCAAGCGGATTTGATAGTAAATCCATGCATGTGCCAGCCCGCCATCCAGCCAATGACCTACAACCTCAAGATAATTTTGGAAACACGACGGCCGGCCGCTTTTCCGGGCCACCGCCTGCTGCACCGTTTTTCGGCAGTTCCGTTTACGCAAGCCCGCACGGGACGCCCCCTCCCATGTCCGTGCACGGCGATGTTTTAGAAGGTGGTCCCGCCGGAGGTGGCTCACCCGTTGACACACACGCGCGAACCGGTTTTCCGGTGTTCGGTTCGTCCATGAGCAATCCATTTGCTATACCGGGTATCCAGAAAGTCGAGGTCGAAAGCAGGCTGAATCGCATCTATACCTTTGACCGGTTTATCGAAGGTGATTGCAACCGACTTGCCCGGAGTGCCGCTCTCGCGATTGCCCAACATCCGGGCGGAACGAGTTTTAATCCGATCCTTCTCTACGGCGGTGTCGGACTCGGAAAGACCCACTTAATTCAGGCTATAGGCAATTACGTTCTGGCCAACAGGCCCGGAGATTCGGTTTTGTACGTCTCGAGTGAGAGGTTTACGACTGAGTTTGTGCAGGCGATTCAGCACAACCGTGTAAGCGAATTCTCTCTGTTCTACCGTCAGATTGATCTGCTGATTATCGACGACGTTCAATTTTTCAGCGGTAAAGAAAAAACCCAGGAAGAATTCTTCCACATCTTTAATGCGCTTCACCAGAGCGGACGGCAAATTGTGCTTTCTGCAGATCGCCCGCCGCGCGACATAAAAGGGATCGAAGAGCGATTGCTTTCCCGCTTCCAGTGGGGGCTCACCGCTGATCTACAAATTCCCGACCTCGAAACCAGAATCGCGATTCTGCGGCGCAAGGCAGTCGAGGACGGTATTGAAATAGTCGACGATGTGATGGAATTTGTCGCCCATAACATCAAGTCTAACATACGAGAACTGGAAGGTGCGTTAATCAGGTTGCTGGCCTTCGGCACGTTACACAAACGAGAAATAGATCTTCCTCTGGCAAGAGGAGTGCTCCGAGATCTCATTAAAGACACGCGGGTCACGCTTACGATTGAGGAGATTCAGCGACTCGTATGCGATTATTTCTCTATTGAAGAAGATCTCGTCCGGGCGAAAACAAGGAAACGGGAGGTTGTACAGGCGCGTCAGGTCGCCATGTATTTCAGCAAACAGCTTACGCAGCATTCGCTGAAGACTATCGGATTACACTTTGGCGGCCGTGACCACTCGACCGTCATCCACGCAAATCAGAGCGTAGAAAATCAAATCGATACAGAACCCAAGCTGGCAGAAATGATCGAAGAGATCCGACACAAAATTGAGCTAAGAAGCCGATAATTGTGTCGATCCGGGCGGCCAGGGTATAGACTTGCGGCTGTTCGTCCGTTAACTTCTGAAGATTCCAAATGGCGAGTTCAACGAGCCCAATCAAGCCCTGTAAACGTCCTGCACTATGAAATTCGAGGCATCCAGCGCCGATCTACTGAAAGCTCTTCAGACCGTGAACGGAGCCGTTCCATCTAAGAGCACCATGCCGTATCTCGAATGTATTCTATTCGAGGCCGATACCGGCAAACTCAAACTCAGTGCAACCGACCTGGAGATCTCAATTGTAAAGCGGCTTTCTTTGGATGTGAATGAGGACGGAGCCTCACGGATTGCCGTGCCCGCAAAAAGGCTGATCGATACGCTGAAGGCACTTCCAAACCTGACGATCAAGTTCGAAACAGATAGCGATTTTAATGTCGTACTCAGTACAGACCGTGGCGAATACAAAATGGCCGGGTTCGACGGAAAAGATTATCCTGCGCTGCCTGAATTGTCAGACAGTACTGCGATTGAAACGACCGGAAAACTTCTGAAACGGGCCGTTCAGAAAACCGGCTTCGCCGTGAGTCGGGACGCCCTGCGTCCTGCGATGATGGGAATCTATTTTCAGATTGATCCTGAGTCTGGAAAAGGAGTAGCCACAGACGGGCACCGGCTGGTCAAATTATCTCTGGACAAGCTGACTTCTGCGAAGGAAATAGAATTCATTGTTCCGGAAAAAGCAATGTCTCTCGCGGCGCGTGTAGCATCTGACGGCAAATGCTCAATGATCGTCGACGCCAGTTACGCAAGTTTCGATTTCGGCGATACAATTGTGCTAACCAGGCTGATCGATGAACCCTATCCAAACTATCAGGCAGTTATTCCTCTCGAAAACGAGAAGCGAATGACGATCAACCGGTTGGATATGCTGGCAGCAGTAAAAAGATGCGTTCTATATTCGTCAACAATGACAAATCAGATCCGGCTGTCTGTCGGAGCGGATGCCGTAAAGATATCTGCTGAAGACATTGAACGAGCCAGCAGTGCCAACGAGACGGTCCCTTGTGATTACGCTGACGATGAGCTCGTAATCGGATTTAATGGTACGTACCTGATAGAAGTGCTCAACAACATGGATGGAGAAGAAGTGTTGTTTGAGTTCTCGTCCCCCAATCGGGCTGGCGTCGTAACGCCTCTTGAGCAGGCCGACGACGAAAATATGATGATGCTCATCATGCCGGTTATGCTGAATACCTATTCGTGATGCTGTACGGGTGCTACTGAAGTTGAGGGCAAGCCTCTTACGGATACTGCATCAGATTCGCCTCGTCCAGGTCAATCATTATTTTCCGGGCCTCGGTGCCTGACGGACCATCCATCGTTGCTGCTTTCTTCAAGGCAGGGATCATGCTGTCAATATCACCGAGGAGAAAACTGATCTTCGCATATAAGATGAGTGCAGCACCGGGGGGAGACGTGTTTTTTTCAAGACGCTGGTTGGCCATGTCCATCAGAAACTTGGCCTGATGTAACATGTCCGCGTGATAGGACGGAAAAAGTCCAAAAACAGACTTCCGGGCGCCAGACGCATATTTCGAAATCAAGACATAGTCCTCATAAATCTCGATTTCGCTGCCGCGCACAAATCCCCTCGTCGCGAGTCCGCGTTCCGCCCATGCCACATCAGCATCTTTCAAATGAGCTCGGCGGTCAATCGGTGAGTCATTCAAATAGCTGGCTACCTGTAAGACCGAAACCACCACCACGGCTACAAATATGGGCTGTACGATCTTGCCGACCACTCGCCTGACCCGTTTCGAGACAGGCGGCTGCGGTGCCCGATCCCGTGGCACGACCTGTCGGTGCCCGGGCCCTGAACGAAGACGGTCTCCAAGACTTGTCACCAGTTTGTATTCGGGTGGGTCCTCCCTGACAACATGTCCGGACAAGGACTCGAAGTGTTCCAGAGCACTCTTTTTGGCTTCGACCTGATTTACTATCGCGAGTCGCTTACTGATCTCCTCGTCCTCCTCGGCTCCCGCCCCGCGCTCCCGCCTGCGTTTTATTTTATGGAGTTCAGCATCGAGCGATTCTGTGCCGGGGCCGTTCTTCAGTCTGCTGGCAAGAAACGTATACGGGAACGTTTCGATATCACGGCTCGAGTCTGCAAGAGCACCTGCGTCATTTAGCAGTCTTTCCATCACTTTGGCGTCAATCAGTCGTTTCACCCATTGGTCGTAACTGGCGTGATCTGAATTATCTTGCACATATTGCTGGACCACATCTTTCTCGTATTCATCGAGCCCGACATAAGCGTCCAGAAACCAGTCGAGATTCCTCCCGACATGATCGTAAATTTTGTGTTTTGATCTCATTTGTTCCAACCTGCTTCAGTTCCGTTCACAGTACCATGAGCACATCATCTGTTGCCGATCGTTGTCCGTCTTCTATACGTGATCTCAGCATTTGACACATTTTGTATCCACACATAACCAGGATTTGAAAATTAATTTTCGCTGCCTTTTCTGTGAGCCTGTTATTCATACCAGGATTTGAATTCCCGGAGCCCCGGATCGCGACGAAACCTCGTGCACACCTTGTGGATGTACGCCCGAACGGTCGCCAGAGAGTGCCCGGTCAACCGCCCTATTTCTTCGTACGAAAGTTGCTCAACAAAGCGCATCCTGGCCACGTGGTGTAAAAATTGGGGAAGGTCTTCGATGGCCCGGGCCAGGGCGACGTACAACATACCCGCATCCACAGATGGATCAACCCACTCCGACTCCGGCATTAATTCAAACAGGTCGCCATCTGAATCGCTGATCATGGCCGTGGCGTCGAGCGTGATAACGTGGCTGCGTCGCGTCACGAAATTAATAAAATTATTTTTACATACCACGCTCACCCACTGGGCATACCGGTTGTGCTGTTTCAATCGCTTGCGCCCTCTTTCCACCTTTCGGTAAGTCTGCTCGACGACCGATTCGAGCTCGCAGGATTGAAATCCATTCTCCCTTATAAACTTCATCAGGTAATATCTCCGGATAAAACAATACGTCCAGAGATCAACCAGTTTTGCGGACTCCGTTGTAGGAGACCTCAGATGCGCGCTATACGCGGTATTCACATCCGCGCAGGCGTCGAGACCGAAAGGCAATCCAAGAGCCAATTCGTCCAATGAATGCAGATCCAGGTGGTATGACATGCTGCAGTTAAAATATCAGGATACTTGTTCGTATCGCCGGGCCGGCACAGGGTTGACCGGAATGTGAAAGCGACCACAAACGTATAGAGCACGACAGACAGAAAACCGAACACATTGTAACGAATATTTATTTCTGGCGCCGAAACGATCCGCTCACGCTCCATTTATACCGGTAGAAATATCAAAAAAAGCAGAAGATTTCAAGTATCCAAAACCATTGACCGCCATAAGCGTGTGATGCGACACGGTTTTGCCCGTAGAGCGCAACTTCGATAAAGTCGCACACTTACAATCGTTGTTCCATCAAGTGCAAGGTCGTATTTTGCGAGACTGCGCCGGATTGTAATCGTCGCAGACACGGATTTTCATCCGAAAAGCTTTTCAGACATTTATTGTTTTCAGAGAGTCCCAATGGACGTTAACAGTTTTAAAACACTCAGCACGAAGCCGGCCGATGTCGAGCGTGATTGGTACGTGATCGACGCCGAGAACATGGTGGTTGGTCGTCTAGCCTCCAAGGTTGCTTCCATGCTTCGCGGGAAGCACAAGCCCAGCTTTACCCCACATGTAGATACGGGCGACTTCATTGTTGTTATCAACGCTGACAAAGTACGCTTCACCGGAGCCAAGGAAACCGACAAAGAGTATTTCCGGCACAGCGGTTACCCTGGTGGTGTTACAATCCTGTCTCCTAAAGATGTACGCGCTAAAAAACCGACATTCATGGTTCAGAATGCGGTGAAAGGGATGCTTCCAAAAGGCCCTCTTGGCCGTCAGATGATTACGAAACTCAAAACTTACGCAGGCTCCGAGCATCCGCACGAAGCCCAACAACCTAAAGAATTGTCTTTGTAGGCAATCTCTTTCGAGACTGAATAAACTGATATGGCAACAGCTGTTCAATACATCGCCGTAGGGCGACGTAAAAACGCGGTAGCTCGCGTATACCTGCGCCCGGGCAAAGGTAAAATTGTGATCAACAAACGTGAGATGGAAGATTACTTCCCGCTGGAATGGCGGCGACGTTCGATCCTGTCTCCGTTCGCCCTGACCGAAACGACGGGTACGTTTGATCTCCTTGTTAACACCCACGGTGGTGGCCAGACCGGTCAGGCCGAAGCGATTCGATTGGGCATCTCGCGCGCGCTGGTCTCTTACAACGAAGAACTACGTAAACCTCTTCGTGCTGCAGGATTCCTGACACGAGATTCGAGAATGGTGGAACGTAAAAAACCAGGACAGCCAAAAGCCCGTAAACGTTTCCAGTTCTCGAAACGTTAGAACGATTATCGGATTTGTTTGGCCCGCGCGGCTTCTCAAATTCATTCAACGACACATACGCCCGGATGGTCAGGCGGGTGCCCGAGAGGGTTAGCCTGATTAGTTGAACGGTGTAGAGGATTAACCCGATACATACTAAAATGAGCGAAAAGAAACAGATGTCCGAACACCGGGCATCGATTGAAGAACTTCTCAAAGCCGGTACTCACTTCGGCCACCTGACAAGCCGCTGGAATCCGAAGATGAAATCGTTCATCTTCATGAAGCGCAACGGGATTCACATCCTGAATCTGCATCAGACGCAAAAGTATCTGGACGAAGCTGCGGAAGTAGCTACCCGGTATGCAAGACGCGGAAAACGTATCCTCTTTGCGGGTACTAAAAAGCAAGCTCAGGAGATCATCCGTAAACACGCCAAAGCAAGTGGTTCACCTTACGTGGTTGAGCGCTGGTTGGGCGGAACGCTTACCAACTTTGCGACTATCCGTAAGAGCATTCGCCGCATGGAAGACCTCGCGAAGATGGACGAAGACGGAACGCTTGCCGAACTGAAGAAAAAAGAGCGCCTCATGAAATCTCGCGAGCGCGAGAAGCTTGAGAAAATTCTTACCGGTATTCAGGATATGGCACGAATTCCTGGAGCCATCTTCGTTGTGGATATCCGCAGAGAACACATCGCCGTTAAGGAAGCCAAAAAGCTTAAAATTCCGATCATCGCCATCGTGGACACAAACTGTGATCCTGACCTGGTTGACTACCCGATTCCGGCAAACGACGACGCTTCAAGTTCAATTGACCTGATTACCGGAATTATTGCCAATGCAATTCTTGAAGGGAAAGCAGAGCGTGATGAATACGAAGCCGCAGCAAAAGCCGAAAAGGAACGTGTAGAAGCCGAGGCCGAAACGAAAAAGAAACGCGCACGCACGGTGGCGAAAGTGGAAGCGGTGACCAAGGCAAAACCTGAAGCTGCGCCAACTGATGCTCCGGCAGAAAAAGCAGCAGACGCAGAAGTTGCTGCCGAACCGGCGGCGGAAGCAACAGCTGATGCGACTGCAAAAGCTGCTCCTAAGGTAGAAAAGGAAACTGCTGAAGCGAAAAAATAATCCGCGATCATGGGGCGGTGTTCTACCGTCCCTGCGAATTGAATTGACACTTGTCATAAGAGGGAATAGATGTCTATATCTGCAAAAGATGTAAAAAAACTGCGCGACGTTACGGGCGTCGGCATGATGGACTGTAAAAGGGCACTCGTAGAAACTGAAGGTGATTTCGATGCAGCCATTGACTTACTGCGCACACTGGGTCAAAAAATAGCCGCAAAAAGAAGCGATCGCGAAGCGAAAGAAGGACTCGTTGTTACGGCGTCCTCAACTGATGGGAAAACGGCCATTCTTGTGGAAGTGAATTGCGAAACTGATTTTGTTGCCCGGAATGACGAATTTCAGGCATTTGCAGCTCAAATCGGCGCATCGGTGCTCACACATCGGCCCGCGGATGCTGATGCTCTTCTTGCTCTTGAATTCGATGGAGACAGTACGGTCGCTGACGCGCTTACGAATATGACTGGCAAAATCGGTGAGAAAATTGACCTCCGCCGCCACGCTATTGCAACGAGTGACACTGGATCGATTGTCTCATACATTCATCCCGGAAACCGACTCGGCGTTCTGGTCGATATCAGTGGAGAAGGTGATCTCGAGCATATCGGGCGCGACGTAGCCATGCAGGTCGCGGCGCTTAATCCCATTGCCACCCGTCGCGAGGAAGTTGATTCCTCAGTGACCGACAAAGAAGTGAAAATCGCCCGCGAAGCTGCGCTGCTGGACGGCAAACCCGCGCACATTGTCGACAAAATCGCGACCGGAAAACTGGAGCGTTATTACAAAGACCATGTACTTCTTGAGCAGGCCTTCGTTAAGGACTCGTCGCAATCGGTGAAGCAAATGCTCGCAGCTGCTGGCGCCGAAGTGAAATCGTTCGTTCGATTCGTTCTGGGAGAGTAAATCCCAGCAGGTTTATACGGCAATATGTTCTCAAGGCGTCTCTGCGATTGTAGAGGCGCCTTCTTTTTTGGGCGGATTGCCGGGATTACATTCTTGCTGATTGTATACAATCGGTGTTCTCGTTAGCTTGCAAGCTCAATACCAATATATTTTTATGTCGGGCAACAATTACGACCCACGCTACAAACGAATCCTGCTGAAGATGAGTGGTGAATCGCTTCGGGGCACAACTTCCGATGCAATCGACCCGACTGTGATTACTGGATTTGCCCTCCAGGTCAAAGCCGCGGTTGATGCCGGGACACAAGTCGCGGTAGTAATTGGTGGTGGCAATATATTCAGAGGTGTAGATAAGGCTACATTGGGTATGAAGCGCGCACATGCTGATTACATGGGGATGCTGGCCACATTAATTAATGCCATGGCTTTGCAGGACGCATTCGAACAGGTCGGGCTACAAACGAGGTTGCAATCAGCCATCACGATGAACGAGATCGCAGAGCCGTTCATTCGACGGCGTGCCATTCGGCATCTTGAAAAAGGACGGGTCGTGATTTTTGGGGGTGGAACCGGAAATCCTTACTTCACGACCGACACGGCTGCGGCCTTGCGCGCACTCGAAATCGACGCGGATGTCATTTTGAAGGGGACTCGAGTCGATGGCGTTTTTTCGGCGGATCCCGAAAAAAATCCTGATGCAACGATGTATCACCAGATCGACGGAGACGAGGTGATACAAAAGAATTTAAAAGTGATGGATATGACGGCCTTCGCGTTGTGCAAAGATTCCGAATTGGATATCATCGTATTCAACATGGAAACCGATGGCAACTTAACCCGCATCTTGAAAGGCGAGAATGTTGGGACGCTCATAACCTGGAATAGTACCGTCAACGTGTGAATCGCTGGAAATTTTACGATAGGCTAGAAAACCGAAAGGATACAAACCCATGATTAACGAGGAACTGAATCTCATTCTGGAAGACGCAGAAGAACACATGTTAAAGAGCATTGAGCATCTCATGGGTGAATTAAAATCTATTCGGGCTGGCCGCGCTTCCCCTTCCATGTTAGAAAACCTGCGGGTGGACTATTACGGTTCTCAGACACCTCTGAATCAGATGGCCAACGTAAATGCACCGCAGTCAGACTTGCTCGTTATTCAACCGTGGGACAAAACAGCTCTGGGCGAAATTGAGAAAGCCATTCAGGCAGCAAATCTGGGTCTGAACCCTTCAAATGATGGCGACCTCATCCGGATTTCTATCCCGCCTCTGTCAGAAGAACGTCGGAGGGACCTGGTGAAGTCAGCCAGAACACGCGGTGAGGATGCCAAAATTGCGATTCGAAACGTGCGCCGCCACTCGAAAGACCTAGTCAAGTCTGCCGTCAAGGAGCATAGTCTCCCCGAAGATATGGGCCATGAATGTGACGACACGATACAAAAGCTGACCGACACGTATATCGGCAAGGTGGACGCATTGCTGGACCACAAAGACAAAGAGATAATGGAAGTGTAGGCGGTTCAGGGTCGCTTTGGGGCCCCGTTTGGGCCGTTTGGGATCGTTTTGGGCCATTTTGGCTTCAGACGGCTTCGGTTTGGGCTCGGTATCCGACGTTTCTGCAGTAATCGATCCAATTCAATCAAGATTCACCGCTCGAGCGACGCGCCAGAGAACTTGTACTGATCATCCGCATTGGGACTGACTCAACGAAATCCCCGGAGAGGTGCCCGAGTGGCTGAAGGGGCTCGCCTGGAAAGCGAGTGTGCCGGCAACGGTACCGAGGGTTCGAATCCCTCTCTCTCCGCAAAACGAATCGCGAGGACCAGGCCCCGCCGGAGAAGCCGGTGGGGCTTCTCTCATGAATAGCGAAGCGAGTTTACTCGCGAGAGAGATTCATGAGAAAAGACCAGAGCGCGAACGAAGTGAGCGCGTGGGGCTTGGAAGGCAGCGATTCTTTTGCAGGACCCCTCACTCGGGATCTTGCGAGCGCAGCGAGCGGAATCCCCGCCCTCGATATAATTAAGCCACGAGCGAAAAATGCAGGTCTCCCCGACTGGATTGGAAATCATGTCTGCAGAGCTACCGGGATTACCCGATTTCTTGAGGCTGGAGGCACGCTTGAAGAAGCGGCCAATCTTGCAAACCATGCGGACATGAGAACAACCCGCATCTACGACAAGCGCGATCTGGCTATACGGAGGACTTCCGTTGAACGGATTGTGTATTAATTAAATAGATCTCGCCTTCCTTCTGAAGGTTTCTAATGATAAGAGTCGTCTATTTTTGCGTTTAACCTTCGCTCCAGATCTTCGAGGTCTCGCTTAACAAGAAGACGGTTTCTCAAATTAGAAATACCTACGCAGCTTTTGCAGACATATTTCGGCTTGGCTCACCTTCCCGAGGACCTCAGCCCCAGCCGCGAAAGCGACTGGCTCGGCAACGGTCTGGCGGAAGACCTCTCATTCGAGCTCAATCCGAATCATGAGAACGCCAAGGATATGCTCGAAGAGTTGAGGAAGTAGCCCCTGGATTTAGCCTACGGGACTCAGTGGCTGATCAGGGGTTCGATTCTTTCTGTGAACAGCTTCTCTTAGCCCATTGCTTTGTCTGTTATTCTCTACGGCTAGTCTTCTGCAATTAAAGCACTCACAAACTCATTCATTTTCGAGACCGAGAACATTCCGAACGCACCCGGTTCGGTAAGTATTCGGGTTACCAGAG